>Ga0207707_10002572_pt1 | contig 16251 bp, 10 predicted proteins | sample KBSC83BmetaG_FD_184336 | JGI IMG/M metagenome (GOLD analysis project Ga0207707, IMG submission 184336) | Corn rhizosphere microbial communities from Kellogg Biological Station, Michigan, USA - KBS C8-3B metaG (SPAdes) (version 2) | ecosystem: Host-associated > Plants > Roots > Rhizosphere ...
CGACGGTCGGCATCGCGTCGGGCGCCACGGACGGATGTACCAGCGCCGTCGCCTGGCGCATGAACGAGAACACCTCGTCCGAGGAGCACCAGCCGCGGAAGGTGACCTGCGTATCAACGCCGAGGCTGGACGCAAGCCGGCGTAGTTCGCCTTCCTGCGGTCCGCCGCCAATCAGGTCAAGCGAAACCTCGATGCCGCGCTTCCGCAGGCTGGCGATCGCGCTGATCAGGCCGGCGAATCCCTTCAGCGCTTCCAGGTGGCCAACCGCGACGAGCCGGTTGCCGGCACGATGGTGCGGTTCGAACGGGATCTGCTCCAGCGGCAGTCCCAGATGATGGACGTGGATGCGGTCGGCGATCCGGGGATAGACGTCTGGAAAGTGCTGCCGGAGGTAGCCCCGGTTGAACTCGCACACCAGGAAGATGTTGTCGGCGTGAAGCATCTTGGCGCCCAGAAATGCAGGCTGATGATACAGGTCCATCCGCGCGTGGAGGAACATGGAAAAGGGCACGTCCGGCTGGGTCTGTCGCTGGAACAGATAGGCAACTGACGCTGCGTGATTGCCCCAGTAGGCGAGGATATGGTCGTAGCGTTCCGAGCCGAATCGTTTGGCGCACGCCCACGCGTAAGCGGAGGCGTATGCGGACTTGACCACATGACTGCCGCCGAACCGGGCGGCCGCGGCCAGGAGTGGCGCAGCGTCGCGGGCGAATGGGACCGCGCGAGATGGAGGCCATGGTGCGCCGGCCAGGGCCAGGTCGGCCACCCGGAAATGGTGGACCCGCTCGCGGGGCAGAATGTCGGGGTTGAGCAGGTCTGGAACGTGGCGCCAGAGAGCCTGGTCAGGGGGGTAGAATGCAAAGATCTCCAGTTCGATGCCGCACTCCAGCAGCGCCCGCATGTCGCGTGCAAAGAATGTATTGAGGCGCCCTGGGAACTGGTTGGTGAACACTGCCAATCGCATGCCTGGCCTCGATCTGGTCTCCGGGCACCGCCGATGCGGGGCGCCCGCTGCAAGCAAGTCATTTCTGGCGGCGCACTAATGCCGGTTCATCCGTCCGCGCACGTCGAGTTCAAAAAAAGTGATGTGCGTCACCGCGCGCGCTGCAAGTTTCTGCAATCTTCTCGTCCGCACGGTGGAAGGCACGGGAAATGCCGCCTTTCCTTACCGTCGCGGTCAACGCTGCCCTCTGCTTCCAGGTCTTGCGCCGTGCTGTCCGAGCGGCAATTCTAGGAGCAGCTTGGGAAGCGGACCCCCCTGGCGCTTCAGGCAGTACCTTCGCGATCACCCTCATCTGAGGGCCGCGGTAAACGGCAAACCCGGCGAAAGCCGGCGGCGCAAAGCTACGAGGCTACCGCACGCTCACGCGTGCCATGCCAGTCGAGCCGCCCCACCGGACGAAGATGAGGATGCATCATGCTCCGTCTTTCTGCGGCCAGGGCCACTGTGCTCGGATCCGTCATAGCCGTACTCTGTCTCACTCTGAACGCTTGCACTGATTCTACCGGACTCGCACCCGACGGCACGTCGGAGGCGTCCCTTCGGCGCGGGGTAGACCGTCCGGGCAACTCCGGCTGGAAGACCACGGCCACCTCGCTGGAAATTGCGCCGGATGGGTTCTCCATTGTGGTCGGAGCTACCAGCCAGCTCTCCGTAACGGCCCGCAACCGGCAGGGTACCGAAGTACCCCTCGGCACGGTCATATGGCGCAGCTCGGATACCACGGTCGCACGCGTGGCGGGTGGAGCGGTGGCGGCTGTGAAAACAGGCACCGCGCTCATTTCTGCCACGCTCGATGGCCTCGCCGACACGGTCACCGCCTCCATTTCATCGGTGGCGCTTCCGGTTGATTCGATCGCCATCTCCCCGGCCTCCGCCAATCTGATCGTCGGCCAGCAGCTGGTCCTCACCGCCGAGCCGCTGACCGCGGATGGTGTGGCGCTGACCGGTGCGCAGGTTACCTGGGGCAGTTCCAATACTTCCATTGCGACGGTCACGTCCTCGGGCCGGGTGACCGGCGTCAAGGCCGGCAACGCGGTCATCAAGGCGAGTGCCGGCGGCGTATCCAGCGACGCGGCACTCGCAATCCAGCCGGTGCCGGTGGTCGCGGTGGCAAGCGTGGTTCTCTCGCCATCGCCGATCTCGGTCACCGCAGGCCAGACCGTGCAGCTGAGTGCCACGACCAAGGCCGCGGATGGCAGCACCTTGACCGGCCGCGCCCTCACCTGGGCCTCCTCCAATGCCAAGGTTGCCACGGTATCGTCCAGCGGCCTGCTGACTGGCGTGGGCGCCGGCACCGCGGCGATCAGCGCCATGAGTGAGGGTCAGGCCGACACGGCGAGTGCCGAGGTTGCGCCCTCGATTGTTGCGGTGGCGAGCGTGATCATGAACGACAGCGCGGATACGCTGGCCGTGGGCGAATCGAAACAGCTGGTGGCGACGCCCAAGGACGCGCAGGGCAGCGCGCTGACCGGCCGCACGATCACGTGGACCAGCTCCAGGACTGGCGTTGCGACGGTCTCGGCCAGCGGCCTGGTCAACGCGATCGCGGCCGGGTCGGCGACGATCACCGCCACCGTTGAGGGCAAGACGGCGACAAGCGCGATCATCGTTGAAGCGGCGGCGGCCCCGCCCAGCCCGACGCCCGATCCGACTCCGACGCCCGGGCCAGTGGTGGAACATTCCGGGTACTTCGTGGCACCCAATGGCTCGTCGGGCGCGAGCGGCACCAAGGCCAGTCCGTGGGACCTGACCAGCGTCCTCAGCGGCAACAAGTCGGTGCCAGCGGGAGACACGGTCTGGGTACGTGGCGGAACCTATCGTGGCCAGTTCTACAGCTACATCAACGGTTCGCCCTCGGCACCGGTGGTCATCCGGCAGTACCCCGGCGAGCGCGGCACGATTGACGGCAACCTGGTGGTCGTCGGCTCGCACGTGGTCTTCTGGGGCCTCGAGGTGATGAATTCCAACCCGCTCGGTGTGTACCGTCTTGGCGTGAACAATCGCGGGCCGGGCAATCGGTTCATCAACATGGTGGTGCATGACGCCGGTGCGAGCGGCATCTACCTCGGCATCGAGGGCGCCGGTTCCGGCGTGTACGGGTCTATTGTGTACAACAACGGGACGAACACGAACCAGGACCACGGCATCTATGCCAACAACAATTCGCCCGTAAGTGCGATCGAAGACAATATCATTTTCAATAATCAGGCGTACGGTCTGCACGGCTACAGCAGCATCGGCAACTACATCAACAATATCCTCGTGCGGGGTAATGCCTCGTTCAACAACGGGCTCATCACCGACCTGGGAGGCCGGCCGGATCTGTTCATCGGCGGGACGTCGGCCACAGGCATTGATGTGGAGCAGAACTACACGTATCGCAATGACGGTGGACAGACCCTCGCGATGGGTCTCGGCAGTGCCACGAACGGGACGCTGACGCTTCGTGACAACTACCTGGTCGGGACCACTGCTTTCACCACGTGGGCCTCGATCACCCAGAGCGGCAACACGACGATCAGCCTGAGCGCCAAGCCGTCGGGCACAAGGGTGTTCGTGCGCCCGAATCGCTACGAAGCCGGGCGTGCGAACGTCATCGTCTACAACTGGAGCAACGCCGGCTCGGTAAGCGCGGACATGTCCGGCGTCATGCGCGCCGGCGATACCTACGAAATTCGCAACGCCCAGAATTTCTATGGATCGCCGGTGGCGACCGGCACCTATGGTGGCGGCTCGGTGAGCATTCCGATGTCTGGCATCACGGCGGTGCGGCCGCTGGGCCGGACCAGCAATGCGTTGTCCACGGGAACTCAGTTCGGCGTCTTTGTGGTGCTCAAGACGAACTGACGTGGCTGCGGCGACGGCCAGGGCAGCGCCCCGCGAATGACGGCATGTCACGCGGGGCATCCTGCCTCCTCGGACGCAGCCGCTCGGACACCAGAAGGCCCGATGCTGGCAAGCAGCGGCGCGGCGCGGTTGCGCCGCGCCGCTGCTCGATAGGCCCCGAGCAGCTGCTCCGGCAGGAGCTCGGGGCTGTATTCCGCGGCCACCCGCAACTGGCCGGCTCGACCCAGCCGGGTGCGCAGGTCGGCAGACGCCGCCAGGCGCAGGATTCGGTTGGCCAGGCCAGCCACATCCTCGAAGTCCACCACATAACCCGAGCTGCCATCCATGACAATCCGGCCGGCATCGCCGGCGGGGGTGGTGATGACCGGAAGCCCGGCCGCCATCGCCTCCAGGATCACATTGGGAAAGCCTTCATGGTCGGATGTGAGCATGAAGATGTCCGCCTCACGAAAGGCGCCGGCCATGTCGGGGCAGTGCCCTGCAAAGCGGATAGCATCGGGCAGGAGGCCAAGCGACCCCGCTTGAGCTTCCAGGTGTTTCTGCTCCGGACCCGCACCGGCGATGGTCGCCGTGATACCGGGCCGGCTCGCTCGAGCCGCGGACACCGCCGCGATGAACCGGTCAAAGCGCTTTGCTCGATGCAGGCCCCCGGCCGCCAGCACTCTCACCCGATCGTTCTGCGCCTGCCGCGTGCGACCGGATTCGGCAGCAGCACCTTCGGGCAACGCGAGCACGTTCGCAATCAGGTGAACCGCCGCGGCTGGCACGCCCAGCCGTTGCGCAGCGGCCTGCGCTGCCCGCGAATTCACGATCAACGCGGACGGCATGCGGAGCAGCCACCATCCCCATGCTCCGGTATCGTCGAGGTCCTTGACGCCATCGCTCCGAATGGCGCCAACGGACAGCGCACCGCAGGCGCGCGCCGCGAGAGCGGCGTACAGATTCATGTAGAAGTGTGCGGCCTGAACCACGTGCGGCCGGAATCGCCGTAGCGCAATGCCAAGAGTCGCAAGGCGTACCGCTGGCGAGTCGCGCTGCCCGATGTGAATCGGCGCCACGCCCATGCCGCGAAGTACCTCCTCGAAGTATTCTCCTGCCTGACAGCAATACACCCGGACGTCGGCCCCTGTACGTTGCAGCGCGGCCACCATGTGGACGAGCTGCTTCTCGGCACCACCCTGCGCCAAGGTGCCCGCTACAAACGCGACGCGAAGTGACGAAGCCTGCCGGTTCATGTGGACGCGTGCTCCACCGGCTGCCGCCGCCGATGTTGACGTGACCGATGGCTGGGAGCCTGCCGCCGGCCGGGCGATGCACCTGGCCGGCCCAGCAGCACGGTGGCGCCAGCGGCCATGAACCAGAGTGACTTGGACTGAAACTCCGTCGAAAGCAGCGCAATGGCGATGACGGCACTCGTGGCGCAGCCGAGAACCCGCAAGTGCCAGGCTCGCCGCCGCCAGCCGCTCACCGCGAACGAGCTGACGAACGCCGTCAGAAGGAGTATCCCGGGGACGCCGTTCTCGGCGAGCACCTTGATCCAGCCGGCATGCGCGGCCATCGGAACCCCGACCTTGAACGACGACATGCCCGTGCGCCGGCCGAGCTGGGCCCAGCGCGTGGGGAAGGCGCCGGTTCCCGCGCCCATGGGGTGTTCCTGGAAGATGTACCAGCCGCCAAGGGCAAGGTCGAACCTGCCACTGGTCCGCCGCCGAGCCGTTTCCTGGCTGTTCACCATGATCTCCAGGCGACCGATTGTTCGTGCCTCCAGATCGGGGAATTGGGAGATGACCCCGATGCCGAACAGTACTGACACGATCAGTACCGTCAGGTTCTGCCCGATGGACGGGGTGAGCAACACGATCGTCGCGAGCGCAACCAGCGTCATGGCAAGGTTGCCCCGGCTACCGCTCAGAAACACCATGCCCGCGTTGGCCGACGCCAGGACAGCCAGAAGAAGCTGGTGACGGCGGGGAAGCGGGCCGGCTGCAAAGGCGAGCGCGATCGAGAACGTGGCGAGCACTGGCGCATGTGACCAGATGTTCTCGTTCAGGTACGGGAGCTGTGGTTCCTGCCTGAGGAAGGCGAGCGAAGACGCAACGCCCGCGATGCCATTGACCACCGCAAGCCAGTACCACGCATGCCGGAGTCGGGCCGCGCGGAGGAAGTACACCAGCATTCCGAAGAGGGCCATCGCTCCGAATATCTGCTGGACACCATTGGGAACGTCAGGAGTCCATGCCAGGCCGATCGCGAGGCAGGCCAGCAGTGCGGCCAGAGCGTGGACGCGAGCGTCCTTCTGCCTCAACAGCAGTGGAAGGAAGATCATGGCCACGCCCAGCAGCCAGTAGTCGAGCGTATTCCACCGCCAGAGTCCGCCGGTCAGCAACAATGGCCTGGCCATCGCGTCCAGTGTGCACAGTACGCCGAGCCCCAGCAGTCCCAGGGCTGGAAACCGGAGGCCGGCGATGGCCGCGAGAAAAGCCCCGAGCGTCAGCAGCGTCAGCGCAATCCTGAGGTCAACGACCAGCGTCGCTGCGAATACCGCGAGAATCACCACCACGAACCAGCGACCACAGGTGGCGACCCGCGGCATGGTCGGCGCCATGCCCGGCTGTTCGAAGTCGGCCGCACCGTTGGCTGACGCTATCGCGATCATGCGGCCTCCAGCGCCATCACGGGAGTGACCTCTGTGCCGCACGGTGAACGTGCGCGCCTGTCCGGAGCCCCTGTCGGACCCAGTCGAAGACACCAAGCAGATAGGCCATCGCTCGCTGGCGCATGCCAGGGCGCAGCAGGTTCAAGGCCTCGATGAAGGTCTCCATGGTCATGGCATAGCCGAACCAGATTCGATTGCCACCACCAGCTTCGGCGGCCACGCGCCGGATGTAGGTGAGATTGCGCAGCGTCTCGAAGCCCAGCCGGCGCGGATCGGGGCGGCCATCGCCGGCCATGAGGTGCAGCAGCCGCGCCTCGCGTGACACGACCATCCGGCCGCATCGCGCCATTCGCAAGCTGAATTCGAGGTCCTCCGCGGCGCCGTACCCGTCGAGGCGCTCCGCGTACCCAACCGCTCGGGCCGCGGAGGTTCGCCACATCGCTGCGCCACCTGGCAGCCAGTCGCCATCAACGATCTCGGCCGCAGGGGCCATGTACCGCCACGGCGTTGAGACCCCCGAGCTGAAGTACCTCCCGCCCTGGAGACTTGGAACCACGAACAGCAGTCGCCGCAGCCTCCACCGGAGCGACACCTCCGAGGAGCAGTTATCTATGCACGCACCCACCCCGACTATGTCGGGGTGGTCCCGCAGCGGACGCTCCATCGCCGTGAGGCAGCCTGCCGCGAGTACGATATCATCATCAAATGACGCCATGAGATCGGTGCTCACTTGCGTGAGGGCCAGGTTGCGCTGCCGCGTCAGTCCGGACAGCGACTCGTCCACCCGGGTGTAACGGACGCATCGCGCCAGCTCGCCTCGCCTCGCATGGTCGTCGAGCACGCGCGCCGAGCGATCATCGGTACTGGCATCCACGATCACGAGCTGAGCCGGCCTCGGCTCCTGCGTCGTGAGCGACTGGAGGAATCCCGCCAGCAGATCCGGTCGGTTGCGGGTGCAGACCACCACTGCGATACCGGCCGTTGCCGGCGCCGGGTCCTGCTGGCGGCATCCGCCGTCGCAGTTGCCGTAGTGCGCCTCAGCCACCACGCCATGCGGCAGGAGCCGTGCGGATGCGGTCACCACGATCTCCCCGCGGTCTCACGTCCGGCCGGTTCCAGCGTCGGACGCCATCCCGCAGCGGCAGGCTCCGGGGCCGCCAGCCTTCCGATCAGCTGTGCCAACCGCGACGCCGCACCCCCGTCCACTGGCCCGCACATCTCGGCGACAAGCCGTGCCCGGGCGCTCCGGTCACGGGTCCGGTCTATCACATACTCCGCGATCTCCGCGGTGAGTTCATCGAGCGATCCTGCCAGCCGGACGCCGCCGGAGGCGATGACCGGTTCGTAGTGGGTAGTCCGGTGACACGCCGCCGCCAGGCGATCCTCGACCGAGCCACGGTGGAGCGCAAAACCGACGCATACGACCGGGACATCCAGTACGGCCGCGTCCAGGCTCATGGTCGACGCCATGTTGACGCAGGCGTCTGCATGCGCCACGGAGCTGACCAGCTTCGTCTGCGCCTCGGTGGTGCCAAACCGTCCGTCCGTCCCCTGCGGGGCGGCGAAGACCAGACTGGGCTCAGTGCCGGCTATCCCGGTCCAGCGAGAGAGCTCGTCGGCCGGGTGGGGCCGAAGAACCAGCCGGTGGTGACTGGTCGCGGGCATCTCGGACAGGCGGCGGCATAGTGCCCGTACCAGCTCGGGTTCCGTGGGGGTGAACCGGGCACAGTTCGCCGCGTACAGGACATAGCGTTGGCCGTCTTCCAGACCGAGGCTCGCGAGCGCCGCCTGGCGACTCCCTGCAATCCGCGCCTGGCGATGAAGGTCGAACTGGGGGGTGCCGGTCACGTGCACTTGCGATGCGTCGTGATCCGGGTAGAGGCGCAGGACTTCGTCGCCCATGCGCCGGCTCCACACGGCATAGTGGCTGAATGACGGCTGGCGTCCGCGGCTGCTCAGATTGTCAAAGCTGAGGATACAGCCCAACGATGGGATGCCGAGTTCCTCGGCCGCCCGTGCGTAGGCTGCTTCCTCAGGCACTACCGGCGATGTCGAGACGACGAGACCCGGCGCAATCGCCCGCAACTGGGCCCTGATCGCTTCCATGCCGTGCCGTCGCCGCGCCCGTTTCCGGTCGCCTGCGATCTGCCAGTCGAGCAGCGGTTGCCTGGCCCCCGCCACCGCGAGCGCGGACACCAGCCGGCGCCAGGCCGGCCGCATCAGGCCGGGCTCGCGCACGTACCGGCTCTGGAAGCTGCCATAGGAGCGCAGCCCGTAGCGCTGCGCGAATGAGGCGTTCAACACGACGCCGAGCGGGTCGTGCCGCGGCGGCTCGCTGTGGAGCAGCGAGTGATCGCCGCTCGCCTCGCAGGCTTCGGTCAGGACGTTTGAAGCGGAACTGCTGGAAACCAGCTGCACGTCCAGCTCGGCACGCAACGAGGCCAGCAGACCGGAGGGAACGAGGTTCCGGATACCCCACGCAGTGGAGCACAGCACCACCACACGGGCGTGCCGCGACTCGTCAGCCACCGGATGGAAAGTCATTCCGCCGCCTGCAATGTCACCGAGTGGCTGCGAATGGGTGCCCCGTGCCGGTTCTCGGACGATGCCGGGACAACGCGCAGCTTTCCAGGGTTCAGGGCATGATCCGCCATGGCGAGGGCGATCCGGTCCACCAGATGAGCGACCGCCTCCACCCCGAAATACTTGTCTGACTGGCGCCACGCGGCGCCATCTGCAACGCGCCAGTGCCGGAAAGCCCACGCCGGCGACAACCGAAGCGCGTAGCGCAACCGGGCGGCGATCCGCTGGCGCCGCGACTGCTTCGGGTCACTGAGCTGGTAGAGGTTCGCGATGCAGCTGGCCTCGTTCACCGTCCGTTCGCGCGGAAGGGCAGCACGGATCGTGTCCGCCACTCGCCGGTAGGCGTACCCATCGGACGCGGCGAACCAGTCGCTGAGGTTCTCGCGAGCCGCCAGGGTCGCGCTGCGAGCCGCGCCCGTGCCGTTCATGATCCGGTACAGTTCGGCGCGCATGTCCTGGTAGCTCCCGCACCGGACACTGACCGCCTCCGCAAAGGGGATCAGCGCCCGGGCAGGAAGCCACTGAGGCGAGAGCGTCGGAACTCCGGCCATCGCAGCTTCCGCGGCGGTGGAGCAGCTTCGCTGAATCACTGCGAGCGAGCCGGACAGACGTGACTGAATGGGCCCGCTTCCATCTACCGTGACGCCGGCGCAACCGGCCATTTCCAGCGCATACGACGTCGGCTCCTCGAATGGGTGTGGCCGCAGCACCACCTCACACTCCGGAAAGTCGCCTGCCAGCGATTTTGCCAGCTCGATCATGCCCCGCATCGCGGCCTGCTCTGCCTGGAGGTATGCCGCTACCCGCTCGGCTCCGAGGCCGAGCTCCTTCTCGAGGTGCTCCCGATTGCGCCCTGCGGTGGCGAACCGCGGGTTGCTTAGCGAGAAATTGGTGTTGATGAGCAGCACCGGCCGCTGCGGCGTCGCGCCTTCGTCGAACACGCCGCGCCAGCGAGAGTGATAAAAATCGAACCTGGGGCATCCGGTGACGGAGATCTGACTCGCCAGCAGCAAGCCTTGGTCAACCATGTGACGCGCCAGTAACGGGCCCCACATGCACACGAACGCCAACTGGTGCAGTTGATCACGATCGGCCCACACGAGCTCGCTGTATGCATCGAGTGTCTCCCATGCGGCACCTTCCGTGTCGAGCACGCCGACCTTGATGCCGGCATCGAGCAGTTCCCGGGCAATCCGCGCATTGGTGGGCCGGGCATAGTTCAGCACCACCAGGTCTGGCGCCAGCGTCCAGAGCTGGCCGTGCATCAGGTTGAGCGGCACCAGGTGGCACGTCACACCGTGCCTGCAGAGTTCCGCGGCGACGAGCACCAGACCACCCAGGTCGCGAGCCGGGTGGTCCACGATGAAAGCAACGCGGGGGCCCGGGCCAGTCAGCGGATACATGGATCCTCGACCACGAGGCTGTGGGACCGCAGCTGCGCCACGATGCGGTTCACTGCCGCGAGCGGCACATCACAAAGCTCCGCGATGTCCGCCGCGGAGTGGGTTCCATCGATCAGGAAGAGCACGTCGAACAGTGCCTTGTGGCCGGCCGGATCCTCCGCGTAGTCCACATGAATGCCATACCGGGAGCAGCAGATTTCGCCGGCAAACCGGGGCGCCAGCTTCACGTTCTGCTCCAGCGTCGCGATCATGGCCAGCACCAGGTCCCGCGATTTCTCCAGCGCACCGGGAGGCACCTTGTCCGGCGTATCGGCGCTCGAGTGATATTCCCGGTAGGGGAAGTCGGCATGCGACGGGGGCAACTGCCGGGTGAGCGACAGCATCGGCACGCGAAGGCCGGGCGCGTTGAACTGGCGTTCATCGTTGCCGGCCAGCGAGCGGAACGGCGTGGTCCAGCTCTCGGTGTCATTGTCTCGCAGTGCCCGGGCGAAGCAACGATCCATCTCGGACTCCCCGGAGAAGGAGAGCTGCAGGGCATGCGGAATGTCCCGGCCCAGCATCTCGAGGAACAGCCCTCCGCGCATCGCCGGAATCAGCTCGGCATGCTGGCTCAGGAACGCCACCGATCCGATGGTCTCGGGCACGATCAAGAAACGATAGGTATATCTGGGCGTGGGACCCGCCAGCAGCGCACGCACTACATCCATGCCGACGACCACACCGGTCAGGTCGTCGTTCACCATTGCCGGGTGGCAAAGATGGGCACAGAGCACGATCGTCTCGTCGGTGCGCCCACGGACAACGACCTCGCCGACCTTGAGCGTCCCGAAACTGAACTGCGAACGGATCTCGACCCGGTACCGGTCGTCCGTGAGCGTGTCTCTCAGGTTGCGGGAGCAGCAGAGCCCCCAGTCCTTCTCGTAATACTTGAACATGAACGGCACGGCGTCGGGCAACCGGGGATGCACGTGCAGATGCGCCAGCAGCTCGTCCCGGGACACGTCGCCTGAGAAGGGCAGGGAATAGGACAGCACATGAAGCGGGTTGTCGGCATGGGAAAAGAGCCGCCGCCCGTCAAGCGTCTCCAGATATGCCTCATGGCAAGTCCACTTTTCCGGAATCACCCAGCTCCAGCAGTGCAGGCCGGATGGAAACTCGTGAATCGACATGGGCAGCTGCCCGGCGAGCGCGCCCAGTGCCGCGTCGTACCCATCAGACACGATGTCCCTGGGCAGCGCCCAGAGGGATTCAATCATCTGCGTCATGGACGCGCCTGCCGGCAGTCGCACGGAGGGTACGTTGCCGCCGACGCGGGCACGCTCCAGAGCTTCCGGATCACCGGCGGGTCCACGGGCCGTGCTCCAGGGGTTCTCAGCCAGCATCTGCATGGTGAGGTGATGCAGCGCGTGAGCACGAGCCGCGATCAGTGCCCCGTCTCCGAGCGGCACGCGCACTGCCACCCCGGTGTCGAGTGCCCGAGTCTCAAGCCGGGATCCATCGGGGTGACCTGCATCGGCGAGTATGCGGACGTTGTATACCCATCCGCGCTTCTGTCGCGCACCATGCTCCATGACCCAGCCGGTAAAGAGCTTCGGAAATCGGAATGGCACGCCCACCACCTCTTCGGAGTGGTGGCGGATGGTTGCTTCATCGAGGCCAAGCCCGATCATGACGATGAGGGCATTGGCCTCCACCAGGCGATGGAAAGTGCTGTCCGCGCCGAAGCAGGTCGGCGGGATCCCACGAAGCAGCGCGTCGGCGCGAGGGCCCTGGGCCGCCACCGAATGAATGGGATCAGCCGACCGGATGACCCCGGGCTGGCGCCTGAAGTACTCGAGAAAGCCGGCGGTCGGGCTCCACGGGCCACCGGCAGTCGGTGTTTGAGCCGCGTCAAACTCTTCCTGGCGGCAGAACGAGAATGTGTAGGTAGGAATCACGATCGTCCCGTCCGGCCCAACCGCAGCGCGTAGTGCCGCCAGGATACTGGCGTACGGGTTGCCATCGGGCATCGGGTCGAAATGGCCAAGATGGTCCATCGCGACATGGAACATCACGATGTCGCCGTGCATGACCCCGGCGCGCTGCAGCGCCGAGGTCAAGTCGCCAGCACTGTATAGAGCAGAAGCACCGCGAGCGCCCCGACTCAACTCAAGGCTCGCCGTCATGATGCCTCCTGCGCGGGCGCTCGGAACGATGCGCTCATGTCGAACGACCGGAGGCACGCGCGGATCGAAGTGCCGCAATGACCGTATCCTGATCCGCTTCGCTCAGGCCGACGGAGCAGGGCAGACTCAAGGCCACCCGGTTGAGGTGCTCCGCGACGGAGCAGTCGGTGCAGGGTGCGCCCGGATGTGCGGGAGACCGATGGAGCGGCTCCCAGAGCGGCCTCGCCTGGATTCCGGTCGTGGCGAGATGGCGCAGCAATCCTCTGGAGTCCATCCCGAACGCACCCTCGTCCACGAGCACGGTAAACATCCAGTGGGCGCTGCGCGCCCAGGGAGCTTCCCGCATGGGGGTCAGGCCGGGAATGTCGTGGCACGCCATGCCATACCGCTCGGCGATCCGGCGCTTCGCTGCCAGGTGCTTGCTCAGCTGCTCCATCTGCGCGACACCCATGGCGGCCTGGATGTTGGTCAGGCGGTAGTTGTAACCAACGGCGCCGTGGACATATTCGACTGCGTCATCCTTGGCCTGCGTCGAGAGGTAGCGTGCCCGCTGCCCCAGTGCTTCGTTGTTGGTGACGAGCATGCCGCCGCCACCGGTGGTAATCAGCTTGTTGCCGTTGAAGCTGAAGCACGCCACTTCGCCCAGCTGCCCCACCGGGCGATCCCGATAGGTGGCACCGAGGCTCTCGGTGGCATCCTCGATGACGACCAGCCCGAATTCGCGAGCCAAGGCGAGCAGCGGCGCCATATCCACAGGATGGCCGAGCACATGCACAGGAAGGATGGCGCGAACCGGCCGGCCGGTGGACCGGTTGCGAACCACAGTGCCCTCACGCGAGCACTCCACTTCCAGGAACTGGCGAGCCTTGGCTACATCCATTTGCCAGTAGTCAGCCTCGGCATCCACAAAGACGGGCCAGGCGCCGGCATACCGGATGGCGTTGGCGGGTGCGATGAACGTGAGCGCGGACACCAGCACCTCGTCGCCCGGGCGAATCCCGACGATCAGGCAGGCCAGGTGCAGTGCCGCGGTGCCGTTCACGGTGGCGACTGCTGATCGAGTGCCGGTCACCCCGGCCAGCGCCCTTTCGAAGCGGTCCACGTATCCGCCGGCTGACGATACCCATCCCGACTCAAGGCAATCCCGGACATAGGCCCACTCATTGCCCGCGATTTCCGGGGTGCACAGGGGAATGAAAGCGGATGTGCCCGGTGCGATCGGCGGTGACAGCGGCGCGGTCGAGGTCATACGGCGAGCTCGGTGGCCTGGGCATCGGGCACGATGCCGGCGCATATCAGGCGGGCAAGCTCGGCGATGCCCTGTGCGACCGGCATGCCGATCTGGAAGCCGAGCGTGGTGGAGATTTTCCCGAACGAGACACGATAATCACGGGGATCTTCCTCTTTCCTGACATACTCTACGACCGCGTCGGGGGCGTACGGCCGGATCAACTCCACCAGCTGCTGCTTCTGGAAGTTCTGGCTGGTGGAACCGACGTTGAAGACCTGACCGTTGACGGCGCTCAGTGGCGACGCCAGCACCAGCCCGACCGCGCGGGCGACGTCCCTGACGTGTACATAGGGTCGCCAGAACTGCTCGCCGAAGACGACCAGATGCCGGTCCCGGATGAGCGCCAGCGTGAACTCGTTGACCGTGAGGTCAAACCGCATGCGTGGCGAGACGCCAAACACGGTCGCGAACCGGAGAGGGGTGACGGACATTTGCCGGCTCCGGCGATTCAGCAGCGCCTGCTCGACGGCGACCTTGGTCTCGGCGTAGAGGGAGACAGGCGACAACGGCGACGTTTCATCCACAAAACCGTCGGGGTCCGCCATCCGGCCGTAGTTGCTGCAGGTCGAAGCGAACAGGAAGCGGGATACGCCGGCCTGCTCGGCCGCCGCGATGAGGCCGAGCGAGGCCTCCAGGTTGATCTTGCGGGCCAGATCGGGCTCACGTGCGCAGGCCGGGTCTCCCACGATCGCCGCCAGGTGCACCACCGCTTCGACGCCGGTGACGGCCTCGTTCACGGCCGCCCCGTCGCGGATGTCTTCATGCATCAGCCGGAAGCGAGGGTCGGACCAGACACCCAGCAGCGAGTCGCCACCGTGCATGAGGATATCGAGCACCCGCACCTCATGTCCCGCCGCCAGCAGCATCGGCACCAGGGTGGAGCCGACGTAACCGGCGCCGCCAGTGACAAGGATTTTCATGATGCCACCGCGGCAAGCTCGGCATCCGCCTGCGCCCGGACAAAGTCCGCAGGCTGGCCGATGTCCAGCCAGTACTCCGTGATCGGGAAGCCGGCGACGCCGCGCCCGACCGCGACCATGAGCGCAATCAGGTCCGTCATGTCGAATCGCCTGCCTGGCGGGATGAGTGCCCGCGCCGCCGGCTCGACGATATAGATGCCGGCATTGGCCCAGAACGACTGCCTGGGCTTCTCACGGATGGCCTGGATCCGCGATCCGTCGCACTCCAGCAGACCGTACGGCAGCTCCAGTTCGCAGCGTCGCATGCCGACCGTCAGCTCCGCGCCCTCGCGCCGGTGGAAGGCGAACATCTCCTCGAAGGCCACGCCGGTGAGGATGTCGCCATTCAGCATGAGGAGTGGGCCCGGCTGTTCATCCAGCAGCCGGAGGGCTCCGGCGGTACCGAGTGGCACCGACTCATTCAAGTACTGCAGGTCCATGCCAAGTCCACGCCCGTCTCCGAAGTGGGTGGTGATGCATTCCGCCAGGTGGTGCGTGCTGATCGCGACGCGGCCAACTCCGGCTCGACGCAGGCGCAGGAGCGTACGTTCCAGCAATGGGCGATCACCAACATGCAGCATCGGCTTGGGAACCTGGTCTGTGAGCGGCAGCATTCGGGTCCCGTAACCGCCCGCCATGATGAGTGCGGACAGTTCCTGCTGCTCGTGAGTCACCAGGTCGCGCCGGAGCACCAGCCCAAAGGCGCAACCGTTGCCGTCCACCAACGGCAACTGGTTCACCTTGAAGGCAAGTGCGTTGTCCATCAGGCGGAGCGCCTCACGCGGGGTGACGTCACAGGGAGCGATCAACGGGGTGCGCTGAGCGACCGAGAGCACGGGATCACTGAATGGCGCCCCGCGGAGCATCGCACGGCGTACATCGCCGTCCGTCACGAGGCCGAGCAGCCTGTTGTCCGGGTCGCACACGAGCAGGGCACCCGTTCCTGCCGCGTCCAGCTGGCGGATGGCGCCCGTGATGGATACGGACGCGCCAACCACGACGTCCGCGAGCCGGCTGGTGGCGTCGGGGAGACTCATGGGAGTGCTCCGGGATATGCGGCGTCGTCGTAGCGGGACAACCGCTCCACGACCGTGGAGAGCTGATTCACGTCCAGGCGAGTGCCGATGGTCCACTGGGGGACGACGATCGGCCCCTCATCCAGCTCGACGCGCTGGACCAGCAGGGTTGAATCGCCAGTCTTCACCATGGCACCATTGGCCGTCCGGCCGACCACTTGGCCGGGGGTCGCGATGTAGCGGGGCCAGGCGGGATCGAAATAGGCCTGCCAGATGATCACGCGGTGACCGTTGAGCGAGGTCAGAGCTCCCGGCCCCGGCCGGGCAA
>Ga0207707_10002574_pt1 | contig 16249 bp, 13 predicted proteins | sample KBSC83BmetaG_FD_184336 | JGI IMG/M metagenome (GOLD analysis project Ga0207707, IMG submission 184336) | Corn rhizosphere microbial communities from Kellogg Biological Station, Michigan, USA - KBS C8-3B metaG (SPAdes) (version 2) | ecosystem: Host-associated > Plants > Roots > Rhizosphere ...
ACGTCGACCGAGTCGGCCGGGAAAGTGTCAGGGTTGCCTTCCTGGCCGAACTGGATCTCGTTGCGGCTTGCCGACAATTGCGCCGCGAAGCGGTTCTCCATGCCGAAGAAGACGCTGTTCCAGGTCAAATCGGTGTTGTTGCCCATCACCTGCTGCTTGTGCGTCACGAAGAATCGATCGCGATCGATCATGGAGGTGCCGGGATTGAAGGCGTAGGTCTCGCTGTCATACCAGTGGCGCTTGGCGCCATATTCATAGGCCTGGTTCTTGATCGTGATGTCGGGCGTGACCTTTAATTCGAAGCCGCCCCGCAGCCACAGCTCGTGCGCGCCAACCCTGTTGTCGGCGACGTTGTAGTTGGTCCTGGTTATCCGCGAGTCCACCGTCACGGGAGAAAGGAGGTCGCCGGTGAAGGTGTTGACCGCCGATCCCGCCACGACGCCGTGGGTGGAGAACGGGCCGGAGAATGCAGTCGTCGTCAGCGGCGTGCCCCAATAGGCGTGGCCGTCGTCGCGCTTGTACTCGATCGCGGCGAACACCTTGAAGGCGTCGTTGACGCGGTAATTGAACTGACCCGAGACGTTGTTCAGGTTCTGGTAGTCGCCGTCGATGAAGCTGGCGATTTTCGAAGAGCTTACGTCGAAGCGATAGTCGAGCCCTTGCACCTTTGTGCTTCCGCCCGAGCCGAAATGCGTGCGGTAGGTGCCGAGCGTATCGATCGACGTATCCAATTCGTTCTTGATCGGGCCGGTCGTCGGCTGCCTGCTGACGAAATTGACGGCACCACCGATCGCAGCCAGGCCCGACATGACGGACGATGGGCCCTTCAGGAACTCGACCTGATCGAGACTGGCCGTCTCCATGATGCGCGACGTGATGTCTCCAGGGCCGATCCAGATGCCATTGTAGAGCACAGTCACTTCGTTGCCCTTGAAGCCGCGCATGGAAAAAATCCCTGGCGCCCCACCCAAATCGGCTGCGAGCACGCCGACCGCGCCGATCGCGGTCTCGGTGGTGGTGCGATAACCCTGCTCGCGCATCTGCTGCTGGGTAACGATATCCACGGACGCCGGCATCTCATGCACGGTGAGGCCGAGCCGGCTGGCGCTGCCCGCGACCAGGTTGCCGTTGAGCGGCGCGGGTATGACCATCGTGCTGCTGCCCGGCGGTGACGGCACCGCTTCCGTCGCGGCGGCCGGTTGCGTCGTCGCCAGCGGCTTCGGCGCCGTCTGCCGTGCCGCACGCTTGGCCCGCTTCGGCAACGCTTGCGACTCGTTGCCGGCGCGCGTCGCTTTGCCGCGCGTGTTCGCAGGAGCGACGACCACCGGATTAAGGGGTTGCTGGTTTTGCGCGGACGCCGGCGCATCGGCAAAGGCGAAAAAGAATCCGAGCGGCAATGCGGCGCCGAAAAGCCAGCGCTGCCGCGAGGAGAACAGGTGGAAGGAACGCGCGCGGACGCGCGACGACGCAAAAGCTTCGGAGATTTTTGAGATCGACACAGGTGTGACCAACGGCGAACAATAAAGCCGTCGCGTACGTTGGCCGCGATAATCTGCCCTTCGCCCTGCACGGCAGACCACATCGACACTCACAACGCTTCGGAGCACCCCGCCCGACGCGTTCGCACGCAACCACGATTGGTAGCAGGTCTCCTGGCTCGCGGGTCACGGCCGTTGACCACCTTCCCAGGATCCGAGAATCCCAGTGGCATTAAATGGTCGCCGGCTCGCCGCTTACAGTTGCGGGGGCAGCTGCGGCATAGTCTTCTCGTTCGCGCTTGATCTCCGCGCAAACGCTTCGCGTTTGTCGCGAGGGAAAACCGCTCCGCAGTTTTCCGGATCAGGCGCCGAAGACTCACCGCATTCCCTTGATTAGCCCTTGCGGGCACTACCATTTTCGAAGATGGCACCCGGCTTTCGCGCGAGTCAACGCGAGTCGGAGAGCCGCGATTCAAATGCAGGTGCCGGTGAGGCAAGCGGGCAACACCTCCATGGTGTCGATAGGTGTTCGGTCTCCTTCGCGTGATGAACCGCCCGAGGTGATCTCCATCACATAAGCCTGTCGCAAGCCGGCCTAGTGTCCGGGTCGAGCCAACCGGCCAAGCGAAACGGGTCAAGTGAAACCGGTCCAGTGAACAAGGGGAGATTTCACATGCACAGATTTGTTTTGGTTGCAGCGACGGGCGTTGCAGCGATTGTCCTGGCCTCCGCAAGCGCGCAGGCCGCCGACTCCCGCAGCCTTTCGACCACCTCGAGCGAACCCACGATCAGCAATCCGCAGAAGCCCGGCGCGCTGCGGGCCGAAACCGACATCACGGCAACGCCGGCTGCCATCCCGGCACCGCCGCCTGCGCCTTCTCCCGATACTCCGCGCTACGCGCCGCCGCCTGCAGAGCCGAAGGCGATCGAAGCACCGAAGCCGGTCGATACCACGCGCAATACCGAGCCGGTCACGACTGCCCCGCCGTCGCGCTACAGCACACGTCCTGCGGCGGTCGAGACGACGCCTCCGCCAACGGCCACGCCTTATCGGCAGCCGCCTCGGCAAACGAATTACCGGCGAAGCCAGATGCGCCAGGCGAGCTATGGCCGGCCGCATTACCGGGGCCATCGCTGGAACACGGGGCGGATCGTCGCCGCCCTGCATCGCTACGGAATCTACTGGTAAGCTGTTTTAGTTAAGCCGTCTTTTTTAGTTAAGCCTTGGCGCTACTGCCCCGTCCCCGCACAAGCGCCAACGGCCAGGCAGTCCAGCATCGCTCCCATGATGCTGGACTGCTTTCTTTTCTGAGCCGTTTTGGATTGCAATTCCGTGTAGCTGCGTAGCCCGGGTGAGCGAAGCGACACCCGGGGAACCAGTCCCGCGTGTCGCTGCGCTCACGCGGGCTACGACTACAACGTTCGATCCTTACTTCGAGACCGTCTGCACGATGCTCGACACCGGCCGCGTGCTCGCATTGGTGCCGGGCAGTTTCAGGTCCTTCGCCAGCGCCGCGTCATATTCGGGCAGCGTCGCGAGCTCAGTCTTGGCCTTGATCTGCACGACCTTGTAGCCGCCTTCCTTCAGGCGGCGCAGCAGCGTCGGCAGCGCGTCGGCCGTGTGCTTCTGGAAATCGTGCATCAGGATGATGCCCTTGCCGAGCTTGTCGAGCTTGGTCATGACCGTGGTCACGACTTTGTCGGGGCTGGAGCTTTTGCGGAAATCGAAGGAATCGACGTCGGTCGAGAACATCGCGACATTGCGCGAGCCGAGCCAGGCCATCGCGGCCGGATTATGCTGCAACTCGGGGAAGCGAAAGAACGGCGCCGGGTTGGGGCCACCGAGCGCCCATTTCACCGCGCTGATGCCCTTCTCGATCTCGTCCTTGTCCATCTGCTCGGTCATCTTCTTACCGTTCAGATTGACGTGCGACCAGGTGTGCGTGCCCACCGTGTGACCGGCGGCATAAACCTGCCGGAGAATTTCGGGGTGGAACGTCGCGTGCTTGCCGATCGCGAAGAACAGACCCTTGGTGCATTCGTCGTCCAGCGCCTTCAGCACCGCGGGCGTGTTGCCCGGCCACGGGCCGTCGTCGAAGGTCAGCACGACCTCCTTCGGCTCGAGGAAATCGAGCTGCTTGAAATGCTCGAAGCCGAAACCGGGGCCGCCTGACGTGTCGATCTCGACCACGCGGCCGACACCGAGCGCGTCGGGATTGCTGCAGACCGGCTTTTGCGCGGCGGGCACGGGCGGTGGCGCGATCGTCGCGGGCTTGCCCAGCGCGGCCGTGATCTGGACATCATCCCTGGCAGCGAGGTTTGCGGCTGCCGGCGGCAGCGGCTCGGCCGGTCTTGCTGCCATGGTTTTCGGGGGAGCCGCATCGGCGCGCGGCGCGGAGGTCCAATACCAAATTCCGGCGATGGCAACCGCCGCAACAAGACTGGCCAGCATCAGGCCCAACGCATTACGCATCGCTGCTCTTTCCACAAACGCAACCGTATCGGACGCGCCCTTCGCGCCCGACCATTAATGCGAAGGAATTGTTAACGCCCCACCAACACGGAGCCGTTCCGCGAAGGATTCCCGCTGGATATCCGCCAAAGTGACCAATGTCACAGAGGGCCTCCGCGAAGTGAGGGTCATCACAGTCGACGGCGCTGGATCGGCGCATGTTGGGGTCATCGAAACAACAGGCCCGCCTAGCGGTGCCAATGGGAGCCGAACATGACCAACTCTTTCACCAGCAAGCTGCGCCAGGCCGGTTTGATTCTGGCCATCGCCTTCACCGTCTCGGCGGTGTCCACCAGCCAGAGCTTCGCCTTCAGCTCCGAAGCGCAGGCGCAGTGCACCGGCGACGCGTTCAAGCTCTGCAGCTCCGAAATCCCGAACATCCCGAAGATCACCGCTTGCATGATCAAGCACAAGGCCGAGCTGAGCTCGGGCTGCCGCTCGGTGATGGACAAGGAACTTGCGGCCAAGTCCAGGAAAGTCGCCACCAACGACTGACCTCCCCCGTCCCTGGACTACTGGAGCGACGCAGGCGCCGACCCGCCTGCGTCGTTTCGTTTCAAGCGTCGCTCGTCCAAATAAATCAATTGCAGCAAGGCTGACCGCCTCATGGTTTGGCATGATCTTTTCCGGAAAACCGCTTCACACTATTCCGGATCATGCCTAAAACGCGGCTTTCCGTGGCCCGCCGGGAGGCGTTACCAGATGACCCGATTTGTTTTCGTGCTTCCGTTCGTGTTGCTGGCCTCAAACGCCTATGCGCAGCAAGGCCATGACGCCTGCGCGCGCGACGTTTCGCGTTTCTGCCGTGCCCAGATGAATGACGGCGATCAGGTCGTGCTGGCCTGCCTGAAGCAGCACCGCGCGCGTCTCTCCAAGGCCTGCGACAAGGTGCTGACCGACCACGGGCAGTAGAACTCGCTGTCATTCCGGGGCGCGCGTCCGCGCGAACCCGGAATCTCGAGATTCCGGGTCTGGTCCGGAGCCTGTCATCGGGCCGCGCTACGCGCGGACCCGTTGGGATCATCCCGGAATGACCGTGGGATCAATTGCGCACAGCTACTCGCGCTACGATCGCCTGTGGATGGAGCAACTCCCGCCGCTTCGATTCCTCGAATCCATGCATCCCCGTCTGCCATTGCAAGGCGACGATGGCGCCCTTGGTCGGCTGCAGCAATCCGAGCGAGGCGAGCAGCGTGATCGGCAGCCAGATCGCGAGTTGGAGCCAGACCGGCGGATCATAGGCGATGGCCACCGCGAGCAGCGTCGGCACCACCACGTGCCCGACCACGACGATGACGAGATACGCCGGAAAATCGTCGGCGCGCTGCGCCGTGAAATCCTCACTGCAGACGTCGCAGTGATCGGCGACCTTCAGGAAGCGGCGAAACAGATGACCGCGTCCCGCAATTCGGGCACTTCATCGCAAAACCGCGTCCGAGCGCCGTGAGGAGCGAAACTGGTTGGGTCATGTCGGCCGTCCTTGACTATGGGGTCGTCCATACAATATGTAACCATACCCATACAATCAAAGACAAAGCGACGAATTGCATGGATTGGGTCCCTACACTTTCGGAATGGCAAGGCCCGCTGTTCCTGCGCGTCGTCGACGCGCTGGCCGCCGACATTGCGAGCGGCCGGCTGGTCCGCGGGCAGCGGCTGCCGACCCATCGGGCGCTGGCGTCGGCGCTCGATCTCGACCTCACCACGGTGACGCGCGCATATGGCGAGGCGCGGCGGCGCGGACTTTTGGAAGCGCGGGTCGGGCAGGGCACGTTCGTGTCGGAGACGACGGCGCGCGCAGCGCATGATCTCCCCGCGCCGGTCAGTATCGATCTTTCGATGAACCTGCCGCCGCAACCGGTCGAGGCCAATCTCGACCTGCGCATCGCGCAGGGGCTTGCGCATATCCGCTCCGCCGCCGGCTTCAGCGCGTTCCTCAGCTATTCGCGACCGGGCGGCACTGCGGACGAACGCGAGGTTGCGGCGTCCTGGCTGCGCCCGCGCGTGCCGCAGGCTGCACCCGAGCGTATCGTGATCTTCCCGGGATCGCAGGCGATCATCTTCAACGCGTTGCTGGCGCTGACTTCACCCGGCGACGTGGTGGTGACGGAAGCGCTGACCTTTCCCGGTGTGCGGGCGGCCGCGGCGCGGCTGAATGTCCGCCTCGTCGGCGCTGCGATGGACGGCGAGGGCGCGCGTCCCGACGCGCTCGACGAGGCCATCCGCAAGCACAAGCCGAAGGCGGTTTATCTCGTACCGACGCAGCAAAATCCGACCACGGCGACCATGGGGCCAGGCCGGCGCAAGGCGATTGCCGACATCATCCGCAAGCGCGGCGGCACGCTGATCGAGGACGACGTCTATGGCCCGCTCGAGCCGCAGGTCTCGCCGATCGCCACGCTCATCCCCGAGCAAACTTACTTCGCGGCCAGCATCGCCAAATGCATCGCGCCCGCGTTGCGCGTGGCCTATCTGCTCGCGCCCGATCTTTCCGTGGAGCAGAAGATGCGTGGCGGATTACAGGCGACGATGCAGATGCCGCCGTCGCTGATGGTGGCGCTGCTGACGCACTGGCTGCGTTCCGGCGTCGCCAATGACATCATCAAGGCGATCCGCAACGAGGCCGCTGCACGCCAGCAGCTCGCAACGCGCTTTCTGAAGGGGATCGCGTTCGCCGCGCGCCCCGCCAGCCATCATCTCTGGATGCCGCTGCCGAAAAATCTGGATGGCGCCGACCTGCTGGCGCATCTGAAGCGCAACGGTTTGGCGGTGGTCGGCGAAGAGGCGTTCGCCGTGAACGACGCCGCGCCGCGCGGCTTGCGTGTTTCCCTCGGCGCCGCCCGCAACCGCGCCGAGCTCGGCCAGGCGCTGCAGGTGCTGTCGCAGGCGGTGAACGCGCCGGTGGAGACGATGCAGATCGTGTGAATTTGTTGTCGTCATTCCGGGATGGTCCCAACGGGTCCGCGCGTAGCGCGGCCCGATGACAGGCTCCGGACCAGACCCGGAATCTCGAGATTCCGGGCTCGATGCTGCGCATCGCCCCGGAATGACGGGACTACGTCGTGCTCCCCGCGGCCGTCGCAACGACCGGCAGCACCTCGTTGGCGGCGCGGTCGGGAGTATCTTCCTTCCAGCGCACCGAGCCGAACGGCCGCTCCAGCATGCGACGGATGCGCACCGGGTCCGGACCCATATGGAAGGCCATCGCCTGCTGGTGCAGCGCGCGCTCCGTCTGGGTCGAGCGGTTGCGCTGGCGCAGATAATCGAGCCAGGTCGGGCAATGGTAGCGCTCGGTCCATAATTCGGGATCGGCGATGTCGCGGGCGATCGACCAGCCATAGGCGCCGTTGCGCTGGCGGGAGAGCTGCACGTCCTGCATCACGTTGTGGAACGAACGCGCGTCGTCCTGCGTGACGCGGTATTCGATCTCGACTACCAGCGGCCCGCTGCGTCCGGTGAGCTGGAGCTGCACCTCGGGATCAGCGAGCACCTCGGCATCCTCGTTGCGGGCGCCGACCCGTGGCATCGGCATGATCAGGCCAAGCAGCGGCGAAGCCAGCATCAGCGCGGCGGAGACCAGCAGCGCGGCTTCCACCCCATAAGCATCGGTCATGCGGCCCCAGCCCCAGCTTCCGACTGCGATGCCGCCCGAGATCGAGGCCTGGAATGCGGCAAGCGAGCGGCCCGCGACCCAGCGCGGCGCGGAGAGCTGCACGCCGATATTGAACAGCGCGACCGCGAGCATCCAGACCGACCCGGCGACGACCAGCGCCGCGGCGGTCAGCACCGGCTCGCGGCTGACCGCGACCGCGGCGATGGCGCCCGCCATCGAGATCGCACAGGCGCGGATGGCGGACTCGCCGCTGAGGCGTTTCCTGATCTCGCCGATATTGAGGGCGCCGATCACCGCGCCCATGCCGAAGGCGCCGAGGATGATGCCGTAGGTCTGGGCGCCGCCGTGCAGGAGGTCGCGCGCCACCAGCGGCATCAGCGCCGAGAGCGAGCCGCCGATCAGGCCGGTCACGAAGGTGCGCGTCAGCACGATCTTGATCGGCGGTGAATTGGTGATGTAGCGCGCGCCGGAGACCATGGCGCGGTTGAGTTTTTCGCGCGGCAGGCGCGACGGCTCGTGCACGCGATTCCACAGGAACAGCACGACCAGCAGCGGCAGATAGAGCAGCGCATTGAGCGCAAAGGCGGCCACCGCACCGAGGGCTGCGACCACGACGCCGCCGATCGCGGGGCCAAAGCTGCGGGCGATGTTGTAGCTGATGCCGTTCAGCGCGACGGCTGCAGGCAGCGTCTCGCCCGGCACCTGCTCGCTGACCGAGGACTGCCAGGCCGGCCCGAACAGCGCCATGCCGCTGCCGACGACGAAGCACAGCACCAGCAGCAGGTTGGGCGCCAGCCAGCCGAGCCAGGTCAGCACCGTCAGCGTTGTCGCGCCGGTGAGCGCGATCGCGAGCGAGATCATCGCCACGATGCGGCGGTCATGCATGTCGGCGATGGCGCCGGCCGGCATCGAGATCAGCATGATCGGCAGCATCAGCGCGGTCTGCACCAGCGCGACCTTGTCCGCGGACGAGGTCATCTGGGTCATCGCCCAGGCCGCGCCGACACCCTGGATCAGGATGCCGAGGTTGGAGAGCAGGCTCGCCAGCCAGATGCGCCGGAACACCGTGTGGCGGAGCGGCGCGGTGATACCGTCGGCGGAAAGGGGCGGGCGGTTCTGCGCTTCGGTCATATCCGGGTCCGTTGGGCCTGCAAGGCTGATTCCCGCAGGTGCAAGTGATGCCTGCGAAAGTTGTACTCTGTCCAGAGGGTTGACAGGCATTTGGCGACGGGGCAGGGCAGCCAGGGTGTCGAAAACTTTGGGGGATCAGGAGATGGGCTTTTCGCGGCGGACGATCCTGAGGGGCGCCGGTGCGCTACCCTTGCTGGCAAGCCAATTCGGAACGGCAGCGTTCGCCCAGACGGCGACCGCGCCGGCCCCATCGGGCGCGAACGACATCCCGCCGATCCTGTTCGTGCATGGCAATGGCGACCACGCCGCGCTCTGGATCACGACGTTATGGCGGATGGAATCGAACGGCGTTACCCGCGATCGCATGTTCGCGATCAATTTCACCGATCCGCTGGCGCGCAACGACGACGCGGCGGCGCAAGCCGACCGCTCCTCGAGCGAAGACCAGCGCCGTGAGTTGGGCGAAGCGATTGCCGCGCTGAAGAAGCGGACGGGCGCGGCTCGCGTCGCGCTGGTCGGTAATTCGCGCGGTGGCAACTCGATCAGGAGCTACATCAAGAACGGCGGCAGCGGCGATGTCAGCCATGCCGTGCTCTGTGGCGTTCCCAACCATGGCGTGTTTGCCTGGGACGACAATCCCGGCAGCGAGTTCAACGGCCGCGGGCCGTTCCTGCGCGGCCTGAACGAAGGCGAGAGCGAGGTGACGGCGGGCACGGCGTTCCTCACGCTGCGCAGCGACGGCCTCGACAAATATGCGCAGGCCGACGGCCGTTTCGTCGGCAAGCCGGGTGTGCCGACCAACGTTACCACCGAAGGCCCCGCGCTGAAGGGCGCGACCAACCTCGTGCTCGGACCGGTCGATCACCGCGAGACCGCCTACTCGCCGCGCGCTTTCCGCGAAATCTTCAAATTCATCGCCGGCCGTGAACCCCAGCGAATGACGATCGTGCCGGAAGCACACGTGAAATTGAGCGGGCTCGTCACGGGCACGCCGGGCGGCGTGCAGACCAACCGTCCGGTCGCAGGCGCTGGCGTCGAAGTATTTCGCGTTGCGCCCGATAGCGGCGAGCGCATCGGCGCCGCCATTCACAGCTCGCAGACCGGTGATGACGGACGTTGGGGGTCCGTGCAGGTCGATCCGTCCTGGCCGCTCGAAATCGTCCTGGTGTCGAAGGATCAGCCGACCACGCATTTCTACCGCTCGCCGTTTCCGCGCTCGTCCGACCTCGTGCATCTGCGCGCCGCGCGACCGCTTGGGCGCGCCGATGCGGGAGCGGGCGCCATCGTGATCTTGTCGCGGCCGCGCGGCTATTTCGGCCTGCCGCGCGACGTGGTGCTGCTCGACGGTAAGGAGCCGGCCGACGTGAAAACGGGTGTGCCGACGGATTCCGTGACCACGCTGAGGCTGCCGGCCAGCGAAATCGGCCGTAACATCATCGGCCTGTTCAACGAAGAACGGATTGTGGCGCGGGCCTGGCCTGCCGCCGAAAACAGGATTGCGGTCGCGGAATTGACTTACTAGCTAATTCATCTGTGACGTAGTGATGTAGCGAGGCCGTTTGCATGAGCATTGCGGAAGCCTACGACGTCCCCGTCGCGCACGGGCCGCTGGTGCCGCCGGCCCCGCCGCGGGCGCCCGAAAGCATGGGCGCGCTGGAACGGATGCGCGTGATGCGCGACAGCGCGATCGCCACCTGGGGCCAGGCCGCCTATGAAGAGGACGTGCTGCAAGGCCGCTTCTTCGGCCGTTCCAGCTTCATCCTCAACACGCCCGACGCGATCAAGCATGTGCTGGTCGACAATTACGAGAATTATACCCGCACGCCGACCGGCTTCCGCGTGCTGCGGCCGATGCTTGGCCAGGGGCTTCTGATCGCGGAAGGCCGCGCCTGGAAGCACCAGCGCCGCACGCTGGCGCCGGCTTTCACGCCGCGCGCGGTATCGACGCTGGTTCCGCACATGATCGCGGTGACCGACGAGACCATCGCCGCACTGAAAGGCAAGATGAACGCGCCTGTCGACCTGCGCGAAGCGATGCAGCACATGACGCTGGAGATCGCCGGCCGCACCATGTTCTCGTTCGGGATGGAGCGTCACGGCGCGGCCTTGCGCGATTTCGTCATGGAGTATGGCGACAAGCTCGCGCGGCCGCATCTGCTCGATCTTGCGTTGCCGCTATGGTGGAAGACGCCGCAGGATTTCCGCCGTGCGCGCTTCCGCAAGCGATGGACCGCCTTTGTCGCGATGCTGATGGCCGAGCGCCGCGCCGCCGGCAAGCAGGAAGGCGCGCCGCCGCACGACCTGTTCGAGTTGATGGAGGCGGCGCGCGATCCGGAGACCGGCAAGGCGTTCACCGACGAGCAACTCGGCGACGAGGTCGCAACCATGATCCTCGCCGGGCACGAGACCACGGCGACCGCGCTGTTCTGGTCGCTGTATCTGCTGGCGCTCGACCCCGCGACCCAGGAAGAAGTCGCCGCCGAGGTGAAGGGTGCTGCGGGCTCGTTCGAGCCCGAGCGGCTGAAATTCACCCGCGCGGTCATCGACGAGACCATGCGGCTTTATCCGCCCGCCTTCCTGATCGCGCGCGCGGCCTATGCGGCCGACACGGTGGCCGGATTGCCGGTCAAGGCCAACGATGTGATCCTGATCGCGCCCTGGCTGCTGCATCGGCACGAAAAGCTCTGGCGCGATCCCAACGCCTTCATCCCGCAACGCTTCATGGCGCCAAACCCGCCGCCCGATCGCTTTGCCTATCTGCCGTTTGGCGCCGGTCCCAGGATCTGCATCGGCGCGCATTTCGCGCAGGTCGAGGCGACGCTGGCGCTGGCCAAGCTGATCGGCGCGTTCCGCGTCGAGCTGATCGACAAGATTCCGGTGACCCCGGTCGGCGTGGTAACGACCCAGCCCGATCGTTCGCCGGTGTTTGTCATCAAACCGCGCTAACACGTACCCTGCCGCGGTGGCGGCAATAGCTCCGCCTCGGCTTGATTCCGGGCGATTGCGTGCAAACAATGTGGTACCGGCATTGCCGGCTGCCGTCTGGCATCCCATCTGGTGAGGGGTCATGAGCGACATCGAGGCCCAGTTTTCACTGCTGCAGCAGTCCGCCGATCCGGCAGTGGCCGATGCCATCGTGCGGCTGATCAAGGACGGCAAGGACCACGAGCTCAACCGCGTCAACGCGCTCGATTTTTCCAGGCGAACCGGCCTCGACGAGGAAAAGACGATCTCGGGGTTCCTGCAGGCCTCGAAACTCGGCCTGTTCGATCTCGGCTGGAACGTGCTGTGTCCGGGCTGCAGCGGCGTGCTCGATGTCCACGACACGCTGAAGGCGCTGCGCCCCGACGACTATCATTGTGGCCTGTGCGCCTGCGGCTACGAATGTTCGGTCGACGAGCAGGTCGAGGTCGCCTTCACCGTCACCCCGCGCGTCCGGCGCATCGCCGCGCATGACCCCCACAACCTGCCGCTCTGGGAATATTACAAGCAGGTGTTCTGGAGCTCCGGCATCGATCTCAACCCGGAGTCATTCGTATCGCTGACCGATGAGGTGACGCTCGACGCCCTCGAGCTGCCGCCCGGCGAAAAGGCGGTGCTGTCGCTGCAACTGCCGGCGCAATTCATCATCGTGTTCGAGCCGGTGACACATTCCGCGCAGTTCATCGACGTGCAGGGCGAGCCGACAAGGGAGCGCCAGCAGCTTTCGCTGATCTACAACAAGCCACATCCGCCGACCGGAAGCATCACCATGCGGCCGGGCCCGTTGCGGCTGTCGATCGACAACCAGGCCGGGGTGCGCGTGCTGCCGACGGTCTTCATCGCGGCCGACGCGCTTCATCATCTGCTCGGCAACCGGCGGCCGTTCCTGACCGCCAAGCGGATGCTGTCGAACCAGACCTTCCGCGACGTGTTCAAGGCTGACAATCTCAATGTCGATCAGCGGCTGAAGATCACCTCGCTGACCTTCCTGTTCACCGACCTCAAGGGCTCGACCGCGCTCTATGAACGGGTCGGCGATCTCGCCGCCTTCGACCTCGTGCGCGCGCATTTCAGCGCGCTGCTCGAGATCATCGCCGCCGAGAAGGGCGCGGTGGTGAAGACCATCGGCGATGCCGTGATGGCGACCTTCATCCGGCCCGAGCATGCGCTCGCCGCGGGCTTGAAGATGCGCGCCGCGATGGACCGGCTCAACACCGAGCGCGGCAGCAGCGATCTCGTCGTCAAGATCGGTATCCACGAAGGGCCGTGCCTCGCGGTGATGCTCAACGAGCGGCAGGACTATTTCGGCCAGACCGTCAACATTGCTGCGCGCGTGCAGAGCCTGTCGACCTCGCAGGAGATCCATATCACCGCGCCCGTGAACGACGCGCCGGAAGTTGCCACCATCCTGGAGAAGCAGGCGATCAAGCCGATCCAGAAGCAGGCGGCGCTCCGCGGCATTGCCGACAAGATGGTGGTGTACGAAATACCTTAGGTGGTCTGTCATTCCGGGATGGTGCGTTAGCACCAGACCTCAGATGCTCAATTGCGCACCATAGTTCGATGCTGACGCATCGCCCCGGAATGACGCTTCGCGTCACATTGCCCAAACGTAATGCTTGCGGCCAATTCACGCAGATTGCGCAGGTCATCGTTCCGCGCCATATAATCGGCAGCGGGGTTCATTCGACAGGGTTTTCGATGCTCGACGGATTGCGACAATTCATTTCCGACGTGGTTTCCCCGCATACCGAGCGCAGTTTTGACGATACGGGTTATCAGCTCGCGGCAACCGCGCTGCTGATTCACGTGGTCTCGCTCGATGGCGAACTCACCGAGGTCGAAAGGCGCAAACTGCACGGCCTGATCGAAAGCCGCTTCGGGCTCGATCGCGGCACCGCGGATCATTTGATTGCTTCCGCGACCCTGGTCGAGGGCGAGGCCGTCGACCTCTATCATTTCACCAGCGTCATCATGCGTTCGGTCGACGAAGCCGGGCGACTGCGCATCGTCGAGATGATGTGGGAGCTGGTCTATGCCGACGGCAACGTCACCGAGTTCGAGGACAATGTGGTCTGGCGCGCGGCCGATCTGCTCGGCATTTCCTCACGCGACCGGCTGGAGCTCAAGCATCGCGTCGCCGAGAAGCGGCCGGCGCCGGCTTCGGGCGATTGAGCGGCATCGCAGCGTTGCGATTTTGCGACAGTGCATTCCGATTGCGCACATGACGAAACTTTAATCCGCCCGCGCATTCAAATAGTTCCAACAAATTAGGCACATCGACGCATCCGGCGTTTGTGCACAACGCCATGCCTGCGGGACGGCTTGCGCCCGACCGCGGCCCTATGCTCTCGTCGCCGTCGCGGGCATTCCCTGATTGAAGCAAGAGTGTTGTGAACTGTGACCGAGCGGGTGACGCTGATTACCGGTGCTTCGTCGGGCATCGGCACCGAACTGGCGCGCGTCTTCGCCGCGAACGGTCATCGCCTGGCGCTGACGGCGCGCCGTGCGGATCGCCTCGGCGCGATCGCCCATGAAATCACGGCCGCGGGTGGCAAAGCGCCGATCGTGATCCCCTGCGATTTGCAGGATCGGGATGCCGTCGACAAGATCGAAGCGGCGCTTCGCGCGGCAGACGTCGAAGTCGAGTATCTCGTCAACAATGCCGGCTTCGGCCTGTTCGGCAAGGCGATCGAACTCGACCGGGCCGAACAGCTCGGCATCATCGACGTCAATATCCGGGCTTTGGCCGACCTGACGCTGCGCTTCGCGCCCAGCGTGAGCAAGCACCGCGGCGGCGTTCTCAATGTCGGCTCGATCGCGGGCTTCCTGCCCGGGCCCGGCATGGCGATGTATTATGCGTCGAAGGCCTTCGTGATCTCGTTCACCGAGGCGCTCCGGCAGGAGTTGAAGCCATACGGTGTCCGGGTGACCGTGCTGTGTCCGGGACCCGTGCCGACGGAATTTCAGGTCCGGGCAGGCTTCCAGCCCGGGTTTGATTCGGCGGTCCTGGACGTCTCGCCGGCCGAGGTCGCGCGGCAAGGCTATCGCGGACTGATGGCAAACAAGCGCGCCGTCCTGCCCGGCCTCGGCATCAAGGCCGTGCCGCTGATGCTTCGGCTGTTTCCACGAGGCTTCATCCTGGCCGCCGTGGGTGGTTTTCAGCTCCGCAAGCGCTGACGCCGCGTATTTGGCCCGCCGCATGCCTCGGAAGCCCCGAGGCCAATGTGAGGGGGCTCACACGATGTTAACCGTGGCTTAGCTAATATTGCAGGGTCATGACGAGGCAGGAACCAGCCCTTTCGCTGCGACCAGCCGCCAGCCGGGAGGCTTTGCGGCCGGTTCTGGTCGTCCTGCACCAGGAGAACTCCACCCCCGGCCGGATCCGCAACGTCTTGCGCGCGCTGGGATATCCGCTCGACATCCGCCGGCCCCGGTTCGGCGATCCCCTGCCGGAAACGCTGGACCAGCACGCCGGCGCCGTGGTGTTCGGCGGGCCGATGAGCGCCAACGATGTCGACGATTACGTGCGCCGCGAGATCGAATGGATCGCGGTGCCCCTCAGGGAGCAGCGGCCGTTTCTCGGCATCTGCCTCGGCGCGCAGATGCTCGCGAAACAACTCGGCGCCAGCGTCGCGCCGCACCCGCAAGGCCAGACCCAGATCGGCTACTACCCGATTCGCCCGACCCGGGCCGGCCTTGCGCTTTGCCCGGACTGGCCCGCGCAGGTCTATCACTGGCATCGCGAGGGATTCGAGTTGCCGCGCGGCGCGACCTTGCTCGCCGAAGGCGACGACTTCCCGATGCAGGCGTTCCGGTGGGACAATGCGTTCGGCCTGCAGTTTCATCCCGACGTGACCTACCGGATGATGTGCTGCTGGACCACGCACGGCAACACGGAGCTGCCGGGCGCGCAGCCGCGTCAGAAACATTTCGAGGGACGCGCGATCCATGACGTGGTCGAGCGCGCCTGGCTCGAATCCTTCCTCGTCGGCTGGCTGGCGCAGGCGCCTGCGATGATGCTGGCGCAGGCCGCCGAATAGCGGTCGCGTTTTCCGCTGCGCGGAACTTTTCGAACTAACCGATGTGCTAGACTCGTTCCCGAAGCTTGCAACGACAAGCAACGGGAGGACGATGATGGCCTATCAGCACATTCTCTATGACGTCAGCGATCGCATCGCGACCATCACGCTCTGCCGGCCGGAGCGGATGAATGCGTGGACAGCGGTCATGGAGCACGATGTCCGCGAAGCCATGCAGGCCGCCAGCACCGATGACGAGGTCCGCGTCATCGTGCTGACCGGCGCAGGCCGCGCCTTCTGCGCCGGCGCCGACATGGAAGCGCTCAAGACCATCGATCCCGACGCCATGCGGCGCGCGGAAAACATCCCGCCTTTCGACATGAATCGCAGGCCCGACTGGCAGACGCGCTACGCCTATTATCCGTCGATCCCGAAGCCGGTCATCGGCATGCTGAACGGTGCGACCGCCGGCATCGGACTCGTGCACGCGCTCTATTGCGACCTGCGCTTT
>Ga0207707_10002576_pt1 | contig 16243 bp, 18 predicted proteins | sample KBSC83BmetaG_FD_184336 | JGI IMG/M metagenome (GOLD analysis project Ga0207707, IMG submission 184336) | Corn rhizosphere microbial communities from Kellogg Biological Station, Michigan, USA - KBS C8-3B metaG (SPAdes) (version 2) | ecosystem: Host-associated > Plants > Roots > Rhizosphere ...
CGCGCCGCAACCCGGCGCTTCCGGTCCGGAGCCGTTGCCCTTTATTCGCGGCATCAGGTTCCAGGGCTTTGGTTCCGTCACATATAAAGCCAGTGACGCAAGTCCGTCCGAGCAGGGTGCGTCTCTTGGATTCAGGCCAGGCTCGGCGGGAAACTTTGCCGTCGGTGACGTGGATCTCTTCCTGACCTCGCAACTGTCGAACCGGACGAGCGTCCTCGGCGAGGTGGTTTTCTCGGAACAAAATAGCGGAGAGTTTGAAACTGATGTTGAGCGCCTGCTGCTGAAGTACAACCCCAGCGATTACCTGAAGATGTCCTTCGGACGCTTTCATACGGCCACGAGCTACTACAACACCGTCTTCCATCATGGGCTGTGGCTGCAGACTGCAGCCGACCGACCGCTGGTAGTTGAGTTCTCAGACCATGGGGGGCTGTTGCCTTCGCAAGCCATAGGAGCGTCTGTTACAGGCCGCATTCCTTCCGGCCCTCTCGGGCTGAATTACATTCTTGAATACGGCAGTGCGGCAACGATTCGTCCGCAGATCACCACGCCCGATGCGGATGAAATCGATGAGAACAATGGTAATGAAATCACCGCAGGCCTGTTTCTGAAGCCTGACTTCCTTCCTGGACTCGACGTGGGCGGCTCGTTTTATCATGATCGTATTAATCCTGATTCTGACAACCTGCACATTGGGCAATCCGTAGCGTCAGCGCATGCTGTGTATACGACGCCGCGATTCGAGTTTCTCAATGAAGCGTTCCTGATCCAGCACAAGATCAGGGAGACGGGGCAGACCTTCAATACTCCGGCCTTCTACACCCTTATTTCGCAGCAGTTGGCGGGCAAGTGGCGGCCGTATTTCCGTTATCAATATGTGAATGCATCAACCGCTTCGCCGTTGTTTGCTGATGTCTCTCTGCGCCACGGGCCCAGCGCCGGTATGCGCTACGACTTCAACGACTATGTGGCCATGAAGCTGCAGTTTGACCACACGATTCGGCGCGGCCTCACTTCGTTCAATGATGTGCTCGCGCAGATGGCATTCCGGTTCTAAGGCAAGGGGATCACGATGAAAAAACGCACGATCGCTAGTTTCATCCTCATACTCAGCCTCTTGCTGGTCTGCGGACTGCCGGCCCAGCAGAAGCCGGCGCAATCCGGCGGTCCGGATGTGGCTGTGATTGTCAACCCACTCAATCCAGTGGAGAACATCAGCTCCGCGGAGTTGCGGAAGCTCTTCTCCGGGGAAAAGCAAAACTGGCCCAATGGCCTTCCCGTGAATCTTTTTGTCCGGGCCGCCAACGCGCATGAACGAGATGTCCTGCTGGAGCGTGTTCTGCACATGACAGAATCAGAGTACAAGGCGTTTTGGGTGAAAAGAGTCTACAGCGGCGAAGTACAGCATGAACCCTTGGCGCTGTTCTCCAATGGCATGGAACTGGAGGCGGTACGCGCGGAAAAAGGGGCGATCGCCCTGATCAGCATCCAGGATGTGCACCAGGGGGTGAAGGTAGTTAAGGTCGATGGGCATTTGCCAGGTACAGCGGGCTACCCGCTGAAATGACCACAGATTTCAGCCGACTACGGCGAATCGCATCTCAACGGGCAGCATGAAACGTTGTGAGTGTCTGGTGTACCCGGTCATCATGGAAAAACCGCGTTATGGCGTGATCATGTTTGTCGTGATCTTCACCGCGGCCATGGTGTTTCTGATGCGGTAGTCTACTTTCTCCCTGCTGCTTCCACGCTGCGCGTAGGATCGGCGCCCTGCCAGGTGACGTCGGCTGTGGGCCCGTAATTCGATACCACTCTCTTTCCCAGAAGTCGCAAGTAGACGCTCAACTGTGTGCGATGGTGAGCAGTGTGCAGTAGCCGCCGCCAAAATACCCAGATCCGCTCCCGCCGAACATCAAAGAACGGCACCACCTCCAGCCACCACGCCTGGTCGCGTCCGGCCATGCGTTCCAGCCGGGGCTTGCACAATTCTTCGTCGCGGCGCCAAAAGCCTTGTGGTGTCAGGTCGGCAGGGAGTATTGCTGCAGCTTCCGGCTCGCCCGGCAATCCAATGAACTCGGCAAAAAACCGCCGCTCGGAGAGAAGCTGGTGCTTCATAATGTCCAGCACGCTGCTGGAGCGCTCGGCCGGCTTGAAGTTCATATCTTCAGCTGAAAACTCGCGCCATACGCTCACAACTTTGCTGGTCTCGCTGGCATAGGTATCGAGAAGATTTTGGAACACGGGATTGGCGGCCCGTGGGACCGCCGATTCAGGAATAGCGGTGTATTCATATTGCATCGGCATAGCCGTTCACCTTTAAGCAGAGTCAATATGCTGCTCGAAATTCTAGCTCATGCGCATCTCCGGGAAAGCGGGGAAGAGAAAAAAATCGAAGCGGCGCGAGAACAGCCGTAATCTACTTAAGAAGTATTTACCGGAGTATTGTTTGGCGAACCCCAGCAGCACTAAAGAAGCAGACAACAAGAAAAAGTCCGCGGCCCAGAACCTCAAATCTGCCTGGCCCATGGTGCGCGACCTTGTGCAACCACGTCGGGCGCTGCTGGTTGGCAGCTTCGTGGTTCTGGTCATCGGCCGGCTTTGCGGTCTGGTGCTGCCTTATTCCACCAAAATCCTCATTGACAGAGTCATTGCCGGGCATCGCTCTGATCTGCTTTTGCCGCTGGTGGGCGCGGTACTTGCCGCAACTTTGGTGCAGGGCCTATGTTCATTTTCCCTGACGCAGTTGCTCTCGAAGGAAGGCCAGCGCGCCATTGCCGAGTTGCGTCGCAAAGTGCAGGCACATGTTGGACGCCTTTCTCTCAGCTACTACGACTCCACCAAAACGGGCGTCCTCGTCTCACGCATCATGTCTGACGTAGAAGGCGTGCGGAACCTGATCGGCACAGGACTGGTGGAGTTTACGGGCGGCGTGCTCACCGCCATTCTCGCCTTGGCAATCCTCCTAAAGATGAACGCCTGGATGACCCTGATTGCCCTTGGGTTCTTGTTAGTGCTCATGATCGCCCTCAGCCGCGCCTTCAAAATGATTCGCCCAATCTTCCGTGAGCGCAGCAAGATCAACGCAGAGGTGACGGGAAGATTGACGGAATCGCTGGGTGGTGTGCGCGTGGTGAAGGGTTATCACGCCGAGGAGCGGGAATCCGGAGTTTTCAGCGGCGGTGTGGAACGGCTGCTCAACAATGTGCTCAAGAGTCTCACGGCCACCTCCGTGATGGGGCTTACCTCCACTGTGACTCTGGGCGTGGTTAGCTCGGTCATCATGTTCATTGGCGCCCGACAAATCGCGGCCGGCCACATGACCGTAGGTGAACTTTTCAGCTACACCATGTTCATGGGATTCCTTGTGGCTCCGGTTGCCCAGATTGCCAGCATCGGCACCCAGATCACAGAAGCGCTCGCCGGCCTGGATCGCACACGCGAGGTGCTGAACGAGCGCCAGGAGCATCAGGATCCGGATCGCGCGATCATCCTGCCGAGGATCGACGGAGCGGTCAGTTTTGAGCAGGTCGACTTTGAGTACGATCCCGGCAAGCCGGTGCTGCAAGACGTTAGCTTTGAAGCTCAGCCAGGCTCTGTTACCGCGCTGGTCGGCTCCTCCGGTTCGGGGAAATCCACCATGATCGGATTGGTAGCGGCGTTTTACAAACCGACGTCAGGCCGCGTGACCATCGATGGTGTTGATCTGAGCAGTGTGCGGCTTGATTCCTACCGTAGCGGTCTCGGAGTCGTGCTCCAGGATTCCTTTCTCTTTGACGGCACAATCCGGGAGAACATTGCCTTCTCCCGGCCCGAGGCAAGTGAAGAGGAGATCATGCAGGCCTGTCGCATTGCCCACGTGGATGAATTTGCCGAACGCTTCGCCGATAAGTACGACACCATCATCGGCGAACGGGGCGTAAAGCTTTCTGGCGGACAGAAGCAGAGGGTCTCCATTGCTCGCGCCGTCCTGGCCAACCCTCGCATACTCATCCTGGACGAAGCTACTTCCAGTCTCGATTCTGAATCAGAGGCCTACATCCAACAGGGCCTCAAGTACCTGATGCAGGGCCGCACGACTTTCGTTATCGCTCACCGCCTCTCCACTATCCGCCAGGCTGATCAGATTCTTGTGGTTGAGGCGGGCAGGATTGTGGAGCGCGGTCGTCATGAAGAACTGCTCGCCCTTCATGGCCGCTACTACGATCTCTATACTCGGCAGCACGGCCTGGAAACCAATCTTTTTCTCGCTCCCGGCGAAGGCGACAAAGTAGAGGATCAGAACGGAACCGGCGCGCGCGTCGCCTCAGTGCCGGACGCGATCAGTATCATTCGCGGCCAGGGCTCGTTCTAGAAATCAAAGCATGGGAATCTGCCGAAGCAAAGGCACATCGTCCCATAGAGCTCTGAGCTTAGCCATGGGCGAGTCGGTCTTGGGCGCTTCCCTTTGGATGAGCAGAGGAAATTCGAGGAGCTCGCCCCGCCGTTCCGAATCTATCCGGTGCTTCTTCGGCTTGAAACTCTCAGGGACATAAAACTGAATCACTCGCGCCATAACTTTCTCCTTACGCTGGCTTGCGCCAGCATCTCTGAGAGAAGCAGGTTGAACGCCAAACTCAACGGCGCGAAAACCAGCGATGCGGCACTGAGGCTGCGTCAATTGACGCAACAGAGCTGCGTCATGGCGGCAGATCACGCAAAAGTGATGATGCATGCGCAGGGCGCCGGTAAAGGCGCCCAGCCGAACGCTTGTAAGGCAAAGCATCATGTAATCGTCTCTCCTGTGGGATAATCATCTGTTTTGCCCTATTCGCCTTGCTTTTTGACCCGAGAGAAGGCGCGAAGGAGGCTGTTTGGATTTCCAACTCACTGAAGAGCAGTTGCAACTTAAGAAGTCGCTGCGGGAGTTTGCCGAACGCGAGATCCTGCCCAACGTCATGAAATGGGACGAATGCGGGGAGTTCCCCACGGAAGTAATTAAAGAGCTGGGCAAAATGGGGGTTCTGGGCATCATCTTCCCTTCCGAGTACGGCGGCGCTGGTCTTGGTTATGTGGAGTACGTGATCGCCGTTGAGGAGCTCTCGCGCGTCGACGGATCAGTGGGCATTATTGTTGCCGCTCACAACTCGCTTTGCAGCAATCATATTTTCCTGGCAGGCAATGAAGAGCAGCGCCGTAAGTACATGCCCAAACTAGCCAGCGGTGAGTTCCTGGGAGCCTGGGGCTTGACCGAGCCCGGTTCCGGTTCTGACGCCGGGGGCGCACGCATGACCGCTGTGCGCAAGGGTAAGAATGGCGGATGGGTACTGAACGGCACCAAGACATTTATCACCAATGGCGGCCATGCCGATGTCGCCGTGGTGATCGCCGTTACTGACCGCGCGGCGCACACGCACGGACTTTCAGCCTTCGTGGTGGAAAAGGGTACAACAGGTTTCCGTCCCGGCAAGAAAGAAAACAAGCTCGGACTCCGCGCCAGTGACACTTCGGAACTGATCTTTGAGGATTGCTGGGTTCCAGAAGAAGCTCTGCTGGGAAAGGAAGGCGATGGCTTCATCGATGCTATGCGTATTCTCGATGGCGGGCGCATCTCCATTGCGGCCCTGGGATTGGGAATGGCCCAGGGCGCGTATGAAGCAGCGCTCAAGTATTCAAAACAGAGAGAGCAGTTCGGGAAAGCCATCAGTGAATTCCAGGCCATACAATGGAAGCTCGCGGACATGGCTACGGAAATCGATGCGGCCCGCCTGCTCACCATGCGGGCTGCCAGCATGAAAGATGCCGGCCTGAAAACCACGCTGGAGTCTTCGATGGCCAAGCTGTATGCGGGCGAAGTTGCCGTGAAATGTGCGAACGAGGGTGTGCAGATCCACGGAGGCTACGGCTTTATCAAGGACTATCCGGCAGAGAAGTTCTACCGTGACGTAAAGCTGTGCACCATCGGTGAAGGCACCAGCGAGATTCAGCGCCTGGTGATCGCCCGACAGATTTTGAAGGACTGAGTTTCTGTTGCGCTTTGCAATGGACTGCGGCTTTTTAGCCGTGCGCTAACGTTTGCCAAACATGTGGGCTTTTGCTCCATGGCTAGTGATACCGTGGCCGACACCATCCAAACCTGGACTGAACGCATTCGCGCGGGTGACGTGCGCTCGCTCGCCCGCGCCATCAGCACCATTGAAGATGGCCGCCCGGAATCCGTGCAGCTTTTGAAGGCCTTGTTTCCGTACAGCGGACGGGCTCGTGTAATCGGCATTACGGGAGCTCCGGGCGCCGGCAAAAGCACGCTGGTCGACCACTTGGCGCGCGAGTATCGCAAGCTCGAGCACACAGTCGGCATCATTGCTGTGGACCCCACCAGCCCGTACACCGGCGGTGCGATTCTTGGCGACCGCATCCGCATGCAAGCGCACCACGCCGACGCGGGCATTTACATCCGCAGCATGGCTACCCGCGGCTTTCTCGGCGGGCTTGCACGCGCCACTAACGACGTTGCCACCGTGCTTGATGCTAGCGGCAAAGACATGGTGCTGATTGAGACCGTCGGCGTGGGTCAGGATGAAATTGATATTGTTCGGCTCGCCGACATCACAGTGGTAATTCTCGTGCCGGGCATGGGTGATGACGTGCAAACGATCAAGGCCGGCATCATGGAAATCGCAGATATTTTTGTCATCAACAAAAGTGACCGGGAAGGCGCTGAACGCGTCGAGCGCGAAATCCGAGCCATGCAGACGCTTTCCATTCGCAAGGACGCCTGGACTCCGCCCATTGTGAAGACCGTTGCCAGTGAAGGCAAAGGAATCTCTGAACTGGCGGCAGCCATTGTGAATTACGAAAAGTTTCTGGAGAGCCGGGACCTGCTCCTCAAGAAAAAGATCAGCAACTGGCGAGAACGCCTGGTGGAAATGCTACGGCAAGAGCTGCTGGAGCGGCTGTTGCAGGAGAGCCTGCCGGAGAGCGAATTGGTTCGTCTGGCGGCCGACATCGCTGAGCACCGACGTGATCCCTACTCACTGGTGGAGGAAGTGGTGGGGAAGTTTGGTCAAGGACACAAGGTCGATTCACCACGGAGACACGGAGACGCGGAGGAGGCCAGAGTGCGCTAGTTTGGGCGTGGCGGAGTAGTTGCAGGAGAGTCTACCAACACTGAGCTATGAGCTAGCCGCCAGCAGCCAGGAGCTGCTTTTATGCACACCATTGATCATCTCGGAATCGCGGTAAAGTCGCTGGCGCACGCGCGCAAATTTTACGAGCAGCTTGGGCTCGAAATTTCCGGCGAAGAAACCGTGCCGCACGAAAAAGTGCGGGTTGCCATGATCCCGCTGGGCGACAGTCGCATTGAACTGCTGGAGCCGACCGGCCCGGATTCGACCATAGCCAAATTTCTGGAAAAACGCGGCGAAGGTCTTCACCATGTCGCGCTGCACGTTCCTGATCTCTCTCATGCAGTCGAACAGCTCAAAGCTTCAGGGGCGCGCCTGATCTCCGATGAAATCAAGGTCGGCGCCGGAGGGCATCTTTACATCTTTGTGCACCCGTCGAGTACCGGGGGTGTGCTGCTGGAGCTGGTGCAGGAAGCGCCCAGCGGAGTGTAAGTTAAACCACAAAGGACACAAGGGTCCACGAAGGCTCTTTCAGGTCGGTAGCTTTGTGTTCCTTCGTGTCCTTCGTGGGTCAGTTATGTTAATTCTCGGGATCGATACATCCGGTAAATCCGGCGGCGTCACACTCGCTGAAGCCGAGCACGCTGACTTCCGCGTGCTTGGGTCTTCCCCCATTGCCGGTGGTACCTTTTCCGCGCAGCTAGTGCCCACAGTCGCTGCGCAGCTGCAACAAAATAACCGTCGCGTCTGCCAGATAGACGCTCTTGCGGTGGTCTCCGGCCCCGGATCTTTTACCGGCTTGCGGGTCGGCCTAAGCGCCGTGAAAGGGCTGGCCGAGGTGCTCGAAAAGCCTATCGTCACAGTTTCTTTGCTCGAGGCGCTCGCCAGCCTATCTCCGCAAAATGGCCAAGTTATTGCTGCGCTCGACGCAGGCCGGTCGGAGGTCTTTTTTGGCGTCTACGAGCTGCAAAAGGGCGCTGCCGCAGTAATCGCTGAGCAACTACTTACTGATCATGAGTTCCTCGAAGAGGTAAGAAGATCGGACCGCGCAGTGATAACCAGTGATGAATCCGTGGCGCATAAGCTTGCAGACGCGCGAATCGAGGTCAATTTCACGCAACGGCCTGACAGCACGCTTGTGGCGAAAATTGGCGCTCGTAAACTGGCGGCCGGAGACACCACTTCTGTCGAAGCTCTCGATGCCAACTACCTGCGCCGCTCCGATGCGGAGCTCTTCTTCAAGGGCAATCGCTGATGGTGACAACAGTTCGCCTGGCTCTTCGCGCGGACATGGAGCGCATTCAGGAGATTGCTGGACAAAACAGCTCGGCGGCGCAATGGTCGGAAAAACATTACGGAAGGTTGTTCGCGGAACAAAGCAATCTGCACCTTGTGCTGGTTGTTGCAGAAGGTGAACAGGTTCAAGGATTTATTATTGGCCGGCTTGCAGGGGACCAGTGGGAAATCGAAAACATTGCGGTTGATCCGGCCCTGCAGCGTGGCGGTTTAGGATCACAGCTGCTTCGTGAGTTTCTTGTGCGCGCGCGCATGGGCATGAAAGCGGTGTTCCTGGAGGTGCGCGAATCTAACCTGCCCGCTCGCAAGTTGTACGAAAAAATGGGCTTTGTTCAGGTGGGTCGCCGCAAACTGTATTACCAATCGCCTGCCGAAGATGCACTGATTTTGGAGCTTTCTTTTTAGCCCGGAAGAGGCCAATTTTCATTGAACCCGATCTGGCCATATGCTAACGTTTGGTTTAAGAACATGCAGGAGGTTCTTTCCGAATGGTAGATTCCGTTCGTGAACAGCTTCTTGCCAGCCACGAGCAATTTCGTCGGCTGGCTCAAGAACACGCTCAACATTCCCTCCGCCTTAACTCCCTGGTTGAAAAGCGTTATCTCACCGAGGACGAAAAACTGGAAGAAGTTCGTTTGAAGAAACTCAAACTGCATTTGAAAGACCAGATGCAGTTGATCGAACAGGAGTACAGGCGAGGGCAGATCCAGGTAGCATAAGGCCCAGATTTTTTTGATCAACCTGACCTCTCTTAACGGCGCAGATGCGTTCCGTAAGAGAGGTTTGTTTTTGGCCGTAACACCGCCGGCTGCCGCTATAATCTCAAGAAATGGTTCGGGATGGCATCTTTTACGCCCTGGGAATGTTTATTGTTGCCGCGCTTCTGTGGTGGCTCACGGTCCCGGCATTTTCGGTCATTCCTCTGCTGCTCGCGGGTTTTTTCCTCTGGTTCTTCCGCGATCCTGAAAGGGCTATTCCGGCCGAAGCCGGCCTGATTGTCTCTCCGGCCGACGGTAAGGTTACGGATGTTGCACCAACCCAGTTGAATGGCAGGCCGTACACCCGCATTAGTATTTTCTTGAATGTCTTTGACGTTCACGTGAACCGCTCGCCAATTGGCGGCGTGATTCGCGAAGTGGTCTACCAGAAAGGCAGCTTTGGTAATGCCATGGACGCCGTCTCCGCCGAAGCCAACGAGCAGAACATTGTGACCGTGGAAGGCGAAGGGATGGTTTTGGTATTCAAACAGATTGCAGGGCTGCTGGCCCGGCGCATCGTCTTCAATCACAAGCCCGGAGACGCTCTGTCTCGTGGGCAGCGGGTCGGGCTGATTAAGTTCGCATCGCGCACTGACGTTCTTTTTCCAGTGCCGAGCCAGATCCATGTCAAAGTGGGCGACCGGGTGAAGGGTGGTTCCTCGGTTCTGGCCCGCCTTGCCGTCAATGCCGCCGCTCCCGGTTCACGTGAGCAGTCGGAGGCGGTGCGATGAAAACTCCTCAGCGGCGCTGGGATGATCAACTTTCTCCAGGACAGCGCCGCCGCATGCGCAAAGGCATGTACATTTTGCCCTCCTTGTTTACGGCGGCAAACATGGGCGCGGGCTATTTTGCAATCTATAACACTCTCCTCGGCAGCCAGGCGGAAGCCGGATACTTCGATATAGCAGCGAAGGCAATAGGCATTGCCGTCGTCGCCGACGGACTGGATGGCTTTGTCGCGCGGATGACCGGAACAACCAGCGATTTTGGCCGCGAGTTCGATTCCCTGGCCGATGCCATTACGTTTGGCGTGGCGCCGGCGTTGCTCGCGCTGATGTGGGGCTTTCGCTGGTTTGTGTTGCCGGATTTCGAGACTGGTCCCATGGTGGATTGGGTCCGGCATCTGGGGCTGTTTGCCAGCTTCCTTTTTCTGGTCGCCGGCGCTAGCCGTCTGGCGCGCTTTAACATTCAAGTCAATCCTCAGCCTTCCAACCCAGGCAGGCCGGGCAAAAAGTACTTCGTAGGCATGCCGATCCCGGCGGGAGCAGGCGTGATTGCCTCCACTGTCCATCTCACCTCAGGCCACCCGATCAACTTCTGGTGGCTGGCCCTGGTATGGACAGCGCTCGTTGTCATTGTTGCTTTCCTCATGGTAAGCACGTGGAGGTTCTACAGCTTCAAAGATCTCAATCTACGAAGCCGGCATCCATTTCAACTGGTCGTGCTGATTGGGGGGCTGATTTATCTGATTGTGCTGTTTTCCGGGCCGGTCTTGTTCGCCATTGCCATCACATACATGTTGAGCGGCGTGCTCTCGCGGCTGTCATTCCTGTTCCGCCGTCGTCCCAGCCAGCCCGCGCCGCCGCTGGAGGAGGCGCCTCAACCGCGATGAAAACCGATACGCAAAACCTCTTCCGTGTTGCTATTGTGGGCGCCGCTACCCTCAAGGGGAAAGAGCTCAAAGAAGTCCTTGAAGACCGCAACTTTCCCGCTGAGGACATCCGCCTGCTCGATGACAACGAGTCTTTGGGACAACTTGAGAGTGTGCAGGACGAGATTTCTTTTGTTCAGCCTGTTACGCGCGATCAACTCGACAAGGTGGATTTTGCGTTCTTCGCATCGGAAGAGAACTTCACCCGTTCAAACTGGAACTTGGCGCGCCAGGCAGGCAGTGCCATCGTTGACCTGTCCTACGCTTTGGAGAACGAAACTTCTGTGCCGATAGCTGGGCCCTGGATCCAGCGGGAGCTTGGCGAACCAACACCTCTGAACCTGGAATCGAATGCGGTTGTGATCGCGCACCCTGCCGCAGTGACTTTAGCGCTCCTGCTGCTGAGGGCGCGCAAAGCCGCGCCACTCGCAAGCGCAGTGGCTACATTGTTTGAGCCGGTTTCCGAGCAGGGCCGGCGCGGCATGGACGAGTTGCATGAACAAACCGTGAATCTGCTTTCCTTCCAGCAGTTGCCCACGGGAGTTTTCGATTCGCAGGTCGCATTCAATATGATCGGCCGCTACGGCCCGGCGGCGCAACAGCCTCTGGAGAGTTCCGAACGCCGTATTCTCAACCATTTCCGCCGGCTGGTGAATGAGCGCGTACCCATGCCCTCGCTCGCGTTAGTGCAGGCGCCGGTCTTTCATGCGCACACGTTTTCCATTTACGTTGAATTTGAAAAGAGCATTTCTGCCGGCGATTTTGCCCGCGTCCTTGCCGGCGAGCATGTGCAGATCGCTCGCTCACCGGAAGAGCAGCCCAGTAATGTGAACGTTGCCGGAAAAGACGAAGTTCTCGTGTCTCTCAGGCGCGATCCGGCACATGAAAATGGGTTCTGGCTATGGGCGGCAGTGGACAATCTTCGCCTGGCGGCGCTGACCGCGGTGGACTGCGCCAATTTGCTGGCCACGGTTCGGCCGCACGGGAAGGTGCAGTGATCCGCCGTTGCCGAATCATCGCGGTGGTACTCGCCGTTGTCGCCGTTTTTTCGGGCTGCGGCTATCACTCCGCCGGACATACCTCGCGGCTGCCGCAGGACGTGAAAGTCCTCGACGTTCCCATGTTCGTGAACCAGACGCAGACCTACCGGATTGAACAGATCCTGACACAGGATGTAGTTCGTGAGCTGATCGCGCGTACGCACTTTCGCGTCGTTACCGGCGACTATACCTCGCCGGACGCAACCCTGACGGGAACGGTGCTCTCGGCCCAAGCCAACCCCTTGACCTATGATGCGCAAAACGGCCGCATTTCCAGCGCAATGGTGGTTGTCACGATGAAAGTCAGCCTCGTGGACCGCTCCGGACGCGTGCTGTTTGAAAACCAGAACTACAGCTTTCGCCAGCAATATCAGGTTTCGCGCGAGGTCACCAGTTTTTTTGAGGAAGGCACTCCAGCACTGCAGCGCCTCTCCCAGGATTTTGCCCGTACGCTGGTCAGCGATATGCTGGAGGGCTTCTAGATGCCCTCCGCTGGTCGCAGCTTTGCCCCTTCCGAAAGGTTCGTCTCGGAAATCACCAGTAACAAACTACGCCCAGCCTACGTTTTTGTTGGCGACGAAGTCTTCTTTCGCGATCAGTGCCGCCAGGCCCTGCTTCAGCATCTGGTCCCGCCCGACCTGCGTGACTTCAGCCTGCATGATCTCGATCTGGCGGAAGTCGGCATCGCAGAGGTGCTCGACCGCGCGCGCACTCCGTCACTCATGGCCCCTTTTCAGGTCTTCTTTATACGGGGTGTGAAGACGCTTTACGGGCGCGGCTCGCACGCTGACGAATTTGCGGAAATTGAGCGTTACATGAAAGACCCCAATCCTGCTGCCGTGTTGATCTTTGTGGCCGACCACCTCAGCATCCCCGCCGACGTCCGCCGCATGGACATGCAGGACAAAGATCGCTACGACCGCATCCGTGAAACTCTTGGCGAATACTGCGGCATGGTGGAGCTGGCGCGGGTGGAAGAAAGTGATGGGATGCGCTGGATCATCAGCCAGGCGGAAAAAGAGGGCGTGAAGGTGGACCAGGACGCCGCTCGTGAACTGATGGATTCTTTGGGCGCTGACATGATGCTGGTGAGCCGCGAGTTGGAAAAGCTCATCCTCTTTGTTGCCGAAAAGAAGCACATCACGCTTGGCGACGTCGAGACCATGGTGCTCGCAGCCAAGCAGCGCTCGTTGTATGAGCTCACGGATGCCATCTCAGCTAAGGACAAGGCCCGTTCTCTCAGCGTTCTGGACGGCCTGCTTTCAACCAGCGAGGGCGATGATGCAGCCATTGGGCACCTCTACATGCTCTCCCGCACCTTCCGGCAAATGCTGGTGATCCTGGAGAAGAACGTCCGCGATTCGCGCACCATCTGGCAGGCGCTGTGGCAGGGCTTCCGCGTGCCCCCGTTTGCCGCTGATGATCTTATCCGTCAGGCACGCCGCTACAAGTCTCGCGGCGAACTCACCCGAGCGCTGCGACTCATAGCCCGCGCTGACATCGCCCTGCGTTCCAATCCTCCCAGCAAACGCATGGTCTTGGAGCAACTCGTGATCCAACTTGCCGAGGAGCCAAAAGCGGTGGTTTCTGAGTGGCAGCAGGAAGAATTGGGCGTGTAACGTATTTCCCTGCAAAACATTTTCTGTTTCCCGACCGGAAAAAACTAGTGCAGCTTCCCCGTCGCCGCAGTTCGCTTGCCTTTCAGCACGTGGTTGCCTGTGGATGCCTGCCTTGGATTAAGCAGCTGCAGTGCATCCTCGGCGTTGAACGGAAAAATCGGGATGGAGGTCTCGCCCTTACTGCTCAGTTTGATATCAACCCGGCGGCTCTGCGCCAAAGCCACCACCCTGAGATGGCGGAGCAATCGCGCTTTCTGGCTGGCTGTCAGGCTGGAGTCCTGCTGGACCGCTTGTTTCACCTGATCTGGCCTCAAGGGCTGTTCTATTCCAAGGCCATGTGTCTCAACCGAGTCAGGCGAGACTCCGTGCTCAACCAGGAAGGCTTTAGTGGTTTCTACGCGCAATTCTGAGAGCTGCTGGTTGTATTCGGCGCCTCCGCGCGGATCGGCATGGCCTTGCAGGATCAAATGGGCTTGCGGCTGAAAATTTAGATAATCTTTGAACTCGTCAGCCAAATTCAGCAAAGTGCGCTGCTGGCTGCGCAGCAGGCCGCCTCTGGGCGCCTCTTTGGTCGGCATTCCTGTAGGGAAAAAAATGCTGTGCAGCGAAAGCCGGCTCTCAAGCCCCTTCTGCTCCGGCGCTTTGACCTCGACATTGACACTAGCTGTAGCCAGTCCGCCACGCCCGTCATTCGCAGAGCAATCCACGGTGTAGTAGCCGGCGGCAAGTCCCTCGGTATTCAAGACAGTTGAAGATCTCTCGGCCGGCAGCATCGTTCCCTGAGTATCAAAGGAGTAGGTGAGCGAATCGTTATCGGGATCAGTTCCCGTCGCCGTAATGGTGACATGCTCACCAGCGACAGCGGTCGCAGGGGCAGCTTCGCAGTTGACCGTGGGTGGACGGTTGGGATGAGGACGCACCGTAATCATTGTCGAAGCATCTGCAGTCCCGCCACGGCCGTCGTCAACCTTCGCGTGAATCGTATACACACCGGGAGCGGTCGCTCCAGGACTCCAGCGAACTTCGTTACCGCTACCCTCAATTTCACCCCCGCTTGCTGACCATTTATAAGCCAATGGATCGTTATCTGGATCGGTGGCGCTGGCGCGAACGGCGACGGTTTCTCCTGAGCCCGCTACAACTTCGGCAGGATTGGCTGCAATGCTGAGTGCCGGCGAGCGATTTGGCGGCCGGAGTTTGCCGAAATGGAACACGAAGCCGGTTAATACGCCAATATTGTTTTGGTTATTGCTACCAGCATGGTTGAATCGGGTCAGCAGATATTCGCCCTGCAGCACTCGCCAGGAAATGCGATTGCTGAGTTTCACGTCAAATCCGCCTCCCAATGCGGCAGCCAATGAACTCGCATGCACCGTGTTGCCGAAGAAAGTGGTCGAAGCCGGAGCCGTGATATCGCTCTTGAGCTGGGCGCCCCCGAAAAGGCTCTGCCCGTATAAGCTGAAACGCCCCTCACGATGGGAAAAGCGTGGCCCAAAGAGATAGGTGGCGCTTGTGGCGGAGGGAAGACTGGAAATGCTGTACAGGCTGACCTCGCCCGCCAGTCCGAGCCAGCGGTTCAGGTTGTACGCAAAAGCGACCGAGCCGCCGTCAAAGTTGAAGCTCGTCTGGCTCGAAGGGCCGTGCACACCGAATCGCACGTGAGAATAACCTAGGAACAGCTCTTCACGCGGAAATTCAACCTGAGGCGCGGGAGTTGGAGTGGGTTCACTCGGGGCTTGCGCCGCCGCGAATAGCACCGATTTGAAGAAATCAGTTTTTAAGTCTGAACGGCGGGCCACCTTGAGCGTAGACGGGCTGGAAGACCCTGTCGGATTCGAAGACACAGGTGCCGCGTTTTGAGGCCCGGCAGAATTCGGATCAGATAGCGCGAATGCCGTTGCGCCGAGAACAACCGCAAGGATCGGGGCACAGAAGCACAGACGCAACGGTATTTTTCCTTTTTGGGAGAGTGGAGTTTTCAGGTGGCTCTGGGCACCGTATCTTATCAGACAACAGTCGGAATTCGCGCCCTAATCTGAGCCGCGGCTCCGGGAACAGAAAAATCGTCGACTAGGTGCAAGAGCGTTTTTACTCACGTGAAGCCGCTTTCTTTCGGCTGCGTGCCCTTGCGCCTTGTGCGGCTTTGGACGTTGCAAATTTGTAGGCCATTCCGAGCAGGCCGCGCAGGACGTCAGGAGTAACCCGCGAAAGCCGGACCAGAACTGACGGGTAACTGATGTAATGCTCGGTGATGTAGTAGATTTCAGGAGCTTCAGCCAGGAGCGCAGCGCGATCAGCGAAATCGACACAAACCACCAGTGAGCCGGCTTCAGCCGAGCGGTGAGACGGAATACAGGCCAGGAGCTTCCCTCGCACTTTCAATGCGGGAGAACCGTACATTGTGCTCTCTTCGACACCGGAGAACTCAAGTCCGACCTTCCTCACAGTTTCGAAACTGGCGCTCTTTTCCTTCATGCCGGCCATTGTAGACCGAGCGCGCTGGTTGATTACAAAAAGCGCAAACGGGACATCAAGTGTGCCCCGTCGATTCGTTCGCAAGTTCCTGTACTCTGCTTTTCAGCAAAAGATTTGATTTACTTAGCCGCGGCCAGCCGGGCGCTCAGGCGGGATTTGTAGCGCGCAGCCGTATTCTTGTGAATAACGCCCTTCTTTACCGCTTTGTCGATTGCGGACACCGTTCCCGTGAACGCCGCCTTGGCTTCGCCCTGCTTGCCGGAACCCAAGCTCTGCCGGAATTTACGCAGAGCGGTCCGCAGTT
>Ga0207707_10002577_pt1 | contig 16238 bp, 13 predicted proteins | sample KBSC83BmetaG_FD_184336 | JGI IMG/M metagenome (GOLD analysis project Ga0207707, IMG submission 184336) | Corn rhizosphere microbial communities from Kellogg Biological Station, Michigan, USA - KBS C8-3B metaG (SPAdes) (version 2) | ecosystem: Host-associated > Plants > Roots > Rhizosphere ...
TCAAGGACGTGGGTCTCGCCCCGGCGTCGATTCGCCGCAACGTCTCCGCGATGCGCACGTACTACCGTTTCCTCCTCGGTGAAGGGGAGGTCGCGAAGGATCCCACCGAGCGGCTCGAGACGCCGAAGCGCTGGCTCACGCTCCCCGACGTGCTCACGGTTGCGGACGTCGACCGGCTGCTCGCGGCTCCCACGCTCGACGAGCCGCTCGCCTTTCGCGATCGCGCGCTGCTCGAGCTCGCGTACGGCGCCGGGCTCCGCGTGTCCGAGTGGATCACGCTCGGCGTCAAGGACGCGCTGCTCGACGAGGGACTTCTGCGCGTGTTCGGGAAAGGCAGCAAGGAGCGCCTCGTCCCCATCGGGCGCCGCGCGATCGCCGCCGTCGCGGTGTATCTGCGCGAGCTTCGGCCGAAGCTCGAGCGCGGCGGGGGCAAGGGAGCACTGTTTCTCAACGCGCGCGGGGCGCCACTCTCGCGAATGGGCGCCTGGAAGATCCTGCGCAAATACGTCGACCTCGCGAAAATCACCAAGCACGTCACCCCGCACACCCTTCGCCACTCGTTCGCGACCCACCTTCTCGAGGGCGGGGCCGACCTGCGCGCGGTCCAGGAAATGCTAGGTCATGCCAGCATCGTGACCACGCAGATCTACACGCACGTCGATCGCGAATTTCTCCGCTCGGTGCATCGGCAGTATCATCCACGAGGCTAGTGCCCCCGTACGTTGCCCGCTGCGGTTCCCCCAGGCGCCCGATCCATGCTGCTCGTCATCGACAACTACGACTCGTTCACCTACAACCTGGTGCAGTACTTCGGTGAGCTCGGCCAGGAGCCCGTGGTCCGTCGGAACGATGCCATCGAGGTCGAGGAGATCGGCGCGCTGCGTCCGCGCGCGATCGTGCTGTCGCCGGGACCGTGCACGCCCTCCGAGGCCGGCATCACGGTGCCGGTGGTGAAGCGGTGGGGGCACGAGATTCCGATCCTCGGGGTCTGCCTCGGACACCAGGCCATCGGCGAGGCGTACGGCGGCGTGGTGACGCGCGCGGCGCGCGTGATGCACGGCAAAGTGTCGAAGATCGCGCACGACGGTACGGGGCTCTTCCAGGGATTGCCCTCGCCGCTCGACGTGATGCGCTACCACTCGCTCATCGTCGAGCGCGCCACGCTCCCTCCCGTGCTCGAGATACTCGCGACCACCGGCGACGCGCCCGATGAGATCCAGGCCGTGAAGCACGTCTCACACCCGGTGTGGGGCGTGCAGTTCCACCCGGAGTCGGTGCTCACACAAAGCGGCAAGCGCATCCTCGAGAACTTTCTGGCGATGGCGGCCGCGTGAAGGCTCTCGCAGCCGCCATGCTCGCGCTCGTCATCACCGCCGCATCGGCGCGGGCGCAGGATACCGTGCTCACGATCCGCGCGCCCGGCCCGAGCGACGCCGAGCGCATCGTGGAGAAGACGCTCGCGCACAGGTACATCGTTCGCCACGAGGAGTTCAACACCCGTCTCTTTCGCGACTCGGTGTTCGACACCACGGTCGTGGTGCTGGGGTCGGACGCCACCGTGGCGAGCACCGTGCACGGCGACATGGTCGTCATCAACGGCGACCTCTTTCTCCAGCCGGGTGCGCGCATCGACGGTGATGCGGTGGCGATCGGAGGCGGTGTGTACGACTCGCAGCAGGCGCACGTTGGAGGGCAGAGGGTCTCCATTCGCGACGTGCACTTCGACACCGCGCGCACCAGCCGCGGCCTCGAGCTCATCTATCGTCCGCCCGCCGTGCCGGAGGACACGATTCACGTCGTCTCGCTCCCGGCGCTATTCGGTTTTCGCATTCCGGCCTACGATCGCGTCAACGGCCTCTCCGTTCCATTCGGCCCTCGCCTCACGCTCGGCCGGCGACGCGTGGTGATCGATCCCACGATCACCTATCGCTCCAACCTCGGTGCCTACGACGTGTCCGCGACGGGGCGCGCACACATCGCGAAAGGCTGGGCCGCCACCGCATTCGCCGGCAAAGGCACCTTCAGCAACGACCGGTGGATTCAGACCGATCTCGCGAACTCGGTCTCGACGCTCGGCGTGGGAAGCGACTACCGGAACTGGTTTCGTGCGGCCCGCTACGAGGGACGGCTCGAGCACGACTGGACGTGGGCCGAGGGCGACCTGCAGCTCTCGGCGGGTGGACGTACGGAGGACGACTGGTCGGTGCGTGGCGGCGGACCGTGGAGCCTGTTCAATCGGAACGACACGCTGCACATGAAGCGCCCGAACCCCGGCGTGGAGCGCGGGCGGCTCTCGAGCGCCCTGAGTGGCGTGCGCGGAAGCTGGCAGCACTCGCAGATCGACATCGCCGGCGGCGCCGACGTCGAGGTCGTGCTCGATGCGCCGAGCGATGAGCGCTTCACGCAGACCACCGTGTTCGCGCGCGTCACCTTTCCCACGTTCGTCTCGAAGCTCGGCACGCAGTCGTTCGTGTTTCACACGCACATGGTGCTCACGGCCGGCGACACCGCGCCCCCGCAGCGCTTCGCCTACCTCGGCGGATCGGGAACGCTTCCGACCTTCCCGATTCTCAGCCGTGGCGGGGACCAGCTCGTCTTTCTCGAGGGACTTTACAACTTCCCGATCGAAACCCTGCACGTGCCGTATCTCGGTACGCCCATCGTGACGGTGCGCGAGATGCTCGCCGGCACGGGAGTCGGGAGCCTTGGCCGCTTCGACAGCAACATCGGCGCGCGTCTCACGCTCGGGATCTTCTCGGGCGAGCTGTTCGTGAATCCGGACAACGGCGACCACGTGTTCTATCTGGGATTGTCGATCCAGCGATAGGCGCGCACGTTGCCGTTCGACAACGGCAACTGATCGACGCAGAGTCGCAGAGGATACGCGGAGACGCAGAGCGCGACTGTCGGGTGAATTCGTGGAAGACTCTTAAAAAGGGCAGTCTTCTGCGCCTCCCGGTTCACCTCAGCGTCTCTGCGTCGAGCAGTTGCTGTTCTTCCCCGGGACAGGGCAACGGAGTCTATCCGACAGCCATTTGATTTCGCCATCCCGAGCCGTAAATTGAGGATCGTGCAATTCGCGGCCGGGCACTTCATCCATTCAGTGCCGTGAGTACGCTGGCGGTCATCCCGGCGCGGCTCGCCGCCTCGCGGCTCCCCCGCAAGCCGCTTCGACTCCTCGCCGGCGTTCCGCTCGTGATCCGCGTCTGGGAGCGCGTGAACGCCCTTGGCGCCGCCGATCGCTGTGTGATCGCCACCGACAGCATCGAGGTTCAGCGCGCCGCCCTCGAGGCAGGCGCCGAGTGCATGCTCACCCGCCACGACCATCCCTCGGGCACCGACCGCGTCGCGGAGGTGGTTTCCAACGGCGAATACGGGCGGTTCGACGTCGTGCTCAACGTGCAGGGCGACGAACCTTTCGTGAGCGGCGCGGCGCTCCGGGGCGCGGTGGCCTGCGTCGCCGACGCCCGATTCGAGCTCGGCACGGCCGCCGCCCACGCCCCTCAGACGATCCTCGAATCGCCGCACATCGTGAAGGTCGTGTGTGCCGACGATGGGCGAGCGTTGTACTTTTCGAGGGCTGGCATTCCGGCGCTCCGCGAGGCCGGCGACCGGGCCATTCTGGCCGGGGAGCTTCGCCAGCACATCGGGGTCTACGCCTATACGCCAGACGCGCTGCGGCGCTGGGTGGCGCTCCCCGAGCACCCGCTGGAGCGCATCGAGCGACTCGAACAGCTGCGGCCGCTCGCGGCCGGCATCGCGATGGGTGTCGCGACGGTGGGCATGGCGCCACCCGGCGGCATCGATACGGAAGAGGACTTGATTCGAGCGAACGACAACTGGACTCACCTCAGCGCGGATACGACATGACGCCGACGACAACCAGCCCGATTCAGACGCAACCCAAGTTCATCTTCGTGACGGGCGGAGTCGTCTCGTCGCTCGGCAAGGGAATCGCCGCCGCCTCGCTCGGCCGGCTCCTCGTCGAACGAGGGCTGAGAGTCACCATGCTCAAGTTCGATCCGTACATCAACGTCGATCCCGGCACGATGTCGCCGTTCCAGCACGGCGAGGTGTTCGTCACCGACGACGGCGCGGAGACCGATCTCGATCTCGGGCACTACGAACGGTTCATCGACAGGTCGCTCTCGCAGTCGAACAACATCACGACCGGACGCATCTACCAGAACGTCATCACCAAGGAGCGCCGCGGCGAGTACCTCGGATCCACGGTGCAGGTGATTCCCCACATCACCGATGAGATCAAGTCGTCCATGCGCCGTGTGGCGCCGGAGAACGACGTCGTGATCGTGGAGATCGGCGGCACGGTGGGCGACATCGAGTCACTGCCGTTTCTCGAGTCGATTCGCCAGTTCCGCCACGAAGTGGGCCGCGAGAACGCGGTCTTCATTCACCTCACGCTGGTTCCGTTCATCGCGGCCGCGGGCGAAGTGAAGACGAAGCCCACACAGCACTCGGTGCGCGAGCTCATGGAAATCGGAATCCAGCCGGACATGCTCATCTGCCGCACCGAGCGTCCGCTGTCGGAAGACGTCAAGCGCAAGATCGCGCTCTTCTGCAACGTCGAGTTCGGATCGGTGATCGAGAGCCGCGACGTGCCGTCGATCTACGAGATTCCGCTGTCCTTTCACGAGCAGGGGCTCGACGAGCGCGTGATGGAGCGCCTTGGGCTCGGCGGGCGCAAGGCCGATCTCGGGCCGTGGCGCGAGATGGTCTCGCGCATCTACGCGCCTCACGGACGCGTGCGCATCGCCGTGGTGGGGAAGTACACCGATCTCGTGGACAGCTACAAGAGCGTGCAGGAGGCGCTGATCCACGGCGGCATCGCGAACTTCACCGGCGTCGACATCACCTGGCTCTCCAGCGATCTCTTCACCACTCCCGAGCGCACCGCGGAGCTGCTCGCCGACGTGGACGGCCTGCTCATCCCCGGCGGCTTCGGCGTGCGCGGCGTGGACGGGATGGTCACGGCGGTGCGCTTCGCGCGAGAGAAGGGGCTGCCGTTCTTCGGCATCTGCCTCGGCATGCAGGTGGCGTCGATCGAGTTCGCGCGCAACAAGTGCGGGCTCGAGGACAGCCACTCGAGCGAGTTCGCGCCCGAGTGTGGCAATCCCGTGATCTCGCTCATGGAGTCGCAGCAGCACGTGACCGACATGGGCGGCACGATGCGCCTCGGTGCGTATCCGTGCCGGCTCAAGGCGGGGTCGCTCGTGGCGCACATGTACGGTGTGTCGGACACGAGCGAGCGGCACCGGCACCGCTACGAGTTCTCGAACGCGTATCGCGAGATCTTCGAGCGCCATGGCGTGCGCTTCAGTGGCCTCTCCCCCGATGGATCGCTCGTGGAGATGATCGAAATCCCCGATCATCCGTGGTTCGTGGGTTGCCAATTTCATCCGGAGCTGCGGTCTCGCCCGACGCGCCCGCATCCGCTCTTCGCCGGCTTCATCGGCGCGGCGATCAGCACCAGCCAGGTGCGCGCCGACGAGCGGGAGCGGTCGCAGCGGGCGCACGCCGCGGGTTGATGCCGGCTGCTCGATTTCCGGCCGATGCGTTTTTCGTCATCGCCGGGCCGTGCGTCATCGAGAACGATGATCTGAACTTCCGCGTGGCGGACCATCTGGCGCGTATCGCCGAGCGGGTTCCGGGAGGGCTCATCTTCAAGGCGAGCTTCGACAAGGCGAATCGCTCCAATCTCGGCGCGGCGCGCGGACCCGGCATCGAGGAGGGGCTCGCCGCGCTCGCGCGCGTGCGCGACCATTCCGGGCTCCCCGTGCTCACGGATGTGCACCTTCCCGAGCAGTGCGCAGTGGCCGCGCAGGTCGCGGACGTGTTGCAGATTCCCGCGTTCCTCTGCCGGCAGTCGGATCTCCTGCTCGCGGCTGGCGCCACCGGCAAGCCGGTGAACGTGAAGAAGGGGCAGTGGATGCACCCCGAGGGGATGCGCGGCGCGGTGGACAAGGTGCGCGCGGGGAAGAGTCGTGACATCGCGGTCACGGAGCGCGGCACCTTCTTCGGCTACGGCGATCTGGTGGTGGACATGCGCTCGTTCGCGCGCCTGCGCGCCGCGTGCAACGTGCCCGTGATCTTCGACGGCACGCACAGCGTGCAGCAGCCCGGCCGCGGCGAAGGAGGGTCGAGCGGCGGCGCGCGCGAGTTCATCGCCCCGCTCACGTACGCCGCCGTGGCCGCAGGAGCGAATGGGCTCTTCCTCGAGACGCACCCCGATCCCGACCACGCGCCGAGCGATGGGCCGAACATGCTGCCACTCGAGTCCGTGGGCGACGTGATCGATCGCGCGATCGAGATCTGGGCGACGGGCCGCAAATGATCTCGTCCATGCTCGCCAGGCGCATCAAGCTCGTCGGCCTCGACGTGGACGGCGTCCTCACCGACGGCGGCATCTTCCTCGGCGACGTGGGCGGGATGCCGCACGAATTCAAGCGCTACGACATCCAGGACGGACTCGGCATCCGGCTGCTCCGCGCCGCGGGGATCAAGGTGGTGATCCTCACCGGCCGCGTGAGCGAGGGCGTGCGGCTGCGCGCGGCGGAGCTCGAGATCGACGACCTCGTGCAGGATGCCCAGGCGCGCAAGCTGCCCGCGCTCCGGCGCATGCTCGAGCGATTCGGCATCAATCTGGAGGAGGCGGCGTTCGTCGGCGACGACTTTCCCGACGACCCGGTGCTGCGCGCGGTGGGTCTCCCGGTGGCGGTAGCGAACGCGGTTCCCGAGATCCGCGCGCTGTGCACGGTGCAGCTCACGCGCACGGGCGGCCACGGTGCGGTGCGCGAGTTCGCGGAGCTGCTGCTCAAGTCGCGCGGCGACTGGGATCGCGTGGTCTCCGACTACCTCGCCGAGCGCGTCGACACGAAGCTCGAGGTGCTGCGGTGAACGCGGCTGAGCTCGTGGAGCGCGGACGCGCGGTGATCCGAATGGAGCGCGATGCCCTGGCATCGCTGGCGGCGCGCATCGATGCGCGTTTCGCCGAGGCGGTAGAGCTGCTCGCGGCGGCCGAGGGACAACTCCTCGTGAGCGGCGTGGGGAAGTCGGGACTCATCGGCCAGAAGATCGCGGCGACCTTTCGTTCGACGGGCACCCCCGCCGCATTCCTGCATCCCACGGAGGCGATGCACGGCGATCTCGGGCTCGTGGGTCCCGCGGACGTTGCCGTGCTGCTCTCGAAGAGCGGCGAGACCGAGGAGCTCAGCCCTCTGGTGGAGCAGCTCAAGCGATTCGGCGTGCCGTTGCTCGTGATCACGGGGGCGGTGGACTCCTTTCTCGCCCGCCAGGCGAACGTCGTGCTCGATGCGAGCGTGGAGGACGAGGCGTGTCCGACCACGGACGCCCCCACCACGAGCACCACGGTCGCGCTCGCGCTCGGCGACGCGCTCGCGGTCGCGCTGCTCGCCGCGAAGGGCTTTCGCCGCGAGGACTTCGCGCGGCTGCACCCCGGGGGCTCGCTCGGGAGAAAGCTCGTCGCGCGCGTGCGCGATCTCATGGTGAGCGCCGACGTGCCGTCGCTCCCGCCAGCGGCCGCGATGCGCGAGGCGGTGGTCCTGCTCGCGAAGCGCCGTGGCACCGTCGCGATCGTCGACGACATCGGCCACGTGCTCGGCGTCGTGACGGCGGGCGATCTCACGCGGCTCATGGAGCGCGGCGACGATTTTCTGTCGGTACCCGTGTCGCAGGTGATGAATGGCGCGCCCAAGATCGTCCGCGCCGACGAGCTCGCGAGCGCGGCGGCGTTCCGCATGGAGCAGCACGGCATCATGGCGCTGCCGGTGGTGGAGGAGCGTGAGCGCCTCGTGGGAATGATCCATTTGCACGACCTCATGCGCGCGGGGATTCTGTGAGGAGGCTCGCGATCGTTTGCGCGGCGGTTGCGATGGGAGCGCTCGCGGCGTGCCAGGAGGGCACCAAGCCCCCGATCGCCGCGCGCAATCCGCTCGCGGATTCGGCCGACCAGGTGATGTTCGGCATCACGACGTTCATCACGAACCAGGGGCTGCTGCGCGCGCAGCTGCAGGCGGACACCGGCTACTTCTTCGACGGCAACTCCCGCATCGAGGTCCGCAACGAGAAGACCACCTTCTACAACAACACGGGGCAGCAAACCGCCGTGCTGACGTCGAAGGAGGGAACGTACGTGACCGCGCGCTCGACGATGGACGCGCGCAAGAACGTCGTCGTCGTCACCACGGATGGGAAGCGGCTCACCACGGAGCAGCTGCACTACAACCAGGCGACGAACGAGATCAGCAGCGACAGCGCGTTCGTGATGACCGAGCCCACGCGCGAGCTGCGCGGCGTCGGGTTCGTCTCGGATCCGAACCTGATCAACATTCAGGTGAAGCGGGTGATTAGCGGACAGGGTCCGCTCCCGCTGCCGGGGCAGCAGCATCCGTGATTCGCCTCGTGCTCGGCGCGCTCGCAGCGGCGGCGATCGGCGCCGCCCCCCTCGCGGCGCAGCAGCCCACCGCGCCGCCCACTGCGCCTCCGGCGCCGCCCGGCGCGCCGAGCGCACCCGGCACCGCGCCGGCCGGACAGTGCGACCTCCTCGTGACACCGAACTCCGACTCGACCCACTTCGCCTCCGTGAAGCTGCCGAGCGGCGAGTACAACAACTTCGTCGGCGGAGGGGTCACGGGACATTGCCCGGCGCAGCAGATCACGCTCGTCTCCGACAGCGCCGAGTGGTTCGGTGATCTCCACATGTGGCACCTCGTGGGCCACGTGCACTACGTCGAGCCCCGGCTCACGCTCGACTCCGACGTCGCGACGTACTATCTCGTGGACGAGCATCTGCTCGCCGAGGGGAACGTGCACGCCTTGCTGCCGAGCGGGACGACGCTGGTGGGGCCGCGCATGGAGTACTATCGCGCGGCGCCGAAGATCCGCACCGTCGCCCGCATGATCGCGCCCGGCCGCCCGACGATCGACGTGGTCGAGAAGGATTCCACCGGCAAGCCGTCACCGCCCACCCGCGTGATCGCCAACACGGTGGTCATGGACGGCGACAGTCTCGTGTACGCGTCGCAGAACGTGGTGATCACGCGGCCGGACGTCGTCGCCACCGGTGACACGGCGGCGATGAACAGCCAGACGCAGTTCGCCCGCCTCATGCGCACGCCCAAAATCGTCTCGCGCGGGAAGAAGAATTTTACGCTCTTCGGCGAGGTGATCGATCTCTTCGGCAAGGAGCACGCGCTCGAGCGCGTCCTGTCCAAGGGGAAGGCAAAAAGCGTGAGCGACAGCGCCACGATGACCGCCGACACGATAGACTTCCGCATGGCCACCGGACTCCTGCAGCGCGCATATGCGTGGGGCAAGACTCGCGCGCACGCGATCAATCCGCAGTACGACATCGTCGCGGACTCGATCGACCTGCGCATGCCCGGCCAGCGCACGCGCGAGATTCACGCGGTGCGAAAGGCATTTGCCCAGAGCCTTCCCGATACAGCGAAGCTGCACACGAGGGAGCGCGACTGGATGCGCGGCGACACGATCGTCGCGCGCTTCGACAGCACGCCGCCCGCACCCACCGACACGTCGTCGCAGCCGCAGCTCAGGCAGCTGCTCGCGCGGGGGAGCGCGCAGTCGTTCTATCAGATCGCCGCGAAGGACAGCGGCGTGGTCGGGCCCGCGGTGAATTACGTGAAGGGGCGCGACATCGCGATCGCGTTCGCCGACCGGCAGGTGCAGGTGGTGGATGTGATCGATCAGGCGCAGGGCGTCTACCTCGAGCCACAGGTGCCCGGGAAGTCGGATACGCTCAAGACGCGAACGCAGGGCTCGCAGCCGGCGCCCACGCGTCGTCGGCCGCCGCGAGGCGCACCGTGATCGACCGCCCGCTGCCGCTCCCCGTCCAGCGATTCATCGAGGAGCACGCGCGCGGTGACAGGTGGACCGCCATGGCGCTGCACGCGCTCATCTGCGCCGCGAACGATGACGGCACCGTCGTGTTCAACGACATCGCCATCCAGTATCGCAACGACTACCTCGGCATGGTGCGCGACGAGGGACGGGATGCGGACCGCGAGGCGGGCCGCCTCGGCCTCGACGAGGTGCGCGAGCACCTCGCGCGCACCGTCCTTCCCCGTCTCGCGCAGGATGGGCTGCTGGTGCTTCCCGCAGGGAAGATCAGCGGCGACTCGACGCTGTCGATCGCCGGCGAGTACTGGAGCCAGCTCGCGCCGTTCCGCGAGGCGATCCAGAGCTCCGGCGTGGAAGGAGTGCTCAAGCACACGGGCGAGCACCCCACCCTCAAGGCCACCGAGCGCAGCGCCCGGGTTCCCCTCGAGCACGCGAGCACGCTGGAGGCACGCTCGCTCGTCAAGACCTACAAGCGGCGCCGGGTGGTGAACGACGTGGCCCTGCGCTTGCAACAGGGGGAGATCGTGGGACTCCTTGGGCCCAACGGGGCGGGGAAGACGACGACGTTCTACATGATCGTCGGCCTGATCCAGCCCCAGGAAGGTCGCGTCCTGCTGGATGGGCGCGATATCACAGAAATGCCGATGTACCGGCGCGCGCGGCTCGGCATCGGCTACCTTTCGCAGGAGCCCTCGATCTTTCGTAAGCTTACGGTCGAGGAGAACATTCTCGCGATTCTCGAGTCGATGAAGCTGTCGGCGCGCGAGCGCGAGATGCGGCTCGAGCAGCTGCTCGGGGAGTTGAGCATCGCCCATCTGCGTCACAATCGTGCCTATTCGCTATCGGGCGGCGAGCGCCGGCGGCTCGAGATCACCCGGGCACTGGTGACGCAGCCCAAGTTCATGATGCTGGATGAACCGTTCGCCGGAGTCGACCCGATTGCCGTACACGACATTCAATCGATCGTTGCCGGACTCCGTCATCGCGGGATCGGGGTGCTCATCAGCGACCACAACGTGGAGCAGACCCTGGACATCGTCGACCGCGCGTACATCATGTTCGACGGCCAGGTGAAGGTCTCCGGAACGGTGCGCGAGCTGGTGTTCGACGAGACGGTGGCCGAGATCTATCTGGGCCCCACTCTCTCGGCGCGGCTGCGCTCCCGCTTCGGCGAAGGGAATGCACGTGGAGGTGCGGCATGAGATCGGGGATGTCCCAGAGCACCCATCTCAAGCAGGAAATCAAGATCAATCCGCGCCTGTATCAGGCGATGGACCTGCTGTACATGCCGTTGCTCGATCTCCAGCAGCATCTCAAGCAGGAGCTCCTCAACAATCCGTTCCTCGAGATGGTCGAGGACGACGATGACGATGAGGAGGGAACCACCGAGGACGCCGAGGCGACCGAAGAGGAGAAGCCGAAGGAGGAGGGCGCCGACGAGATCGACTGGGAGGAGATCCTCCTCAACGGCTTCGACGCCGGCGGCCGTCCCGAGGAGCACGAGGAGAAGGAGTACTTCGAGCCCGTCACCGTCGAGCGCCGCGACCTCAGCGACCACCTCCGCGACCAGGTCCAGCTGCTCGATCTCGACGAGCGCCAGTACCAGCTCGCCGAGGAATTCATCGGCAACATCAACGAGGACGGCTACCTCGCGTGCTCGCTGGACGAGATCCGCCGCGGCATCAACGAGTGGGTGGAGAAGGCCGCCGAGGAGCTGGGGCGCGACACCGAGGACCTGCCGTTCTACACCGAGGCGGAGTGCGAGGCGATGCTCGCGCGCATCCAGAGCCTCGACCCGCCCGGGATCGGCGCGCGCGACCTCCGCGAGTGCCTCCTCCTGCAGCTCCGCGAGGCGGGGCTCGAACAGTCGGTGCCGTACCGTCTCGTGCGCGACTGCTTCGATGAGCTGATCAACCACCGCCGCAGCGAGATCTCGAAACGCTTCGGCATCAGCGTCAACGACGTCCAGACCGCCGCCGACGAGATCGCGAAGCTCGATCCCAAGCCGGGGCTCGTCTACAGCGAGACCGGCGACAACTACATCATCCCCGATCTCGTCGTCGACAAGGTGGACGGCGTCTACCTCATCACGCTCAACGACGCCAACGTGCCGCGGCTCAAGCTCAGCCGCGCGTACAAGGACATCGCCAAGGACAAGAAGAAGTTCGACGGAGAAAACAAGGAGTTCATCTCCAACAAGCTCAACTCGGCGAACTGGATGATCCAGGCGATCGAGCAGCGGCGCCAGACGATGCTCAAGGTGATGCACTTCATCGTCGACCGGCAGCGCGACTTCTTCGAGAAGGGCGTGCAGTACCTCAAGCCGCTCACGCTTCGCGAGGTGGCCGAGGTGATCAACATGCACGAGTCCACCGTGAGCCGCGTGACGAACGAGAAGTACGTGCAGACGCCGCGCGGCGTGCTGCCGCTCAAGTTCTTCTTCTCCTCGGGCCTCTCGACCACCGGCGGCGAGGACGTCTCGGCGCGCGGCATCAAGGCGCAGATCGAGAAGCTCGTGGCGGACGAGGATCCCAAGCACCCGCTCACCGATCAGGCGATCGTGAACATCCTGAAGGAGAGCGGCGTCCAGATCGCGCGCCGCACGGTCGCCAAGTACCGCGACCAGCTCGGCGTGCTCTCCGCGCGGATGCGCAAGCGAGTATGAGCCTCGTCGCCGCGTCCACCCCACGCGCGGCGATCGACGTCTCGGTGCTCGTGCCCGCAAAGGACGAGGCCGAGAATCTGCCGTTGTTCATGGAGCAGGCGGCAGCCGCGTTCGCGGGCGCGCTCGTCCGCTACGAGGTGGTGGTGATCGACGATGGATCCACCGACGCCACCCCGCGTGTGCTCGCCGAGCTCCAGCAACGGTACCCGTTCCTGCGCGTGGTGCACCACCGCAGGCAGCGGGGGATCGCCGACGCGCTCCGCACCGGCTATCTCGCCTCACGCGGCCGTGTGCTCGTCTTCTATCCGGCGGATCTGCAGTACAAGCCGGAGGACATCCCGCGGCTCGTCGCGCCGATCCTCGCCGGCGAGTCGGACATGGTGACGGGGCACAAGCAGGGCGACTACGAGAAGGCCTTCGTCTCGCGCATCTACAACGGCTTGAGCCGCTCGCTGTTCGAGATTCCGGTGAAGGATCTCAACTCCGTGAAGGCCTACCGGCGCGAAGTGATGGACGTGCTGCCGGTGCGCCCGGACTGGCACCGCTACATGATCGTGATCGCCGCCGAGAACGGATTCACGGTGAGCGAGATTCCCGTGCCGCTCTACCCGCGCAACGCCGGCGTGTCGAAGTTCGGCATCGGACGCATCCCGATCGGCGTGCTCGACATGCTCTCGGTGTGGTTCGAGCTCCGCTTCGGCCGCAAGCCGCTCCTGCTGTTCGGCATGACGGGCTTCGCGCTGTTTCTCCTCGGCGTTCTCGCCGGAATCGTGGCGCTCGCGGTGCGCATCTTCTGGGGCGTGGGCTTTCGTCCGCTCCTCAACCTCGTCGAGATCTGCGTGATCACCGGAAGCGTCTTTCTCGTGGGCGGCCTGATCGGCGAGATGATCGCCGGCCAGCGCGCGGAGCTGCGCGAGCTTCGCGGGCAGCTCTCCTCGACGGTCGCGAGGCAGGACGCCGACGATCGCTGATCCCGCACCGACCGAGTCGCCGCCGGTGACCGCGCCGTCGCGGCGGCTCGCGTGGCGCATCGCCCAGGTCGTGCTCACGGCGATCGTCGTCGCGCTCGTCGTACGGAAGCTCGTCGCGGAATGGGGCGCGGTGCGCGACGCGCTCGAGCACGCGCGTCCCAACTGGCTCGCCCTCGCCGCCTCGGGCGCGATCGTGCTCGCCACGTACGCCTTGCTCATCGAGACGTGGCGCGTGTTGCTCCGCGGGTGGGAGCACGAGATTCCGTTCGTCGACGCGGCTCGTATCTGGACCATCTCGAATCTCGGCAAGTATCTGCCGGGGAAAGTGTGGTCGATCACGGCGCTCGTGGTCATGACGCGGCGCTACGGGGTGTCGGCGGCCGAGGGCGCGGCGACATCGGTGCTGCTGACGCTCGTGAACACGATCGTGGGATTCATCGTGGCGATCGTGGCGGGCGCGGCGCTGCTCAACCTCCCGCCCGCCGCGGTGACGATCGTCGCCGTGCTCGGCGTGATCGTGCTCGCGATGCCCTCGGCGCTGCCGAGGATCGGCATGCTCGCCGGAAGGGTGCTGGGACGGAGCATCGTGCTGCGTCCGCTGCCGCATCGCGTGCTGCTGATCGCGTCGCTGCTCACGGCCGTGGCGTGGACGACGTACGGGATAGCGTTCCGGCTCTTCGTGCTCGGCGTGCTCGGCGCGGCGCCTGGCGCGCTTTCGGACTACATGGCAGTTTTCGCGGGCTCGTACCTGCTGGGCTTCATCGCGATCTTCTCGCCCGCCGGCGTCGGCGTGCGCGAGGGAGCGATGAGCGTCGCGCTTCGGCAGGCGGGGTTCGCGCTGGGACCGGCGTGGCTGGTGGTCGTGGCATCGCGGCTCTGGCTCACGGCGCTCGAAGTGATTCCGCCATTTCTCTTTCTCGCCTTCGTCCGGCGCAGCCGGTTGTCTCCCCATGAAGAAGACCAAAGCCCCACCCCCGCGCGCTGACACGATCGTCGATCTCGGCGCGCCTCGACTTGCGGGAGCGTGGGCCGCGCTGGTGTACGCGGTGGCGACGATCGTGCTCGGCGCGCCGGCGCTGGCGGGGAAGTTTCTCATCAGTCCGATCAGCGACCAGTACCTCGCCGGCTACGCGTTCCGGGAATTCGGGGCGCACGCGCTGCACGCCACGGGCGCATTCCCGATGTGGAATCCCTACATCTTCGGCGGGCTGCCGTACGTCGCCGCGATGCACGGCGACATTTTCTACCCGACGTTTCTGCTGCGGATGATCATGCCCACCGACGTCGCGATGACGCTCGGCTTCATGGTGCACATCTTCCTCGCGGGAGTCTTCACCTACTACTTCCTCCGCGCGTGGGGACTGGGATTTTACCCGGCGCTCATCGGCGGCCTCGCGTACATGATGGGTGGCCCCATCGCGTCGTACGTGTCGCCGGGCCACGACGGCAAGCTGTTCGTCAGCGCGCTCACGCCGCTGGCACTCTGGATGCTCGTGCGCGGCATGCGCGACGGCCGATACTGGTCGTTCGGCGTGCTCGCGCTCACGATCGGACTCGGGGTGCTCAGCCCGCACCCGCAGCTGCTGCAGTACATGCTGCTCATCTCCGGCGCGTTCGCGCTCTATCTCGCGTTCTCGGCGGGCGACGGCGGCGTGGCGCTCGACCGGAGGACAGCCGTCACGCGACTTGGCCTCGCCGCGGCCGCGGTGGTGGTGGGGATGCTCATGGGCGCCGTGCAATTTCTTCCCGTGATGCAGTACGTCCCCTGGTCGCCCCGCGCGGGCGGACGCGGCTACGACTACGCGACGTCGTTCTCGTTCCCATTCGAGGAGCTGATCAACGTCTACGTGCCGCAGTTCAGCGGCATCCTCCGCGCCTATTGGGGACGGAACGGGATTCATCTCCACAGCGAGTACCTCGGCGTCTCGGTGCTCATGCTCACGGGACTCGGTTTCGGCGCGATCTCGAGCGCAAGGCGACGCAGCTTCGCGCGCTTCTGGCTCTGCGCGCTCGTCGTCGCGCTCCTCTGGGCGCTGGGTGGGGAGACGCCGTTCTTCCGGCTGGTTTACGCGATCGTGCCCGGCACCAAGTTTTTCCGGGCACCGAGCACGATTTTCTATCTCGTGGGATTGGCGATCGCGGTGTTCGCGGCGCTCGGCGTCGAGCGGGTGATCGCGCTCCAGCTCACGCGCAAGTATCTCGTCGGGTGGGGAATCGCCGCGGCGATTCTGCTGCTGCTGGGCGTGAGCGGCGGCTTGACGTCGATGGCGGAGACGATCGCCGGCGTCCAGCGAGCGGACCTGGCGGAAGCGAATGCCGGCGCGCTCGTGCTCGGATCTCTGCGCTCGTTCGTGGCCGCGCTGCTGACGCTCGGCGTTCTGTTTGCGTTGATGCGCGGAAAGGTGAGGCCGATCGCGGGGGTGTGTGCACTCACGGTGCTCGTTGCGCTCGACTTGTGGAGTGTGGAGCGCGACTACTGGCAGTTCTCGCCGCCGGCCGCCCAGCTCTACGCGTCGGATTCGATCATCGACTATCTGAAGTCGGTGAAGGAGCCGGGGCGCGTGCTCGCGCTGCAGCTTTCGCGCGAAACCGACGCCTCGCGCGACCCATATCTCACCACGGAATCGAACGGCCTGATGATTCACGGCATTCGCCAGCTGCTGGGCTACCACGGCAACGAGCTTGGCCGCTACGACGTCCTCACC
>Ga0207707_10002583_pt1 | contig 16223 bp, 10 predicted proteins | sample KBSC83BmetaG_FD_184336 | JGI IMG/M metagenome (GOLD analysis project Ga0207707, IMG submission 184336) | Corn rhizosphere microbial communities from Kellogg Biological Station, Michigan, USA - KBS C8-3B metaG (SPAdes) (version 2) | ecosystem: Host-associated > Plants > Roots > Rhizosphere ...
GGATAAGACCGTGACCGGCAAGATCACCACCAAGGGCATCGAGGGCACGATGGCGCACATCCACATGGCGGCGCCGGGCAAGAACGGGCCGCCGATCATTACCCTGGAGAAAGCCGCCGACGGCTCGTGGACGGTGCCTGAAGGCTCGAAGCTGACCGATGAGCAATATGCGGCGTTCAAGGCCGGCAATCTTTACGTCAACGTGCACAGCGCCGAGCACAAGGGCGGCGAGATCCGTACGCAACTGAAGCCGTAGGGCACCCCGAGCTCATCCTGGAGCTCCCGCCTCGATGCAAGCCGGTGGCACGACAGGCCACCGGCCGGGTCGGCATGACAGCGGCTCGCGGTGATGGTAGCGTTACCATGCCGCGACGGATGAGCATGCCCGAACCCGAAAGTCCCCCACCTCAGCGCCACCAACGCGCCCACGTGCGACAGTGCGCGCGCGCGCACTACGAGCGCGGCGGCGTGCTGCATGAGCGCGCCCGCATCGCCTGGATGGCATGTACGCTCGTTATCGCACTCTGCTGCATGTGCAGCACGCGAGCGGTTGCGGCCTGCGTTGGGGCCGCGTGTACGCCACCGGTCCCCGCTGAGTGCCGCGAACCCGCGTCCTTGTGCGCCACCGCAATCGGCGACGGCGTGGACCTGATCGACGGCGGGCGCCCAGCGGGCATACTCGCGGACGAGCACGACTTCCCGGGGGTCGTGCGTGCTGTCCATGACCTGCGAAGTGACCTCAGCCGCGTCGCCGGCATGGATGCCGTCCTCTACGACACCTCCGCAGCGGTCTCCCCCGGAGCGCTGATCATCGTCGGAACGCTCGGACGGGACGCGTTGATCGATCGGCTCGTGCAGCAACACAAGCTGGACGTCAGCGGCGTGAAGGGCCAGTGGGAAGCCTACGTCTTTCAGGTGATCGACCAGCCGCTCCCAGGCGTTGCGCGGGCGCTCGTCATCGCCGGCGCCGATCAGCGCGGCAGCATCTTTGGCGCCTACGAGCTCTCGCGGCGTCTCGGGGTTTCTCCCTGGACCTGGTGGGCCGACGTGCCGGTCGCCAGGCGCGCCGTCGTCTACGCTGCTCCCGGGCGCTTCATCGACAAACCGCTGGTGCGCTATCGCGGGATCTTCCTCAACGATGAGGATCCGGCGCTGTCGGGGTGGGCCAACCAGACCTTCGGCGGCTTCAACCATCGTTTCTACGAGCACGTGTTCGAGCTGATTCTGCGCCTGAAGGGCAATTTCCTGTGGCCCGCGATGTGGGGCAAGGCGTTCTACGACGATGACCCGCAGAACGCGGTCCTGGCGAACCAGATGGGGATCGTCATGGGAACCTCGCATCACGAGCCGATGATGCGGGCGCAGGAAGAGTGGACGCGCTACGGCAAAGGGCCGTGGGACTACACGAAGAATGCCGCGCGCTTGCGCGAATTCTGGCGTCAGGGCATCGAGCGCATGGGTGCAAACGAGAGCCTCGTGACCATCGGCATGCGCGGCGACGGCGACAAGCCGATGACCCAGGGAACGGCCGTCGGCCTGCTCGAAAGAATCGTCGCCGACCAGCGCGGCATCATCGCGGACGTGACGCATCGTCCTGCCTCGGACACTCCCCAGGTGTGGGCGCTGTATAAAGAGGTCCAGGACTACTACGACAAGGGCATGCGCGTCCCCGACGACGTCACCCTGCTGTTCTCGGATGACAACTGGGGCAACCTGAGGCGTGTACCGGCGCCCGGCGCGAAGCGTGCCGGCGGCTACGGCATCTACTATCACTTCGACTACGTCGGCGGGCCGCGCAGCTACAAGTGGCTCAACACCAACCAGATCGAGCGGACCTGGGAGCAGCTGCGCATCGCCTATGCGCACGGCGTGGACCGCATCTGGATCGTCAATGTCGGGGACCTGAAGCCGATGGAGTTTCCGATGAGCTTCTTCCTCGACGATGCCTGGAATCCGCCGGCGATGACCCCCCTGCGGCTCGCGGACTATCCGCGTACCTGGGCGGCACAGCAGTTCGGCCGGCAGCAGGCCGCCGCCATCGGCAGATTCCTGAGGCAGTACACGCAGTACAACGCGCGTCGCAAGCCGGAGCTGCTGGCACCTGACACCTACAGCCTCACCCACTATCACGAAGCCGAGCGGGTGGTCTCCTCTTACGACACGCTGGCGTGGATGGCGGAGCAGGTGGGTAGCACTCTGCCGCCGCAGTATCACGACGCCTACTTCGAGCTCGTTCTCTACCCGATCGAAGCCTGTGCAAACCTCAACGAGCTGTATGTTGCAGCGGGCCTGAATGCCTGGTACGCCTCGCAGGGACGCGCCGCCACCAACCAGGAAGCCGATCGTGTCGCAAGCTTGTTCGCCCGCGATGCCGATCTGACACGACAGTTCCACGAGGACCTCGCCGGCGGCCGCTGGAACCACATGATGTCCCAGACACACATCGGGTACACGAGTTGGCGGGACCCGCCGACGAACCTCATGCCGGCGGTGCGGCGCATCGAGCTGCCACCCGAGGGCAGGCTTGGCGTCAGCGTCGCAGGGGACACCCGGGCGTGGCCCGGGGAAAAAGCCCCCGCCGAGCTTCCGGAGTTGAGTCCGTTTTCGGCTGATCATCCTTACCTGGAGATATTCAACAGGGGCGGCAGTCCGCTGCATTTCACGGTCACGCCGGCAGAGTCCTGGGTGCGCGTTTCGCAAAAAGAAGGCGGCGTGACGTTGCAGACGCGTGTCGATGTCAGTGTGGATTGGGAACATGCCCCCGACGGGCATACGGATGTGCCGATCCGGATCGCCGCGGGAGGAGACACCGTCACGGTGATGGCACACGTGAGCAACCCACCGATCGAGCACATTCCCACGGATGCCTATGTCGAAGCAGACGGCTACGTTGCCGTCGAGGCGCGACACTTCCGACGCGCCGTCAGCTCGGGCGAGGCCCGGTGGTCCGTCATCCCCTTCGGACGAACGGGCTCCGCGGTGGAGATGTTTCCATCGACCGCGCCGGCAGAGCCTCTCGGTGCAGGCGCGCCGCATCTGGAATATCGCATTTATCTGCTGCACGCAGGCCGGGTGCAGGTGCAGGTCACCACTGCGCCCTCCCTGGATTTCACCGGCGGCGCCGGCCTGCGCTATGCGATCTCACTCGATGACGAGGCGCCGCGGATGGTCAACATCAACGCGGGCCAGGGGCGCGCGCAATGGGAGCGTTCGGTGGCCGACGATGCGAACCAGCAGACCACCACGCTCCTTGTAAAGAGCGCGGGCGCCCATACGCTCAAACTCTGGAGAGTCGATCCGGGCATCGCCTTCGAGAGCTTGGTCGTTGCCACGCGCAAGCTCCCGGAGAGTTACCTCGGACCGCCTGAGACACTCCAGCCCTGCAGGGTCATAATGCAGTGTCCCGGCCCTTCGTCCGCATGGCTATTGCCGAGGAGGTTCCCTGAAAGTCGACGGCGTTGAGAATGTGAGGTGCGTCACGCTCGCCGGGCGTTGGCAAGGCCGCGTCACCGCTACAATCGCTGCGCCGAACATTAGAACCAGAATGACCCGTGTTTCGACCTCGATTGAGCAGCAAGGAATCCAACGAGCGTCGCCGCGGACCTGACCGGCGGCGCAGCACACTGCGCGCGCTCGTGCATGGCAGCTTCCATCCGCGGCGCCACGGGCCCAGGCGCGGCGATGAGGCTAGTTTTGCCGCCGTGGACTGGCACCATCCGCAGTGGTTGGGAATCAGCATCCTGATCGTGGTGCTGTCGTGCGTCGATGCTTTTCTCACCATCACGCTCATCGATCACGGCGCGTACGAGGCGAATCCTTTCATGGCGCCGCTGGTAGCCAGCTCGCCACTGGCGTTCGCGCTGGTGAAGATCGGCCTGACGGGCGGCGGGGTGGTCGTGCTGACGCTGCTTGCACGGATGAGAGCTTTCCGGCGCATTCCGATCAGCGCGTTGCTGTACGCGCTGCTCATCGCGTATGCGGTGCTCGTCACCTACGAGGCACGCCTGCTGCGGAACGTACTGCCTCTCTAGTACCGGACAGAGCGCAGTGTGCGCCGGAGCACATTTCTTCCGGCGCCACATTCCGTTAAAATAGAGCGCTCTCCTGTCTTTACCTTCGCATGCTCGAACCCACACCCCCTTACGGCGGCAACGCCGAGTTCCTGGACTCTCTCTACGAGCAGTATCTGCGTGATCCCGCGAGCGTCGGGCTCGAGTGGCGCAAGTACTTCGAGAGCATTGCACCGTCGGCGGCTGCCGAGCGTGCGCACGGGCCGATCCGGACCGCTCTGGCGGAACGCGCGAAGCAGCCGCGCGCGGGTGCCATCCCCGCCGCCGCAACGCAGGAGACAGAGGGCGGCGCGCGCCAGGCCGCCGTGTCGCGTCTCATCCAGATCTGGACCAACCGCGGGCACCTGGTCGCGAAGCTCGATCCCCTGGGTCTGATGGAGCGTCCGCGACCGAGCGTGCTCGATCTGGCCTACTTCGGCTTGTCCGATGCGGACCTGGACTCGGAGTTCTTCACCGGGAGCCGCACGCCTGCGGTGCCGAAGCGCATGACGCTACGGAACATCCTGGCGCAACTGGAGTTTCTGTACGCCGGCCCGATCGGGGCCGAGTTCGCGCACATGTCCCTTTCCGAAGAGCGGCTGTGGCTGCAGGATCAGTTCCAGGAAGGACGCATCCATCATCGCTTCAGCCCCGAGGAGCAGCGCAACATCCTCTGGCAGCTCACCGCGGCCGAGGGGCTCGAGCGCTACCTGCATACCAAGTATGTCGGCCAGAAGCGCTTCTCGCTCGAGGGCGGCGACTCCATCATTCCGCTGCTGGATGATCTGATCCAGAGTTGCGGTACCGCCGGTGTCGAGGAGGTCGTCATCGGCATGGCGCACCGTGGCCGGCTGAACGTGCTGGTGAATCTGCTGGGCAAGGCGCCGGCGGCGCTGTTCTCCGAATTCGAGGGCCGTTACGACCTGAGCCATCTCAAGGGCTCGGGGGATGTGAAGTACCACAAGGGATTCTCGGCCGACCTGCGTACCTCCGTGGGAAATGTTCATACCGTACTGGCCTTCAACCCATCACACCTGGAAGTGGTGAACCCGGTCGTCGAGGGTTCGGTGCGGGCGCGTCAGGAGCGGCGCGGGGATGCGCAGGGCGATCGCGTGCTGCCGGTGCTCGTGCACGGCGATGCGGCGTTCGCGGGGCAGGGCGTCGTGATGGAGACGCTGCAGCTCTCACAGGCACGCGGTTTCTATACCGGCGGCACCGTGCACGTCGTCATCAACAACCAGGTTGGCTTCACAACCTCGGAGCCGTTCGATACGCGTTCCACGATCTACTGCAGCGACGTCGCCAAGATGCTCGAGGCTCCGATCTTCCACGTGAATGCGGACGATCCGGAGGCCGTGGTGTTCGTGTCGCGCCTGGCGTTGAAATATCGGATGCGGTTCCGCAAGGACGTGGTGATCGATCTGGTCTGCTATCGGCGTCACGGGCACAACGAGGCGGACGAGCCGGCCGCGACACAGCCCGCGATGTATAAAGTGATCCGCCAGCACCCCACGGCCCGCAAGCTGTACGCCGACAAGCTGGTCGCCGCAGGCGTTCTGCCGGAGGCCGACGCCGCCGCGATGGTCGAGCACTACCGCGATGGCCTGGATCAGGGCCGCCCGCAGGCTCGCGCCTCGCTCGGCATGATCGGCAACAAGTACACCGTCGACTGGACGACCTACGCACAGATCGACTGGAAGGCGCGTGCCAAGTCCGGAGTCGAGCTGCGGCGGCTGCGCGCACTCGGCGAGCGCCTGACGACGGTACCGGAAGGCTTCACGTTGCATCCGCGCGTGGCCCACGTGATTGCCAATCGCAAGAAGATGCTTGCCGGCGAGCTGCCCCTGGATTGGGGTTGCGCGGAGACGCTTGCCTACGGCGCACTGGTGCAGGATGGGTTTTCGGTACGCCTGAGCGGACAGGACAGCGGTCGCGGCACGTTTTTCCACCGCCACGCCGTGTTGCACGAGCAGAGCAGTGACCAGACCTATGTGCCGCTGCAGCACATCATGGATCATCAGCCGCGCGTGCAGGTCATCGACTCGGTGCTCTCCGAAGAGGCCGTGATGGGCTTCGAGTACGGGTACTCCACCACCGAGCCCAATGCGCTGGTGATCTGGGAAGCCCAGTACGGCGACTTCGCCAACGGTGCACAGGTCATTATCGATCAGTTCATCAGCTCCGGAGAAGCCAAGTGGGAGCGCTTCTGCGGACTGGTCCTGCTGCTTCCGCATGGTTACGAAGGCGCCGGCCCCGAGCATTCTTCCGCTCGCCTGGAGCGCTTCCTGCAACTGTGCGCCGAGAACAACATGCAGGTCTGCGTGCCCTCGACCCCGGCGCAGATGTTCCACATGTTGCGGCGGCAGATGCTGCAGTCGTTCCGCAAGCCGCTCATCGTGATGACCCCGAAGAGCCTGTTGCGCCACGATCTGTCGGTGTCGGCGCTGGAGGATCTCACCCAGGGCAGCTTCGCGCGGGTGATCGACGAGGTCGATGATCTCTCGCCCTCGCAGGTGCGCCGCCTGGTGTTCTGCAGCGGCAAGGTGTACTTCGATCTGCTCAAGGCGCGGCGCAAGGACAACATCCGTGACGTCGCGCTGGTGCGCATCGAGCAGCTTTATCCGTTTCCGACCGACGAGTACGAGTCGGTGTTGCAGCGCTACTCGAACGTTCGCGACGTGGTCTGGTGCCAGGAGGAGCCCCAGAACCAAGGCGCGTGGTATCAGATCCGCCATCGTCTGCAGGAGCTGCTGGGCCGCCGCCAGGTGCTGTACGCAGGGCGGGCTCCGGCCGCCGCACCGGCGACCGGCATCATGAAGATTCATGAGGCCGAGCAACACGCGCTCATCGATGCCGCACTGCGCGCGACGACGACAGAGGATTCGGCGCGCGAAACGACGCGCCTGACGGCCTCAACCTCGACGGGCGCAGGGTCTCCTGCCGCCGCCGCGCCGGCCACCGCCATTCGCAAAAGCTCGTGACAGTGGAGTCCCATGACGACTGAAATCCGCGTGCCCCAGCTTCCGGAGTCCGTGGCCGATGCCACCCTGGTCGCCTGGCACAAGCAGCCCGGCGATCCGGTTCGCCGCGATGAGAACCTGGCGGACCTGGAAACCGACAAGGTGGTCCTGGAGGTGCCCGCTCCCGCCAACGGCGTGGTTCGCGAGTTGAAAGTGCAGAGTGGCGCCACGGTGACCAGCGGGCAGCTCCTCGCCATTCTCGAAGAAGGCGCAGCCGCGGGTGCGGCCGCTCCAAAGCCTGCAGAGGGGGCCTCCGCGAGTGCCGCGAAATCCGCGCCTGCAGCGGCCGCAGTGAAGGGCACAGCCGCGGAAGCTGCCAAGGACGCTGACAAGCTCAGTCCTGCCGTCCGCCGCCTGGTCGAGGAGAATCAGCTGGACGCGGGGAGCATTCCAGCCTCCGGCCGCGATGGGCGACTGACGAAGTCCGATGTGGTCGATTTCCTGGCCAAGCGTCAGGCCGCGCCTCCCCCGGCACCCGCCCCAGCCGCCAAGCCTGCCGGGCCAGCTCCGGGCGCCAAGCTACCTGCAGCAGGGGCACGGGGCGAGCAGCGCGTACCGATGACTCGATTGCGGCAGCGCGTCGCCCAACGCCTCGTCGAAGCGCAGTCCACGCAGGCATTGCTCACCTCGTTCAACGAAGTCGATCTGACAGCCGTGCAGGAGCTGCGCGCGCGTCATAAGGATCGTTTCGAGAAGGAGCACGGTGTGAAGCTCGGCTTCATGTCGTTCTTCGTGAAGGCCTCCATCGAGGCGTTGAAGAAGTTTCCCGTCGTGAACGCCTCCGTCGACGGCAGTGACATCGTGTACCACGAGTTCTACGACATCGGGGTTGCCGTCTCCACCGATCGCGGCCTCATGGTGCCGATCGTGCGCGATGCGGATGTCAAGAGTTTCGCGGCGATCGAGGCGGAGATCGCGCAGTACGCCAGGAAGGCCCGCGAAGGCACGATCGCCATCGAGGACCTGACCGGCGGCACGTTCACCATTACCAACGGTGGGGTGTTCGGCTCGCTCATGTCCACGCCCATTGTGAATTCCCCGCAAAGCGCCATATTGGGAATGCACAAGATCCAGGAGCGCCCCATGGTCGTGAGCGGCCCCGGGGGCACGCCGCAGATTGCGATCCGCCCCATGATGTACCTGGCGGTCACCTACGATCACCGCATCATCGACGGCCGTGAGGCCGTGCAGTTCCTGGTCACCGTGAAGGACTGTCTCGAAGATCCGGGACGGATGCTACTGGGTTAGGCGCTGGAGACTCCATGGCTGATTCATACGATGTCGTCGTCATCGGCGGCGGTCCCGCCGGCTATCCGGCCGCAATCCGCGCCGGCCAGAACAAGCTGAGCGTCGCCTGCATCGACGAATGGAAGAACCTCGATGGCAGCAATGCCTTCGGTGGCACGTGCCTGAACGCCGGCTGTATTCCCTCCAAGGCGCTGTTGGAGTCCTCCGAGCTCTTCCACAGAGCGAAGGAGGAGCTGGGCGTGCACGGCATTCGCACTTCGGGCGTTACGCTGGACCTGGCGCAGATGCAGAAGCGCAAGGCGGGCATCGTGAAAACGATGACTCAAGGCATCCTGGCGCTGTTCAAGGGCGCCGGTGTGGTTCCGCTGCAGGGACACGGCAAGCTGCTGCCCGGCAAGCGTGTCGAGTTCACTGCCCTGGACGGCACGCGGCGCGAGCTGACCGCCAAACACGTGGTGCTCGCAAGTGGCTCGGCGCCCATCGAGCTGCGCTCGGCGCCGTTTGACGGCAAGCGCATCGTCGATTCCTGGGGCGCCCTGGAGCTGGATGCGGTGCCCAAGCGCCTGGGAGTCATCGGCGCCGGCATCATTGGACTCGAGCTCGGAAGCGTCTGGCGCCGGCTCGGAAGCGAGGTCGTCATTCTCGAGGCGCTGCCGGAATTCCTCGCCATCGCGGACCAGCAGCTGGCCAAGGAGGCGCTGCGGCATTTCAAGAAGCTGGGCCTGGACGTGCGCCTCGGCGCGAAAGTCACGGGCGCGAAGGTGAGGGCCGACGCAGTCACCCTCAGCTACACGGACTCCCAGGGTGCGCAGAGTCTCGATGTCGACAAGGTCGTCATCGCCATCGGGCGCCGTCCGTATACGAAGGACCTGCTCGCCCCCGGTACGGGTGTCGAGCTGGATGAGCGCGGCTTCATCAAAGTCGATCAGGAATGCCGCACCGGTGTCGAGGGCGTCTGGGCAGTAGGAGACTGCGTGCGCGGGCCGATGTTGGCTCACAAGGGCAAGGAAGAGGGTGCGATGGTCGCGGACCTGATCGCCGGCCACTATGCCGAGGTGAACTACAAGACCGTGCCGTCGGTGATCTATTCCGCTCCGGAGATCGCCTGGGTAGGGCTCACCGAGGAGCAGGTCAAGGCCGGCGGCCGAGCCTACAAGACCGGCGTGTTTCCCTTTCTGGCCAGCGGCCGGGCGCGTGCGATGGAGCAGGCGCAGGGCTTTGCGAAGATCATTGCCGCGCAGGACGATGACGAGATTCTCGGCGTGCACGTCATCGGGCCGATGGCGGGCGAGCTGATCGCGGAGGCCGTGCTCGCGATGGAATACTCCGCCAGCAGTGAAGATCTCCAGCGGACCATCCACGCGCATCCGACACTGTCGGAAGCGATCCACGAGGCAGCGCTTGCGGTGGACAAGCGCGCCATCGACTCCCTCAATCGCTGAGAGCCGCCCGAGCGGATTCTCGGCGCCGCCGGTCGCCTCCAGCCGGGAAATTCCGCGCTAGTGGGCCGGCTGTGCGGCGTTCGCGCTTGCGGGCGTCACGGGGTTCCTTTTTGCCGGCTGCCGCCGGTGCAGGATGGGCGTCGAGATCGGCGATCCATAGACATGGCTCCTGGAGTGCCCCTGCGGGGCGAAGGAGCTGGCTTTCGTATGGTGGGGCCCCGGTGCAGAGCGGCTCAGGGTGCGGCTCTGAGGGTGGCTCACGGCATGGCTCACGGTGCGGGGCTTGGTCAGGTCGCCGGCGATCGTCAGTTGAGTGCTCGAGGCGAGCAGGACCGCTGTCAGGATCGCTTTCATGCCAATCACTCCTCGTCAATTCCGCGGCGGGCCGCGCAGATTGTGGTGTTGCCGGGCGCTCAGTGAGAGAGGCTGGAATCGAGCTTGAACCGCACGCGCGCTTGCGACCGTGACTCTACCGCGCGACCGTCGATGACCCGCGGGTCGTAGCGCCAGCGGCTCACCGCGTCCACTGCGGCGTGATCGAAAATGTTGCCGGGGTCCGAGTGGACGACGGCAACGTTCGTCACCGTTCCCTGAGGCGTGATGGTGAACTGGACATCGACGTAGCCCTGGATGCCGCTGCGGAGAGCGGCCTCAGGATACTGCGCCTCCACGCGATGCGTGAGTTGCGCTTCCGCCGTCACCGTCGGTGGCAGCGAAGAAGATCGTGCCGGTGGAGGTGGCGCATCCGAGATCGCTTGACGCGCATCGGGGGCAGGTGAGGGTGCGCCTGCCGTACCGGATGCCGGCACGGTGGACGCGATTGGCGTGGCGGGCGGGGCGACCGGCGGATGGCGCGCGGGCTCGGGCAGCGCAGCCGAGCCCGAGGGCGCCTCGGAGGCATCCGGCAGAGCAGACGCGGGGACCAGAAGCGGTACGCTCGAGGTCGGTGCTCCGGCGATCAACACCTGGCGCTCCTCTGCGTTGGAGGAAGAAGGCTCCAGTCGCAGCGCCTCCGACCTCCCCGGAGCAGCGGCCACAGGAGCAACTTTTCCCGGTGACGCGGCCGTGACTGCCGCCGATTCAGACTTTGTCGAGACCGGCGGTTCGGCTCGGGCCACGGCCGGGGACTCGGACCTCACCGGGAGCGGGGATTCTGATTTGCGCGCTGCCCCTGATTCTGACTTCTCGCGGCTTGCCAGCACGCCGCTCCGCTTGCTTCTGTCCAGCAGCGTCATGAAGAACCGCAGGCGCGGATGGTCGGGTGCAAGTTGTTGCAGGGCGCGGATGTCCGCCTGGGCCTTCTTGAAATCATCCTGCTCGAAGTCCGCTTCCACCTCGGCAACCTGGTCCGTCACTGCCTTGGAAGACCGGGGTTGCGCCTCAGGCACCGCGGTCGCCGCAGTGGCGCCGGGTTTGGAGGAGCTCAGCTTCAGGGCGATCAGCCCGACGGCCAGCAGGGCGGCGGCACAGCCGGCACCGGCGATGAAGGCCTTGCGGCTCCCCGGGGGCTCGGCCATGTCGGGTTCGAACCGCGAGCGCGCGGCGGCGGCCATTCCAGCTGCCTCCGCGAGCGAGTCGCCCGTGAGAGGGGCGTCGGCGGAGGACGGATACGGCGGGGGAGCAAAGGCTCGTCGTTTCGATGTGGGCGGGGTTGCGTCGGGAGGCGCTTCACTGACCGGGCGCGCTCGAACGCGGGGCGCGGTTCGAGGCTGTCTGTCCGCAGTGCGCGCAGCCGGCGCTCGTGCACTCGTGTTCTGGTTCGACCCCATGCCTCGAGGCCGCGTGCGGGTGACGGACGTCGCGGCAGGTGGCTGCGATGTCCGAGCAGGCTCGGACTCCGGCTCCGTCGGGCTCTCGCCGCTCAGCACGATGTGCTGAATGGTCGTCGTGTCAGCATGCGCGTCGTGCGCTTCCCTGGCGAGCGACAAGGTGGACAGCAGCTTTTCTGGGTTGATCGGGTAGGAGAGCGCCTGGAACAGCTCGAACGGCCCGAGCCGCCCCTGCAGCAGCCGCAGTCGCTCACGGTCGGCGGCGAACACCCGCAGCGTCGCCGGCCAGCGTTTGGCAATCTGGCTGAGCAGCTCGAGCCCCGAGCCATCTTCGAGACGCTCGCAGGCCACGACGATGTCGAACGTGTTCTGGCGCAGCAGATCCATGCAGTCGCCCTTGTTCGTAACGGCGTCGATGACGAAGTGCTCGCGCAACGCGCGCACAGTCGTTTCCAACACCGTTGAATCGTGGTCGACGACGAGGACTCGCATGGTCCGTCAATACCCTTGTTGGCGCGCGGCCTGTCTGCAGCCGGCGCGAAAATGGCCATCCCGCGGACACTACTTAAGACCTCCGCCCGGCTGCGGGCGTGGCGCCAGGTCACGTTTCCAGGGGGTTGGCAGGCCTTTCCGACGAAGGGCGCGAGCGTGCGGGTGAGCGGCTGTCGGCGCGTGTTACTGCAGCCGCCGTGCATGGATCACATTTGGAACGCCCGACAGACGTCGCAGCACGCGCGCCAGCTGTTCGAGGTCGGTGACCGAGAATGTAAGGGAGACGAAAGCTTTTCCGGCCTCCCGGTCGGTCGTGGTCGTCATGGCCTCGATACTCACCCGCTCCAGCGCCAGGATGTCAGTCACATCCCTGACCAGGCCGCGGCGATCATAGGCGGAGACGGCGATCTGGACCTTCAAAGCCGCGGACTCCGCCGAGGTCCATTCGACGTTGAGCACTCTTTCGGGCTTGACCGAGCGCATGCGGTTGAGGCTCGGGCAGTCGCTGCGATGAATCGTGACGCCGCGTCCCAAGGTGACATAGCCGGTGATCGGCTGAGGACGCAGCGGCGCACAACAGCGGGCGAGCGTCGTTGGCAGATCGCCGACTCCCTCGATCTCCACCGGAGACCCGCGGCGGCCGCGAGCAGTGCGGTTGGGGCGTATCGCGTGCTGCGGCTGCGGGGGCTGGACCAGCCGCTCCGCTGCCTGAAGCAGCTGTGTCACGGTGATTTCCCCTTCACCGAGCGACTGATAGAGGTGATCGGCATCGCGTGCCTGCAGCTCACGCACGAGAGCGGACAACAATTCGGGTCGATAGGGGGTCGTGCCAGTGCGCTCTGCACCCTTGCTGGCCAGGCCCGAGCGCTCACTGACAGGACGTGCTGAGATTCGTGCCAGCTCGCGTTCCGCGATAGCGCGCCCGGCACTGCGGTTGTCGGTGACGTCCTGCTTGCGGAACCACGCGCGGACCTTGGCCCGGTTGCGCGCCGAGACCAGATAGCCTTGCTCGGGTGCCAGCCAGTCCCGGCTGGGGCCCTCGTGCTTGGCAGTGATGATCTCCACGATCTCACCATTGGAGAGGGAATAGGTGAGCGGCACGATTCGACCGTTGACCTTCGCGCCGCGGCAACGATGACCGAGCGAGGTATGCACGTTGTAGGCGAAATAGAGCGGTGTGGCGGCGCGCGGCAGATCGACGACCTCTCCTTTGGGCGTGAGCGCATAGACACGATCCTCGAACAGCTCCGTGCGCATGCTCTCGAGAAAATCCCGGTCGCCACCTTCCTGGGGCTCCAGCAGCCGGCGCACCCACTGGATTTTCTGCTCGTACTGCGCATCCCGGGAGCCGCCTTCTTTGTAAGTCCAGTGTGCAGCGACACCCAGCTCGGCGTGCTCGTGCATCTCGCGGGTGCGAATCTGCACCTCCACGCTGCGCGCCTGCGGACCGATGACGGCGGTGTGGATCGAGCGGTAGTAGTTCCCTTTGGGAGTGGCGATGTAATCGTCGAACTCGCCGGGGATGTATGTCCAAAGCCCGTGCACGACGCCCAGCGCCGCGTAGCAGTCGGGTATGGAGCCGACCACGACACGTACCGCACGGACATCGAAAACCTGGTCGAACTCGAGGTGCTTGCGCTGCATCTTGCGGTAGATGCTGTACATGTGTTTCGGTCGGCCGTAGACCTCGGCCTCGATGCCGCTCTTGCGCAACTGCTCCTGCAGGTCCTTGCACAGCGCCTCGATGTAGCGCTCACGATCTGTGCGCTTCTCGTTGAGCGCCGTGGCCACGCGGCGATACTCCTCCGGCTCGAGGTACCTGAAGGCGAGATCCTCCAGCTCCCATTTCAGCTGCCACACGCCCAAGCGGTTCGCGAGCGGTGCGAACACGGCACGCGTTTCCAGTGCAAGGCGTCCGCGTTCCTCCGCTGGGAGGTTGCGGGCATGCCTGAGCCTGACCAGTTGCTCGGCGAGCCTGGCCAGCACCAGGCGTGGATCGCTCACCACGGCCAGCAGCATCTTGCGCAGCATCTCGGCCTGGCGCGAGTTGAGCCCTTGGGCAGGGGACCAGTTGCGTGCCAGCCCGATCTCGCCCAGTCGCAGCAGCGCCGAGGCCGTCTTCAGGGCTTGCGGGTGGGTATCCGCCAGTGTCGCCAGATCCGCCGGAGTGCTCGCCCCGTCACCGTCCTTGCCGTGAGGGTGCTCGAGGGCTGCCTTGATCAGCACCGCGGTCGCCAGCTCCGGATTTTCTGTCAGGGAGCCCATGACCTCGGCGGCCTCCGCGCCCAGGGCCAGCTCGTGGGCCGTGCCCGCGCTGAGCTGCTCGAGGGTGCGCCGGGTCCGCGCCAGGGAGGCTCGGATGGGCTCGGGGCAGAGTTGGATGGTTTCCATGGTGGGGGGCAGCTATGATAGCTGCTTGGATTTTTTCAAGCGGCGCGGCACGTTAGGGCTCAGGACGAGGCGCGCGCCGCTGCGCACCCCCCTCGGCCACGGGCATTCGTCGACGATTCATGGCAGGTCACAGCAAGTGGGCTAACATCCAGCACCGCAAAGTCGCGCAGGAGCGGAAACGAGGCAGGTTTTCCACCAAGCTCGTGCGCGAGATCGGCTTCGCAGCGCGCGAAGGCGGAGCTGAGCCGGCATCCAACGGGCGTTTGCGCCTGGCACTGGACAAAGCGCGGGAGGCGGGCGTGCCCCCGGAAGCCATCGACGGTGCCCTGCGGCGCACCCAGGGGCGCTCCGCCGCGGAGGGCCTGGAACCGGCCCGGTTCGAGGGATACGGCGCGGGAGGCGCGGCGATCATCGTGGACTGCCTCACGGACAATGCGACCCGAACCTCCCTCGACGTCCGTGATGCCTTTACCCGGCACGGCGGGCACGTGGGGGCGGCTGGGTCGGTCAGCTACCTGTTCAACCAGGTGGGCCTGATGACCTTTCCACCGGGCACGGACGTCGAGGGTCTCATTCAGGTGGCGTTGCACGCCGGGGCGGAAGATGTCGTGCCGAGTGAGGATGGCTCGATCGAGGTGCTGGCTGATCCGACCGAGTTCGATGCCGTGCGGGCCATCATTATCGCCGGCGGCTTTACCCCCGCCACGGCAGACGTGACTCAAAGGGCTGCTACCCCGATCCGGGTCTCCGGGGAGGCCGGGGAGCAGATGGTGCGCCTGCTGGAGGCGTTGGAAAACCTGGACGACGTACAAAGCGTCTATTCGAATGTCGAGATATCGGACGAGGTCCTGGCGCGCGTTTGATCCGAGCGCCCTCACGGCGCCCCCCGCAACCGCGGCGACAGCGGCGACAGCGGCGGGCAGCGTGCGCGTCCTCGGTCTGGATCCAGGATCACGCCGCACCGGCTTCGGAATCATCGAATGCCGCGGATCGGACTGCGTGCACGTGGCACATGGGTGCATCGCCGTGAATGGCGAGGAGTTCGCGGGGCGGCTGCGTACCATCTTCGAGAAGTTGCAGGCGCTGATCTGCGAGCACTCCCCGGAGGAGGTTGCGGTCGAGCGGGTATTCATGAGCCGCAACGCCGATAGCGCCCTGAAGCTCGGTCAGGCCAGAGGCGCGGCGCTGTGTGCCGTGCCCCAGGGACTACCCGTATTCGAGTACGCTCCGCGCGCGATCAAGCTCGCGCTGGTCGGCTCCGGAGCGGCGGAGAAGCCGCAGGTCGCCCACATGATCAAGGTTTTGCTGAGAATCGAAGGACGCCTCGTGGCGGATGCTTCGGACGCGCTCGCTGTTGCAGTCTGTCACGCGCACTCGCGGCGCATGTCGCAGCTCGTGCCTTCCAACGTGCGGCCGCGCGCGAAATGATCGGGTCGGTCCGTGGCAAGCTCGAGTCGAAATCCCCGCCACAACTCACGGTGGACGTGGGAGGAGTGGGTTATGAGCTCGTCGCTCCCATGTCGACGTTCTTCCTGTTGCCGGCTGTCGGCGAGCACGTACACCTGCTCACCCACTTGGTGGTGCGTGAGGATGCGCACGTGCTGTATGCGTTCGGGACGGAGGCCGAACGGCGCTTGTTCCGCAGCCTGATCAAGGTTTCGGGCGTGGGACCGAAAATTGCTTTGGCGCTGTTGTCGGGCATCAGCGTCGAGGCTTTCGCGCAAAGCGTGCAGAGTCAGGACATCGCGACGTTGACGAAGGTCCCCGGCGTGGGCCGCAAGACCGCTGAGCGATTGGTGGTGGAGCTCCGGG
>Ga0207707_10002585_pt1 | contig 16215 bp, 14 predicted proteins | sample KBSC83BmetaG_FD_184336 | JGI IMG/M metagenome (GOLD analysis project Ga0207707, IMG submission 184336) | Corn rhizosphere microbial communities from Kellogg Biological Station, Michigan, USA - KBS C8-3B metaG (SPAdes) (version 2) | ecosystem: Host-associated > Plants > Roots > Rhizosphere ...
GCCAAGACCGACCTCATTTGGTTCAACGGCGAACTGACACGCTGGGACGACGCGCGCATTCATCTCAGTGCGCACGCGCTTCAGTACGGCACCGGCGTCTTCGAGGGAATGCGCTCGTACGACACCGCCGATGGCGCGGCGATCTTTCGGCTCGACGCCCACATGCGTCGATTCGCCGCGTCAGCGTCGTACTACGAGATCGAGTGGCCCTACTCCTTCGAGGAGCTCTGCGCCGCATCGCTCGATGTCGTACGCGCGAACTCGCTCGACAACGCGTACCTCCGCCCACTCGCGTTCTTCGACTCGCACAGCTTCAACGTTTGGCCCAAGGGATGTCCAGTCTCGGTAGCCATCATTGCCGTACCCGGTAAGCCCTACACCCAGGGCGGGCCGGAGCGCGGTCTCCGCGTCACCGTCTCGAGCGTGCGTCGGATCGACGCCGCGTCACTGCCGCCCTTCGTCAAAGCATGCGGCCACTACACCAACTCGGTGCGCGCGGTGCAGGAGGCCAACAAGCGCGGCTTCGATGACGCGCTTCTGCTGAACTACAAGGGGGACGTTGCCGAGGGCTCCGGCGCCAATCTCTTTCTCGTGAAGGACGGGCGCGTGATCACCAACGATGCCGACGCATCCATCGTCCTCGGCATTACGCGCGACAGCGTCCTCCAGATCGCTCAGGACCTGGGCGCCCCAGTCGACGTTCGCGCCATCACGGTCGACGACGTCGCCGGCGCCGACGAGGCGTTCTTCACCGGCACCGCGATCGAGGTTACTCCGATCACGGAGGTCGACGGCCGAGCGGTGGGTGATGGCAAGCCGGGACCGATCACTTTGCGCATCCAGCAATCGTACTTCGACGCGGTGCACGGTCGCCTGCCTCAGTACCACGCTTGGCTCGCGTTCACCAGGCAAATGCAGACGGTGTAGCGATTCGTTCCCAGCCTAACGAGGTGGCTGGCGAGAAGAATCACCCCGCCGAGCGCAAGCTCTGACCGGGTAGGTACTTGGGACGGACGGGGTGGGATTCGAACCCACGGTACGCTATGAACGTACACAAGCTTTCCAGGCATTCTCGTTAGGCCCAAGATCCCGACGTGCTGTCCTTTTCATAGTGCGGACCGCGTGATCTGCCGGGATCGACACTCGACGATGTCGCACTTTGCCGCGTTGAATCCAGACTCGAATCCAGACCCTAGAGTCAGATTTGTGATACACAAGCCTTCCATGTTGCTAATCTGCCCGCAGTGCAACAATCGGATCAATCGAGCTGCTTGAGCGCGCCGGAATGAGGCTGGCGAGAGCACTGACTCCAAGCAACACGAATGCGACGAGACTCATGGTGGGGCCGTCGGTCGGGCTGACCTGATACAGCATCCCGATCAGTAGGTAGTTTGTGCCGATCGCACCGAGCAGGCCAATTAGAGTCCCCGCGGCCGCCAGCGTCATCCCGCGTCGCAGCACCAGGCGTCAGACTTCGGCGGGCGTCGCCCCTAACGCCATCCTCACGCCGATTTCGCGTGTTCGTTGACGAACCATCGACGCTATCCCGCCGAAAAGACCCGCCGCGGCGAGCAGGACCGCGGAGCCGGAAAAGACGAGAAGTAAGACCGGATTCAGGCGCGGCGGCGCGAGTGGTCTAGCGAGATACTCCCCAAATGGCGCCGCGCTTGAGACGGTGACGCCCGGCTCGAATTGGCCACCACTCGGCGCACAGTCGCAACGAGTGCGGCTGGTGGAACGTCGGTCCGTATTGCGAGATTCGTTGGCACGAATGGAAAGAACGGCTGCCGCAGAGCGAAATAGATGCTCGGTCGTGCTGTGCGCAGATCCCGATAACGTGTGTCGGGTACGATGCCGATCACGGTTAGATACGAGGATGACGTATCCGCCAGCTTCACTCGCTTGCCAATCGGGTCCTCATTAGGCCAGTAGTGTTGAGCTGCCGACTGACTCAGTATCACCACCCGTACCGTGCTTTCGCGATCACTGGCGCTGAATGCTCGGCCCCGAAGCACCGGAACGCCCAGCGCGGAGAAGTACTGCGGTGTCACGACTTCCATGTTGAACATGGGATTGGCCGCAACCTCCGACGGTGACTGCCCATCCGCGATGAAGCGTCCGTCCCATCCGCCATTTCCAGAGAATGGAATCGCGACGACATAATATCGATCTGGCATTCCAAATTCTCATTTGAGGCCATCGCGATCACGTTGGTGCGTCTTGCGGACTGCCGGTTGAGTTGTTGCTCAACAGCGGCTCGCCGGCACCAGCCGTCGATACAATGTGCCGTAGGAGCATCGCCTAACGGCGCGCCACGACCGTCCAGCTGTTTACGGCTTTGGCTTTATGAACGTCTGACGTTGATCGCGGGGCGTGCAAACCTGGCGCCAATCGTCATCCGGGCGCGTTGATGCGCATTGCTCGGCGTGCAAGAGGCTGTCGGTGAAGACTGTCCTGGTTAGTTGTGCGGGCATCACCTCCGCTTCGGGCTCTAAATCGCCATCCGCTCCACGAACGAACGTCAGCCGCCGCCCCCATGGCGCGAGCGCGCGTTCTTTCTCACTCGCGCCGTCAGTAAAGCCGACGCGAATCGCGAGATTGCCCTCGGTCCAAAACTGCACGCGCTTGACAGCGGAATCGAGGCGAACACCGGCGGGCGTCTTTACCGTCAGCGAATCGACGTCGCCCGAGCGCTGGATCGCGCCAGCGCTCAATGGCATTCGGTGGCCTTGAACAATGTGAACTACGACTGCTTGGCCCGTGAACGAAGCCAAATGGAGTGTCACGGCATGGTCACGCGATTGGGATGCTGGGCTCGCGTGAAGCCAAGTGACTGCCGCTACGAGAGGAAGTAATCCGAGATGTCGCATGGCCGGCCAAGCGCGTTTAATGGCTACTCAAGGCTGTCACGGGACAGCGGTCGATAACGCAGCAATCGTTGGGCCTGAACGCACGAGAGTCAACTTCTGTCATGGTCGAGGAAGCTTCGGGAGGCTCGCCGAGGAATTGGTCCAATCCCGCCATCGACTTGCGGAGACCTCAATACGTGGATCGGCCTTCGCGACCCAAACTCCAGCCCTCCTTTGCACGAAATAACGCCGCCACATGTGCGCAACGGGCATGAGTTCGGAGGACGCGGGCCTCCAGGTATGCACGACAACCACTGCCCGCTGCCCGTCGATTGACATGCTGTCCAACCGAAGCATGAGTGAAGCATCGACACGGCAGGTCGAGGGATTCTGCTGAGTGCATCGAACAATGTCGCCGACGGCTCCTATGCGCGCGCCTACACTCGCCGCAATGCTATCCGGCATAAGACGTTTCCCGGAAGCGTCAAACGGATCGATGAAGACCGACTGAGGGGGAAAGGTAAGTCTTAGTTGCTTAAGGACTGCAATGATGACACCGACCGTGTCCCTGGCAGGCGAGGGCCGTTGTGCCGTTGCGTCTGTCGCTGCTCCGAACAGCATGATCGCCGCGGCCGGTAGAAGTCTCGCGCCGCGCATCACCGATGCTCCGAAGAAGGAATGATCGTGGCAAGCTCACCCAACTTGCACAACACGACGCTATCTTGCTGACACCACCAGCCGCCTTCCTGATACACCAGCGGGTGGCGATTATGGCGCGGACAGGCTGGCCAAGTCGTGTCGATCCAGGACTCCAGAATCTCTTCCTGGACGCTGTCAACGATCCTCTCCTCATAAGCAGAAGGATCGCTGCAGTACAGGTGCTCTATCGCCTCACGAACAAGGCGACGATACAGCTCGCCTAACGTGGCGACGACATCTGCCTCCAGAAGCGGCACGAGTCGGTTACGCGTCTCTCTGAACGACACACTCGGGTTATCCATACTCACGTACTATACCGCGAATTGGACGTGGGACCGTCTGTCAGCGGCAAGTTGCCGATTGTATAATCACGGCGACTCAATCTGTGAGACTGAGTGTACACCGTCGTTTTCGACGCCCGCAATGCTGGTGTGCCGGGGTGGGAGGCTATCCCGATTGCACTGTTCTTTGTGGCGTTGACGTACTCCAAGCGCCAAGTGCCGTCCTCGAAACCGCGAGCGCCAGCACTCGCCTGGTTCCTCAGAAACGCACTGTTCATCTTTGCCTGCACAGCCGCCGTCGTCACAACTCTCGTTACGGTTGGCAGTACCTTGCGCGTGCGTTACCGGCTCGACCACGGCGATTACACTGTAGTCGAAGGCGTGGTGAGCGATTTCGTACCTGGTGATTGGATTGGGCACCGTCACGAGTTGTGGCGAGTTCGGAGCGGGGACAAAGACTATTGGTACACGTACAGCAAATCGATTATCACATCCGGATTTCGGCAAACTCAGGAGGAAGGCGGACCGATACGCAACGGTGTTCGCGTACGCATCGCTGACATGGATGGACTAATCGCGCGGCTAGAAGTGGCCACAGCTGACCTGGAAGGAATGCGATGAGAGGCCGCGCGTCATCTGCGGGCCCCGTCGCCGCGACACGATCAACGACTCGCGCGGGCTGCGGACCAGCCGATCAGCGCTACGGCTGGCATTCCCTCCGCCGGGCATTCGCAAACCGACATCATCGACGCGCCGTGGCTCGCCGGAACCTGTAAGACATCCAGCAGTCGGCCAGCACTAAGGCGGACCGAGAAGGCCGGTTAACCAGCTCTCGTCGAGTGCTTAACGAGAAGCCCCACGCGGTGGAGCCCAGGCTTTCCTTTATCCGGCTTCGCTGGCTAGCACCTGCTATGTGTGACCACCCTTCCTTTCACGTCGGCGTTGCCATTGTTCGATGCGTTTAAGATCACAAGGGCCGGATTGTCGGGGGAGATACGAGCAGGCGCCGTACTCCCGAGCTGGCGGTTCAGCACTTTTCCGCACCACTCATTCCTCGACATTGCCCTGTTGGCATTTCTTACTGAATTCGAATCACACCGATGGACAGCGCCGACGACGGAGGACCGCCCGCATCGCTCTGGAACCTGAAGAAATTCTTCCAGCCCGAGCACGTGTCGAGATAGTAGAACGAGATACCGCCCGGCGGCATCGCATGCATGATCGTCGGCGACGTCGCGCACAACTGATTGTGCCACGTCATCATCCCACCACCGCCGAACGCCGTCGGGAAGTCGGTGGCCATGCCGTCGAAAACACTGCGCAGCTGCCAGGTCGGTGTCGTGAGCCGTGCGTCGTGAGGCGTGAATGCTGGCATTTCATAGGACGTCAGTGTGGCCAGCGACCAGTCGCGAAGGAGATCGCTCCACGACTTCCCCGTGCGCGCCGAAAGATTTGCTACGCCGGTGAGCGCCGGCTCCTGCGTCAGCGCGCGGAAGAATGCGCCTTCATCCGCCGCGTATTGATCGACGGCCCATCGCACCAGCCACCACACGCTTCCATAGAAGGATGCATCGGATGGACCGGTCGATCCGAGTGGCGTGTGCTGCTCGCTGGGCGTGAGGAAGTCGTGCAGATAGACGAAGTGGTCGAACATCGTGTACGGCTGGCCGGCGCATGAAGACCAGGTGGGCCGGACGTCACAGTAGAGCGCCGAGCTGTAATTGTTGCCACCCTTCCACTTCATTTGCGTTACCGTCCTCGACCAGAGCTCCATGGCGTGCATGGCCGTACCTTCCTCGAGCCAGCTTTCCTCCTGCTGCGGCGCCTGTCGCGCGAAATGCTCCGCCATTGATGCGATGTGCTTCGTCTCGTGTGCGATCGTGCCGCGGATGATGTGCTTCCAGACGTCGGGCGTGAATTGGCCATTCCAGCCGTAGGTCGTGGTCGTCGGCACCACTGCATAAAACATTTCGCGCTGATTGCTGGATGGAACCACGTCAGACGGATAGAAGTCGCAGCTTACGACAAAGCCTGTGGGACCCATCTCGTTGACGACGGGCGTGAATACCATCGTGACGCGGCCCGGGGCACCTAACGACTGATCCATCGCCATCGGATCGCCAAAATTGTTCGTGATGATGTTGTACGTCGTCTGATCGAACTCGGTGCCGACGCTCCGATAATAATCGTCCATCCAGCCGGCGGCCGGCGCCTGGACGTCCTCGAGGATTATCGAGTGCGGACCCGTGTACACTACCCGCGCCTGGATCGTTCGATAGTCGCTGCAGAATTCCGGCGTGTCGAGTCGCGGCACGCGGATGAACATTCTTGTGCCGGTGTCGGGCACGGCGGAGGCCACGAGGTCGGTACTCACCTTCAGACGCGCCGCGCGTCGGAGGGCCGGCAGCGGCGATCCAAGTCTCGCGGCGAGCTTCCGGCTCTTCTCGAGGAGATCGCGATGCGCCGTCGCCGCGCGCCGCACGGAATCCATGTTGATCCGGAGCACGCCTGGCGCTGGTCCGCCGCGCGCTACCGTTGGCACCAGTGAACGCGAGAAGGTGGGGATCGGTATTCTGGCGGCGCTCGGGGTCGCCGCGGTCGTCACCGAGCCCGTATCCACCATGAAGCTGAAGCCAGCCCACGGCGACGTGCTCGTGCCGCCGTTGGAGATGGTGAGCAGATACAGACCGTGTCCCTTCACGAACTCGTTGCAGCGCGACGCATCCTTACTCCAGAGGTAGGCATCGCCGACATTGAGCGAATCCTGCGGCGCTGACGCAAGCAGCTGCGGCGACGTCGTGACGAGTCCGGGCCCGGTGGAGATGACCAGCGGGGCCACGTGAGTGGCCTCACACGGAAAGCTCGTCGTTGGCGGAAGGGTAATGTTGAGCTGCGTGGCCGTTGCCGCGGTCACCTGTACGGGCACTCCATCGATGCTGACGCTGTTGACGCTCGGCATCGTACTGAAGTTCTGACCCGTGATCGTGGCAGCAATGCCGGGCTGCAGCTCGCTCGGCGCAATCGCGGTCACGACGGGCGCCGATTGGGCGTGAATCGTGATCGTCGCCGTATCGGCTGACGGCGGGCGGGCGTCGCGAGCGGTTGCAACGATACGCACGATACCGCCGGAGACTGGAGTGACCAGTCCTGAATCGGAAACGGTTGCTATCGAGGCATCGCTCGTGCTCCAGTCGACCTCGTGCGGATCGAAGCTCGTGACGCTCGTCGTTAGGCGATATGTCTTGCCGACTGGCAGCTCCGCGGGCTTGACGGTGATCTTGACCGTGACTGCAATTGGTGAGACATACACGGGTTGGATCGTAGACAGCGTACCGCTCGTTGCCGTGAGCGTCGCGTTCCCGCTGTGACCCACCGTCGCGTGCAGGGTCAACGTGCCATTGGCAAAGCTGCCCGTATCAGGCTGGACGCTGACGATTCCCGGATCGCTGCTGACGATGCGGACACCCCGGCCCGAAATTGGTGTACCGCTGCCGTCCTGCAAAAAGAGCTGCGTGTCATAGCTGGAATAGGAGGGTTTGCCTGCAGGCATACCGCCGAAGGTCAACAGATCGGTGCTCGACGTTACGATCACGTTCAGCGTGCCGACCACCCCGTCCACCGATGCCGATATCGTCGCGTGTCCCGGAGAGTGTCCGTTTGCCTGAGATCCATAATTCGGGTTCGACCCCACGGTCACGATGTTCGTATCACTCGACGTCCATGCCACCGGTCGTGGTGGGACTGTGTTGCCGTCGGCGTCGCGCAGTGTTGCCGAGAGCACCAGCAGGGTCTGCGCGCCCATCCAGACTGTGTCTGGCGTAAAGAGAACGGTCGCGACCGGCTTCGCCACGCTCACATCGATCACGCCTTTGTGTCCCCCCGCCTCGGCGGTGATTGTTACGCTGCCTCGCGCCAATCCCGTAACGAGTCCGGTTGACGACACGCGTGCGACCGTCGTGTCCGAAGACGACCAATTGAGCGTAGCGACGGGGTATACAAACGTCGACGGATCGTGCGACTCCGAGGCTATCTGCAGCGTTTTGCCGACCGTAACCCATGTCTGCGGCGTCGTCAGATAGATCGAATATCCAGGAGGCGGCGTTATGCGAACGCCTGCCGTTGCCACGGCCCCTTCGCACACCGCGGTGACCGTCACGAGCCCGCCGGAATTTCTTGGCGTGAGCAGGTCACCGTTCACTTTGAGCTTCGACGTATCCGCCACGGACCACGTTACCGTTCTCCCGTAGAGGCGTTTTCCAGCGCTATCGCTAGCGATCGGGTCGAACGCGCCTGATGAGAGAAATGGTATTTCGAGAGTGTCCGGCGCGAGTGAAAGGCTCGTCACATGCGTCTGCGCCAATACGTCGACCACACCGACTTTGTCGCCGCGCGTTGCGGTGACGGTCGACATCCCGCGCTTCAGAGCCGTGAACACTCCCGCGTCGACGGTGCCCACCGTCGGATCGGAGGTCGCCCAGGTGGTGCTATCGGTGAAAGCCGGCGTACCGTTGTCGAGAAGGTATGCCCTCAGATCGATCGTCTGGCCGACGTACACCGATTCGGCCGCGATCTTTGCTGCATTGTCTCGTGGCGTCGGAACGATGCGCACTGCAGTCTTGGCCGACGCGCCATTCGCGCCGGCAGTCACCGTCACCGAGCCCGCTGCCTTTCCCAAGAGCAGTCCCAACTCGTTGACGGAGGCGATGCTGCTGTCGCTGGAGATCCAGGTGATATTCGGGCTGTAGATCGGTGCGCCGTCGCTGCGCGACAGCGTCGCGATCAGCTGGCTCGTTTGACCCACCCGCACTGTCGAATCCGGGGCGGTGATCGTGATCGAGTAGATGACGGGCGGTGGCGCGGTCCCGCTCTTCGACTTGTCGGAGCAGGCGCCGACGACCATGGCGACTCCGACCAGGGCAACAGCGATCCACACTCTCACGCGACACCGTCCCGTAGCAAAATGACTACTTGCTCAAGCTGACGCGCGCGGGCTCCGCTCCAGCGTCGAACCGCCAATATACGGCACGACAACGAAACGTGGGACTCAGCGGACGCGCATGTCTCATTCACCTCAGCCGACGTCCGGCCACCGGGACTTCGATGTTAACATCGAGCAAGTCCTCGAAGGCTGGACTGTCATTATAACTCGTACGTAACGCAGCACTTGGGCATTCGTGATTTCGGACGCGGGTTGAGACATGCGCATCTCACCGAGAATGAGAATCCGGGGAGGCTCGCGCGCGAACGCGAGGTCATCGGACGGTTTGACGTAGGATTGAATGGACGAGTCTCGTAATGCTGGCGAGACGCGCCGAGCTTGCACCTGCTTCTTTCGAGCTCCCGACCCGTAGCCACAGGTGGCGCACCTCCGATCCCGTCTGGCAATGAACTGCGGAGTACTAAGATCGATCGCGCGCCTGATCAAATCGCGTCTTTTCTCCGACCATCCTGCCCCGGCTGATCGTCAACCGCCAAGATGCGCGGTCATCACGCGCGTCATTGACCTGTCGGCGCCCGCGTGGCGGGGCAAGCAGCAGCGTCGCCGTCGTTCGCTTGCTCGCCGTACGTCATAACCGTTGCTGAACGCCTGTAAAGGCCCGTATAATCGCGACCGGAGGGCAGACACATGAGACGGCAGATTTCACGATTCGCGGCGTCATACGGCCTGCTGGCTGTCGTGGCGTGTGGCAGCGCGACCGGGCCCGTTGCTGCGCCCATCGTGGCGGGTATCTATCACCTCACGCGCGTCAGCGACCAAGCGCTGCCCGTATCGGCGGGGACAGAGTCAATCGTTGGCGGTTCGATGACGCTGACCCTCAGTGGCACTTCTTCCGGTTCGTACACGGAAGTGTGGCAGTACCGCGACGTCTCGGGCACTGTCAGGAACTCCACGGTCGATGCGGGGAGCTGGCAAATGCTGAGGGAGGACCCCACGGAAGGCGAGATGCTCCTGTGCAGTAACGGCGGCAACCCGCTATCCAGCCCAGAAATGTGGGTACATCCCGATGGCACACTGGTCGCTTGTGACAGCAGCGTTTACCACCGCTGACGCACTTAACCGGCCGATGGAACCGGAGGGAAGGTTGCGCCGTCATCACGCGAGTCATCGACCTATCGACACACCCGCATGGCGCGGCAAGAAGCGCCGACGACGGGTAGCTGCGCCGTGAGCGTCCTAACCGTTACGCCGAACGACCAGACAACGACCGTAGAGATGCCGGGACCGTTCGTGCCTCGTCGGAGTTTGAACGGTACCGCACGGCGACGAATTATGAGAGCTCTCTCATTCGTCGCACGCGCTTGCTCGCTCGGCGGAAACGGTTACAATCGGCGCTATGCGAGCCCTCATCTGCACGGTAATGGCCCTGGCGTTCATCGATGTCGCACCCTCAGCCAGCCTAGGGCAGAACGCGGCGCGATGGCCTGGTCTCTTCGCGCTCGCTGACAGCAACTCCGTCGAGCCGAAGCCACTGAAGCCCTGTTACGGTCGCGGGCGACAGCCGGATTCGGTCGCGCTGACCGTCGCGCCGCTCGCAAGCGTGGAGTACCGCACTGCCGCGGGTTGGCGGCCAACAGCAGCGTCAGGTTGGGTGATGGACACCATCGTCGCCGCGCTGCGAAGCGTCGAATGCATGGAAAACGGCGAACCTCAGTTCGCGACCGTCGAGCGCGGCCACCGCTTCCTTCGGCTGAACGTGATGCCACTGCCGGGTCAGCCGCCCGACATCATTCGCGAACGGAGTCACAACCGTGGTTTGTTGCAGGTGCGGGCGGTGGCCTTGCCGAATGACTCCGCCGCCTTGCTGTCGACGGAATCGCTTGCCGCCGCTCAGCAGCGTGCGAAGCGAGACGAAGCGAAGCGCGACGCCGCCGAGGCTCGCATTCGGCGGAAGGCACTGCTCGCAAAAGGCTGGCCGAAGGACGTCGTCGACGACATCGTGAACGGCTACGTGCGCATCGGGTTCACGCTCGCAATGGTAACGGAGGCACTTGGGGAACCCGACCACGTGAACGTCACCGTCAGCGAATACGACGGCAAGACCGAGCAATGGGTGTACGGTGTCGGCTCGTATATCTACTTCCGCCACGGTCGCGTGACGTCAATGTCGTTCACGCGGTGATGGCTACAAGACGAAAGCCTTCTTTCGTACCTGAACAGCCAACCGGCCTATGCGCGAAAGCGTATCCAGAGCGCGTTTGTTCGAACTCTTGAACGCTCAACTGACAGAGTATTCGGGCTGTGAGGACTGTCGATTCGACGGCCCCCTATTCCGCCTGCGGGAACCGGACTTCGATGGCGCGAACTGGTCAGATGTCATAACCCTTCAATGTAGCGGTCGGACGGCTGGACCTTGCCTCGACCACGCTCCCTACGCGATTGCCATCGTCCGCAAGAGATACAATCTCGTAAAGACTGACTAAAGCTTGCGGCTCCTGAGAGGGAGCGCTCCCACCGAGAGCGGCGGCCCCTGTGCAAAATGCCGGGGCCTTTATCTTTCCTGCCGTGCCAGCGCGATTGTACTTCGACGCCGATGACGGAACGGAACCGCGTACCGGGCGCCACCGAAGCGGGCACCTGGTGCGGGTTCATGGATTGCGGCTCATGCCAATTCCGAATTCTCCACGAACTCGAACGGTGAGCCGCCCACCAGCTGATCGCTTGTGACCGTGGGACACCAGCGGCGTTCGATGTGCGCGATTACCCGCTCCGTGCCCCAGCGATGTCCACGCGGATCCCGATGGAAAGCATCCGTCAGGTCCCGACAAAGCACCGGGCGCTTGCCGAGGTAAGTCAGTTGGCGTATCCCGTACGGCCTGCCGAGCACGCAGGCGTTCGCGTGGACACCCATCACGAGGACGTCCGCAATGGAGTATTGCGCGAGCAGATTTAAGAGCTCTTGCCCGTCGTCGGTGACCGCATCGTCCCCAAGGACCTCGATCAACGGGATCTGCCGTGTCCATGCGCGGAAGCGGTCGCCACAAGGCTGGGGCGAAGTGCAGCAACATGTACCCGGATCGGTGAGGCTCACTGGAAGCGCCTCCAACTCGTCCTGCTCCCAGTCACACCAGTCGATAGGGCCGGGCGTATCGACGTGAGGAGCCTTTAGTGCGCGTTGACGCGCCGGATGGCTGCGATAGAACCCCATGCAGTCAGCCGGTGCGTGCACGATGAGCGCGCCTTCCGCTCGCAAGGTACTGAGCACCTCGTTGATGCGCGCGGCGCGCGCTCGTCATCCGAGGCGAGAAATGCGCGGCCGCGAATCACGGGAATGCCGAGTGTGCGAAAGAGATCCGGGTCTCCGACGCCGCTCGCCACGGCTGTCGCCGTGTCATTAGTCGCACCGGCACCACGAACGACGCGGATGACGCCGAAGTCGGCGCCCATAAACGGCCGCGACTCGACTGTGCTCAGGGCCGCAACGCCAGGCACCGCGCGCAGGACAGGCACGACCTCCCTGCCGAGCGCGGCGATCTTGGCAGCCGAATCGTACGTGAAGACGGGAAAGCTCACGCTGAACACCGAAAGGTGCTTCGCGTTGAAACCGAGGTCGAGCCGTTCCAGCCGCTCGAGACTATGGATGAGGAGCCCGGCGCCAGCCAGTGTGATGACAGCGAGCGCGGTCTGTATCGCGATGAGTGTTTGCTGAAGTCGCCGTCGTTGGCGCATCCGGCCGCCGGCCCTGGTGTCGATGCGGAGCGGCGACGCCAGGCTCCCGCGCGTCACAGCCAGTCCGGGCAGGACACCGAAGAGGAGCGAGGCCAAGAGAGAGATCAACGCGGCGGTGAGGACCGGTGCACCCGCGACCAAAATGTTGTCCAATCGTGGCAGCTGCTCCGGGGCTGCGACGACGAGAGCGTGGAGCAACGCCTCGGCCACGAGGAACCCTGCCACGCCGCCACAGATGGCGATGACGATGCCTTCCGCGAGCAACACCGAGAGAATGTCGCCGAACGAGGCACCGACCGCGCGCCTAACGGCTAACTCATGGCTGCGAGCCGCGGCGCGAAGCAGGAGCAGATTGCCGACGTTCAGGCACGCGATCAGAAAGAGCAGTACCACCGCCGCTGAGAGGATCGCAAGGATGGTCGTCGAGCTTCCGAGCACCTCATCAGCCATGCTGATCGCCTCGACGCGGCTGACATGGAGTCGCCCGTTCATGGGCGCGCCGCCCCGGTCGCGCAGATAGATACGTTCCCGAAACGCGAGCCACTCGGACCGCGCTGCGCCCGCGGTCGCAGCGGCCCTCAACCGTGCTACGGTGATGCCGGCGCTCGACGGAAAGGCGCGTGGGTCACCCTGATAGGTGTACCAGTCATCGACCCCAGCCGGGTAATCGAGGCCCGGAGGAGCGACGCCGACGATGACGTACTCCGCTATGTGGTAGTCCGGGTCCCACGGGTCGCCGATCCACTTGCCCAGCACCGAGGAATCGCCGCCGAACCGTTCCCGCCAGGCGCGGTAACTGAGCACGACCGCGTGCCTCAACCCCGGTGTGTCGTCCGCCGAGCGAATGAGCCGACCCAGGGCGGGACGCGCGCCTAACAACTCGAAGAAGTTGCCGCTGACCGCGACGGAACGCAGGGAGTAGGTGACGTCGCCGACGATGCTGGGGGCCGCGACTTGTAGAGGCCCGACACCAGCCACGTCGTGCAGCGTCCGCGCTTCGCGCCACAACGCCCTCTGAGCTGGAGAGAAATACTTCGTGCTGCCCGACGAAGGCGCGAAGCACGACGAGCTGCTGCTGATTCTGGACCGGGAGGTGCTGGACGATCACCGTTCGCACGATGGTGGACATGGCGATCGCCATGCCGATACCGACCGCGAGGATCACCGTGGTAGTGATTGCGATCGCCGGTGATCGTGCCAAGCTGCGGAGCGCAATACGCAGGTCGTTGCGCAAACGGTCGAACATGCGTACCTCACCGGAGGGAAGGTGCTTAAGCCCAGCAGCACTGGTGCGTTCAGGAATATCGCGCGGGGACGCCAGTATGACGCAAGACCAGGAGTATTGCCGGCGAGGCATGCAGATGAGCGTCCTCGAAGGAGTTGCGACACTCGCGGGCGGGCGCGGTGAGCGTCTAGCTCAGCGCTCGTGAGAACGTATGGAACTGGCCAGTCGCAATCGTGAACCTCGCGGTGTATGTCGTCGTGTTCGAGCAAACTGGGCTCTACTCGGACATGGGATTGCAGGTCGTCTTCCTGGTACTGTCTGTCTACGGGTGGTATGCGTGGCTACTCGGGCGGAATCAGAGGGAAGTCACGGTCTGCCACGCGCGCCGAGGCCCGCACTGCGAAGGGCACTCTTCTCGACGGCGCGTCCGGTCAGTATCGCTACGTCGCTGGCGTTGAGGCGCAGCGGCGGGCACTCGAGGGTGCGGAGTCTGAACAATCCAGACGCTGAATCCAGACGCCTAACGAGCACGGTGGTGAGACGAAAAACCCCGCCAAGCGTAAAGCCAGACGGGGCAGATAGTTAGACGGACGGGGTGGGATTCGAACCCACGGTACGCTATTAACGTACACAAGCTTTCCAGGCCTGCGCCTTAAACCACTCGGCCACCCGTCCAACAACGTTTCTAAACTAGTCGCCAACCACGGTCTGACCAACCTCGGCGAGGGACGCCTACTCGCGCTCGAGCCGCTCGAGCTCCGGCTCGACGTGCGTCCGCATGCACTCCGGACACACGCCATGGCTGAAGCGGGTGTTCGTGTGATGAGAGATGTAGCCCTCCACGGTGTGCCAGTAATCCTCGTCGTCGCGAACCTTCTTGCAATACGAGCAGATCGGGAGGATGTCCTGCAGCACCTTGATCTCGGCTAGCGCAGACCGGAGCTCGTTCACCAGCCGCTCGCGTTCGACCTCGGCCTCCTTCTGCGTCGTGATGTCCCGGGCGACGGAATAGATCAGCTGCTGCGAGTGGTCGGGGGTCGCGTTCCAACGGAGCCATCGATAGCCACCGTCGCGGCAGAGGTAGCGGTTCTCGAACGCCAGCGCCTGACCACCGCCGCGCACCTTGCCATTCTGGCCCAGCGTGCGCTCGCGGTCGTCGGGATGGACGAACTCGAGAAAGGGACGCGATTTGAGCTCCGCCACCGTGAAGCCGAGAGTCCGCTCCCACGCCGCGTTGAGCCGCCGGAAGTAGCCGTTGAAGCCGAGGACGCAGAGCATGTCGATGGAGAGGTCGAAGAACCGCTCTTCGAGGGCACGCGCTTGTTCGACGGCCGCGGCGAGCTCGGAGCTCGCGCTCGAGTGTATTCGATCGATCATCGGGAATTGTCGGGTGGGTGGTGCCAGGGCGGGGTCGGTCATCCAGCACCCGACTCCTCACCAACACTGACGACTGGACCCGCCTCGGCGAAAGCGGCTGGCCTGCCCGTCTCGTTCACCGTACTCGGCGACGGCAAGAACCCGGAACTGTTCCTGGCCATCCCTTTCAGCGCGAATAGGTTGAGCCTAACGAGCCGCGTGCTCTGCGCCGGGGACGACTTCGGTCAGGCGAACTTCAGCCACGACCACAGCGTTCGGCGGTACGCCCACCCGTCCCGCCGGGCCCCATCCTGCCACTGAAGGAATGATGAGTTGGCGCACTCCGCCGAGCCGCATACCCTTGATGCCTTCGTCGAGGCCCCGAATGAGCGCGCCTCGGCCTACCACGACGGTGATCGTATCAGCGGGATTCGACAGGGCGCCATCCATCAGCAACCGGCCATCGGCAAGCCACATGCGAAATTTGATGCGAACGGTGCTGAAGAGTCCCTGAGGAACGCCGTTCCCCAGCACCAGGTCGCGGACGAATGTGCCCGACGGCGTTTGATACGATGAGTCAATGTTAACGTGCAGCCAGGGTGCAAACACTGTCTGACGTATCTGAACAGTGGCCGCGTCGGCAACCGGCTGTGCTCTTCCGGCGGAAGGCGACCCGAGCATCATCACGAAGAAGAGGATCGCCAGATCTCGACAGGTGCGCATCGTACACCTCGACTATTTGAACGCTTGCCCGTTACTGCCCGCGGCGTGTGTTCGGTACCGTGCCACCCTTCCAACACAGACAAGTTAGCCACGGACCCTTGGCTAGGGCAGAACGTCACGGGCAACCGGGGGTTCATCTCGATCGTCTTTTTGCGAGCGCACATCGACCGCGCGCAGACGAATCGGAGAACAGGCGATGAGAAAGATCCTGCCCTACCTCATCTGTGCAGCCGGGCTCGCAGCGCTGTTCGCAGGTCGCCCGATCGCCTACGTAGCGCTCGTTGCGGCGCTCACGTCGTCGCTTTGGGTGCCGCCAGTATTCAATTACTGCTCGCTAGAGCGTCCGCTCGATCCAACATTCGAGGAGTGTGGCGCTGGCGACGTCGTGCTCTCTCCGAAGGTCGCGGATTACTT
>Ga0207707_10002586_pt1 | contig 16214 bp, 17 predicted proteins | sample KBSC83BmetaG_FD_184336 | JGI IMG/M metagenome (GOLD analysis project Ga0207707, IMG submission 184336) | Corn rhizosphere microbial communities from Kellogg Biological Station, Michigan, USA - KBS C8-3B metaG (SPAdes) (version 2) | ecosystem: Host-associated > Plants > Roots > Rhizosphere ...
CGATGACGATGACGCCGGCGGGTGTGACGACGAATCCTGCGTTAGGCCGGCCCTCGACGCCGCGCCCCGTGTCGCCTAACACGGCGTAGACGCCGGGGGCCAGCTCGCGCAGCGGGAACGCGGGCAGCGTGTCCGACCGGTCGCGCGGATATCGGCTGGCGATCGCCGCGCGCGTGGCGGAGTCGGCGCTCAGCGATTGCGGAACGACGGTCCGTTGGGCGGCCGCGGCGTGGCCCGCGAGCACGGCGATCGCCGCGGCTGTCGTCGCGGCGCGGCACATCACCCGCCGAACGCGATGGCGGCAGTCTGCGTGTAGACCCGGCCCTTGGTGTCCGTCCACGCGACATGCAGTGGCCCTTCGTGGGTGGCGCGCAGTGGAAACGCGACGTACGGATCGCGGCTGATTCCGGACGTCCATTGGAAGCGCGCGACGCGATGGCCTCCATACGTGACGTCGACGGTCTTGATGTAGTACTCGGGGATGAGCGCGCCCTGCTCGTCGCGCGACATGCCCGTGTACATGGGGTGCGCCACGAGCGCGCGCACGTAGATCACGGCGTCCTTCTGGATCGCGGGCGGGAGCAGAATCCGTGCGTCGCCGGTGAGCGGGGTGGCGGCCGGTGTCATGTCACACGCAACCGTTGAGCGTGGTGTACACGAGCTTGTGCGCCCACCACAACTCGCCCGTGCTGGTCTCGACGATCGCGCGCACCTGCGAGCTGCGGCGCATCTTGATGCGCGTGTCGATCGATGCTTTGCCTAACGCAGGCGTGAGCTCGAAGCCCGCCACGTAGATGTCGGGGTTGTGGTCGACGATGAGGTGAATCGCCTTCACGTAGTGGCCGGCGTCCATCGGCAGATCGGTCTCGATGAAGATCGGGACCTCGCGGCTGTCGGGCGCGACTTCGGGCAGGTCGAGGCTGACGTGACCATCCTTGATGGTTCGCGTGCCGAAGTGCTCGCGCAGCACTTTCTTGGCGGCGTCGGGCATGTCGTCGCCCGGGCCACGGACAGCGCCGAGCAGCTCGCGGCCGCTCAGCGAGAGTACGGCGATGCCGAGGAACGCGGCGCGCAGGAACGAGCGTCTGCCGGTGGATTCTCGATCATCCATTGTTGCCTCCACGCGAGCGCACACCGGTATCACGCGCGACCCGCATCGGAATAACTAACGTGCGAGGCGCACACCGGCCAGGCTCGCGTGACACGACCTCGGGCGCGCTCTACATTCATGGTATGTCCAAGACGCCGTTCGTGGTGGCCGAGTACGTCCGTTGGGGCGACATCGATCTCGCGGGCATCATCTGCTACGGTGCGTACATCCGGTTTTACGAGCTCGCGGAGACGGAAATCTTCCGCGCGTGCGGCCTGCCGTTCCGCGAGATGTTCGAGCGCTACGACATCTGGCTGCCGCGCAAGATCATGCACACGGAGTTCTACCGGCCGGCGCGTCTCGACGACCGGCTCGAGGTGGTGACGTACTTCAGCCGCGTCGGCGAGTCATCGCTCACCATCAACTTCGACGTGCTCGATGCGACCGGTCTGTCGCTGCACGCGGCGGCGTACCAGGTGCTCGTGTGCGTGTCGCGCCAGGACTTCGCCAAAGTGCCGTTGCCGGCCGGCGTGGTGCAGGCGGTGGAGCGCTACGTGATGGACAGCGAGACCGCGCGCGAGGCGGGGAAGCGGTGGCTGGACGCACCGCGCGCCCAACCGGCGCGTTAGGCGGGTCAGTGCGCCGTGCCCGCGGGCTCGCGTGGTTGCGGTGCGGCTTCCACGCTGGCCGGCGTGGCGGCCTCCTTGGGCGGGTGCGGCTCGCGCGGCGGTTCCTCGAGCGCGTCCTCGCGGTAGGCGATCCAGCCGCCCGCGTCGTCGGCCACCAGCTCGACCTCGGTGCCTAACGGAACGGTGAGGTTGGGCACCTCGTGCCCGGCCGGGAAGTCCGCCAGCACGGGCACGTTGAGGTCAGACACGAGGTCGAGCAGGAAGTCCTCGAACTCGTCTTCCTCGGAGCGGTCGATCGAGAGCTGGCCGAACACGATGCCTTTCACGGCGCGGAGCAGTCCCGCCGCGCGCAGATGCACGAGGCGCTCGTCGAGCACACTCATCGGATCGCGCGTCTCCTCGAGGAAGAGGATCGCGTCTCGCGTGTCGACCTCGTAGGGCGTGCCGATCGTCTGCTGGACTAACGAGAGGTTGCCGCCGATGAGACGGCCCGTCGCGCGGCCCGGCCGCAGCACGCGCGACATGCCCTTGCCGATTTTCGTCGGCGGCTTGGGAATCATGAGCGCGTTGAGCAGCGACGCCATCGTCGGGTCGCGCGCGCTCGGAATGAGATCGTCCACGGTCGGCCCGTGGAACACGCGCAGTCCGGCGCGCCGCATGAGCCACAAGTGGAGTGCGGTGATGTCCGAGTAGCCGACGAACGGCTTCGGATTGCGGCGGAAAATTTCGGGCTCGAGGTACGGAAGCATGCGCACCGCGCCGTAGCCGCCCGTCCCGCCGACCACCGCTTTCACTTTCGGATCCAACCACACTCCCATGAAATTCTCGGCGCGTCGCTCGTCTTCGGCCCGCTTGAAGCGGCGGCCTTTCGAGATCTCGGGGTCGAGCACGACGCTGAAGCCGACGTGCTCCAATGCCTTCACGCCGCGCACGAGCCATCCCGGGCGGGGTGCGTACGAGGGAGCGACCACGCCGATCGCGTCGCCTTTCACGAGCGCGGGCGGCTTGATGAGCGGTGCGGGTTTGTCGCCGCCGTCAGAAATCATGGGGTGACCGGTGAGTGGAACATGGCCTGAGGCGGCGGTGGGGCATCTTGTAAATCCTAAACCGTCGATGGGGCGCGTCGCCACTCGATTTACCCCTTGCATTCGGCGAGCGGAGCACCAAGATCGCTGTTCCAAAACGGACCTGAAACTTTCAGCGATTCGGAAGGTTCATGCGTCGTTAGCTTGTCTCCGCTCCTTTGCTCGGTTCGACCAGCCGCAGGTCGTGACGAGCGCTCTACTCCTTGCTGGCGGTATACCTGTGACGAATCGATCGCTCATTCTCGCCCTGGCCCTGGCGGCCGCGTCCGCGGCTGCCTGCGCCCACAAACCAACTCAGCAGGCGCCAGAACCAGCGCGGCAACCGGCGACGACAATGGTTGCGGCGCAGCGCCCGGAGCGCGGCTCTGTGTGCGGCGGTGCCGGAGGAGCGGGCGGAGGTGCGCCTGCCGCCGGCGCGGGCGCCGGCGCGGCCGCGGCTGCTGCGGCGGGAGACACCGGCGTTTCGCGCGTGGTCGCCACGGGTCCGGGACATCCGCGCCCGTACGATCGGGTGATCACGCGCGCCGCAAAGACCTACCGCGGCATGTTCATCGTGCACGTGCAGTGCGACCATCTCTATTTCGAGATTCCCGAGAAGGAACTGGGTCGCGACATGCTGCTCGTTGGGCGCTACGACCGCGCCGCGGCCTCGGAGCCCGATCTGCCGCCGGGCCAGTTCGGCGAATATGGCGGCGACGAATTCGGCGAGCGCACGCTCACCTGGCAGCGCAGCGGTGATCGCATCATTCTGCGCTCGCCCACGTTCTCGATCACGGCGGACACGACGCTCTCGGTGTATCGGGCGGTGCAGGCGGCCAACTACGCGCCGATCGTGGCGATCTTCAACGTCGAGGCGTACGGCCCCGACAGCGCGGCCGTCATCGACGTCACGCGCCTCTACACGACGCAGGTTCCGGAGTTCGCGGCCATCCGCGGACGCATCGACGAGCGCCGCTCGTACATCGAAAATGCGGCGGCGTTTCCGGACAACGTCGAAATTCAAGCCGCGCAGACCGGCACGCCGACACCGGCTGGGGGTCGAGGTGGTGCGCCGTCGCCGATTCCCCAGGCGCAGGGCGAGACGCCCGCGATCAGCGTGCTGGCGCACTGGAGTTTGGTGCGGCTGCCCGATCATCCGATGATGCCGCGGCGGTTCGATGAGCGCGTCGGGTTCTTCTCGATTCAACAGGTCGACTTCGGTCTCGAGCAACGCGCGGCGCGCCGCCAGTACATCACGCGCTATCGTCTCGAGTGCTCGGACCAGCGCGAGGGCAATCTCTGCGTTCCGAAAAAGCAGATGGTGTACTACGTGGATCCGGGGACGCCCGAGCAATGGAAGCCGTGGATCCGGAAGGCGATTACGGATTGGCAGGTGGCGTTCGAGGCCGCGGGCTTCAAGGATGCGATCATCGCCAAGGATCCGCCGGCGAACGACACGACGTGGTCGCCGGAAGACATCAGACATACGATGATCCGATGGCTGCCATCGACGACTGAGAACGCCGTCGGACCGCACGTGAGCGACCCGCGTACCGGTGAGATCCTCAACGGCTCGGTGCGGATTTTCCAGAACGTGCTCAACCTGCAGCGCGACTGGTATTTCACGCAGGCCGCGCAGCTCGATCCGCGCGCACGGTCGTTCCCGATGCCCGACTCGCTCATGGGCCGGCTGCTCGAGTTCGTCGTGGCGCACGAGATCGGCCACACGTTGGGCCTCAGGCACGATCAGTTAGGCAGCTCCACCTATCCGGCCGACAGCGTGCGCAGCGCGACGTGGGTCCACAAGATGGGCCACAGCCCGAGCATCATGGACTACTCGCGCTTCAACTACGTCGCCCAACCGGAAGACAACATTGCGCTCGACGACATCGTCCCGCGCATCGGACCGTACGACAAATACGCGATCATGTGGGGCTACACCCCGATCCCCGACGCCAAGACGCCGGACGAGGAGCGCCCAACGCTGGACAAGTGGGCCATGGAGCAGGACACGGTGCCGTGGTACCGCTTCTCGGAAAGCAACGACTTCGGCGACTACGGCACGCTCACCGAAGCGGTGGGCGACGCGGATCCGGTGTGGGCCACGACGTACGGCTTCAAGAACATCTCGCGAGTGGCCGGCTACATCGCCGGTGCGACGACCACGCAGGGCGAGGACAACAGCGACATGCGCGAGATCTACGATCGCACGGTCGGCCAGTGGGCCACCGAAGCGACGCACGTCGTGACAGTCATCGCGGGCGGTGAAGTACAGTACAAGTCGGGTAGCCAGCCGGGGCCGGTGTACACGCCGCTCTCTCGCGCTCGAGAAGTCGCGGCGATGAAATTCCTCACCGACAACGTGTTCCATACGCCGTCATATCTCATTCGCCCCGAGCTCAGCCGGCGCATCGAGGCGGAAGGTGTGATCAACCGCGTCGTGGCCGCGCAGTCGCGCGTGCTCGCGTCGGTGCTGAACGACAACCGCATGAACCGGCTGATCGAAGAAGAAGCCATGGCGAAGGACCGCAGCACGGTCTATCCGCTCGCCAACATGTTGGATGACCTGCAGCACGGGATCTGGACCGAGCTGTCGTCCGGCCGCGTGTCGATCGATGCATACCGGCGGTCGCTGCAGATGGTCTACCTGACGCAGGTCGACAATAAACTGAATCCGCCGGACGAGTCGTCGCGGCCCGCGGGACCGCCGCGCAATCCGTTCGGGCGGCGCAATATTCCGCTCTCGGAAGACGTGAAGTCGGAGCTGCGTGGTGAGCTCGTGTCGCTGAGGCAGCAGATCCGTCAGGCGATCCCGAAGGCGGCCGACAGGGAGACGCGCTTCCACCTCGAGGCGGCCGACCACCGTATCGGCGACATTCTCGAGCCGAAAAAGTAGATGCGGGAGACTCGGGGCTGGCGCTAGATTTCACTGGATGCCCGACCCCGCGGACTCCACGTATTTCCGAAAGGGCTTCGGCCTCAAAGCCGAAGTCGCGGCCACGCTCGACACGGACTATTCGGGTCGATTGGTCGATCTGTTGCGCGAGCGCAGGTTCGTCCTCACCGCGGGCGACACGACGGTGCACCTCGCGCGCGAATTCGGATTCTGCTACGGTGTCGAGCGCGCGGTCGAATACGCCTACCAGACGCGCGCGAAGTTTCCCGACCATCGGGTCGTGCTGGTCGGCGAGATCATCCACAATCCGCACGTGAACGCGAAGCTGCGTGCGATGGGTGTCGAGATCCTGCTTCCTGAACCGGGAGCGGCGGGGGGTGGCTTCGACTATTCGCGCGTGACGCCCGACGACGTCGTGATCATACCGGCGTTCGGCGTCACGATGCGGGACTTCGCGACGCTGCGGGACATTGGCTGCGTGGTAGTGGACACCACGTGCGGCTCGGTGCTCAACGTGTGGAAGCGCGTGGAGACCTATGCGCGCGACGGCTTCACGGCGGTGATCCACGGCAAGCACTATCACGAAGAGACGCGCGCGACGGCGTCGCAAGTGCGGCGCCACGAGAGCGGCGCGTTTCTCATCGTGCGCGACATGGCCGAGGCGCGACTCGTGTGCGAGTACGTGGAAGGGCACGGCATGCGCGACGCGTTTCTGGCTCGATTCGCCCACGCCGCGTCGCCCGGGTTCGATCCCGACGTGCACCTGGCACGCATCGGGGTTGCGAACCAGACCACGATGCTGGCCGGCGACTCGCTGGCCATCGCTGCTGCGTTAGGCGACGCGATGGAGCGTGCGCACGGCGCGGCGTATCGCGCCGCCAACTTCCGCTCGTTCGATACGATCTGCAGCGCCACGCAGGATCGGCAGGACGCGGTGGCCGCGCTGCTCGAGCAGCCGCTGGATGCGATGGTCGTCGTGGGCGGCTACAACTCGAGCAATACGCTCTCGCTCGCGGCGATGTGTGCGTCGCGCGTCCCCACCTATCACGTGGAAGACGCGACCTGTCTCGACGCCGAATCGGGAACGATTCGGCACCGGCCGATTGGATCGCCGAACGAGGTAGTGACGAGCGAGTGGCTCGCGATGCCGGGCGCGGTGCACGTGGGCATTACGGCCGGTGCGAGCACGCCTAACAACAAGATCGGCGACGCCGTGGCGCGCATCTTCGCCACGCGCGGTCTCGATCCGCGCGCCGTCGCGTGACCACGGTCGCGGCTCCTCCCGTCGATTTCGGCTCGGCCGAGCTGAGAGCCGGCACCACGCGCGTGGTGGTCGTGCCGGCACTCGGCGGTAAGATCGTGTCACTGGAGATGGGCGGCCGCGAATGGCTGTGGCGCAGTCGAGCGCGTGCGGCGCGTCCGGCCGACGGCGCGTCGTACGATGCGGTCGGCGACACGGGCGGCATCGACGAGTGCTTCCCCACCGTGGCGCCGTGCGTGCTGCCGTCGAACGCGGCGCGCTACGGCGGCCTCGCGCTTCCCGATCACGGCGAGCTGTGGTCGCAGCCCAGCACGTTCGCGCTCGACACGCGGGATGACGGCATGTTCGCGTCGTGCGTGTGGCAGGGACGGCGCATGGCGTATCGCTTCGTGCGGGGCATCGCGGTGCGCGCGTCGGCGCAGGTGGAGATGCGCTACGCGGTGACCAACGACGGCCGCGTCCCGCTGCCGTTCGTGTGGTCGGCGCGCGCGGTCTTTCCGTTAGGCAAGGACACGCGCGTCGTGCTCGCGGACGGGACGCGGACGCGCGTGTGGTCGGCACGGGGCGTCGAAATCGGCGGCCCGGGCGCGGAGATGCGGTGGCCGCGCGTCGTGGCCAAGGACAAGATGCTCGACCTGTCGGCGCCCGACGCGGTCGCGCGCGCGTACACGTGCACCGTCTACGCGGATGGCGCGCGCGCGGCGATCGAGCAGGAGGGTGCGCGGCTCGACGTCGCCATGGAGGGCGCGCCGAACGCGTGCATGAGCGTGGCCGTCGACAAGCCGGCGTGGTCGCCGTTCCGTCGCGGCGCGCACCGCGTGGCGCTCGCGCCATCGATCGGCGCGCCGGCGTCGCTGACGGAAGCGATGGGCCCGTGGCACGCCGCGGCATCGGTGGACCCCGGCGCGACGCTCGAGTGGACGGTAACCTGGCGGTCCGCCGCCTAACGAGCGATGACGAACCCTGCCGACCTCCGCGAGACCTTCGACCAGCTCGACGAGCTCAAGCGGCACGAGCGGCGCGTGGCGATGGCGACGCTCGTGTCCACCAAGGGCACAACGCCGAAGAAAGCAGGCGCCAAGATGTGGGTCGGCGAGGACGGCCGCATCCGCGGGTCCGTCACCATCGGCGGCTGCGTCGACGCGCAGGTGGTGGCCGCATCCGACGCCGTGCTCCGCTCGACTACCCCCACGCTGCTCTCGCTGTCGTTAGGCGACGAAGAGGCCTGGGATCTCGGCCTCACGTGCGGCGGCATAGTGGACGTGCTGATCGAGCCGGTGCAGCTCGACAGCGACGCCGATCCCGTGGTCCGCGCATACGACGCCATTCGCGCCGAGACGCACGCCGGGCGCCGCGCGGTGGCGGTGGTTCCGTTAGGCGGCGACGGCGCCGCTCGGCCGCGGCGGCTCGTGGTGCGCGAGGATGGCACGACACTCGGCACACTCGGCGACCCCGCCCTCGATACGGCGGCAACCGCCCAGGCTCTGGATGCGATCGCCCGCGCGACGTCGCGCACCGTCGAGATCGACTCGGCGGGCCGGCGCGCCACGCTGTTCTTCGAGCTGCACGGTCCTGCCACCACACTCGTGTTGTTCGGCGCCGGCCAGGTCGCCATGCCGCTGGTCGCCTTCGCCAAAGAGCTCGGATGGAACGTAATCCTCGTGGACGCGCGCGAGCGCTATGCCACCCGCGACCGCTTCCCCAATGCCGATGAGATCCGCATCGGCGCGCTCGGCGAGATCGCGGAACAGCTCCGGTACGACGCGTCGACGATCGTGATCGTGGTGGCGCACGACTACAAATTCGAGCTCCCGGTCCTGCGTGTGGTGCTCGCGCAGCACCCCGCCTACATCGGTCTGTTAGGCAACCGGCGGCGCGGCCGCGCGCTGCTCGAATTTCTCGCCGCCGACGGGTTCGACGCCGCATCGCTGGCTCGCGTGCACGTGCCCGTCGGGCTCGACATCGGCGCCCGCACCTCCGCCGAGATCGCACTCGCGGCGCTGGCCGAAGCCGTGGCCGTGCGCAACGGTCGGCCAGGGACCGAGCTCCGGGGCGCCCAGACCGCCGGCCCGGCTGCCTAACGGATGATCGCCGGCGTCGTCCTGGCCGCCGGCGCATCACGCCGTTTCGCCGACGGCCGCGGCGTGCAGAAGCTCGTCGCGTCCGCTGCCGGCAAACCCGTCATTCGCTGGACGGTCGAGCACCTGCTCGCAGCGCCCATTAACGAAGTCGTCGTCGTCACCGGCCACGAGCGCGACGCCGTGCGTGGCGCGCTCGCGAGTCTGCGCGTGCGAATCGTCGACAATCCCCACTTCACGCGCGGGCTCGGTGCGTCGCTCGAGGCCGGCATCGCCGCACTCCCGGCCGCCGTCACCGGCGCGATCATCGCGCTGGGCGACCAGCCGACGGTGTCCACGGCCGTGATCAACACGCTCATCGACGCCTGGCACGACCGGCGCATGCCAATCGTCGCGCCACTCTACCGCGGCGTGCGCGGCAATCCGGTGCTCTTCGCGGCGTCGCTGTTCCCGGAGTTGCGCGCCGTCGGCGGCGACCACGGTGCTCGCGACATCATCACGCGGTCGCCCGACCGCGTCACACTCGTCGACGTCGACGCCGACATGCCGCTCGACGTGGACGATCGCGCCTCGCTCGATGCGGTTGCCAGCCTCCTCGGCACGCGCATATGAGGACCGTGGACCGGTGACGTGAAACATCCGCCCCGCATGCGCGTAGGGAATGACGTCTCGAACACGCGCGCGGAGCGCGGAATCATGATGGGTGTCTTGAAGGTGTTGTTCGGCACAATCGTCGGACTCGTGCTGCTCGTGCCGGCCGCAATCATCCTCGGTGTCATCGGCCTGCCGGCCGTCGTCATTCTGGCCGTGCTCGCCGTGCCGGTGCTCGTCGTTTTGGCCGTGCTCGGCTTGCCGATCCTGTTGCTGCTCGTCGCGGCCGCAGCCGTGCTGGGCATCGTGTTCGCCGTGCTCGGTGCGGTGCTGTCAGTGGGCGCGCTGATTCTCAAGTTACTATTGTTCGTCGCGCTGCCCGTGTTTGCGTTGGCGTGGCTGATCAAGCACTTCGCAGCGCGTGAGCGCCACGAGGTCGTGTAGCGCTTCGCCTAACGATCAGCTCGACCGGAAGCGCAGCACCAGTTCTCCCATTTCCACGGTGTCGCCGTCCTGCAGCCAGCGCACGCCTTCCGGCGTGTGCAACACCTGGCCGTTCACCGCCGTCGGGTTGGTCTGCGACAAGTTGATGAGCTTCCAGCGTCCGCCCTCGTAGCGCAGGCGGGCCTGCTGGCGGCTCACGGTGGTCACCGGCAGACGGATGTGGGAGCGCGGCGGCCCTTCGCCACGGCCGAGTGTGTAGTCGACATTGCCGCCGCCGCCAAGGCGCGGAAAACGGATTGCCTCGCCGCGGTGTGGACCGCCGGTGATCTCGAGCCGGCCGGGCAGGTATCCGTTAGGCGTACCGCCGCCGTGCGGCATCTCGACGGTGCGGCCATCCGCCGGCGCATACGGCCAAGGCTCGGGTGGCGGCGGCTCGTACGTGCGCACCGGCTCGGGTGGCGCGACCGGGTACCCCGTGTTGGCGCGGAACGCGGCCGGCCTGAGCAACGGCTCGCGTCGGTCGTGCACCTCGAACACGAGAGGCGGCAGCGCCTCGATGCGATGCGACGCGCGCTTGCGACGCACGATCAGCGTCGCGACCACGAGCGCCGCCACGGCGCATCCGACAAGAATCCACGTCGTCTGGTTCATGCGCCCGGTCGCCCACGAGGGGAGTGCCTACATGGCTTAGCTACCATAACTTGCCCTGAGGGGCAAGACCCATTCCCCACACAGAAATATTCACCGCGACGGGTGTGTTGTTCCGCCGGGCTCAGCAGTGTCATTGTGACCGTTTTGCGACCTGCGCCACACTCGCGCACGGTCTGATAAATTGATGACGTCCTCGCTGTCGCTCTCGCAGCGGCGGCGCCACAGCGTCCCCACATGATTTTCTCAATGGCCAAAGACTTCCCCGATCATCACGACGCCGAGCTGGTTCTTCGGCTGTACGAGCTGCGTCGCGAGCCCACGATGCGCGTGTCGCGCCAACAGATGCGCGAGTTCCTGCCCAAGTCGTACGAGGAGCTCGCAAGCGTCACCAAAGGCGATCACCCACTCAACGCGGCGTACCGCCAGACGACGACGTATTGGGAGATGGTCTTCGGCATGGCACGTCACGGCATCATCCACTCCGACTTCCTCGCCGAGACGAGCGGCGAGGGTCTGCTGCTCTTCGCGAAGGTGAAGCCGTATCTCGAGCGCTACCGCAACGAGATTTCGGAACGCGCATTCCGCAATGCGGAGTGGTTCGTGTCCGACAGCGCGACCGCGCGCGACATTTTCTCGAATCAAACGCAGCGCATTGCCAAGCAGCTCGGCGTGAAGTAGCGGCGCATAGCGAGACGGCTAGCGCCAGCCGCGACGTCTATATTGCGACCATGATGACAACCCCAGCCACGCGCATCGCGCACGAGCAACGCCGCGCGCGTCCCGGCGCATCGCGCGGCCAGCCGGAAAAAAAGAAAGTGGACATGACCAACGCCTGGGCCGAGGCGCGCGAGCTGATCGGGCACCATCGCGGCCAGCTCGGGCTTGGGCTCGCGTTGATGCTCGTGAACCGGCTCGCCGGTCTGGTGCTGCCTGCCAGTCCAAAGATCCTGATTGACCGAGTGATCGGCCAACACCAGGCGTATTTATTGACGCCGATCGCGCTGGTCGTCATCGCGGCGACACTCGTGCAGGCGGGCACCACCTTCGCGCTCTCGCAAGTGATGAGCGTCGCCGCCCAACGCGCGATCGCCGACATGCGCAAGCGGGTGAACGAGCACGTGCTGCGCCTGCCCGTCTCCTATTTCGACGGCACGCAAACGGGCATCCTCATCTCGCGCATCCTGAACGACGCCGAAGGCATTCGCAATCTGGTAGGCACGGGCCTCGTGCAGTTGATCGGCGGGCTCGTCACCGCCGTGCTTGCGTTAGTCGTGCTCTTCTGGCTCAACTGGGCGCTCACGAGCATCACGCTGCTCATTCTCCTCACATTCGCCGGCGGCATGGCGCTGGCGTTCACCAAGCTGCGCCCGATCTTCCGCGAGCGGAGCGTCATCACCGCCGACGTCACGGGCCGCCTCGGCCAGTCGCTGAGCGGGATCCGTGTGGTGAAGACCTACATCGCCGAGCGCCGCGAGCAGCTCGTGTTCGCGCGCGGGGTGCACAAGCTGCTGCGCAACATCGCGCGGACCATCACGGGCGTATCGGCGCTCACCGCGTTCACGACTGTCATCGTCGGCGCGGTCGGCGTGTTGATGATCGTCGTCGGCGGCCACGCGATTCTCAACGGCACGATGACGCTCGGCGATTTCTTCACGTACGTGCTGTTCATCGGGCTGGTCGCCGCGCCGCTCGTGCAGATCGCGTCCATCGGTACGCAGGTGAGCGAAGCGTTCGCGGGACTCGATCGCATCCGCGAGATCCGCATGATGGCGACGGAAGACGAGCACGATGCCGAGCGCGGTCGCGTGCCCGACGTCGAGGGCGACGTGCGGTTCGAGGACGTGAGCTTCGCCTACGCCGAAAACGTTCCGGTGCTGCGCGACATCTCGTTCCACGCGCCGGCGGGATCGACCACCGCGCTCGTGGGTTCGAGCGGCGCGGGCAAGAGCACGCTCATCAGCCTCATCATGGCGTTCAACCATCCGCAGTCGGGCCGCATTTTGATCGACGGGCGCGACCTGGCCGGCCTTCGGTTAGGCGAGTACCGCTCGCATCTGGGCGTGGTGCTGCAGGACAACTTTCTGTTCGACGGCACCATCGCCGAGAACATCGGCTTCTCCAAGCCCGGGGCGTCGATGGACGAGATCCAGGCGGCCGCGCGCGCGGCGCACTGCGACGAATTCATCAGCCGTTTCGCCGACGGGTTCGACACCATCGTCGGCGAGCGCGGCGTGCGTCTCTCCGGCGGCGAGCGCCAGCGGGTCGCGATCGCGCGTGCGATTCTGGCCGACCCGCGCATTCTGATTCTCGACGAAGCCACGTCGAGCCTGGACAGCGAGAGCGAGGCGCTCATCAGGGACGGTCTTCGCCGGCTTCGCCGCGGTCGCACCACGTTCGTGATCGCGCACCGGTTGTCGACCATCGCCAGTGCGGACCAGATCCTGGTGCTCGAGGAAGGGCGCGTCGTGGAGCGCGGCACGCAGGATGAGCTGCTCGCCGCGCGCGGCCGCTACCGCCAGCTGTACGACAAGCAGTACGGACTGGAAGTGGACCGCTTCGTCAATCCGGGCGAAGACTTCACGCCGGATCAATCGTTAGGCGACCAGCTGCCGCGCGTGCGCGTGACGCCCGACCGGTCCCTCTAGGGCGCGAGCTGAACCCAGCCGTTCGTCATTCATGTCGAAATCATCACACAATCCATACTTCGAGATTCGGCGCTCGCCCATTCAGGGGCGCGGCGCCTTTGCCCGCAGAAAGATCCGAAAGGGTACGCGCATCATCGAGTACACCGGCGAGCGCGTGTCGCACGATGAGGCCGACCGCCGCTACGACGACGAACACATGGAGCGCCACCACACGTTCCTGTTCACGCTCGATCGCAAGACGTGCATCGACGCCGCGGTCAACGGGAACGACGCGCGCTACATCAACCATTCGTGCGATCCCAACTGCGAGGCCGTGATCGACGCCGGCCACATCTGGATCGAAGCGCTGCGCACCATCGCCCCGGGCGACGAGCTGGTCTACGACTATCAGTACGAGCGTGAAGACGACGCGGGGGATGATGACGAGAAGCTCTATCCATGCCGGTGCGGATCGCCGAAGTGCCGGGGCACCATTCTCGCGCCGCGCAAAGGCAAGAAAAAGAGAGCCGGCGCGACCCGGCGCGGCGCCCAACGCACGGCGTGAGCGCGTTCAAGGATTATTTCTCGCGACAAGCGGCCGCGTACGCGGATTTCCGGCCGACCTATCCGGACGAGCTGTTTGCCTGGCTGGCGGATCTCGCGCCGGGCGCGACGACGGCGTGGGACTGCGCCACCGGCAACGGACAGGCAGCGTTAGGCATCGTGCCGCACGTCGAGCGCGTGATCGCCACCGACGCCAGCGCGCCGCAGCTCGCCCACGCCCAACCGCTGCCTAACGTTCACTACGTGCGCATGCGCGCCGAAGAGGCGGCGATCGCGTCGGGCTCGGTGGACGTGGTGACGGTCGCCCAGGCGCTCCACTGGTTCGACACGGCGAGCTTCTTCGCCGAGGTGCGACGCGTGCTGCGACGCGGGGGCGTGGTGGCGGCGTGGTGCTATTCGCTCATCCGGATCACGCCGGTCATCGACCGCGTCATCGACGACTATTACTTCGAGACGCTGCGCGACGCATGGGCACCGGAGCGGAAGCTCGTGGACAGCGGCTATCGCGATGTGCCGTTTCCCTTCGCCGAGATCGCCGCGCCGGCAATCTCGATCGTCGCGTCGTGGACGCGCGATCACGTACTCGGCTATCTGCGCACCTGGTCCGGCACGCGCGTGCTCCAGGAACGCGAAGGGCGCGATCCGGTGCTCGAGGTCGAGCAAGCGATCGCGCCCTTCTGGCCCGACGCGCACACACCGTTGGATGTGCGCTGGCCGTTGTCGTTCCGCGTCGGGCGCGTCGCCGCGGCGTGAGCGGCCGGCGCGCCCGCGCTTCCGTTAGTCAGCGGGCTGCTCGGTCCCCCGGAACGCGACCAGGACGTCGGATTCGTCGCGCCCGTTGACCAGCCGGTAGCGGAAGTCCTTACCCTCGACGATCGGCGCGGAGCGTACGATCACCTCATCGCCCGTCTTCCACTGGTCCACGCGCGGGCGATCGGCCAGCGCCACCTTCCAGACCGTGCCGTCCGCGAGCACGACGTAGCCCGCGCCGTCGTTAACCGACAGCACGCGGATCGTGCCGAGGAGGTTCTCGTACTGCGTCGTATCGTCGGTGCGCTGCGACACGTAGCTGTTGGCGTCGCGCATCACGCCGGCGGATTTGACGACCGTTCCGCGCACGTCAACTGTGCCCAACGAGTCGGGCGCGCGCGACGCGCTCGCGGTGCGCGATGTGTCGGCGCGGGCCGGTGACGCGCTGTCGTATGAGGTGCTGGATTGCGCGCGCGACGTCGCGGCCAGCGTGGCGAGGGTCGACGCGAGGATGCCGGCAACACGAAGTGCTCTCATGACTTCCTCCCGTTTTAGGCGGCGCTCGCCGGTAGGGTCACCAGGCCGGCATCGGAGCTCGGCGTCGCAGGCTCTTTGGTAAGGTACCCGGCGGCGCGGAAATGGAAGGAGGGTGTGGTACGGCCTGTTTCTGGGCCTGTAACGTTATTTTGCTCCGCCATCTTGTTTTTTTTCACGTTTGGCATTTCCTTAGCACTGGTTCGGCGCGCCGGCGGCTAGCTCGATCTTCGATGCCGGCGTCGGGGTCCTGGGTGGTGGCAGCCGCGACGAGATACTTCCTGCCAAGGGTCGCGGTGGGACAGCCGACCGTTCTTCCCGCAGTCCGTTCTTCTCCGAGTACACAATGCAGCTACGAAAATCCGTCGCGGCGGCTTCGCTGGCGCTCATCGTGAGTAGTACGCTCGCGTCTGGTGCGCACGCACAGGTCTGCGAGTGCAAGTTCCCCGAGTCGAACGACAACGGGCAGGTTGCGGGCGCGTTCGGAGGCGGACTGTTCGCCGGGCTGGTCGCCGCGGTTCTGCACATCAAGCACTCGAAGGAAGCGTCCTTGGATCCGAGCGTGGTCCCGTTCACGGCGGATCCGGTCGGCATTGCACCGATCGTCGAGACGTCGGCCGGTGCGCTGGCCGACTCGACGGCGTCGCCGTTAGGCGCCGGTCCGGCGGCGGACCGGGGGCTGCCCGCGGGAGCGGGCGCGGCGTCGCCGGCGCATGCGCGGCGGTACGCGGCCGGCCGGGTGCCGCGGTTGACGGCGGACGAGGCCAGGGAGGAAGGGCTGGTGCCGCCCAAGACGGCGACGATGATGCCGGCGTACGCGATGATCGGCTTGGGCTCGCTGCTCCTCGGGTTGTTCCTGCTGCGGCAGCGCGCGGGACAGCGTCGCCGGCGGTACTGACCGGCCGGGCCGGGGGCCCGGCTGCCTAACGGAAGTCGTGGGGGCGCATGCCTTCGGCCCCCACGTCGATGCGCAGAGCGCGAAAGACGTCGCCGCGCAGATTGACCACGCGCTGCTCCACCTGCAGCGCGCCGCGCACG
>Ga0207707_10002587_pt1 | contig 16213 bp, 17 predicted proteins | sample KBSC83BmetaG_FD_184336 | JGI IMG/M metagenome (GOLD analysis project Ga0207707, IMG submission 184336) | Corn rhizosphere microbial communities from Kellogg Biological Station, Michigan, USA - KBS C8-3B metaG (SPAdes) (version 2) | ecosystem: Host-associated > Plants > Roots > Rhizosphere ...
GGCCCGGGCCTTGCCAGTGCTGTCCCGCCAGCCGGCTCAGTCACCAGCCTCACCCACAAAACGAGCGAGGTGGTTGACCCCCATTAGGCCGCGACCTCGGCGTGCATCTCCCAGACGAGGATCTCGGCCGGTTCGAGGGCCGTCACCCTTTGGCCGCCGGTGCCGGTGAAGCGGACGGCGTCGCCGGCATTCAGAGTCCCGGCGCCCTCGAGGTCGACCGTGCCCCGCGGCACGAAGAGGTGGAGGAACGGGGCCTCGGGCAGCTCGACGCTCTGGTCGACCCCGAGCCGGGCGGCGAGGAGGGCGGCGTAGCGGTTCTTGATGCGGATGGCGGCGTGGCCGTCGTGCTTGTCCATTCCCGACGCCACGGGCACGAGCCCGCCCCGCAGCAGCTCGTCTTCGATCTCGAGCTGCTCGTAGCCGGGCGTGATGCCACCCTCGTCGGGCACGACCCACATCTGCACGAAGTGAACCGGCTCGTCGTGCTGGGCCCCGCCGGCCAGCCGCCACGAGTCGTTCTTCTCCGAGTGGAGGATGCCGGTTCCGGCGCTCATCCGCTGGGCCAACCCCGGATAGATCACCCCGGAGTGACCGGTGGAATCCTGGTGGACGAGCGAGCCCTGCAGCACCCAGGTGACGATCTCCATGTCGCGGTGGGGATGCGTCTCGAATCCCGTGCCGGGCAGCACGATGTCGTCGTTGTTGACCAGCAGCAGGCCGTGGTGCGTGTTGCCCGGGTCCCAGTGGCGGCTGAAGCTGAACGAGTGCTTGGAGTCGAGCCAGCCGATCTTCGTCTTGAACCGGTCGTCGGCCCGGCGGATGTCGATCTGGGTTTCCGATGCAGTGCTCATAGTTGTTAGTGCAACTAATTCTGGCGGGGTTGCATTCCCGGTCGATCCCACAGGGGCGGGGGTGCGGTGATGCGGCCGAGTTCCGAGTCGACCGGCCCGAAGCGGTCGGAGCCCGCTTCCCAGTCCTGGCGGGCCTGCACCATCTCGTCCTTGGTGCGGGCGACGAAGTTCCACCACATGATGATCGGCTCCGTGAACGGAGCGCCGCCGAGCAACACCAGCCGTCCGGCGGCGCCGTCGGCCGGCTCCAGCCCGATCCCGGAGCGGCCCGGGGCGAGGTAGCCGAAGGCGCCCGGCGCGACGACCACCCCGTCCACCGAGACGGGCCCGTCGATGACGAGCAGGCCGTGTTCGAACTCGGGGTCGAGGGGAAGGTCGGCCGGACCCGCCACCACGACGTCGGCGCCGACCATCGGCGAATCGGCCCGGGCGGGGGAGCGGATGCCGCCCACCTCGCCGACCAGCACGGTGGCCACCACCGGCCCGAGCACCGCTTCGGGGAGCGAGGAATGGTGCTCGAAGGCCGCCGGCCCCGAGCGGGTGGCCTCGGGCTGGGCCACCCACAGCTGCAGGCCGTGCAGGGTACCGGTGGCGCCGGCCGGGGTCTCCTCGGCGTGCGCCACGCCCCGTCCCGCCGTCATCAGGTTCAGCTGGCCGGGCTTGATGAGCTGCTCGCTGCCCAGGCTGTCATGGTGGACAACCTCACCGGCGAGCACCCACGTCACGGTGTGCAGGCCCACATGGGGATGCGGACCCACCAGCATCGAGGCATCGGCGACATCGGCCGGGCCGAAATGGTCGACGAAGCACCAGGGGCCGATGGTGCGCCGCGCCCGTCGGGGCAGCGACCGGACGACGGGTAGGCCGCCGACCTCGGTACGCCGGCCCTCGCCGACCTCGACTGGCCCGCTCACTGGATCAGCCGACCTCGTGGCCGTACATGTTGAGCAGCTGGTCGGAGATCAGCTCCACCCGGGCGCCGTCGGGGTCGGTCAGGTAGAGCGAGGACCCGCTGGCTTCGTGGTACGACATCCCGGCGGCGTCGAGCTTGGCCTTCAGGTGGGCCCAGCGCGCCGGCTCGACCGAGATGGCGATGTGGTGGAGGCCGCCCAGCACCTCGGCGTAGGGCCCGACGCCGAGCCCGGGGAAGTCGAAGAAGGCCAGCAGGTTGCCGTGGCCGATGTCGAAGAAGAAGTGGTTGGACCCCTTGTAGTCCCGGTTCTCGAAGATCTCGGTCAGGGGGAACTCGAGCAGCTCCTGGTAGAAGCGGATCGTCTGCTCCACGTCGGACGAGATGAGGGCGATGTGGTGCACACCCCGGGCGGACGACTCCGGCCGCTGCCCGGCCGGCTTGAGATAGCGGGCCACCAGTTCCGCCCGCCGCACCTCGACGGCGTCGAGATCGACACCCTCCGGTACGAGGGCCGGCCCGACGGGAGTGCCGTGGGAGCCCGCCTCCTTCACCCAGTCCCGCAGCCGGGGCAGGTGCTCGGCGTAATGATCGGGGCCGGCCTTGCGGAGCCAGAAGGCGGCCTCGTCGTCGGGGGAGGTCACGCCGGCCGCGGCGATCAGCATGCGGGTGCGGGAGGCGTCGGCCTGGGCCCGGATGACGTCGAAGGGCAGCTCCCGCAGCGCTTCGAGGTACCGGCCGTTGAGAGCGTCGACGTCGATCTCATTGGGCCGGTAGGTCCCGGAGCCGATCTGCTCCAGCGCCACCCCGGCCTGGGCCAACCAGGCGCCGACGTGGGCCAGCAGGTCTTTCGCCGACCACCCCTCCTCGAAGTAGCCGACCCGTTCGACGCTGTCCGGCGGCAGCGAGTCGATCAGGGCATGGAGTTCGTGCCAGCCCTCGTCTTCAGCCTTGCGCAGCTCTGATTCGATCACGGGCGACCATGCTAGGGGCGTTTCCATGGGAGTGTTGATCGAGTGAATGCCGCGGGGGTCGCCAACGTCATTTGGGGCATGAGGCGATGGCTCGCGTCCGTAGTCGTGATCCTGGCCATGGTGGGTTGGGCCCTGGTCCTCCCGTCCTCCGCCAGCCCCACCGACAATCGCCCGTACGGGCTCAAAGTGCCCGCCGGGTACGACGCCGGGCATCCGGCGCCGCTCGTCGTGCTCCTGCACGGCTACACGGCCGACGGTGCGAAGCAGGCCGCCTACTTCCACCTCACCCAAGAGGCCGACAAGGCGGGGTTCCTCCTCGCCACCCCCAATGGCACCCGCGACCTCATGGGCAACCGTTTCTGGAACGCCACCGACGCCTGTTGCGACTGGTTCCACACGGGCGTCGACGACGTCGCCTACATCGACACCGTGATCGACGAGATCAGCGCTCGCTATGCCGTCGACCCGGCCCGGGTTTTCGTGGTCGGCCACTCCAACGGCGCCTTCATGGCCCACCGCTACGCCTGCGACCGCTCCAGCCGGGTGGCCGCCATCGTCGCCCTGGCCGGCATGCAGTGGAAGGACCAGGCCCGCTGCAGCCCGTCGTCGCCGGTGTCGGTACTGCATGTCCACGGCAGCAACGACGGGACAGTCAAGTACGAGGGGGGCACGATGCCCAACGGGGCCTCCTATCCCGGGGCGGTGGAGACCGTCGGCGACTGGGCGCGGCAGGACGGCTGCCACGGCGCCCTGAGCGCCACGGGCCGGCGGCTCGACCTCGACCGGGTGATCGCCGGGGACGAGACGGTCGAGCAGGCCTACGCCGGTTGCCCGGCGGGGACCGACGTCGGGCTGTGGACCATCGAGGGCGGCGCCCACACCCCCGCATTCAACCAGAACTGGGCCGACGCGATCTGGGCATTCATGGCCAGACACCCCAAGGTGCCCCGGACCTCCTGAAGAAGGCCCTCAGATCGTCCGATAAGTATCACGCGCCGGTCAGGCGTCCCGCAGGAGATTTCGATCTGGTTGCGGAAAGATAACTGACACCCGTTGGCCTGCAGCGACCCGCTGCCTTCGGTCGGAGCATCGTCATGGCTGCCTTGGTTCTCGTAGAGCTGACCTTGGCATTCATCGTGCTGTGCGCCGATTCCCTGCCTGACGGGCCTGCCCGCCGCCCGCTCGAACGGTTCCTCCGCGCCGTCCTGTGGCCGGTCACCCTGGGCCGCTGGTTCACCCACCGGAACTTCCCCAAGCTCGGGCGATTCGCAGCCGTCGTCTGGTTGCTCACCACCACCGGCTGGCTCATCACGCTGGAGTACGACCGGACGGGCTCCCGCAAGGCCCTGTTCCTCGTGCTGGCCCAGGTGACGATGGCCTTCGTCGTCTGGTGCGTCGACGCCATGTCGACCGATATCCACAACCGTCCGATGCGCCGCCTGGTGCGGGCCGCCTTCTGGTTCAAGGCGATGACCGACTACATGCGGGACGAGGACAACATCAAGATCGCCCACGCCAGCCTGACGGTGTGGATCCTCCTCACCACGGGCTGGCTGCTGAGCCTCGGCAGCGACCGCATCCTGCGGCCCCTCGGCAAGACGTGATCCTGGACGGCTTCCGGGAGCGGCGGCCGTTCCCCGGCCAGGACCCGTTCGTCGTGCCCCATGACGGCGCCTTCCTGCTGATCCAGGCGGCCCGCAACGACCGGCGGATCGTCATCAAGCGCTTCACCGATCTCGACCGGATGGACCGCAACCGCACGACCGTCGTGTGGAAGCCGCTGCGGGGCAGCCGGCGGGGCCGGCAGCTGTGGGCGCCCGAGCTCCACGAGATCGGCGGCCGGTGGTACGTCTACTACGCCGCCAGCGACGGGCAGAACGAGAACCACCGGGCCTACGTGCTCGAGGCCGACCACCCCCTCGGGCCCTACCACTGGCTGGGGAAGATCGGCGACCCCCGCCACGACGTGTGGGCCATCGACATGACCGTGCTCCAACACGAGGGGCGGCTCTATGCCGTGTGGTCGGGCTGGGAGGGGGAGCGGGACCGGTTCCCCCAGCACCTCTACATCGCCCCGATGGCCGACCCGGCGACGATCAGCGGCGAACGGGTGCGGATCTCCAGCCCGGAGTACGAGTGGGAGAAGCGGGTCGCCCCCCTGAACGAGGGCCCCCAGGTGCTGCGCAACGAGGGCGACGGCAAGCTCTTCATCACGTTCTCGGCCGACGCCAGCTGGACGCAGGAGTACAAGGTCGGGCTGCTGGAGTGGACCGGCGGCGACGTCCTCGACCCGGGGTCGTGGCGGAAACTGCCCCGGCCGATCCTGACCGGCGGCGGCCACGGCTGCTTCATCGAGGCCGGCGGAGGGCGGTACTTCGTCTACCACCGCAAGCTCAGCGCCGACCCCGGCTGGGCCGACCGGGAGATCGTCGCCGAGCCCTTCAGCTGGGACGCCCACGGCTATCCCGTCATCGTCTCGCCGCGCAACGCCGCCGACCTCCGACTCGGGCCGGAGCGCGCCGAATCCGAGGCCATCACGGTGAGCTCGTTCGCCAGCGCCTCGGAACTCCTCGCCTAAGCCGCCCGGCGCATCCGGGCGACCAGGCCCACGAGGCGGTCGTGGAGCTCGGTCGGGTCGCCGTGCGTCCGGGCGCCGTGGCCGGGCAGGACCCAGGCGAAGCGGCGGCCGCTGGTGGCCAGGCGCTCGAGGGAGTCGGCCTGGACCGGCCAGGAGTACCAGCACGCGCCGCGGAAGGCGGTGAGGTCGGCGCGCTCGTGGCTCCAGGCCAGGGAGTCGCCGGTGAAGAGGTAGCGGTCGTCGAGTAGGTAGACGACCGACCCCCGGGTGTGGCCGGGCACGGGCAGGGCCACGAGGCCCGGTGCGATCTCCGTCTCGGCCGTGCCCCGCAGGACGTCGGTGGCGAAGGGAGCCGCCCGGCGGTCGTCCTCGTGGACCCAGACCCGGGCACCGAAGCGCTCGGCGTAGCGGGCGGCGTCGGCGACGTCGTCCCGGTGGGTGAGGAGGATGTGGGCGATCCCGCCCATCTCGGCCATCGGGTCGGCCACGGCGGCGGTGAAGCGGGGGGAGTCGATCAGGAGGTTGCCGTCGGCGCCCGGGCGGCGGACGAACCAGGCCGAGGCACCGAAGGAGTCCTCCGAGCAGTAGCCGCAGTCGAACACGCCCGACCCGGGCTCGATCTCGAACGGGGACAGCCGCCCCGGCCGCCGCCGCCGCGACAGCGTCCCGATCGATGTCGTCGGGCAGGCCTGGGCGGCCAGCCAGGCGTCGGTCGTCTCGGCCGCCGACGCCGGATCGGGCTGGCGCCGCACCACCGACTGCCCGGCGACGGCCCCGAAGAGGTGCGGGGCGACGTCGCGGCACGTCCCGCAGTCGATGCAGCGGGTGTCGACGAACCAGTCGCCGTCTTCGTTCTTCGGGTGGCGGAGCTCGATGCGGGCCATCGCCCCTTCGACGATACCGGCTCGGCCGGTTTCGGCGTTCCTGCGCAACACCCCCTGTTGCTCAGGAACGCCGGTCGCCGGAGCGGGCCCGTCCGGACGACCGGCTCCGGCCCCTGGCGCCTTCCAGGAAGCGGGCCAGGGCGACGCCGGCTTCGGTGACGTGACGTTCGGCGACGAGGCGGGCGGCGGCGCCGTCGCCGGCGGCCAGGGCGCCGACGAGCTCGTCGTGGTCGGCGGCGCTGTGCTCGCCCTGGTCGGGGAAGACGTCGAAGAAGTTGGTCGGCACGACGCCGACCGTCTGGCGGATCAGCGTCACGATGCGGGGCGAGCCCGACGCCCGGTGCACCGCCCGGTGGAAGGCCCAGTTGGCCGCCACGAGGTCCTCGCCCCGCTCGACGGCCCGGGCCAGTCGGCGGATCTCGTCGAGCTGCGACTCCGTGATGCGGGCCGCCGCCCACTCCGCCGCCTTGCCGGCCAGCGCGCCGAGGATGGCGAAGTTGTCGAGGACGTCGCGCGGGGTGAGGCCGATCACCGTGATGCCGCTGCGGGGGGCGACCTCCACCAGCCCCTCGTAGGACAGTTCCAGGAGTGCCTCCCGCACCGGCGTGCGGCTGGCGCCGAACTCGGCGCAGAGGGCGTCGAGATCCAGACGGGTGCCCGGCGCCAGCGCGCCGGTGAGGATCCGGTTGCGCAGCTCCTCGGCGGCCCGGGCCCGGACGGTCCCGCCGATGCTTCTGGTCGGCTTCGCCGACCCCGCCCGGCCTCCGCCGGGCTCCTCCTTGGCGGCGACCTTCGGCCGCCACCGGCCGTGTCCGGTGTCCACGACGGGATTACCAGTCGCCAAGCCTGATATGTAACATATCAGCAGGCTACCGGAAGGAGGCCGCCATGAGCCAGGACGACCGGCCGGTCACCACGGAATCGGGCATCCCCGTCGACGCCCTGTACTCGCCGGCGAACACCAGGCTCGACTACGCCGGGATCGGCGACCCCGGCGCCTTCCCGTTCACCCGGGGGAACTTCCCGACGGGCTACCGGCACAAGCTCTGGACGTTCCGGCAGTACAGCGGGTTCGGCACGGCCGCCGAGACCAACGCCCGGTACAAGTACCTCCTGGCCAACGGCGGAACGGGCCTGTCGGTGGCCGCCGACCTGCCGACGCAGATCGGCTACGACTCCGACGATCCCGACGTCACCGAGGAGGTCGGCCGGGTCGGCGTGGCCCTCGACACGCTGGCCGACGCCGAGGTCCTCTTCGACGGGATCCCCCTCGACCGGGTGTCGACGTCGTGGACGGTCAACGGCACGGCGGCCATCATGCTGGCCTTCTACATCGCCGTGGGAAAGAAACAACAGGTCCCCGTCGAACAGCTCCGGGGCACGATCCAGAACGACATCCTGAAGGAGTACGTCGCCCGCGGCACCTGGATCTGGCCGCCGGAGCCGTCGATCCGCCTGATCGTCGACACGATCGAGTTCTGCGCCCAGCGGATCCCCCGCTACAACGCCATCTCGGTGGCCGGCGCCCACTTCCGCGACGCCGGCTGCACGGCCGCCCAGGAGATGGCCTTCACCCTGGCCGACGGCGTGACCTACGTCGACGCCGTCCTGGCGCGGGGGCGGATGACGATCGACGAGTTCGCCCCCCAGGTGTCGTTCTTCTTCTACACGCACAGCGACTTCTTCGAGGAGATCGCCAAGTACCGGGCCGGGCGGCGGCGCTGGGCCCGCCTCGTCAAGGAGCGCTGGGGGGCGCAGAAGGACTCCTCCTGCCTCTTCCGCATGGGGTGCGTGGCCGGCGGCTCGACGCTGTACGCCCCCCAGCCCCACAACAACATCGTGCGGATCGCCTACGAGGCCATGGCGTCGGTGCTGGGCGGCGTGCAGTCGATGTTCACCTCGGCGTGGGACGAGCCCTTCGCCCTCCCCACCGAGGAGTCGACGACGCTGGCCCTGCGGACCCAGCAGGTCCTGGCCTACGAGACCGGCGTGGCCCGCACGGTCGACCCGCTCGGCGGGTCGTGGTTCGTGGAGTCGCTGACCGACGCCATGGAGGAGCAGCTGGTCGGGATCATGGCCGACGTCGACGACCACGGCGGGATGGTGCGGGCCATCGAGGACGGCTACGTCCAGGGGCTCATCGCCGAGGAGGCGTGGAAGGCCCAGAAGGCGATCGAGAGCGGCGAGCGGCCGATCGTCGGCGTGAACATCTTCCGGACCGAGGAGCCCCCTGCCGATCTGCAGGTCTACGGGCTCGATGCGGACGGGCGCCAGCGCCAGCTCGACCGTCTCGCCGAGGTCAAGTCCGCCCGCAGCGGCGACGACGTGCGCCGGGTGCTGAAGGACCTCCAGAGCGCGGCGGAGCAGCCGGGCGTCAACCTCATGCCGCTGCTGGTCGAGGCCGTCGAGGCCTACGCCACCGTCGGGGAGATCACCCAGGCCCTGCGGGACGTGTGGGGCGAGTACCGCCAGCCGGTGGTCTTCTGATGCCGCCGTCGGCCGAGCAGCCCCGGCGGGTGCTCGTCGCCAAGCCCGGCCTCGACGGCCACGACCGGGGGGCCAAGGTCGTGGCCCGGGCACTGCGCGACGCCGGCTACGAGGTCATCTACACCGGCATCCGCCAGAAGGTGGCGGTGATCGTGGAGCAGGCGCTGCAGGAGGACGTCGACCTGGTGGGGTTGTCGATCCTGTCCGGCGCCCATCTGGGCCTGGCCCGCCAGGTGCTGGATTGCTTGCGGGACAACGGCTTGGACGACGTGAAGCTCGTCGTGGGCGGGACGATCCCGGCCTCCGACTGCCGGGCCCTCCTCGATCTCGGGGTCGATGCCGTGTTCCCCACCGGAACGTCGATCGAAGCGGTGGTGGCGGGCGTCGACGGCTTATGGCGGGAGCAGAACGTTGCTGCGGGCTGAGGGCGTCCGGCTGGAGCGGATCGGCGCGGCGGCGCTGATCGTCATCGACCGGCCCCAGGCCGGCAACGCCATCAGCCGCCCGACGATGGCCGAGCTCGACGCCGCCCTCGATGAGGTCGCCGCCGACCCCGGGGTACGGGTGGTCGCCGTCCGGGGCCAGGGGGAGAAGATCTTCGTGGCCGGCGGCGACCTGAAGGAGCTGGCGGCCATCCGCACCGAGGCCGAGGCCCAGGCGATGGCCATGACGATGCGGACGCTGCTCGACCGGGTCGCCTCGCTGCCCGTCCCGGTGGTGGCGGCGCTCAACGGCCACGCCTTCGGCGGCGGCTGCGAGGTGGCGGTGGCCTGCGACTTCCGCCTCGCCGCCGACGACGTGAAGCTGGCCTTCAACCAGGTCGAGCTGGGGATCATGCCGGCCTGGGGCGGGATCGAGCGGCTCCAGGCGCTGGTCGGCCGGGGGCGGGCCCTCTACCTCCTGACCACCGGCCTGCCGGTCGACGCCGCCATCGCCGCCGCCTGGGGTCTCGTCGAGCGGGTCGTGCCCCGGGCGGAGTTCGACGACCGCCTGGGCGAGTTGCTGGAGCGGATGACCCGCGCCCCCCGGGAAGCGCTGGCCGGCATCAAGGCCGCCGCCGACGCCGCCCGCCCCGCCGCCCGCCCCGACCTCGCCGCCGCCGCCACGGCCGGCTTCGCCCGCACCTGGGTCGGCGATGCCCACTGGGCCGCCGTCGCCGCACTGGAGGAGCGCCGCCGCCGGTCCCGCTCCGGATGATCCGGGCGGTGCGGCAGGTTTGGACATCAGCTGGGCACTGTCCCCGATAACTGTCCAAACCCTGTTGGCTGGACCGGCGAAATCCCGTCAAGCGGGGCGGACGGGCCGGTAGACCGGCTCCCACATCGACCGCCGGACCTGGGCCTCGAGATCGGCGTCGAGCGGCGCCCGGGCGACGCCGGCAGCGCCGGCGGCGGTGGCCACCGCCACCGCCACGGCCACCGACGTCTCCCGTACGTCGTTGATCTGCGGCAGCAGCGAGGCGCCGGGCGTCGAGGGGTCGACGAGGCCGGCCACGGCCTCGGCGGCGGCGAAGATCATCCCGTCGGTGACCCGGGCCGCCCGGGCCACGATCGCCCCGAGCCCGAGGCCGGGAAAGACCAGGGCGTTGTTGGCCTGGCCGACCACGTAGGTCACCTTGTCCAGGGTGACCGGCTCGAACGGGCTGCCGGTGGCCACGAGGGCCCGCCCGTCGGTCCACCGCAGCAGGTCGGCCGGGGTGGCCTCGGCCAGGCGGGTCGGGTTCGAAAGCGGGAGGATGATCGGCCGTTCGCAGCCGGCGGCCATCGTCCGCACGACCTCCTCGGTGAAGGCGCCGGTCCTCGTCGACGTGCCGACCAGGATCGTCGGGCGCACCCGGCGGACGACCTCGGCCAGGCCGATCCCGCCGACGGCGGGGTCGCGGGGCCATCCCGCCACCTCGGTGGCCGGGCGGGCGTAGGGGCGCTGGAAGCTGCGGAGGTCGGGCATGTCGTCGGTCAGGAGGCCGGGGCGGTCGAGGGCCCAGATCCGGCCGGTGGCCTCGGCCTCCGGCAGCCCGGCGCCGGCGAGGGCGTCGCGCAGCTGGCGGGCGATCCCGCTCCCGGCGCTCCCGGCTCCGAAGATCACCACCCGGTGGCCGGGCAGCGCCAGCCCCGACACCGCCACGCCCGACAGCACGGCGGCCAGGTTCACGGCGCCCGTCCCCTGGATGTCGTCGTTGAAGGTGAGGACCTGGTCCCGGTAGCGGTCGAGGATACGGTGGGCATTGCCGGGCCCGAAGTCCTCCCAGTGGAGCAGGGCGTCGGGGAAGAGCTTCGTGGCGGCGGTGACGTAGGCGTCGACGAACCGGTCGTAGGTCTCGCGGTCCACCCGGGGGTGGGCGTTGCCGAGGTAGAGCGGGTCGTCGAGCAGCTCCGGGCGGTCGGTGCCGACGTCGAGGACGACGGGGATGGCCCGGTTGGGGTCGATGCCGCCGGCGGCGCAGTACACCACCAGCTTGCCCTCGGCGATGGCGATGCCCCCGACGCCCCAGTCGCCGATGCCGAGGATCGCCTCGGCGTCGGTGGCCACGATCAGGTCGACGTCGCCGGGACCCTGGTCGGTGGCCGCCAGCGACGACTCGACGAGCTCGGGGGCGTCGACCGACAGGTACACCCCGCGGGGACGGCGGTACTGGTGGCTGTAGCGCTCGATCGCCTCCCCGATCGTCGGCGTGTAGACGATCGGCAGCATCTCCCGCAGGTGGTCGGTGAGGAGCCGGTAGAACAGGACCTCGTTGCGGTCGTGGAGGGCGGTGAGGAAGACGTTCCGGGCCAGGTCGGTCGGCTGGGCCGAGTACTGGTCGTAGGACCGGGCCGCCTGCTCCTCCAGGCTGAACAGCTTGTAGGGCATGAGCCCGACGAGGCCGAGCGCCTCCCGCTCCTCCGGGCCGAAGCCGGTGCCCTTGTTGATGCGGGGTTCGCCGAACACCTGCCGGCCCCGGAGCGTGGTGTACCAGGCTCCCTCCTCGCCGTGCCACGACGTGCGCATGGCAGCACCTTACGTACGATTCCAGGGTGACCGAGGAGCGGGTCATCGTCCACGTCCGGCCCCGGGCGATCCTCCTCGTGGTCGGTCTCGCCCTGCTGGCGCTGGGCTTCCTCGTCGTGGCCGACGCCGCCCAGCACGTGGCCGAGCGGGTGCTGGTGGCCGGCGTGGCGGCCTGCCTGCTGCGGCCCCTCACGCTGCGGTTGGCCCGGCGGATGCCGCTGGGGCTGGCCGCCGTCCTCACCGTGGTGTTCGTGCTGGCCGGGTTCGCCCTCCTGACGGCGGTGGAGATCCGCGACCTCGTGGCCGAGACGAGCCGGCTCAAGGTCGCGGTGCCGGCCCGCATCGAGCAGCTGCGGGTGTCGCTCGAGCCCGACCATCCCGTCCGGCGGTTCATCGAGCAGGCCGACGTCGAGCCCCGCATCCGGGAGTGGCTCGGCCACCTCCCGGCCCGGATCGTGCTCGGTACCGACAATCCGGCCAAGGGCGCCAGCCGGGTGACCGGCGGGCTGCTGGTCATCGTGCTGACGATGTTCACGATCACCCGGGGGCAGCAGTCGATCGAGGGGGCCATCGGGTTGTTCCGCCACCGGCGGGTGCGGCGGGCCCTGGAGCGGGTCGTCGGCGCGGCCTACCGGGGCGGCACAGCCTTCACGCTGCGGACGCTGGCGCTGGCGGTGGTGTCGGGCATCGTGGCCGGTGTGGCCGGTCAGGCCCTGGCCGTGCCGGCGCCGTCGGTGCTCGGGCTGTGGGTCGGGCTGTGGAGCCTGATCCCGGTGCTGGGCCTGGTGATCGGCTATCTCCCGATCATCGGCCTGGCCGCGGCCGAGAACCACCAGCGGGCGGTGGCGGCCGTCGCCGTGCTCGTCGTGTGGCTGGTGCTGGCGGCGCTGGCCCGGCGGCGCTGGATCGCCCGCCACAGCGTCGACGTCAGCCGGCTGCTGCTCACGCTGTCGGTGATGACCGGGCTCCACGTCGGCCGGATCAGCGGGGCGGTGGTCGGCGTGTTCGTGGCCGCCGCCGTCGGGGCGGCGCTGGCCGAGGCCCGGCGGCTCAACGTCACCGGCGAGCTCGGCCGCAGCCTCGACCAGCTCTTCGCCGTGCCGCCGCCGCCGCCGCTGCCGCCCGAGCCCGGCGAGGCGGTGCCGTGACCCTCGACGTGCCGCCCCCTCCGCCGCCGTCCGACGACCGGCCCGTCCGCCACGTGGCCGTCGACCTCGCTCCCCGCTCGGTGGTGTTCGCCCTGCTGGTCATCGTGACCCTGGTGCTGACGTACTGGATGCTGACCTCGATCCCGGCCGTGCTCATCCGCTCGGCCCTCGGCCTCTTCCTCGCCCTGGCCCTGAACCCGGTGGTCGACGCCGCCATGCGCCGGTTGCGGGTGGGCCGGGCGGGCGCCGTCACGCTGGTGATCGGCGGTTTCCTCGTCGGCGCCGGCGCCTTCGGCGTGCTGGCCGTGCCCCGGGCGGTGAACCAGCTCAGCCATGTCGGCGACCAGGTGTCGGCAGTGGTCCACGAGCTCGACGATCTGCCGGTGGCCGGAAAACCCATACGGGACAACGGGATCGACCAGCGGGTGGCCGACTTCCTCGACAACCTGCCCGACACGCTGGCCACCCGGGACAAGGCCCTGCGGGGCCTCGTGACGAGGGCCGGTGACGGCCTCGTGACCGTGTTCTGGGTGCTGCTGGTGGCCATCACCGCCCTGCTCGACGGGCCCCGCCTCGGGGGCGAGATCCGCGACGTGCTCCCGCCGCCGCTCCACGCCGAGGTCAACCACTTCGGCGCTCTCGGCTACCGGGTCATCGGCCGCTACGCCGCCGGGACGGGCTTCCTGGCGGTGGTCAACGCCGCCGCCGTGACGACGATCGGCCTCGCCGTCGGGACGCCCCTGGCGCTGCCCGTCGGCGTGTGGTCGGGGCTGTGGAACATCGTCCCCCAGATCGGCGGGTTCATGGGCGGCGCCACGCTCGTCGCCCTGTCGGCCACCAAAGGACTCCACACCGGTTTGCTGGCCGCCGCCGCCTTCCTCGTCTTCCAGCAGCTGGAGAACCACGTCCTCCAGCCGGTCATCATCGGCCGGACGATCCACATCTCCCCGCTGGCCAACATGACCGCCGTGCTGGCCGGGGCGGCAGCCGGCGGGTTCGTCGGAGCGCTGCTGGCCAACCCCATCCTGGCCGTCGGCAAGGCGTTCTTCGCCGAGTACCGGCTGCGGACGGGAGCCCGTCCGGCTCCGGGGTCCTAGAGCGCGGCCGTAGCCCGCGACGGCGGGGATCGTCGCGGGCTGCGGCGCAGCCGGCCCTCGGCCTTCAGTGCTTCAGGAATCGGCGCCCGTCAAAGCCCGGCGGATGCGGCGGGCGACGGCGGGGTTGGTGCTCGGGTGGGCGGCCAGGGCGGCGAGGCGCCGGCGGCGCTCGTGGCGGCGCACCGACGAGCGGATACGGCCCGCCACCTCGGGCTGGGTTCCGGGGTGGTTGGCGAGGGCGCTGAGGCGGTGGGCTCTGTCCTGCACGGCGGTCGGTCCTCCTGGCGGTTCCGGCTCGTTCCGGATTGCTCCCCAACCATCGGCGCGAACCGGTCCGGGGTTGAGGCCTTGGTTCGCCTGCCGCCCGGCGGGCTGTGGTAGCAACCGCCGGTGAGCAACGCCCGGGTCGTCTACACCGACGGCGCCTGCTCGGGGAACCCCGGGCCGGGCGGCTGGGCCTGGGCCGTGGCGCCGGCGGGGCCGTTCCGCAGCGGCGCCGAGGCGCAGAGCACCAACCAGCGCATGGAGCTGCGGGCGGTGCTGGAGGCCCTCACGGCGCTCGACGGGCCGCTCGAGGTGCGCAGCGACTCCACCTACGTCGTCAACTGCTTCCGCGACCGGTGGTGGGAGGGCTGGCTGGCCCGGGGCTGGGTCAACGCCCAGAAGAAGCCGGTGGCCAACCGCGACCTCTGGGAGCCGCTGATCGCCGGCTACCGGCGTCGGACGGGCGAGATCAGCTTCACCTGGGTCAAGGGCCACAGCTCGGACCGGCTGAACGACGCCGTCGACCGCCTGGCGGTGGAGGCGTCGCTGACGCAGCTGCCGCGTTCCGGCGACACGCTCCCGGGGGAGGACGACCTCGGCCCGGCGGACGTGGTGGGGGGGCGCGACGCCCGCCTCCCCGGGGGTCGCCTCGTGGTGGCCTTCGGGCACCGGCCGCCGGAGCTCGGCGGGTACGGCGACAACCCGGTGGCGGCCGGGGTGCGGGACCGGCTGGCCGAGATCCTGGCGGCCAAGAAGGAGCTGTACCCCGACCTGTGGCTGCTGACCGGCCTGCTGCTCGGGGCGGAGCAGCTGGCGGCCGAGGCGGCCCGGGTGGCCGGCGTGCCCTACGTGGCGGTGCAGCCCTACCCGGCGCCGGAGCGCCAGTGGCCGCAGGCGTCACAGGACCGCTACGCCGACCTGATCCGCCACGCCGGCGCCGCCGTCCTGCTGGAGCGGGCCGTCCCCGACAGCAAGCCGAAGTTCGGCGCCGCCCTGGCCCGGCGGGACGCCTGGCTGGCCCGCCACGCCGACGAGGCCCTCGTCGTCTGGGACGGGAGCGATCCGGCGCTGGGCAAGCTCGTCCGCACGCTGGAGGAGAAGCTCGGCGACGACGTCTGGATCATCGAGCCCGGGCCGTGACGCCGCGGTGGCGTCGCGGCCCGGGCCGCGGACCGATCAGCGGGCGCCGACCCGCCGGGAGCAGGCCGGCCACTGCCCCCAGCCCGAGCGGCGCTGCAGCTTGCGGGCGGCCTCGTCCTGGACCTCCGGCGGGGCCTGGTGGGGGAGCCCCGAGTACCCGAGCGAGTGCCAGGTGCCGGGCGAGAACTGGTAGGCGCCGTAGTAGCCGTTGCCGCTGTTCCGGCTGTAGTTGCCGCCGGCTTCACAGTGGCGGATCCTGGCCCAGACGTCGTTGGCGTCGGCCGGAGCGGGAACCGGGGCGGGCGCCGGGGGGGCGGGACGGGAACGGACGGCGCTGCGGGACGCCCGGGACCGGGCCGCATGGGGGTCGGCGGGGGCCGGGTCGGCGGCCGGACCCGACGCGGCGGCTTCGGCCGCCGCCCGCTGGGCCTCGGCCTCGAGGCGGGCCTCCCCGAGGGGATCGACGACCGACCGGCCGGCGGCGGACAGGACGCCGGACTCGGCCGACGCGGCGGCGCCCGGGCCGGTCATCAGGCTCCGGGCGGCCCAGGCGGACAGTGGCACGAGCAGGAGCCCGGCGAGGGAGCTGGCGAGGATCGTGACGATCCGGCGGTTGCGCATCTTGCGCCTCCTTGAAGTCGACCTGAAGGGGCTTCAGGGGTGGCCTGGAATGCGAGTGCCGTCGGTATGCGGGTGCTCGTGAAGCGCCTCGTCGCGCTTCGGGACTCAGAACGGTCCGTGCGAGGTGCAGACGACAGTCGACGTTGTCGGCAAAGGAGAACGGCGCCTCCTGGGAGGGTCGGAGATGGTCCGTCGAGCCCGGCACGCCACCGCCGGGCGGCTCCGCTGCCTGCCCGGGGGCATACCGGTCGATCGGTCGCCCGGATGGAAC
>Ga0207707_10002589_pt1 | contig 16204 bp, 22 predicted proteins | sample KBSC83BmetaG_FD_184336 | JGI IMG/M metagenome (GOLD analysis project Ga0207707, IMG submission 184336) | Corn rhizosphere microbial communities from Kellogg Biological Station, Michigan, USA - KBS C8-3B metaG (SPAdes) (version 2) | ecosystem: Host-associated > Plants > Roots > Rhizosphere ...
TGAATAGGCATGACTTCTCTCCCGCGGAAAATGTGCGAATAACGCCTGTATGGACGACGGCTTGAGAGTCGAGATTGTGGGCGGCTTATCCTCGAGCCGCAACGACGAATTCCAGGGTCGCATGCGGCAAGCTCATTCGGAGTTCCCGTGATCGATTGAACCGCGCCGGGCCCGATAGCGGACGACGCGTCCGGGAGTTCGCTTACTGGCGACTCGGCAATCGGAAACCCGAGAAAGCCAAAGCGGGGGGGTACGGGAGTGGGGTACCACGCGAAGACTGTGAGCGTAAGGAAACTCGTGCCGGTTCTCAGTACAGAATCGAGGGCAGGTAAGCACCGGCAGGTTCGTTGTAGAGGCCGGTGCTCATCAACGTCATCTGAAAAACAAGCTTCAGCCCGCAACTCAGACACCACTCGAAAACGTCGTGATTGCGTGTCGGTAACAGGAATCCGGGGCCGGGATATTCCGGCGCCGCCCCGATCAGAGCCTTCAAGTCGCGATTGGTCCGGGCCACGGCGTGGGCAAGGAAGCCAATCGCAGTCGCATATCCCGTAATCTCTCCCAAATGCTCGACCACACTTGCCGAGCGCCCGCGAATCGCCTCCCGTAACTCGAGGTCCCTCTCAAACCCGTGGACGTCGCGGCACAGCCTGTTGCACGCTTCAACGTCACGCTCCTCAGCAGGCCGGACATCGTAACCGGCAAAGTTCGCATTGAGCTTGCGTCCTTGCAACAGGGACAGGGGTTCGCGAGTAACAAATCCGAGCTTCGTGTAAAGACAAAGCGAACGATTGTGGTAGCCCGCTTGCACGAGGCGGACCCCAGCGGCTCGTTGTGTCGACGCTCTGTCGAGCACCGCGCGCATCAAGGATCTGCCGACAGCGTGATTTTGCCCTTCTGGAGCAACGGAAATCGGCCCGATCCCGCGAATAGGCGCACGCTCGTCCATGAAGTTGCTGCCGACAATCCTCCCGTCCTCTTCGGCGACTACGCCGTAAAATCCCGGAGTCGCGATCAGCATTTCCGCGAGACCTGTCGCGGCTTCCGAAGAAGGGAAGTCTGGCGGAAAATTGTGCTGCTTCGCGAGGCTGTCGAAAGCGTCATACAAGATGCGGCCGCACGTCGGGGCATCGGATTTTTCAACGTCGCGAATTTTCATATTCGAATCCCCTGACCGGCTGAATCGCCCAGGAAGAACCCCTTGGGGCTTCAGCATACCTGTGAAACCGGCGTTACCGGATCTTTTGTCGGTACGACGTCGGCGGTCTGCGAACGACGGCTATCCGGCGGGGCATTCTGACCCAGGCGCACGCGGACCGATGCGTCGGCCGGGTGGAGTGAACAGGCCGTCGCCCGGTCGGGGAGACGAGCTCAAGGGGCGGGAAAGGACTTGACCGGCTTCGGTTCGTAGTACTTTTCAAACTCCACGGCAAGCTGAGAAAGCGCGGAAAGTGTCGCTTTGCCGCTCTCTGGGGTCGCAACGAAAAACAGGGTGTCAGTCTGAACGCTGGCGTCCATGTCTCTTCCGATGAATACGATCTTGCTCGCGCTTCCGGAGCCGGCCTTCCATTCTCGGCCGTGAATCGAGCAGAGGGCATCCCCGTACGGTGCACCGCCGCGAACGATTCCGCTGCGGCAGGGTATCATGAGGTGCACGAAGCCCGGGTCGTTCACCAACTCCGCTTTCTCGAAATCGAGCGCATATAGGTGAGCGCAATAGTACGTTGCGTTGTAAACGTCACAGATCCAGTCGCTAAACTCCTCGAGGAATTCCGATCCGGGTGGCAATTGGTTCTTTATCGAGGCTTCCAGCTGACCGATCTTGTCGCGGAATCCAGTGGGAGGGTTTGTATCGCCTTTAAACCGGGAATCGAATAGTGGGCTTTCCAACACTCCGGTCAGCCTGAAAGCGTCCGGTCCCCCACGTTGCGTCAGCTTTTGGAGCTGCAACTGGATACTTGGAGACAGCGCGGCGCCGAAGCGGAACGCGGTCAGGCCGTTGCCGAGGCTGCGCTAATGCGGCTGCAGGCGGGCCGTCCATTGTCCGTCGAGGAACTGTGCTCTCTTATCAGGAGTTTTGAAATGACCCCCTCTAGCGCTGACGCCCCGATTTCCGCCGCCGATAAACAAGTCACACCGGACGCCGCAAGCCTGGATCCCTATATCGGCTACTACTTCCGCAACCGCGCACTGGGGGTGTCTACGATCGCACGCAAGGACACCAAGCTGGTCCTCGAACCCATCGGTCAGCCGGTGATGGAGCTCGAGCAGGCCGGCGAAGCGGATTTTGCCATCCCGAAGTTCGATCTCGTGCTGTGCTTCGAACAGATCGAAGAGGGTGCCGCGCAGCGGCTGGTGGTCTGGCAGCGCGGTACCGCGCTTCGATTGGAAAGGACCGACGCGGGAACCGCCAAGGTCATCAAGCAGACTATCGCGGATCGCGTCAAGGATCGCATTCCCGCGCCGGGCAGCCAGGAGGCATTGCGCCAAATGCTCGACACGGGCAGAGCGGGAAACCCCAACTACAACCAGATGAGCCTGGAGTTTGCACAGGTCGCACGCAAGCAGCTGCCGTATTGGCAGATTGTCGGCCAGTACTTCGGTGCGATCGTGTCGATCGAGTTTTTGCGCGTCAGCAACCAGGGATGGACATCTACCAAGTTCAACACGAGAATGACGTTCATCAGTACCGTATCGCCATGGGCGATGACGGCAGGGTGTACGGCTTCAGTGAGGCAAGTGCTACAGCGGACAAACACGCCTTGGTATGAGATACCATCCCCAAGGTCGTGGTGTCGCCAGGCGAGGGAAATCAGGTGCTGAGCTGGTTCAGGAGGCGTGGAGCGCCGAAGGTAGGGCCCGACTACCGTCACATCGATTCGCGCGAAAAGGCTGAAGATCTCTGTCGGCGGGGGGAGCTGACGAAGCTGCTCCTGCTGCCCGTCGAATTTGGCGGCGAGGACATCCCGCCAAACGTGGTCTACGTGCCGGTCGTCGCCGCTCATTTAAAGACTCGAATCGATCTGAATACCATCAAGCCTCTGGCTCAGAAGGGGCAGGTCCGTCGGTACGAGGCAAGGCCGGAATACGAGGGCAAGAGCGTCATCCCCTCATTGATACGCATCTCGGCCACGGAGCCAGGCCGCTTTGAAGGAACGGTCGCGATCTGGGGGAAAGCCGTACAGCAGAACGCCAAGCCAGTGTCGCAACAGGCAGCGGATCGGCTTGAATTTACCCCGGCGGCTACTGCAGTTGAAGCCTTGGCGCCTGAAGATTTCGTGCGTGCGTTCATCGCGGACTATGAGAGCTGGAACGGCTTTGCCTATCGACTCAGCAGGCAGGGCGGCGGCGTGGCGGCTGCCGAGTCGGCTTATGACGCACTGTTACAGAAGTATTGCCCGCCGGGGCATCCGCACCAGCCTCTGGCCTTCGGCAGCGAGTCAGATCATGACCCAACACTGGAGACCGTCGTTCACGTTGAGCTCGTCGCGGACGGCTGTGTGGTCAAGACACGTCAGACCAGGGTTAGAGCGAACACCACGCTCAATAACGATTACGAATACCATCTGAACAGGGTGGACCCGCGGTGGTTCCTGACGAGCATTCTCTACGTGACCAGGGATGGGAAGTATGAGGGTCTGTGACCTGGCGGCCACAGCCTCAGGGGGGTAGGGCGGAGCGACCCGAGCTAAAGGGCGACTTCGGCATCAAGACCGCCTCGATCGAGCACGCTTCGGCGGAATTCAGGTATTTGACGGCGGCTTCCTGCGTCAAGACTCCCATGCCTCCTCTTCCCCAGGTCGACCAGGGGGAGAGGAGCTGTACGCGCTCTGTTGCCGGGTCCCAGCCCAGCACGGCTCCAATCACGCTGCCGAGAAACTGATCCTTCGCATGGACGTCGACGAACCCGGTTTTCAACACGGGGCGTTTGAACCACCAGTCTTGCACCAGGATCGGTACCAGGATCGGCCGTCCCATCTCCAGTTGGGCCGGCACCTCGGCGAAGCTTTTCAATGAATACGACCGGGCAATGTAGCGCCGCCCCGATTTCCTGGCCTTCACGCCCACAAAGTCGACGATGTGGCGAATCTCGGGGAACAGAAAGCCTTGATCCAATGTGCGCTTTCCCAGGGTCCGGTATGACTCGGCCAAATCCTTTGTCGCCAACACGACCTTGTGCCCCTGTCGAGCCAGGGAGATTTCCATTGCACGGGTAATCACGTTGAAGGAGACGACGGCACTGTTCGATCGCCACGTTCCCGGCTCCACCTGCTTTCCGCCTGTCAGGTCGAGCCGCTCACGTGCAGCACGTTCGGCGGCCTCACGCGCCTCGCGTGCGCGCTCAATCTGCTCGATTCGAGTGATGAGTCTCGTAATTGCCGAGGTCCAGGGAAGCTCGTATGCGTTTCTCAGAGCAAGCTCGCCGATAGACTCCGGCAGCTCCTTTCGAGGCGGCATCTTCGCTCCATCCACGAGCAGCGGAATCACCTCCACTCCCTGCCGTAACGCCGCTTCCACCTCGACCCGGACGGAGTCGCGCGGCGCATCCAGACGCCGCCGTCCCTTATCGTCCTTCACAGTGAGCCACGACTGTCCGATCAGCACCAGGCAAACGCTCGTCGTGCGCAGAGCCTCATTGATCGCAGTCTCGAAGTTCTGGCCGGGCTGAATCGTCTCCATGTCGCGGAAGATCTTGTCCGCGCCGAGGCTGCGCCCTAATGAAAAACGCAGATGGGCGGCTGTATCGCCAGTGTCTTCCCGGCGGTAACTGATGAACACCCGCGTGGGAGTCTCCAGCGAGATCCCGACCCGTTCCGGCCCATCCTTCGGTTCGGCTGACGCTCGCACGGGTGTCCGCTTCACGGCGCTCAATGAAGGTCAGCCCTACGCATGCGATCGCCCGGCACGGCTGCAGGCAGGGCCAACGCGAGCGGGAGCGGCGTGCACCGAGGATGCGGAAAACACAGCACCGGCCACCAGAAAGATCACTGGCGGCGAAATCCATCTCATGGGTGCACCCGTTTTTGCTGTTATGTGCCGGTTGTCCCGCTGATCATAACGCCTGCCGCTGCAAGCGTCCAAGCGCGCCTCCAGCAAGGTGAGAATGCAAGTAAAAACAGGGCCTTGCGAGAGACTTTCACGGCCATCCGAAGGCGTCGCATTGGCGGGCGCTCACCGTCTGTTAGAGTTGGAACATGACCATCAACGTGTCACTCGGCAAAGTCCAGATCAACCCGGAGGCGGCATTTGTTTTCCCGCAATCGCGCTGCTGCAATTGCGGCACCACTTCGGGGATCTCCACACAAACTCAAGACACGAAAGTCACCCGCTACTTCATGCTTGCAGGCACCGAGCTCACTTTCTCGCTCCCGTTGCCAGTGTGTTCCGGCTGCTCGAAATCTCTGGTACGGCGGGTCCCCACGCTGTTTCACAAATTCCTGGTGTTGGCGGCATTCACGGCGGCGGTATTCCTGCTGCTGATCGTGGCCCTCTCACAGATCTCCTCCGCAGTCCCGGTCCTGACCGATCACCTGTTCATTTCGAGTCTGGGCATCTCGCTCGTCCTGGTCTTCCTGCTCTACTGGTTACGCCGCCCGACCGGCCAGCAGACGAGCTACTACCAGCCCGTGCGCATCCGCAAGCTAGATCGCGAATTCGTTTCCGGCGCCGTCAAAAAGATCGGTTTTGCGTTCACCAATCCGCTGTATCTCAAGGACTTCAGTCAAGCGAATACGCAGGCGCTGCAAGCGGGTCGCGTCAGCGCCACCAAGTCCTCCTGACCCCGCATGAGCAAGAGAAACCCTACGCGCCGCCCGTCATCCTTCCCGTGCAGCGCCGCGTAAACGAGATCAACAGCATGGTTCACGAGGGGACTGGAAGCGTGGACTTGCGCAGAGTTACTGTCATCGCAGCGATGCTCAGTGGCGGCAAGACGCCGCTTCCTAGCGTGACCAAGACCCCCGAGAGCGGGGTGGGCGATGAGGCCTACTTTTCCAAGGCAAAGGGGATGGTCTTCAACCTCAGTGTCAAGAAGGGCGGTACCTATTTCCGCGTGATGGCGCGCAGCAACCCGGAGGCTTTCGCCAAGACGAACACCCCCGCCGTGGACCAGAAAGACAGGGAGATCGATCTGGCCATTGCCCGCGCGATCGTCAAGAAGCTCCAGAGGGCTCCGTCAATCGCGACTGTCACTGCGCTCCGCCCGCGATCCAGTACAACCTGACGTTCGGATCGCCCGAAGGCAGCGCAATGGCTTGTTGCCCATCCAGCATGCGCACCGTCGTTCCGCTGCTGCGCTCGCCCACGAGCCTGGCTCCATTGGCCTGCACTTCGATGCGGTGGCGATAGGGCCACGGGAAGGCAAATACGACCACGGCGATGGCGCAGGCCAGTGCGGTCACGGGCATCGGCCAGGACTCTTTGTCCCGACGCTGGACTAAGCGTTCCCATCCTCCGGCGGGAGGGTTGAACGTCCGCAGTAGTTTGTCGGCAGTGCTCATGTCAATCGGTCTTCAATTCCGCATGGAGTCGTTTGAGCGCGAGGTGGCGCCTGGATGCCACGGTTCCCGAGGGGATGGAGAGAAGCTCTGCTATGGATTGGTGGGGCATCTCCGCGAACTCGGTCAGCAACAACACGCCGCGCAGCTTTTCCGGCAGTCGATCGATCGCTAGATGCAGCTGCCGATGTTCTTGCGCGGCGGCCGCGTTCGATTCCGGAGAGTCCGGGGCCGGCAGCTCGAGCAGCACCTCCGCTCCGGATAGAAAGGCCTTTGTCCGTCTCCAGCGCCTGCGCTTTCGAGAGAGATTCAGTACCGATACCCACAGATACCGGTTCGCGGTGTCGGCCCGAATTCGCCCGCGGCGCGCCCACAGTTGCAGGAACGCGTCGTGCACCGTGTCCTGCGCTTCCTGTTGCTGCAACACGTAGCGATACGCAAGGTTGTACAACGGCCGTTCCAGTCGATAGTACAGCTGTTGCCACTCGCGCTCGGTGATACCGGGCTCGCTCATCGCGCACTGTGTAGGCGATCAAAGCGTAGCGCGCACGATGTAGTAGAGTTGCCGGTCGCCGGAGCCCGGGTCCCACAAACCGCTTTGTCCCAACACTAACAGCTCGCCGGGCCGCAGCTCCGTTTGCGCCGAAAGAAATCCCGGCCCGTGGTTGGAGCTGAGCTTGAGCAGTGCCCCGACGACCGCATGGTCCTGACTGTCGCGCAGGACGCTGACGGTGGCTTTCATGCGGGTGCGCGCTCCTTCGACCTCGCTGGTCCTGTCCCCGGACTGTGTTTGAGTCGAGAGCGCTTCGAGGAGCTCGAAACGTGTCGGGCCCCTCGACTGCTCCAGCGCGCGCAAAGCCGGCTCAATTTCCTTCAGTAGCGGAGAGTCGGTGTGCGTCCCGGGAGAAGCCGTTACGAACCAAGCCTCGATGCGAATCGAGGGGGTCGCCGCAGGCTTGCGCGCTGCGATTTGTTGGAGAAACTCCTCCACCCCTCGTTGATAGGAGGGAGGCGCGGATACCAATAGCTGCCCGTTCGGCGCAAGACCCACCTGATAGGGAGAGAGCGCGGGGCCCAGCGCATTCCGGATTTCTCCCGCCAGCTCCGGCCTCACGTTGTAGCTGCGCAGCAAGGGGGCGGTCGCAGGGGCACTTCCGTGCCCGTGCTGCGCCACCAGCCAGCCGCCGGTCGCCAGAACCACCCCGATCGCAAACCAGATCGTGCTTCGACCCATTGCACCGATATTCACGTCGCCCTCCCGTTCGGGTTGCGTAACCGCCTTTGACTACTACCCCCGACGCAGCCCTTGCTTCACTCGGGCGGCATGCGGTCGGTGCGACCGATTCCGGGCACGGGCGGAACTGGGACCCTGTACAGTATGCCCCGCATCCTTCGTAGGCTACTGCGAGTCCTTCCCATGAGAAACGTAGTCCTGAGACTGGCTTTCAGCGCAGGTGTCTGCGCGGTGTTCGCGGCGGTCCCCGTAACAGGCAGCGCGGCGGATGCGACGACCCGTCTTGCCGCCGACTGCGCATCTCTCAAAGGCTTCGCCATCCCCGCTTCTGCCATCGGGTTGCCGACGGGCGGTGCGACTGTCGAAACGGCCGCGGCCGTCAAGTCGTCCGAGGCGCACAACGCCAACGGCGATTTCTGCAAGGTGACTGGAGTCATCAAGAACGCTACAGCCTCGAGTGCCGTATTCGAATTCGAGGTGAACCTGCCCGACACGTGGAACGGCCGGGCGTTGCAGATGGGCGGGGGAGGGTATGACGGCTCGCTCGTGAACGCCCTGGGTGCGTACACGCTCCAGCTTCCAGGAGAGGACACACCCCTGAAGCGGGGTTACGTCACTCTAGGCAGCAACGGCGGTCATCGCGGCGGCCCGGGGTTCGATGGCACCTTCGGCCTCGACGATGAAGCGCTGCTCAACTACGGCAAACAGTCGATCAAGAAAACTCACGACGTGGGCATGGCTCTCGTCCGGAAAGCCTACGGCCGTGGGCCGCAGCGATTCTATTTCATCGGCGGCTCGCAGGGCGGACACGAGGCGCTCGACGCTGCTGCTCGCTACCCCAATGACTACGACGGCGTGGTCGCCCACTTTCCCGCGTACAACGTGACGATGCTGCACTTGGGGTCGTGGAATGTCGGGCGCGCGCTGTATGCGGACAACGGGGCCGGCTGGATGGACGCGGCGCACGTCAAGTTGATTACCGACGCTGTCATGGCCAAATGCGACACGCTCGACGGAGCCAAGGACGGGATCATCGGCAACGTGGCCGGCTGCAACGCGGCGTTCGACGTGAAGACGCTGCGCTGCGCGAACGGAGGTAAGGGCGACAACTGCCTGTCGGACGCACAACTGAAGGCAGTGGCGGCGATCGCATCGGACTACAAGCCCGGCGTGCCCGTTGCGGGAATGGACACCTTTCCGAAGTGGGCGCTGCTGGAGGGCGCGACGTTCGCCGGCCCATCGAACTTCGGCAAGGTCTCGCAGCCTTCCAATCCGCTCTCCGGCAGTGAGCCGCTGCTCTACAGCGCCGGTGACGGGACGATCAAATACATCATCACGCGCGATCCGAAATTCGACACGCTGCATTTCGATCCGAAACAGTACGAGGCCAGGATCGCCACCGCCGCCTCCATCATGGATGTCACGGATCAGAGCCTCGAGCCGTTCCGCGCCAAAGGCGGAAAGATCATCATGACTCACGGGACGGCGGACGACTTCATCACGCCGCACAACTCGATGTCCTACTACCAGCGCCAGCAGGCCCAGTTCGGCCAGAGCCGCCTCGAGAGTTTCCTGCGCTTCTACGTCATCCCGGGCTTCGGCCACGGCTTCGGCACATTCAACGCAAAGTTCGACGCCCTCCCGGCGCTCGAGCAGTGGGTCGAGAACGGCAAGGCGCCGGCCGGCCTGATCGCGACCGATGGCAATCCGAATGCCAACCGGACCCGGCCCCTGTGCGAGTATCCGAAGTATCCGAAGTTCACCGGATCGGCGGGAACCGAAAACGCCGCGGCCAGTTTCACGTGTTCGGAGAAGTAGCGGGTCGGCGCCATGGCGAACAAGGACTCTCGCGTAACAATCCATATGGCTGCGAGCCTCGACGGTTTCATCGCCAGAAAGGATGGGCGCGTCGATTGGATGGAAACCGCAGACGAATTCGCGTCCGGCGAGACCATGGACCCTGCATTCGTCGAGGCCTTCCTCAAGACGATCGATTGTTACGTCATGGGGTCGAGAACGTATGAGACGGCGCTGCACTTCGAGTCCAAGGGGCTCGGCTGGGTCTATGGCGACAAACCTACTGTTGTCCTGACCCGCCGCGAGCTGCCTCGCGCCCGAGAGACCGTCGAGTTCTACTCAGGCGATCTCGCGGAACTCGTGAACGGCCGCCTCCGGCCCAAGTTCCGCTCCGTCTGGTTTGTGGGAGGAGGCGCCGTTTCCGGCGAATGTCTGCGTCTCGGCTTGGCCGACGAAGTGCGCTATTCGATCCTGCCGGTCCTGATTGGCGAAGGGGTCTCATTCTTCGAGAAGCTCGATCGGGATGTAGCCCTGCACCTGACCGAAGTCAAAGCGTACAAGAGCGGCACCGTGGCGCTTTGTTACGAGGTGCGCGCGCCGGCCATTCACCAGTAGGGTTCCTGTACGCTCGTGCTGAGCAGGAATCGCGGCTGCGTACCGACGTGCGCTGCCGGTACAGCATGCAGCAGTAGCAAGTGCATGAGGATGAGATCGCCTGCAGCTGCAGTATTCTCGACTACTTGCAGGGGTATTCCGTCGACTGTTTCGGCTCGCTCGCAGAAGCGAGCGATACGCTCCACCGGGTCACCCGCGGTGCACAGGTCGCGGAGGTACGGGTGGCGCTGTAGTAGATTCTTACGCATCGGCGCGCTTCGATTGCCGTGCGATGGCGGATGATCGACAAACCACTTGTGTACGAGCCGATGCGATCCGCTGATGATGTTCGTGCCGCCGCAATGAGGCTCGACGTCGGTCAGCATCGCGTGTATCAGTACGCCACAGGGAGGCGATAGCCGCCCAGCGTAATTCCCGTCCATGTGCCAACCGGCGCTCGGTATGTCCCAGGTGCCGCCGGTTGGAAAGTGGAGGAAGAAGGCGCCTCAGTCCTTCGGCATCGGCAGCGGCTGATCTTCCAGTACTTGCCGAATGGCTGCGATCGTGCGGTCGGTGCCGACTGCGCGAAAGGCGGGATCTTCTTCAGGTGCTGCAGGTGCTCTGGCCGAGTCGATGTCCATGTCGAGGGTTCGTTTCGATGAAACCCGTCCTTGGCCAGCGCATTCCAGACGACGTCGCACATCGTCGCCGCGTCGTTGGCGTCAAAGGCATCTCGAACGCGCACCCAGCCGAATGCGCGGAAGTGCTCGAGCGATGACGGATCCAGACTGGACATGCGACTTGCCGCTGGCTGTGGCAGGATAACAGCACTATTCTATTTGACGTCGAGCCAACATGCGTGCCCTGCTGCAAGCGATAGCCGACTTGTTGTGGCCTGAGCGCTCGAAGGCGTCCGCGACCGGCTTCCCTGCGGATGTGTACCTGAGGCCTCTGATCATACTGATGATCGTTCTGCTGGCGGGGCCCGACATCTTTGCCGTGACGGAGCTCGCCACGATTCTGGAGCTCTTCGGCGCTACGATGTTTCTGCTGACATTCGCCGTCGGATTCTGGATTGTGGGGATTGCGGCATTCGACAGCTTGCGACAGTTCCTGCTGCCGATCGAGCACGTGGCATTGATCAGGATGCGCCGAAACCCTGTTGCCATCGTCAACGGGGTTCTCCTCATCGGCAGGCAAGGCCTGTATGTGTTTTGCCTGGGCTTGTCGGCCTATGCGTGGATTTGCGGTCTTCAGGGAGCGCTTTTCGGCTGATACATCTGAATCAGATTCCCGCAGGTGTCCGAAAAAATCGCGAGCGTGACGGGCCCGGCTACCGTCGGCTCCATCGTGAAGACGACGCCCTTGTCCTTGAGGCGCTGCACCTCACTGTGAATCGCGGAGCTTTCGAAAGCGGTCGCGGGAATACCGTCCTTCATGAGCGCGGATTGATAGGCGCTTGCGGCGGGGTGTCCGTTCGGTTCGAGCACCAGCTCGAGATCGCCCGGACCCTCGGGGGAGACGACGGTGATCCAACGGGCGCCGCCGGCTGGAAAGTCCTTCTCCTTCCTGAAGCCCAGCACATCCGTGTAGAACTTCAGCGCCTTCTCCTGATCGTCGACGAAAATGCTGATCAGTTTGATCCTCATGGAGAGCCATCCTCGTGGATTCACCGGGCGCTGAGCATTGCTCACCGCCGGCGCACTGTCTTCTCGAAAATTGCGATTGCGTCGGGCCCGCCCATCAACAGCAGGCATGTCGGCGGATGCGGCGTCCAATCTGGAACGTAGACCGAGCGCCGCAGGCTGCGCTGGTATTCCGCGGGCGAGATTCCGACCCTGCGTGCGAACAGCGTGCTGAAGGACCCCAGGCTGCTGAAGCCGACATCCAGGCACACATCCGTCACTGAACGGCCGCGCGCAAGGAGCCTTTGCGCGGCTGTGAGTCGTTCTCGGGTTCTGAACTGATGCGGTGTCTCGCCGAACGCCGCCTCGAATCTGCGGATGAAGTGGAATGACGACAGGCTCGCTTCGCGTGCTGCCTCTGCGATGGAGACGTTCGAGGAGCGCAGGTCCGAAAGAAGATCCCGAGCCCGGCAGAGTCGGAGAAAGGTCCGTCGGTTGCGCCAGGCAGGGGATTTCATATCCGCATTGTAGATCGCGTCGATGCGCCCGTCCCGCCGTCAGTTGGTCGTCAGGATGCAGCCGTCGGCTTTCGCGAACGCCTGCGCCTGGGCAAGCGCATCGCTCGCGTACAAGCCTCCGCCCGAAAGACGTCTAGTGCCCCTGGGTCGCGTCAGCTTGTCCGGAAAGATCGAGACGACACGTGAAGGCGAGGGCGGTGCGGATCGGGGGCTGCAAATCCCCCGCGTGTTTCGCGGCGAGTCGCCTGGCACGCTCGACGGCAGCCGCGGCGATCCCAGTGTTCTTCTTATCCGGTGGGTAGTTGATGTTGGGACCGACCGCGAGTGCGATGCCCCACCAGGCCATGGCCAGGGAGGGATCGAGTCGCGCTGCCTCGCGGAACGCGCGCTCACCCTCGTCTTGCTCGTAGGCGAGAACCATTGTGAGACCGCGGTCAAAGGCAAACTGCGCTGCCTGGATGTCCGTGGAAACAGGGTGATGTAGCTACGTATAGGGATCGGTCTTCCCGATGCCCAGCGTGCACACGGCGAGCATCGCCCACGGAAGCCTAATGGGTCTCATGCGGGCTCTCCTTGTCGACGAGGAACCTGACGAGATCGACAATATCGTCGAGGCTGTGGAGCGTATCCAATTCGATCCGGTACTTTCCATTCACGACGAGACAGGGCGTACCGGGAGCTTCCATAGCGCCGATCTGAGAATCCGCGGCCCGCATTTTCGTCTCCACACCGAACGATCGTGCCGCTCGGAGGAACTCCGCCGGGTTGACGCCAGTGAGGCGCCCATAACACCGCGCGGCATCTTCCAGGGTCGGCAAGGGAGACTTCGCTCGGCGTGCAAGGGGATCGACCACAGCGAGCTCGCCTGTTTTCCAGACCGCGTCGTAGATCGCTTGATGCGCCTTTTCCGCGACGCCCAGGTACTGCGCCGCGAAGAACGCGCGTTGGAACATGGGCATGTCTTCGGCCGCGCTGAATGATGCTGGCAGGAACGCCATCTGCGCGTTCGGGGGCAAGCTGCGCTCGAGCTTCTGAATGACCGGCTGGAATGCGTTGCAAGCCGGGCAGCCATACGAAAACACTTCCAGCACCTCTACTTTCCCCGCAGCCACCCGCGTGCGCTGCACGGGATTCAGGCGAACATAGTTCTTGCCCTCGACCCAGCCTACGGGCGCCGCCTGCGCATTCGGTGCCAGGGCAGCGGCCAGGGGACAGACAAGGGCGATGGCGATCCAGACAACGTGTTTCATGGGGTCTCCGCGGCGGAACATTGACTTCGACGTCTACAGGTGTAGTCTTAAAGGGAATCTACACCTGTAGTCGGTCTTGTGTCTACGCATGTAGACGGTGAGCTCACGATGAAAGCCCGCGCTCCGATCAGCGATGCCGAATCCCGCGTCCTCGCGGTGCTCTGGCGTGAGGGCGCTGCTACGAGCGAAAGCGTGATCGCCGCGCTCGCCGCGGAAAATTGGGAAGTCTCGACCGTCAAGACACTGCTCGCGCGCCTGGTGACCAAACGGGCCATTCGCGCAAAGAAGGAAGGCCGACGCTACGTGTACTCACCGGTGCTGACCCGGGAGGAGTGGATCACTACGGAGAGCGAGGGGCTGCTCAGCCGCGTGTTCGGTGGCCGTGTTGCGCCGTTGGTCCAGCATTTCAGTGAGCATCGCAAGCTGTCGAAGGCAGATATCGGCGACCTCAAGCGTTTGATCGAGGAGTTGGACGATGGCGAATGAGGTGCTCTCCGCCCTCGTCCGGCTGTCGATTGTTGCGACGCTCGGCGTCCTCGTCATGATCCCGCTGCGCAAGCCCCTCCGTCGCGCGGTGGGTACCGAAGCGGCTTACTGGCTGTGGCTGTTTTTGCCCGGAAGCCTGCTTGCCGTGTTTCTGCCTCGAGCCTCTGCCGGGGTCTGCGGTCCGGATACGCTCCTCAGTCCTGTCGTCAACAACTGCGCTATGAGCGTCACACTGATATGGAGCATCGGCGCCGTAGCCGCGCTCGCGTGCTTTGCGTACTGCCAATGGCTCTTGAGGAGATCGCTTGGCCGCTTGCAGGAGCGGCCCGATGGCACCCACTGGAGCCCGGCCGCGAGGCAGCCCATGCTGATCGGCGGGTGGCGTCCAAAGATTGTGTTGCCGGGCGACTTCGAGACTCGCTATTCACTCACCGAGCGCGCGCTCGTCCTGGCCCATGAGCGGGCTCACCTCGCGCGCAACGATGCGCTCACCAACACCCTCGCGTCCGCAATCGTGTGTCTGTTCTGGTTCAATCCCCTCGTGTACTGGGCCTGGAGCCGATTCCGGTTCGATCAGGAGGTGGCCTGCGATGCGGCCGTGCTCCGCCAGTCGAAGCTTTCGCGGCGCTGTTACGCGCAGGCGCTGGCGAAGACCCACGTCGTGGGCCCCGCCGCGATCGCTTTCGGTTGGCAGCGCCGTCATCCGCTGATCGAGCGGATTGCAATCCTCAAGCGCCCGGCTCCCAGTCGCACCCGGAGGCTGATGGGGTATGCGCTGGCCCTGGGGCTGATGCTCTCGGGAGTCTATGCTGTCTGGTCGTCCGTACCCGGCTTGCCGGGTGGTGACGGCTGACGCCACCCGCACACGCGCGGTGATGCACCCGGAGTCGCCTTCGCGTGCGTATTAGTCTCCGAGCCATGTCGCGCCCCCGCTGGAGATGTCTGTGGGCTACCTTAGATCCGCTTGCCTCGTCCTGGGTCTTGCCATCGTTCCCGCGCTCTGCGGCGCACAGCTCCCCAAACTCCACCTTCCATATTTCGCGGATATGCGTCGCGAGGCGGTCGAGTCGGTAAGCATCACCGTTGGCCCGATTGCACTGTGGTTCGCGGGGCATGTGATCCGTGACAGGGATCCTGACAGTGCTGCAGTCAAAAAGCTCGTCCGGGGGCTGCACAAGGTGCAGATCCGTAGCTATCGGTTCAAGACGGATCATGTGTACTTGCAATCGGAGCTGCAGGGGCTGAGGCGCCAGCTGTCCGCGCCTGGTTGGCACCAGATGGTGCAGGCACGTGAGGGCGTTTCGAAAGAGGACGTGGACATCTATTACGCGCTCGACGATCGCACCGTCACGGGGCTGGCGATCTTGTCCGCGGAGCCGCGGGAATTTACAGTGGTGAGCATCAGTGGCCACATCGATCTGGATCAGGTTGCCCGCCTGCGTCACACCTTCCTGTCCCATGAGCGTATCCAATGACAGTCCGTCGGAAGCCTGCGGGGCAGGCGTCTGGCGAGGCGCCGACCAGGACCCCCAGCGGTGGATCGTGTCTCTCGACGCCGATGAGTGCGGTGAGCTCGTCCGTAGCGCCCAGAGGCTGGCGGGCCGGCCGCTGGAGAGCATTCAGCCGGCAGACTTCCCGCTCCCACGGCTGGGACCGAAGCTCGCTGCCGTCGCGGCGACGCTCGAAAGAGGTTCGGGCTTCACTCTACTGCGAGGTCTTCCCGCCGAGCAGCTGCCGGAGGCGTTGCTGCAGATCGCCTTCTGGGGCATGGGGACCCACCTCGGCGTAGGTGTCTCACAGAGCGCCTCGGGCGACCGCCTGGGTCATGTCTTCGATCGCGGCAGCCCGGACAAAGAGCGCTATTACACCCGAGGCGGGGCGCTCGAATTTCACATGGATCCTGTCGATGTCGTGGGTTTGTTGTGCCTGCGGAGTGCCGCCTCGGGAGGCGCAAGCCGCATCGTGAGCGCCGGACAGCTCCACAATGCGATTCGCGCAGAGCGCCCAGACCTTCTGCGACTGCTGTATCGAGGCTTCCACAACAGCAGGCGCGGCCACGGCGAAGCCAAGCCCTCGAAGCGAGTGCCCGTGTTCGCGCAAGGCGCGCATGGACTCGAGTGTTATTTCCTGCCGGTGACGATCCGCCAGGCGGTGGAGCAGGGATGCCCTCTGTCGGCACTGGAGGAGGAGGCGTTGGCCTTCG
>Ga0207707_10002590_pt1 | contig 16201 bp, 13 predicted proteins | sample KBSC83BmetaG_FD_184336 | JGI IMG/M metagenome (GOLD analysis project Ga0207707, IMG submission 184336) | Corn rhizosphere microbial communities from Kellogg Biological Station, Michigan, USA - KBS C8-3B metaG (SPAdes) (version 2) | ecosystem: Host-associated > Plants > Roots > Rhizosphere ...
CCCGCGCTCCAGGATCCGTCACCGGACAGCAGCAGCACGCGGTCGGCGAAGCGCGCCGCGAGTGTCGGATCGTGCAGCGTGGCGATTACGGCGCGGCCGTCATCGGCAAGCTTGCGAAACAATGTCAGTACGGCCAGTTGATGATGCGGGTCGAGATGATTGGTGGGCTCGTCGAGCAGGAACACCACGGGGTCCTGTGCGAGCAACGAGGCGATGGCTACCCGACGTCGCTCGCCGCCGGAGAGTGTGTCTGTCATTCGTCCGCTGAGCGCGCCCATGTCCACGGCTGAGAGCGAGCTGTGGGCGGCCCGTTCATCTTCATCGCTCTCCCATTCCCACAGGGAGAGATGGGGGTGGCGGCCGATCAGTACGGACTCCAGTACCGTCGTGACGAACGCATCTTCGAGATCCTGAGCCAGAAAACCCGCCTGGCGTGCGATGGCTCGTCGACCCATGTGCGCCAGCGGCACGCCGTCCATGAGCACTGTGCCGCCCGAGGGTGGACGTAAGCCAGCCAAGGTATGCAGCGTGAGGGTCTTGCCCGAGCCGTTGCGACCCAGGATGGCGACGAACTCTCCGGGTGCGATGTCGAACGAGAGATCGCGAACCAGCGTGCGGGTCCCCACCAGCACCGTGAGGTGCTGAGCTGACAGAGATGCACGGCGGTCCTGTGGGGCGGCGCTCAATATGAGGTCCAGCGGTCGTGTGGGTCGGCGCTCAATGGGAGGTCCACCGGATTTCCGCCGCGGTCGCCGGGCCGACCATCGCATCGCGCAGGCTGCTCGGCATCTCGAACTCGGTCGGCGACAGCGGCCTGCGCCCGGCCATGATCTCCGCCTGCGCCTGGGGATACAGCGGATGCGCGTCAGGGTCGGCAAAACCCTGCGGGAAGATCGGCGCACCGCTGCCCAGAGCGTACTTGTCGGTGGCGCCCAGCGTGTGCAGCAGCTCGTGAGCGATCACGACGTCGTTGCTTCCGGCGAGCGCTCGATCGGCAAAGACCTGCACCACACCGACCAGGCCCTTCTGCATGCCGTGGGAGTCCGGAAGCGCCGGCAGCCGCTGCGGATCATGGTAGAGGACGAAAAGCCGAATTCTGGGCGGAACGGCGCCGCCGGTGGCTGCGTGAGCGGCGAACCAGCGTAATTTCAAGCTCCACCACGCCACTCCGAGGGGTCCGGTGTCCGGCTCCAGCACCGGAGGCAGCTGCGTCGAGGGCGGGTACAGCTCGATGCGCACCGGCTGGTCGACGTTGCGCCCGAAGCGCGGCGCCTGCGCCGCGAAGAAGGCCTCGATGTCGAGGAAGTCCTCGCGCGTAAGCGCAGCAACGTATCTGGCCGTCACGGGGCTGTCGTCCGCGGGAATGGGAAAGAGGCCCACCCACAGCGGGCTCTTCCAACTGGTCGCGCCGGAACGGTCCTGCCAGGCACGGACCGCCACGAACAGCAGAATCAGCAGCAGGAGGAGAATTCGAACCTGTTTCCACACGGGTGCGGCGCGCAGGTCGGCGGGGACTCAAGGTTGCAGTCGGGTCGCGGTCCAGGGACCGGGATCGAACGAGCCCGAGGCCGCGGAGCGCAGCGTCCGGCTCCAGCGAGCCCGGTCGTGGATGCGGGCTTCGCCTTCGACCCACAGCTCCAGTTTCTCGACCCACAACTGGTACCCGCCCCAATGAGGGGGACGGGGAATGGCGATCTCGGCATCGTCCTCCGGGCCCCTGTGGTCCGGAGGCGGAGTACCGAAGCGTTCGGCCATCACCAGCAGGGCCTGCCGCAGGTGCTCGCGCGATCCCACGGGCTCGCTTTGCGCGCTTCCCCAGGCTCCCAGGCGGCTCTGCCAGGGACGCGAGGCAAAATAGGCGTCGCTGTCGGCAGGGGAAGTCTCGACGACCGGACCTTCGACCCGCACTTGCCGATGCAGAGCGTCCCAATGGATGACGGCCGCGGCCCTGGGATTGCGCTGGATCTGCTGACCTTTCAGAGAGCGGTAATTGGTGTAGAACACCAGATAGCCGGGGTGGGCCACGATCCGCTTGCACAGCACGACCCGGGCGGATAGCCCGCCGGCGCCATCGGAAGTGGCCAGCACCATGGCGTTCGGATTGGGTTGGGTGCGACGCTGCCAGGCCTGGGCCATCCACTGCTCGAGAATCGGGAGCGGATCGTCCGGGAGCGGTTGCGGCAGGAGCTCGGTGTGAGGGCTCATCTGCTCAATGCTAGTGCAAAATCAACGACGTGGACATGAGTGGCGATCCGCAAGCCGGTCTCGCCCGTGCGCCTGGGCTTGCGGACCCCCGGCAACGCATAGAAAGATGCGCTATCCCAGGCAAGGCTCGAGCGATATGACTCGCGAGGATCGGTCTTCTGCTTCGAACGAAGGGCGCGGTGGCGATGCGCCGGCTCAGGGCACCGACAAGGGTGGGGTGGCCCAAGGCGCTGACAAGGGTGGGGCGGCCCAAGGCGCTGACAAGGGTGGGGCGGCCCAAGGCGCTGACAAGGGCGGCGCGGCTCGGAGCGCGGACACGGGCGCGGGCCTGGGTGCCAACGAGGGTGCGGGCCAGGGTGCCGACGAGGGCAAGCGTGCTGGCAAGGCCGGCGCCGGCAAAGGCGACCTGACCCTGGAGGATCTGCGCCAGCGGCTGAATCAGATCGACCGTCAGTTGATTTCGCTGGTGGCAGAGCGCAAGGCCATCAGCGGCGAAGTGGCGCGAGTCAAACGAGCCACCGGACGCCCGACGCGCGACTACGAGCGCGAGAAGGAAGTCATCCTGAATGTCAGGGCCATTGCCCACGAGCTCGGCGTGTCCGAGGCGCTCGCGGAGGATCTGCTGCACCTCCTGATCCGGTCCTCCCTCACCACGCAGGAGCACGCCAGCGTGGCTGCCAGCGGCGCGGGGACCGGCCGTCGTGCCCTGGTGATCGGCGGTAGCGGCAAGATGGGCGGCTGGTTCGTTCAGTTTCTCGCTTCGCAGGGGTTTGCGGTCGAGGTTGCGGACCCCGCGGGAGCGCCGGCAGGTGCGAAGCATGTCGTGGACTGGCGCACGACCGACCTCAAGCACGACTTCATCGTCCTGGCGACACCCCTGGGCATCACAGATGCGATCCTGCGTGATCTGGCGCTGCGCCGACCCCCGGGCGTCATTTTCGACGTGGGTTCGCTGAAGTCGCCGCTGCGCTCGGGGCTGCTCGCGCTGAAGTCGCACGGCTGCAAAGTCACCTCGTTGCACCCCATGTTTGGCCCGGACACCGAGCTGCTCTCCGGCCGCCACGTCGTGTTCGTCGATCTGGGCTGTCCGGAGGCTCTTGCGGCGGCTCGCGCGCTGTTCTCGCCCACGATGGCGGAGCAGGTCGTCATGAGCCAGGACGACCACGATCGCCTGATTGCCTATGTGCTGGGGCTCTCCCATGCCCTCAACATCGCTTTCTTCACTGCCCTCGCCGAAAGCGGCGAGGCGGCACCCAGGCTTGCGCGGATGTCCAGTACGACTTTCGACTCACAGCTGGATGTCGCCACCCGCGTGGCGCAGGAGAGCCCCGATCTCTACTTCGAAATCCAGAGCCTGAACGACTATGGCGCGGAGTCGCTCGAGGCGCTCTCCCAGGCCGTGGAGCGCATCAGGACGGCGGTTCTGTCACAAAACCACGAAGCGTTCGTTGCTTTGATGCAGCGTGGACGTGACTATCTGGAGGACCGTCGTACGGTCACGCAACGCAGGGCCTGAACCGCTCGCGGGCGATTCTATTCAAGGGGAACGACCGGGCATGCGCCGACCTTTTACGGGCCAGCGAAGGATGAGTACTGCCGAAGACCGTCTGCACTCCCTGGAATCCGAGAACCGGCTTCTGAAGGCTCGCCTGGGCGAGCTCACCGATCAGGTCACCCGCAACGACTCGCTGCTGCGCAAGACGCAGGAGCGCGAGCTGGATCTGCTACGCGCGGGCTCCCTGCCGCGGCTGCTCGAGCGGATCTGCTACGGCCTGAAGGCCTCCTACCAGCTCGATGCGGTGTATCTGCTGCTGCAGGACCCGCAGCATGAGATCCGCCACCTGCTTTCCGCCGACGAGCAGCAGGACGTGCGCTTCGTCGATGCGCTCACCTCGCTGGCGCCGCAACTGGGCGCGCTCGACCGGCCCTGGCTGGGGCCCTACAACCCGGCCGATCATGAGCAACTCATGTACGGATGCCGCGGGGCCGGCAGCGTCGCGGTCATTCCGCTGCTGCGCAACGAGCAACTCGACGGCGTGCTGGTGTTCTCGAGCTCCGATCCGTTTCGCTTCACGAGCGAGCTGGCAACTGACTTTCTGGCTCATCTGGGGGTCGTGACCGCGATCTGCCTGGAGAACGCGATCAATCGCGCCCGCTTGCTGCGGAGCGGTTTCACGGACTTCCTCACGGGATTCCACAACCGTCGCTATCTCAACGCACGCCTGCGCGAGGAGCTTTCACGCGCGCAGCGGGTTCATCAGTCGATCGCGTGTCTCATGATCGACGTCGATCACTTCAAGCGCATCAACGACCGCTACGGGCACCTGGCTGGAGATACCGTCCTGCAGGAAGTCGCGCATCGCATCGACACCGAGATGCGCACCAGCGATACGGGAGCTCGCTTCGGCGGAGACGAGTTCGCGATCGTCCTCCCACAGGGCGGTGTCGTGGATGCGGAGAAGGTTGCGTTGCGAGTTCTGCTCGCGGTCCGCGGCCAGCCGATCGTGATCAGCCCCGAGGCGAGCGAGAACATCACACTGTCGATAGGCGTTGCGGCCGCGGCACCCCCGCAAGGTACCCGTGACTATAAAGTTCTTGCCGATCGCCTCATCGCGGAGGCAGACGCAGCTCTGTACCGGGCCAAGAGCGCCGGCCGCAACCGGATCGAGTGCTCGCAGAACGTCGTGGCCTAGGCCTCAGGCCGCCAGGCTCGAGAGCCGGCCTCAACGCTCGCTCCGCGACCGCGAGCCGCTCAGGTCAGTCCCGACACAGCCTTGAATCCGCGCACGAGCGCCGCTTCGAACTCCGGCGTGCCCGGAAGCAGCGGCCCTGGCCGATTGACGATGCCGTTGTTGATGACGCCGTTGGCCATCTGAAACGCAAAGCGGATCTGCCCGGTCTCCTCCTCGCTCAGCTCCCGTCCGATCCTCTGCCGGTGGCAGTCGATGGTGAGCTGCATGGTCTGCCGGCCGCTGGCGCGGAACGGCTCCCAGAAAACCGGGTCGGTCGCGCCCTTGACCAGCACCGCGCGCCAGAAATTCTGGTAGCGCAGCAGATGACGGTAGGAGCTCAGGATCGCGTACGCGGCGAAGTCCTCCTCGGGCTTCAATGAGGCGAACCCTTCCGCGCGCTGTACCCAGCGCGCCTCGAGCCACTCCGCTCCCATCGCTTCCAGCAGGGCCTCCTTGTCGGTGAAGCGGGAATAGAAGGCTCCGACCGAGCTGCCTGCCGCCTTGACGATGTCGTTGATGGAGATGGCCTGCCAGGGGTGGGCCTGCAGCAGCTTCCAGGTGGCTGCCATCAAGGCGTCCCGGGTCTTGCGGCTGCGGTCCTGCTTGGTGGGCAGCGGGCGGCGCAGGCCGCTCGTGGGCGCGGCTTGACTCAAAACTCGAATCCGTGTTCTGATTCTATTCATTACCAGTCCGATAAGCCTAAACCATTAATTAAAACGAGCTAAATCGTGAACTCAGACTCGGGTTTTGGGAAGCCCAAAAGCGCCCAGGCGAGTCAGATTCAGGGGGATTCGATGAAGAAGTATTCCATTGCCGCCTGCGTGTGCATGGCGGTTGCGGCGACCATTCAGGCGCGGGGCGCGGATTCCACCGATGTGCCGCAGGCCCCGGCGCAAGCCCAGTCCCAGGCTCCGGCCAGGCTCGAGGAGGTGGAGATCACCGGCTCGAGAATTCAGCACGTGGGCATGACCACGCCGACGCCGGTGACCTCCGTCAGTCTCGATGAGCTGACGTCGATGGCCCCGACGACCCTGATCAACGCCCTGGTGGAACTGCCCCAGTTCTATGGGAGCGCCACGACCGCCAACTTCAACACCGGCGCGAACGGCTTCTTCGTCTCACCGGGCGGCGGCTCGCTGAACCTCAGAGGCATGGGGAGCAAGCGCACCCTCACCCTGCTGGATGGCAGGCGCATGGTGGACTCGAGCCTGTACGGCGGCCCGGATATCAATCTCTTCCCGCAGGCCCTGGTGAAGCGCGTGGATACGGTGACCGGCGGCGCCAGCGCGGCGTACGGAACCGATGCGGTCGCCGGTGTCGTCAACTTCATCCTCGACACCAAGTTCGACGGTTTCAAGGCTACCGCGCAGCACGGCCAGACGAGCCGCGGCGACAACAAGAACGACGAATACTCGATGACTTTCGGGCGCAAGCTCGGCGAGCGCGCGCACATCATCCTCTCAGGGGAGCACTACGCCGAGGATCCGGTCTACACGTACAACGGCCGCTCGTGGTACCAGGGCTGGGGCCTGCTGCAGAGCACCGCCGCCGGGGCCGGCAACAGCCAGTCCAATCCACGCTTCTATCCGGCTTCTCACATCACTTCGACCAACGCCTCGCTGGATGGAGTGATCACCGCCTGGCAGGCCGTTCCGGGCAACACGGTGCCCGCGTCCTTCGGACCGATGATCTTCAACAGCGACGGATCCGTCAGCCCGTTCGTACCGGGATCGCAGGTCTCGACGGCGACCCAGGCGCAATCGGTGCTCGGCGGCGGCAGCGGTACGGACAACGGCGCGGATCGACCGAGCGTGGAACCGCAGTCGAGCCGCAACAGCTTCTTCACCTACCTGGATGTGGACGTGACGGACAACCTGAACGTCTACTTCCAGGGGATCTATGCCAACGAAATGGTGAAAACCACCAATGCGGGCGGCGCGTTCTCGGCCGGCAGCGGCCAGCAGATGACGATCTACGCCAACAACGCCTTCCTGCCCGCCAGCCTGGCGCAGCAGATGGCCGCCAACAACATCGCTTCGTTCACCTTCGGTCGCATCGGCGACAATCTCGACATCGCCAACAATGCCTTCGCCGAGGACGACACGAAGGTGCGGGCCGGCACGCTCGGCTTCAAATCCAAGATTGCGGGCGGGTTCTTCAAGGACTGGTCGATCGATGGCAACTACCAGTTCGGTGAGACCAACCTGGACGCGCGCCAGATCGGGGGGATTCGCCTCGACCGCATCTTCATGGCGGTCGATGCCGTCAAGAACCCGACGACCGGTCAGATCGAGTGCAACGTCACTCTGGTGTCGGGCCAGTATCCGAATTGCGTGCCGCTGAACCTGTTCGGCCGCGGCAACGCCTCGCCGGCTGCCATCGACTGGGTGACGGGCTACGATCCGGGCGTGGCCGTGACGACCACACCCTATTACGCGAGCGGCCCGCAGGGGACCTTCAGCTACATCGGCGGGACGGACAAGGACCGCGCCGTCGACATCCAGCAAAGCAACGGCGAGGTCGTCGCCTCGGGGGACCTCTACAAGGGATGGGGCGCCGGGGCGATTTCCATGGCCCTGGGCGGTACCTTCCGCCGCGAGGCGCTCAACCAGCTGGTTTACGACTCGCAGGGCAATCCTTCCACCAGCCCCAACGTGCTGCCTGTTCCCGCTAACAACGCCGCGCTCGGCATCCGCGGTGTGCCCCCTGGCGCAGCCAACAACTCCGTGGATCTGCAGTTCTCCAAGGTGCCGTTCGTCAAGGGCGAATTCGACGTCAAGGAGGCATTTGCAGAGACGGAGATCCCCCTGATCTCCAACAAGCTGTTCCTGCAGCAGCTCAATTTCAACGCCGCCGTCCGCTGGGCCGACTACAGCGGCAGCGGTTCGATCCTGGCCTACAAGATGGGATTGGATGGTGACGTGACGCAGGATGTGCGCCTGCGCGCGACCTATTCCCGCGACGTGCGCGCGGCCAACCTCGACGAGCGCTTCGACAGGACCGGCGGCGTCGCGACACTGATCGACTACGGCAGAGCCGGCAACCCGACCGAGAACATCACCATCGTGCAGGGTGGCAATCCGGCGGTGAAGCCGGAGACTGCCGACACGATCACGGCAGGCATCGTGTTCCGTCCCCACTGGCTCTCGGGCGCGGATTTGTCGGTCGACTGGTTCGATACCAAGCTGACGGACGCCATCCAGGCGTTCACGGCGCAGCAGATCGTCCAGCAGTGCTATCAGCAGAACAACACCGACCAGTGCGGCAATATCACGCGCAATCCCGATGGCACGATCTTCATCGTCAACCAGACCTATCAGAACATCGCCAAGGCCGAGGTCGGGGGCATCGACATCGAAGGCGGCTACTCGCACGGGATCCATCTGCTGGGCGGCGGCCCGGAGAGCGTGTCCGCGCGCCTGTTCTCCAGCTACCTCAAGACGAACACGACCACCAGTGCGACCGGTGTGGAGACCGAGTTCGCCGGTGACGTGGGCGTCATGAGCCTGCCGAAGTGGAAAGTGACGGCGTACGTCCAGTACAACAATGGCCCGTTCAGCACCTTCTTCGAGAGCCGCTTCATCAATGGCGGCAAGGTGAACGCCCTGTACAACCTCACCAGCTGGGACCTTGCCAACAACCACGTGCCGTCGGTCGTGTACTACGACATGCGCCTGACCTACGACATCCCGATCGGCTCGAGCACGCTGGAGCTGTATGGCGTGGTGAACAACATCACCGACAAGGCGCCGCCGATCGTGCCGGCGTATGTGGCGCTCTACAGCGCACCTGCCCAGACCAATCCGACGCTGTACGACGTGCTGGGACGGCGGTTCACATTTGGTCTCAGGCTGACGATGTGACCTGAAAATGGGAACCAAGTGCGACTTGCACGGCGCCGAGCCGCGGTCAATGACACGGCGCCAGGTCTTGAGCGAGGCTCTGGCGTTGACTGCCATGACGCTCGCACCAGCGGCGCTTCCAAGCGCCGCGGCGCGCGCGCAAAACGGCGGCGGCATCGCCCCACTGCCGGCACAGCCGGGGCCCAGACCGGGCACCTGGCTCGTGCTCCTGGGCACCCGCGCCGGGCCGGGCATCGATCTCACGCGCGGCCAGACCGGCAGTGCCGTGGTAGTCGACGGCCGGCCCTATCTGATCGACTGCGGCTATGGAACGGTACGGCAGCTGGTGGCCAGCAAAGTGGGATATCTGCAGATCAGCACGGTGTTCTTCACCCATCTGCACGATGATCACACGGGTGATGTGCCCGCGCTGTTCTCATACCAATGGACCAACGGCAAGCGGACGCCGACGGACGCGTACGGACCCTATGGGACGAGCAGGCTGGTCGCGGCTTCGGTGGCGGTCATTCACGTCAACGTCGAAATCCGCACCGCCGACGAAGGGCGTACCGTGGACGTGGATACACAATTCCACGGCCACGATGTATCCGCTTCGGACACTCCCGTACAGGTGTTCAAGGACGATCGCGTGACTGTCACCGCTGTGGAGAACACCCACTATCCGCCGCGCTCCAAGGCCAACATGATGCATCGCAGCCTCGCGCTGCGCATGGAAACCAAGGATCGGTCCATCGTGTTCGCAGGCGATACGGCGTATTCGGCCAATGTTGCCAGGCTGGCGCGCGGCGCGGACGTGCTCGTCTGCGAGGTCGCGGATGCGAGCGCGCTCGCGCAGATGGAGCAGAGGTCGAAGGCCGAGGCGGCGGCCGGTCGCCCGAACAACATCTTCCGTCACGTGGCTGAGACACATTCCTCCCCGGCGGATGTAGGGCGTATGGCCACGGAGGCCGGCGTGAAGATGGTGGTGCTGAATCATCAGCTGGCGGGCGCCTCGGCCGGCGGCCTCGGCTATCCCGTGACGGCCTACATCCAGGGCGTGCGGCAGGGCTACTCCGGGGAAGTCGTCGTCGGGCAGGATCTGATGGTGCTGTAGAGGTCCCGCAAACCTCCGCGAGGCTGCCGTCACCGATCTGAGCCAGTGCGGCGCGGGAGCGTCATCGACCTGGCCCACCACGGCGCAGCAGCGCGATGAAGAGCGGGGCGCCCACCAGAGCCATCACCGCTCCAACCGGGAGCTGTCGGGGGCTTGCGATCGTGCGTGCCACCAGATCGGCGGCGGCGAGTAGCGCGCCACCCAACAACGCAGATGCGGGCGCGACGATGCGATGATCGCTCGTCCTGAAGGCCAGCCTGACGGTGTGCGGGGTGATGAGGCCCACGAATCCGACGGTCCCCGCATTGACGACTGCAATGGCCGTCAGGGCCGCGCAGGCAAGGAAGATGAGCATCCGCCAGGCATCGACGTGCAGTCCCACGCTGCGAGCACGCAACTCCCCGGCTGCCAGCACGTTGAGCGGGCGAGCGACACTGAAGGCGAACGCAAGTGCCACGAGCGCGGCGATAGCGCTCGCCCATGGGTTCAGCGCCCAGCCCAGATCTCCCGCGAGCCAGAACACCATCCCGCGGACCTGAGAAGTGTCGGCCATTGCCAGCATGACGCTGACAAACGCGCCACAGGCGCTCGCCAGCACCACGCCCGTCAGCAGAAGTCGCGGAGTCCCGCCGCCTCGGGCCAGCAGATAGACGATGACGACGGCGCCCAAAGCGCCGGCGACGGCCGCCGATTGCACGAGCGCGGCTGCGGCCCCTGCGATCATCGCCAACAGGGCGCCCACGGCGGCGCCGCCGGACACGCCGAGCACGAAGGGATCGGCGAGCGGGTTACGGAACAACGCCTGCAGCAGGACGCCCGCGAGTGCCAGAAGACTTCCGACACCGAGTCCCGCGAGCAGGCGCGGCAGACGGACTTCCATCATGACAGTGCGGGCCGTCTCACCGCCGCCGCCCGCGAGGGCGGCCAGCGCCTCGCGCGCGCTGATTCCCGAACCGCCAATGACGAGTGAGGCGACCGCGACCGCTCCGGCGATCACGAGCAGCATGGCAAAGCGGCGCCCCGCCGTCGCCGGAAATGTCGGGTGTGTGGCCAAGCGGCGTAGGGTAATGCCCGCGGCCCGTTCTGACTAATGGCGCGGCTGGCGGGAGCTCGCGGTGGAGGCGCGCCGAGGGGGCGGTGCCAGGGCGCCCGACGCGGTGTCCAGCCAGGGCTCGATTTCCGGACAGGCCGCGGTCAGACTGCCGGCCATGAGCGATCTGATCGACTCGGACGGATTTCGCGCCAACGTCGGCATCATCCTGATGAACAGCGCGTGTGATGTGTTCCTCGGCCGGCGGACCGGGGGGCGCGGCTGGCAGTTTCCGCAGGGCGGTGTGCGCAAGGGCGAGGCGCTCGAGCAGGCGCTGTTTCGCGAGCTGCACGAAGAGATCGGCCTGTCCCAGGCGGACGTCCAGCTGGCCGGCCAGTCGCAGCGTTGGCTGCGCTACCGGCTCCCTCCCCGGTACGTGCGCCGCAATCAACAGCCCGTGTGTATCGGCCAGAAGCAGCGCTGGTTCCTGCTGCGCCTGCAGCGCACACCCGTGACGTTCGATTTCGGCAGCACCCCGGAGCCGGAATTCGATCAATGGCGCTGGGGCTCCTGGTGGGAGCCGGTCCGGGAAGTCATCTATTTCAAGCGCCCGGTCTACATCAAGGCGCTCACCGAGTTGGCGGCGATCGCGTTCCCCCAGGGAGCGCCGCCCCACCCCGAGTGGTGGCCGGAAGTGACCGCACCGACGAGCGGGTCACAATCGGCGACGACATCTATCGACTGATCCACGGCCCGGGACGACACTTACGTCTCAAGGCATGCGCGCGACCGAAGGAAAGCCCAGTGTCGTCATTCGGACACACCACCCCTTACGACAGTTCATCGTCTGGGGTGCCGTGCCGCTCATTGGGCTGTTCGCGCTGTACGTGATCTACGAGCTCGGCCGTTACGATGCCGGCTACGACCGCCTGGCCGTCGCTCAGCAGCGCACCGAGCTGCAGGTGCAGATCGAGCACCTGGAGAAATCAAACCGCGAATTGCGTACACACCTGGCGGAGCTGGACACGATAAGAATAGGCCGTGCGCGTGAGCAGGCCGAAGTGTCCCGCACCATCGGGGACCTGCAGGCCCAGGTGGCGCGGCAGACCCAGGAGCTGGCCTTCTATCGCGGCATCGTGGCGCAGGGAACTCCCGCCGTCGGAGCGAAGATCCAGCAAGTGCGGATCACGCGAGGGCCGAAGACAGGCCAGTTCGTCCTGCACCTGGCGCTCGTGCGTTCCGTACGTCCCGACAACGTGGCGGCGGGGGCTGTCGGGGTCAGCGTGGAGGGGCAGTCGAACGGCGCCACCGCGACGGTGGATTTGAGCACGCTCACGGCCGGGAAGGTCCATGAGCTGTCGTACAGCTTTCGGTATTTCGAGAATTTCGATCAGGAGGTGGCGCTCCCGGCCGGGCTGAAACCCGATCATGTGTCGATCGAGGTCCGCTCGAGCCACAAGGACATCGCCCCGGTCACCCAGACGTTCCCGTGGAGCGTGGACACCACGGGCTAGATCACTGGGCGCCCTGGTCGCCGCGGCCCTGCACGTGGGGAAGCGTCGGGACTCCGGGCGTCCGCATCGCAAAGGCCAGTCATCATGTTCAGCAAAGTGCCCAAACAAGCGCGGATCGACACGCTCATCGGCCGGGCCTCGCGCCTGCAGGGGGACCTGGAATATGCCGGCGGTCTGCACCTGGACGGTGAGATCCTGGGGAACGTCACGGCGGTTTCCGGCACGAACTCGAGCTTGTCCGTGAGCGATACCGCCCGGATCGAAGGGTCCGTCGAAGTCCCTCACGTTATGTTGAACGGGACCGTGCGGGGCGACATCCATGCCCGTGAGCGGCTGATTCTGGGCGCGAACGCCCGGGTCGAAGGGAATGTCTCCTACGGGGTCATTGAGATGACGCTCGGCGCCCAGATCATGGGAAAGCTGACGCAATATCCGCCCGCGGATGCGGCAGAGGCTGCGCCCGCGCCGGCGGATGCCACCGAGTCGGGCTGACGGCTTGCTTTGACCCGCGGGACGTGCGCTCCTACACTGCCGTGGATGAGTCGAGGTTGCACTGAATGAGTACGCTGGAATCCGAAACCGTTGCCGAGACGCCGCTGCTGCTGTTCACCGACGCAGCCGCCCGCAAGGTGGGCGATCTCATCCGCGGCGAGGGCAATCCGAACCTGATGTTGCGCGTGTTCGTGCAGGGGGGCGGGTGCTCCGGCCTGCAGTACGGCTTCGAGTTCGATGAGCAGCTCCAGGACGGGGATACCTGTGTCGAGAACCTGGGCGTGAAGCTGCTCGTGGACCCCATGAGCGTGCAGTACCTCACCGGGGCCGAAATCGACTACCGCGAGGGCCTGGATGGGGCCCAGTTCGTGATCCGTAATCCGAACGCGACCACCACCTGTGGTTGCGGTTCCTCTTTTACCGCCTGATGCACCCGTGAGCTCGGGTGCCGCTTCGGCCCGGTTCCCCCAAGCACGCGCCGCGGCCCTTCCTGTCCCCGACGTCCTGGCGGCCGTCGATCTCGGCTCCAACAGCTTCCACATGGTCGTGGCGCGCTACTCGCACGGCCAGCTCGTCATCATCGACCGGTTGCGCGAGATGGTGCGCCTGGCCGCCGGTGTCGAGGAGAACGGCCGCATCGACAAGGAAGTGGCGAACCGCGCCCTGGCCTGCCTGGAGCGCTTCGGTCAGCGCCTGCGGGACATGCATGCCGACAGCGTGCGCGTCGTGGGCACCAACGCCCTGCGCGTCGCTCACCGCAAGCAGGCATTTCTGGAAAGGGCGCGCGAGGCCCTCGGCCACCCCATCGAAATCATCTCCGGGATGGAAGAGGCCCGACTGATCTACTCGGGCGTCGCTCACACCATGCCGAGCGAGCCGGGGAGGCGCTTGGTGGTCGACATCGGTGGTGGCAGCACCGAGCTGATCATCGGTGAAGGCCTCACGCCGCTGGAGCTCGAGAGCCTGCAGATGGGATGCGTCTCCTTGAGCGAGCGATTCTTCCGCGACGGCAAGATTTCCGCCAAGCGCGTGGATCGCGCCCGCGTGGCCGCCCGACTGGAGCTCGAGCCCGTGCAGGCCGCCTTCCGCCGCCGCGGCTGGGACCGCTGCGCCGGCAGCTCCGGCACCGTGCGCGCCATCGGCGAAGCGATCCAGGAGCTCAATCCACAGGCGCGCACCATCAGCGCCGCGGGCCTGGAAGACACCCTCAAATACATGGTCGAGGCAGGTCACATTCGTGAGCTGCGCCTCCCGCCGATCACCGAAGATCGCCGCCCGGTATTCCCCGGCGGGGTCGCCATCATGGCCGCGATGTTCGACGTGTTGGGTCCGGATGAGATGCACATTGCCGAAGGGGCGATGCGTGAAGGCATTCTCTATGACATGGTCGGCCGGTTCACGGACGAGGACGCCCGCGAGCGCACCGTTCGGGCGATGCAGCACCGCTACCATGTCGATGGCGCCCAAGCAGAGCGCGTCGGTGCCACGGTGTTGGATTTTCTCGGGCAGACGCGGGAGACCTGGCGCCTCTCGGATCCACTCGCGGACCTGAGCCTGAAGTGGGCAGCCGCGCTGCACGAGATCGGTCTCGATGTCTCGCACAGCGGCTATCAACGCCACGGAGCGTACCTGCTGGAGAACGCGGACATGCCTGGGTTTCCGCGGGGCGAGCAGCTCTTGCTGGCCCGCCTGGTCGGAAGCCATCGCCGCAAATTCGCGCAGCAGGGCCTGGAGGATCTGATTCCGCCCTGGGATCGCAGCGCGTTGTATCTGATCGTGCTGCTGCGGCTCGCCGTGCTGTTACATCGGGGACGGAGCCCGGCCGCGTTGCCGCCTATCGTGCTGACCCCTGCCTACCGCTCGCTGGAGATCGAGTTCCCGGGCCGCTGGCTGAACGATCACCCCTTGACCTCCGCGGACCTGCAGCAGGAGACCGAGCACCTGAATGCCGCGGGGTTCCGGCTGCGGGTGTTCAGCAAGAGCGGCAAGTAGCCGCGGCTCAGGCGGGCGGCGTGAACACCGAGCCGGTCGAGTACCTGGCGAGCAGTTCCGCCTGCGCACTCACGCGGCTGTCGCCCGAGGGCGTCGTGCGGACATATACCCCATCGGGCCGCAGAATCCACGCTTGAGTGTTGTCTCGCAGACAGACCTCCAGGTCGCGCAGGATGCGCTCGCGGTGAGTCTCCCGCTGGATGGGGAAGGCGACTTCGACGCGGCGGAAGAAATTGCGTTCCATCCAGTCGGCGCTCGCGCAGTACATCTCCGGATTGCCGCCGTTCTCGAAGTAGAAGACGCGCGAATGCTCGAGGAAACGCCCGACTATCGAGCGCACACGGATGTTCTCCGACACCCCGGGCAGGCCCGGCCGCAGCGCGCACACTCCCCTGATGACGAGATCGATCTGCACGCCGGCGGCGGATGCGCGATAGAGCGCTTCGATCGCTTGTGGATCCACCAGCGCGTTCATCTTCGCCAGCACGCGCGCCGGGCGCCCGGCCCTGCCGTGCTCGGCCTCGCGAGCGAGCTTCGACAGAATGGCGTCGTGCATGCCGAAGGGTGACTGCACGAGCTTGTTGAGCTTCGGGGTCTGCGTCAGGCTCGTGAGCTGCAGGAACAACTCGTGGACGTCCTGGCCGATCTCATCGTTGCAGGTGAACAGGCCGTAATCCGTGTAGGCACGGGCCGTCTTGGGGTGATAGTTGCCGGTTCCGAGATGGCAGTAGCGGCGGATTCCACCGGGCTCGCGCCGCACGACCATCGCGAGCTTGGCGTGCGTCTTGTATCCCACGACGCCGTACATGACGTGTGCCCCGGCTTCCTGCAGCCGGTTCGACAACTCGATGTTGGCTTCCTCGTCGAAGCGCGCGCGCAACTCGACGATCACCGTCACGTCCTTGCCTGCATTGGCGGCGGCCACGAGCGCGTCCACGATCGGCGATTCGTTGCCCGCGCGATAGAGCGTCTGCTTGATGGCGAGCACCTGCGGATCCGCGGCGGCCTGGCGCACGAAGTCCATCACCGGCGCGAAGCTCTGGTACGGATGGTGCAGCAGCATGTCGTTCTGCCGGATCGCGGCGAACAGGTCGGTCGTAGTCGCGAGCCGCCTCGGCAGGCCCGGGGTGAAGATCGGGTACTTCAGGTCCGGGCGCTGCAGCAGGTCGTAGATCGCGGTCAGGCGGTTGAGGTTCACCGGGCCGGGCATCCGGAACGCGTCGACCTCATGCAGCGCGAACTGCCGCTGCAGGAATTGCACGATGTCGTCCGGGCAGTCA
>Ga0207707_10002591_pt1 | contig 16200 bp, 12 predicted proteins | sample KBSC83BmetaG_FD_184336 | JGI IMG/M metagenome (GOLD analysis project Ga0207707, IMG submission 184336) | Corn rhizosphere microbial communities from Kellogg Biological Station, Michigan, USA - KBS C8-3B metaG (SPAdes) (version 2) | ecosystem: Host-associated > Plants > Roots > Rhizosphere ...
ACCTTTTGCTTTTAAATAGATGCCAGACCGAACTCGGATACTTATTACTAACGATGACGGCTTTCACGCCGAGGGCATTATCGCGTTGGAGCAGTCTCTAAGCGACTTGGGAGATGTTTTTGTCGTCGCTCCTACGTCGGAGCAGAGCGGCGCATCGCACAGTCTGACGCTTGCGCGGCCGCTGCGGATAAGGCAGATCGATGGCCGGCACTGGGCCGTTGACGGCACGCCGACCGATTGCATAACGCTTGCGTTAAATCAGATCCTGGAGATAGGTCAGCGCCCTGATATCTGCGTATCGGGCATCAACCACGGCGCCAACCTCGGCGATGATGCGACATATTCCGGAACCGTCGCCGGCGCAATGGAGGCGACGATCCTTGGCGTTCCCGGCCTCGCCTTCAGCCTTGCATCGAAGACAAGCATCGACTTTACTGAGTCGATTAAGATCGCTCGTCAGTTGACGGAACGAGCGATCAAAGAAGGACTTCCGGCACAGACGCTGTTGAATGTAAATATTCCCGAGGGCGAAACTTATGGTACAAGGATCACAAAGCAGGGATTTAAAGAGGCTCGGCCGGTCATCAGCGAGCTGATCGATCCTCGAGGGAAACCTTATTACTGGATAGGCGAAGTACGTGACGGATTTCGCGCCGAGGGCGGGACCGATTTTGAAGCTGTCGCCGAAGGTTATGTATCGGTGACACCAATGCGCAGCGACCTTACAAATTATCCGGCGATCGAGATTCTCGAAACCTGGAACACAAAATAAAAAAGGCACAGATCGCTACTTCTGTGCCTTTCTTTTCTCCAAGTAAATTCAGGTCAACGATCGATCGTGACGACCCGAGCTTCGGGCTTTCGGTTGAGGGTCACCTGAGCTGTCGCCGAGGCCTTCGGCGCCAGCCTTAATGTATACCCTGCCGTAATAACGTCGCTAAGCAGCCACTGACCGCTTCTCTGTTCAAATACCAACCTGCCCTCCTTGTTTAGTGTCGATGAAGAGATGGTCGCCTGTCCGATCACACGAGCGTCACTGCCTGACCGGTCTCGCAATTCGATGGCCCGAAGGTCCGAAATGCCGCTGAGCGGCGTTATCAGATAGTCGCCAGACCTCATCGTTTTTCCGCGAACTGTAAAGTCGAACGGAATATGGACGGTGTATTGACGCTCGATCTGCGCGTTTCCGGTCGCGCCGAACGCAAACAAGACACCTAGAAATAACAAACCAACCCGTAGTACGTTTTTCATCATTGCCTCCTGGCTTATAAAAAGATCGCCCTATATTCGATCGAGGTTTTTTTCGCCTCATTTATTAACCGCGATGGAAGGCGCATAACCGTCTCAAAATAATTTTTTTTTCGTCCGCGAGACCGCGTTGCCTGTCGTGATCAAAAGGCGGATAATTAAGTTTTGCCCATGAGCCCAGAGCAAGCAGTTAAGCCGAACGTTACTGAGTTGTTGCACCAGTGGAATACCGGCAACACGGAGGTTGCTGACGCTCTGCTGCCGCTGATCTATGACGAACTCCATCGGCGGGCCGCGGCCTACATGCGGCAAGAGCGCCGAAATCACACGCTTCAGGCGACAGCGCTTGTTCACGAAGCGTACTTAAAGTTGGTCGACCAGCGAAAAGACAATTGGAATGACCGCCAACATTTCTTCGCGATAGCATCTCAAGTGATGCGGAGGATCCTCGTCGATCACGCACGCACCAGAAACAGGCAAAAACGCGGGGGATCGCAGGAAGCATTGCCGCTCGAAGAGGCTTTGCTGGCAGGAGTGGAGGAAGCAAATGTTGACCTGCTCGCGCTCGACGAGGCGATGGCTCGGCTCGCGAAATTCGACCCTCAGCAGGAGCGGCTTGTCGAGCTCAGATACTTTGGCGGAATGAGCCTTGAAGAAGCCGCCTCAGCCCTCGGAATATCGCGAGCGACCGCCGCGCGCGATTGGCAGGTAGCAAAGGCCTGGCTGCATCGCGAGATGACACGGAGGAATTGATCGCGTCAGATGCCCGCACAGGATTGGCAAAAAGTAAAAGACCTCTTTCACGAGGCTTTGCGTCAGAGCTCGGGCGAACGCGAGGCGTTTCTCGATAGTGAGTGCGCGGGCGACGGCGAGTTGCGGTCTGAGGTCGAGTCACTTTTGCATTCGCTAAAGGACGCGGAAAATTTCCTCGAAATGCCCGTGATCGGCGAGTCGGCCGAACGGGCCACCGTTTGGCATCTCCAAAACGGCGAAGCCATCTCACATTACAAGGTCTTGCGACCGATCGGCTCGGGAGGAATGGGCGAGGTTTACCTTGCCGAAGACACCCGCCTCGGCCGTGAGGTCGCGTTAAAGGTCTTGCCGCACGACGTGCTTAGTGACGAGGGTCGGCTGCATCGTTTTCAGCGCGAAGCCAACGCGGTCACGGCATTAAATCACCCTAACATCCTCACGATATTTGAGTTTGTTCAGGAAGACGGTATCCATTTTTTCGCTAGCGAATTCGTCAAGGGTGAAACACTTCGGCAGCGCCTTGAACGCGGCCAATTAAAGATCGTCGAAGCTCTCGAGATCGCGATTCAGGTTTGTTCTGCTCTGACAGCGGCTCATGACGCGGGAGTCATTCACCGCGACATCAAACCCGAAAACTTGATGGTCCGAGACGATGGATATGTCAAGGTCCTCGACTTCGGACTTGCGAAACAAATGGATCGGGCGGTCGCGGGACAGACCGACACAACGATAGCTCAGCGCTTCAGCCTTCCTGGCATGATCATGGGTACCGTCGCGTACATGTCTCCCGAGCAGGCCCGCGGAACACGTGTCGACGGCCGCTCCGACATTTTCGCCCTCGGCATCGTGATGTATGAAATGCTGACAGGTCAGCCGCCGTTTCGCGGCGCGACGGCGACCGACGTGATCGCCGAGATCATTCAAACCGATCCACCGGCTCCAAGCGCTCTTAACCCAAATGTCCCGTCGGACCTGGATGAGATCATCGATCGAGCGATCGAAAAAGATGCGTCGCGCCGTTTTCAGGACGCCCATGAATTGTTGGCAGTCTTGAGGCGCTCGTTAAAACGGTACGAGTTTGGAGCCGAGCTAAAGCGAACTGCGATCGGCTCGACGGTAAGCCGCACTTTCACTTCCATTTCTGCCGACCCGCTGCCTGTCGAGTTCAGCGGACAGGCGGACTCGTATCAGCCCGATCTGTCGCCAATGATCGGCCGCAAGGCCGAGCTTGAAGAGTTAACCGAGTTGATAATTAATGAGCGCAAACGCCTGGTGACATTGACTGGGACTGGCGGCACCGGTAAGACACGGCTCGCACAGGAGTTATGCGGGCGGCTGGCCGATAAGTTTCGAGACGGTTTCGTGTTTGTTCGTCTCGGCGAGGTTTATGACCCGGCGCTTCTTCCGGCGGTGATCGCGCAACAGTTGCGCGTCCAGGAGATCGTCGGTCGGCCGGTTGCTCAGACCCTCGCAGAGTTTCTGCGTGAAAAGCAACTTCTTCTGGTTCTCGATAATTTTGAGCAGATCGTGGATGCGGCTCCTTTCGTCGCCGAATTGCTTAACTATGCGAGAGAAGTAAGCGCGATCATTACAAGCCGCGAACGGCTCCGCATCCAGGCCGAAACGGAATTCAACGTTCCCCCGCTGCCCGTTCCCGATGAGGAGAAGCCTCTCGTGGTCGATCAGCTAGCCAAGTTCGATTCCGTGCGACTTTTTACATTGCGTGCACAGCAGGTCGATCCTGATTTCAAACTGACTGACGACAACGCCGGCCAGATCTCGAAGATCTGCGCAACGCTCGACGGATTGCCGCTCGCGATCGAGTTGGCGGCGGCCCGGACGCGCATTTTCTCACCGGCCACGATCCTGGAAAAGCTACAGGCGCGTCTCGCGTTTCTGACGGGCGGCGCGGTCGACCTCCCAAAACGTCAGCAAACGATGCGGGCGGCGGTCGATTGGAGCTACGACCTCTTAAGCGAGGACGAGAAGCGGTTGTTTCGGCGCCTGTCGGTCTTTGCGTGTCGCTTTACGGCCGCGGCCGCGGAGGCGGTGGCGTCGGACCGATCAAACCAAACCGCCGGGGATGGATCGACTCTCGATAGTGTCGAATTTCTCGATCGGTTCGCTTCCCTTGCCGATAAGAGTTTGCTGGTTCGGCGGCAGCATGCGGGAGGCGAGATCAATTACGGCCTCCTTGAGATCGTCCGTGAATATGCCGAGACGCGGCTTGAAACCGATGATGACGCGGACGAGTTGCGTCGCCGTCACGCGGCTTATTATTTGTCGATCACCGAAGAGGCGGAGACCCATCTCCAGACGAAAGATACCGGCATCTGGATAAGGCGCCTCGATAACGAGTATGAGAACATTCGACTCGCGCTTCTGTGGTCGATCGAAAAAGAGCCGGTAACCGCGTCGCGGATCGCGGCCTCGATCAGGCATTTTTGGCTGATCCGCGGTCATCTGACGGAAGCCTTGGCGTGGGCCGAAGAGATCCTTTCGCTCGCTCCGGAAATGTCGGCGGAGACAAAGTGGAAGATACTTACGTTGTGCGGCAATGTGACTCAATTTCAAGGTGATATAAGCAAGGCCCACACTTTTTACGACAAGGGGTTGACCGCGGCTCGGCAGACCGGAAATTCGAAATTCATCGCGCAATCGCTTAGAGGAGTAGGAGCTCTTTCCTACCTCCAATATGATTTTCTTTCGGCGCGCGATCTGATCAGCGAGGCCATTCAACTGTCGCGCAGTATCGGCGACGATTTCGGGTTGGCGGCGGCTCTGGCTAGGCTTGGCGATATCTCGAGTGTCGAAGGTGACACGGCGACCGCCCGTTCGTTGACGGCCGAGTCGCTGGGCATTTTTCGCCGGATCGGTTATTCCGAAGGCATCAGCGCCAAGCTTTACAATCTCGGCGCGATCGTCTTTCTGGACGGCGATCACGAGCTTGCCAGGGAGCATTTCGAAGAGGCCCATATCGCGGCGATGGAGCTTGGCGAGAAGATAAATACTCGACTGATCTTTGACGGGTTCGCGGCGCTGGCCGCTGAGACCGGTGATTACGTCCGAGCCGCAAAGCTTTCCGGAGCTGCGGAAAGCCTTGGCGCGACGATCGGCTATACGATCGAACCTGCCGAACAGATCTTTCGCGACGCATACCAGGGTAAACTCAAATCGGCGTTGTCGCGAGAAGAGTTTGCCATCAATCATGAGATCGGTCGAAATCTCTCCACCGAGGAAGCTCGTGAGTTGGCGTATTCGACGAAAAAGGAGGAGCTTTCGCCTGTTGAGGACGAACCGGCGGAACGATCAATGATCTCAACGGCGCGCGGGATCCAGCCCGAGCAAATAGTGGTCTCACCGGGAAGTCGCGCCATTCCCGGCGTAATTTACGTGGCGATACTCGCGGCATTGCTGCTCCTGGCCGCACTCGCGGTGTTCTACTGGATCCGAACGTAACGCCGTTGACCGCGCGCAGGCCTGTTAGCAATTAATTCCGACCGAATCTATAATTTCCTCGTGACCAACAGCAGCGCGTCACGCGCCGACATAACGGACGAATTTGCAATACCGCGACGGCGAATGGTCGAGCGCCTGCGCGAACACTATAAGATCGCCGATACGCGAGTTTTAGAGGTGATGAACAAGCTGCCCCGTCACTTGTTCGTGCCTCAAGCGCTTCAGGCCCAGGCGTACAAAGACAATGCATTGCCTATTGCCAGCGGACAGACGATCTCACAGCCATATATCGTTGCGCGAATGACCGAGATACTCGAGGTAACACGTCGGGATAAGGTGCTCGAGATCGGCGCCGGCACAGGGTATCAGACGGCAGTTCTGGCTTCGCTCGCGCGGGCTGTCTTCGCGGTCGAAAGGTTGCCAAATCTCGCAGCAGCAGCGCGCGATCGGCTAAAGCGGCTGGGCATCTACAATGTCTCGCTCAAGACCGACGACGGCACGTTTGGTTGGGATGCATACGCCCCGTACGATGCAATTCTCGTCGCGGCCGGCGGACCGGAGATACCTCAACCGCTGATCGATCAACTCCGTGTGGGCGGCCGGCTCGTAATTCCTGTCGGGCCCGATCCAAAAAATCAGGACCTTGTTCGCGCATTGAAGACCGAAGCAGGTATTGAAACACAGAACTTCGGTCCGTGTGCTTTTGTGCCGCTGATCGGTGAACACGGCTGGCGGCCGGAATAGTGACATTTAAGAACAGTTTTCAGTTCTCAGCTTTCAGTTCTCAGTTAATCCGAAAAAACACGCATAAAAATTATCGATTAGTTTTCAGTTCGTACTAACTTTTTCATGGATTCGCTCATCGACTTTTTTCATACCGTTCGCGATTTCCTCAATCCGAAATTTCTCATCGACTGGATGCTCGCTTTTTTGGGCGGTTACGTCTATCTCGGCTTGTGGTTCGTGATCTTTGCCGAGACCGGATTAGCCGTTGGTTTTTTTCTGCCGGGCGACTCGCTGTTAGTGGTCTCGGGACTATTCGCAGCGGCGGAGAAACTCAACATCTGGTTGGTAATGATCGCCTTTTTTCTCGGCTCGGTCATCGGTGACAATACGGGCTACTGGACCGGCCGGTTCATGGGAAAGACGCTGTTTAATCGAGAGAGTTCTCGCATTTTCAAGCCCAGCCGCGTACAAAAGGCCCATGCTTTTTTTGAAAAATACGGCGTTAAGACGGTCGTTCTCGCGCGGTTTGTCCCGATCGTGAGAACATTTGCACCGATGGTCGTCGGTGCAGCTGAAATGCCTTATTCGCGATATCTGCCTTTCAGCATCCTTGGCGGATTGCTTTGGATATCAAGCATGGTGCTCGCCGGATATTTTCTCGGCGGCGTGATCGAGCGAGCACTAAACGTCAAGCTCGAAGACCACATAGAAAAGGTCGTGATCGCGGTGGTCATACTCTCATTGATGCCGCCATTGATCGAGTATTTGCGACACCGGTGGTCTAAACCAAGCGAACCTACACGCGCGGCGGGACGTTAAAAACAGGTCCTCACTAGTTTTTTACAACCTCCTCATACACCGGCTCGATCGTATCGATGATCTTCGGCTTCTGGCGCTTTAGATAGACTCCGAAAAAATCAACGACGTACGAGCTGATGATCTTGTATGCACGTTTGAAATCCGTGATCTTGCCGCCAAATCTCGTGATGGTGTCCGGCATCGTAAATGGTGAGTCGCTGTAGCTCATATGACCTGTTCCAAGAACCGAAAAGTTGTAATAAGGAATACCGGCACTTTTTGGCGCGATCGACGCCCACATTGCTCGTCCCTGTTGTTGCATCTTTTCCCATTGTTCTCGCGTTCGGCCGCGTTTGGCGAGATCGGCATCTGAGTAGACCGGGCCGCTGCGCATAACAAGCGTCGGTTTTGTTACGCCGACTGCCTTTACCTTGCCAAAGGGTGCTCCATCGAGATCGGCGCATGCCCTGAGACGCTTATCTCGTCGACAGGTCTCGAGTGCGGCCGCGCCGCCAAGGGAATGCCCGAACATACCGATCGATCCTGCGTCGATGTGTTGCGTGATAGCTCTCGCGTCCGACGGAGCGCGGTCCTTGGAGAGCAGTACATCTAACGCATACGACGCGTCCGCGGACCATTCGCTCATCAGCGCTTCGGCGCCCTCGGGAGTTCCGCCTCGAGGATCGTCGGCAGTTGTCAGCACGCGGCCGTCAGGCAAGACCGTAAATCCACCGTACGGATGATCGATGGCGACAATGATGTATCCCTGGCTGGCAAGCTCTTCGGCAAAGCTTGTGTAATTCGATCGAGGTTCACCCAACCCCGGCGACAGGATGAGAGTCGGATAATTGAAGTGCTTTCGTGAGATCGGCGCATTTAGCGACCCGTGTGTTTTTACGTCTGCCAGCGATTCGATGACCTCTTTTGTCTGACCGTTATATTGCGACTGGATAAGCACTTGCAATATCCGCTCATCGGGCAAGTAGGGCGCCGGTCGAGTTACACGCGTCTGGTCCGTGGGATACCAAAACTGTATCATCAACTCCCTGAACCGGTCCTGCCTGGGTTTGATCGTGTCATTGCGGCTCTTGTCGACAAGATGCACGATGGATGTCCCGACATGAAATATGCCGGTCGGAGCCAGTAGGTCTTGCGAGTTGATGATGCCTGGTGCGATAAAGAGTGCCGCAACAGCAAGTAAGATGGATCTGTAAAATGTTGTCATTTGTTCTGGGTCAATCGACGAGGGTCCGCGCTCATTGTTACGTCTTATGCGGACTGAAAGTTTGACTTAAGGCACGCCCATCGCCTAAACTTTTTCATTGACTTATCGGGGCGTGGCTCAGCCTGGTAGAGCGCACGGTTCGGGACCGTGAGGTCGGAGGTTCAAATCCTCTCGCCCCGACCATTTACAATCGCAGCAAAGAAGTCGGGTTGATCGCCCGACTTTTCATTTGCCCAGTCTACTCGGAACTTGTTGGTGGCTTTTGCTTCAGCTCCCACAAAACATTCACGATCACCCACCGGCCGTTGAATTTCGCTTCCTGCAGGTAGTCGACCCAGTCCGAAGCCACAATTTTGACACATGCGGCGTTTTGAAATACGTCCAGAATCGTAACGTCCTTTTGCTGGCGCTCTTTGGGAGTGTTTTTACCACCGCCGCGTTTTACGTTTTGGACCAAGCCCATAGCGCTCATTTGTTGGAGCATGCTTCGGCCCTGGTCATTGGTCATTACCATGCGTTTTGCGAGGTCGGGTGAAAGCGCCCGTTCCATCCTTTCCGGATCGCCTGTGTACCAGCCTTCGATATAGTCGAGTGCGGTTTGTGTGATCGCCGCTTTGTCGGCGTCTGAGGCCTGTGCCGCTGCGCTGCCGGCGAGACTTAGTACCAAAAGTATCGTCACTAAAATGACTTGTTTCATTGATATAGATCTCCTTTGGATAAATAAATTGGGTTTGCACGAATGCACGGAGATTTATACCAATGCCCTCGTTATTCCCTGCCGATTTGTGACAAACGGAAGCAGAATTGTGAAATGCGGTTTGATTTCGGGGGTAAAAACTATGATCGCAGCACCGACTCGAGATTCTTTCGATACCTGCGCGTGGATGAGAGAGTCGTTCCGTTCATCAACACGATCTCAAATTCACTATTGTCTGTCGGATGAAGCTCGCGGATCTGGTCGATTCTTACCATTGCCGATCGCCTTATCCGAACAAATTGCGTGGGGTCAAGCTTGGCTTCCATCGCGGCCATCGTCTCACGATAGATGTGCTTGCCGCCGTTGGTGTGAAGGAACAGATAATTTCCGTAGGACTCGAGCCAGTTGACCTCGGCGGCGTCGACAAGCACGATCTTACCGTTTTCCTTTACCGGAATGCGTCGCAGGAATCCGTTTGAATGACCGTTTGTCCCATCTGCCATATCGCGCACGCACGAGTGGGACTGGATCTCACCAACGATCGGTTTCGATCCGCTCGGAATTCTTACCTCAAAGAACCGGTCATAGACCGAAATGACCGAGACGATCGCAAAATACACAAGCACGCTCGACTGCAGCTCGTTAGCAAGCAAGAATTCATAAAACTCCAAAAAGGAACGATCGCGCGCGGGTTCGATCAGACTGGCGATCGTGAGATAGATGCCTAGTTGAACCAACGAGAATGCGATAGCCGCGAGAATGTGAACGAAAAGGAACTTTAGCCAGCCCAGTTTCTTAAGCGAGAATCGACGTGCGAACCGCAAAACCGGGAATGTTAAGACAGCCCACGAATACCCGCAAAAGATCCATCCGATGATGTAACCGGGCAGACTTGCGTGACGGCCAAAGTAGAGGTCTCGAACATAATTCTGAGTCCCGAAAAACAGCCCAAAGCCGGTCCACACTGCTCCAAGCAGCAGCAGTTTTCTCCTGTCAATATTGAGAGTGTCGAACATTTCGCTTACTCGATCTGATACGTAGCGACGCTCGTCGGCGTTTCATAACACCGCACTTTATAGATCTTTACCCTCTCGTCGCCGACATGCCGGTTCAGGTATTCAAGCAAGAACCTCGCCAGATTTTCCGCCGACGGATTCATCTCCTCGTCAAACGGAGGTAGCTCGTTGATATTTCTGTGGTCGAAATATTTAACGACATCATCGGCCGCTTTTTTAAGATCGACAAAATCTATGAGCAGTCCGATATTGTTAAGCTCCGCACCCTTGGCGAATATTTCGATCTTGTAATTATGCCCGTGCAGGTTCTCGCACTTTCCTTTGTACCCACGCAGCTGATGGGCACTCGAAAAGTGGCGCTCGATCATGACTTCGTAGAATCCGGACATTTATTTAGCTAACCTTTGTGAATTGAACCGTTTTAAGTTTTGCCATCGAACGATGCTTTTCCTTAATCTGTCTGACGACGTCCGCGGCGATTCGATTGATTGTTGCCCATAGATTTTCGGCTTCGCTATTGGAGAGACTCCTAAGTCCCAGCGGGGCTTGAACCTTCACGGACCGGAGATTCAAGTTCGTCGATTCGCAAAACATTAACCATGCATTATCTCGGTCAATGCTCTCTTGAATTCTTTTCGGCACGTCGAACGCATCCGAATAGAAGAATTTAAGTGCCGCCACCCAGTGATGCTGCAGTATTTGCATCGCTTCTGGTGGCAGCTCAACTTTGGAAAACTCGGCGGCGCCAAAGTCTAACCGGACTGCAGGAGCCGGGAGTTTCTCAAGGTCGTCGATCTCAATGGATTTAAGTTCGTACCTGGGAATACTTGTGATGATTTTCGCCTCGTCCGGAACCTTTGGCTTTTCACTCCCCACATCGAAATGACCGGCAGTTCTGCGATCTTCGCCCTGTCCCATCGAAAGAGTGCCAAGTCCACAGACTACAAAAACGCAAGCGGAAACGCCAAGAATCTGCTTTCCGACCATACTGAGTCAACCTTACCTTAGAAGCGATGTGACCTCCGTTAAGGATAGTCCACCTTCTAACATTCTCATACTCGAAGTTCTAGGGGTGCGGCCGCTAATTTGACCTTCCGCAACAATTCGTTTTATTAATATATGTCTCAAAGGACAAGCTCGCCCCTCTCACATGAATAAGGACCTACTCGACCTAACAGCCGAAATGTATGAAGCGGCAGCTCTCGTAACCGGGCCCGGATGGCAATCGGTTTACGAAAGGCTTTCGCAGATGCTGTCAGCGGGTCCGGGCAGCATTCACTTCTTTAACAAGCGTAATGAGGTATTCGAGCCTTTTGCCCATACTTATGAACCCGGATTTATAGATCGATTCAACAAACAATATTTTCCCATCCATCCGGCCCGAAAAAAGATCCTTTCCCTCAAACCAGGACAGAATTTCATACGTAGTCGAGACTGTCCTGACGAAGTTTACACGACATCCGACGCCTACCGGGAATTTCTGAAAAAGTACGAGATCGATTTCGTATTTCGTCGTCGTCTCTATGATTCTCCACAGTCTTCGATTGGCGTTACATTCTCTCGTCCACGCCGTCTGAATCCTTTCGGCGACAAAGAGATCGCGTTATTCGATTCCGTTTCCGGTCACTTGATGCGTGCGCTCGAGCTGTTTGTACAGGTGCGACAGGCCTCGACCGGCAACAGATTGGCCGTTGACGTCCTCGATAACCTACCTTACGGCGCGGTGATCTTGTCATGCGCCGGCAAGGTCATCTTTTCGAATCCCGCTGCCAGATCTTATCTCGCCGCCGAGCCTTTCATACTTGATCGAAATGCCTCGCTTTCTCTCATCGAAGATCATCTCAATCGAAAGTTCAGGTCTCTAGTGAACGGTGTATTCGACGCTGCGGCCAAAGGCGGAGCGCCGTTCAACGGCTCAATGCATGTCAAACGCCGTACGCTTCCCGCGCTGAAAATATCGATCAGTCCGTTTGTGGAGAATGTGTTTGGCGGGAATCAAAGAAAATATGCTCTGCTGCTGATCTCGGATCTCGTCGCCGATGAAGAGGCTTCAAGATCCCTTCTCCGTTTCAACTATCAGCTTACTGATGCCGAGATCGGACTCGCACTATTGCTCGCAAAAGGACATTCGATGAAAGAGATCGCTAAGTTGCTTCGCATCACGCAAAACACCGCAAGAACACATCTCAAGCGCATCTTTGGCAAAACCTCAACGAACCGGCAAAGCTCGTTGGTGCGGTTGATACTTGCCGGAGAAACGCGGCCGCCTGACCTTTAAAAACAGTCACTCCATACCTCATTTGGGTGACGACAACCTCACCTACTTCAATTAGGGTGCTTGTCAGACACCCGTTGGGACATTGTCGAAACGAAGCTCAGCAATCGAAACACACTGACTGAACTTCATCGATCTCGACTGTTTGTCCAAGAAAAACAATTGAAAAAGCGATGCAGCTTCGCGGGCCTTTGATGCGGAGCCGGCGAGTTCCTGTTTGCCGCCGGCAATGTCGTTGCGCCCGAACCCAATGCCCCCATTTACGTAATTGGATACCTGCAATCGCAAGAAATATCACTTCCCAGGAGACACATAAATGAACAGTCCAAACAATCGACCTCTCGGCCTAAAGCCACTCTCACGTCTGTTCCCAAATGGCAGACTCATAGCGATCTTCGTAACGTTACTTTTACTTTCCGCACTTACGTATGCAGCCGGAAGCACCTTTCTCGGTTCCGGCTTTGCAGGTCCCATCGCGAACCTGGCTTCCTTTTTCGGATCGCAGCCGTCGACACCGGTCATTCCGACCACGCAGGCAGTGACGCCGTCAAACCTGAATGGATGGACCTCACAAACGGACACGTGTGGCGCACCGGGCGTTACGGCTGTACCGTCTTTCGTCTCGGGGCCTGCGACCGCTCCGCTTGGGGATGGGAGCTATCGAATGCAGGTTGGATCAAACGGCGATTCGTATGTTATTGCCCGCGATCCGAACTTTAACGCGGTCAGGCTCGATCAGCTCACGACGTTGAGCTACAGCACGTTCGTCACGGCCTACGGCTCGGGCGGTCAGGCACCTTACCTTTCATTAAATCTGGATCTCAACAACGATAACGTCGTTGATGATCAGATCTTTTTCGAGCCAGTGTATCAGGATGCGACATTCTTCCCGTCGAACCCTCAGGCCACTCTGGTGCTCGGTACGTGGCAGACTTGGGATGCTCTTCATGGGGGTTGGTGGTCCAACAACACTCTCGCAGGCGCGGGGCCCGGAACAGGCGTTAAATCCATCGCTCAGTATTTGGCGGTTTACCCAGACGCTCGGATCATGAATTCCCCTTCCGGTGGAGGTTTGCGCGTCCTTGCGGGATGCGGCGGCGGTGCATGGGCAAATTTTGACGGTAATTTGGACAATCTTCACATCGCATATCCGGGAAACGACACGACCTTCGACTTTGACCCGAACCCGCCAACCGTTGTCACCGTCCGACCCGAGTCGCTAAACGGCTGGACGACGGCTGAACCCGTCGCAACGACTACAGCGGGCGGCGCGGTCAATTTCCTTTCAGACGCAACGGCTCCCTCGGTTTATGGCGCGGTGCAGATGACGACCGACGGAACTTCGACTGCAAAAGCGCAGCTTATGCGTGCCGAGACGATTCCTCTGTCGAGCATTACCGACCTAAGCTATTACACCAAACAAAACAGCGCGCCGTTCAACGGGGCTGCACCGTCTTTCCAGATCGGCGTGTTGCTCGACGGGGTTGGCAACTTTACGACCTTTGCCTTTGAGCCATACGAGAATGGGACCGTGACCACCGGCAGCTGGCAGAAATGGAATGTCGACGCCGGACAGTTCTGGTCCTCAAGGACCCGTGACGCCGGCGGAGCCTGCAGCGTAATCGCCGGCGCGGGCGGATCCCCCTTCTATACACTTGCCACTATCAAGGCAAATTGCCCAAACGCCGTAGTAGTTCAATATGGCGTGAACGTCGGAACCAATAATCCAAGTTACGATGTCGAAGCAGACCAATTCAGGGTTAACGGAACGATCTATGATTTCGAGCCTTCGCAGTTCAGGGTTGTCGACGACGATGGCCAAGCCAGTGCCGACGATTGCGATGCGGCTACGCCCGCCTCAACGTCGATCGCCGCGGCAATGTCGGCAGCAAACCCAGGCGACACCATCAAGGTCTGCCCCGGGACATATCCAATCGCTAGCACCATCGCGGTGAACAAGGCAAACGTCACGATCGTAGGCGCGACAGCAACAAAGCCGGTTATTCAAACTTCCGGGACCGGGTATCTCTTCCTCGTCACCGCGGCCGGAGTCACACTCGACAACCTCGAGCTGCAGAAAACCGACCTTGCTTCGCCGCAGAACATCGTCGGCGTTCAGGCAAATAATTTCACCGCCCAGAACAACTTGATCTACGGCCCGGACCCAGGCGGGACGTGGGATACGGTTGGTTTGACGAGCCGTGCATTCGAAGTGAGTCCTTCGTATTCCGGTTTCATTATCCAAAATAATGTTATCCACACGCTGCGTCAGCCCGCGTATATCAACCCGGGCACGACGGGTTCGGTCCTGAACAATAACGTTTCGGGAACCAAGGGCTGGGTAAACGACGGCGGCAACATCACGTTCAGCGGCAATACCTGGGGCGAACCGCAAAATCAGTCATGCGATATCGCACTTACACCGAATGTTGACTCGGCGAACTATCCATCTCTCACTGCTCTTAGCCTGGCAAATGACGACGCATTCGTATGTGCTCAGTTCACGGGCGGCGAGAATGGCCGAGCATTGGCATTCGTCGATTCGACACCGTCGTTCGGCAATGGTAGCGACAACGACAACTACACGACCATCCAGGAAGGCGTCAACGGCGCTCTCACCGGCGGCACTGTGCAGGTCGCGGCCGGCTTCTATGACGAAGACGTCACGATCAACAAAAAGTTGACCGTCACTGGTGCAGGTTCGGCCGATACGACGGTCTCCGGCCCGATCGGCGGGCCAGGCTCGACATTCACTATTGCAGCCAGCAATGTTGACCTGTCGGGCTTTACGGTCACTCGCGACGGAAATAACACGACCGACTGGAACAATGCCGGGCTCAACAGCGCGGGCATTTCAATTCAGGGACTTTCTTTAACAGGAACGTCAATTCACGACAATCTCATCACCGGAAATCGCACTGGCGTCGATATTAACAACTCAAATGGCCACACCATTCGAAACAACGTGATCGACTCAAACCGAACGGGATTGATCTTTAGAAATCAGACCGACAATTTGACGGTTACGGAAAACGCGATCACGAACAACTGGACCGACGGTGTTCTTTTCCTCGACGCCAGCGGTGGAACGAACAGCCCTGTCCAGACGGCCGCAAACTGCGTCTTTACCAACAACAACATCAGCGGAAACTGGTATGGGCAGATAGTTGACCGCCAGACGGGCGGTTCGCTGCCGGCTCCGGGCTCGGATCTGAAAAACTTCCGGGGAAATTGGTTCGGCTCGACGTCGCCCGTCGTGACCACCGCCAACAGCAGCGAGCCTGGTTATGCTGCGCAGATACCGGTCGCTTACGGCGGTACGGCGAGCGCTCCCGGCGGCCAACCGGATATCGCCGGACCGGCGTCAGCCAACTTCGTAAATGCGCCGTTGCTGACAAGCGGCGTCGATACCGATGTCGAGACGGTTTCGGGCCGCGGAACATTCGGCTTCCAGGGTGCTCCGATCACAATTAATTCGCTCGCTCCGCAAGGATGGGTCTTCTTTAATGAAACTCCAAACGGATCGGGATCCTTCGTGCCTGGTCCGGCGCCCGCACCGATCGGTCTCGGAAGCGCGCGGTTGACGGTCGACGCCACCGGCGGTCACGCGCTCGGTGCGCAGCAATTCTCGGGAACGCGGTTCGCGGATATTACGACGCTGCGATACAGCACGTACCAGAACAATCCTTCGAATCCCGGCCCACAGGCAATAGCTCTGCAGTTCGACGTTGACTCGGATCTGACCGATGGAAATACGGCATATCAGGGCCGGCTTGTTTTCGAGCCGTACCAGACGCCGTCAAACACGGTACAGCAAAACGCGTGGCAGGAGTGGGACACGCTTGCCGGACGCTGGTGGGGATCTGGCAGCGGCGCTACCCGGCCGGTCTCACAGGCGTGCCCGCAAAGCAATCCCTGCACGCGTGCTCAGTTACTTACATTGTTCCCGAATATGGGAATACACGCCGCAACCTCTCCGGGCGTTGGAATAGTCGACTTCAAG
>Ga0207707_10002594_pt1 | contig 16185 bp, 12 predicted proteins | sample KBSC83BmetaG_FD_184336 | JGI IMG/M metagenome (GOLD analysis project Ga0207707, IMG submission 184336) | Corn rhizosphere microbial communities from Kellogg Biological Station, Michigan, USA - KBS C8-3B metaG (SPAdes) (version 2) | ecosystem: Host-associated > Plants > Roots > Rhizosphere ...
CTGGCCATGATCCGAGCCGATCATCAGCAGAATGTCCTCGCCCGCCGCCCGCAGCCGCCCGACCGCACGCACGACCTCGGCCACGCAGCGCTCCGCGCCGGCCAGCGCCGCGCCATGCGCCGGCGAGCCCAGTGGCACGCCATGCAGGGTGAGGTCGGGATCGGCGAGCCACAGCAGCGCGACCGCGGGCCGGCGCTGCTCCAGCACCTCGGCGCAGAAGCGCTGGGTCATCGTCCAGTCGCCCGCGCCGTCGTGGCTGACCGACAGCGCGTCGGCACCCTCGATGCGCACGCCGCCCGGCGCGTAGGAGCCGGCGCGGTGATAGACATGGCCGTGGCAGTCGGGGTCGAGGAAATAGGCCGCGCCCGGCGAGACGTTCGAGAAGGCCACGCACCCACCGGCATCGGCGACCCGCTCGGCCAGCGCCGGCACGTGCAAGGTGCGGCCGGTGGCACGGCGCATGTGGTCGCGGAATGCCGGATCGCCGACATCACGTACGACGACCCGGCCGTCTTCCATCAGCCCCATGCGGTTGCCATGCAGCCCGTGCCGGCCGGGCTGGCAGCCGGTCGCCACCGATGCCGCCGACACGCGCGTCACGGAGGGGAACACCGCGTGATGGTCGTCGCACCACAGGCTGCGGCCGGCGATCTCGTGCAACACCGGCGTCGTCTCGCGTCGCATCCAATTGCGCCCGAGGCCGTCGCAACAAACGAATACCGCCCGGCGATTTGTCATGTCGCGAACTCCCTGGCGCAGCCCTGCGCTTTCGCACTCTTGCGCGCCGCGGTCGATGGTAGTCGACTTTCCCCCGAGAAACCCAGGAGGAAACGATGCAGTTTGGTTACTTCACCATGCCGTCTCATCCGCCCGAGCGGTCCCTCAAGGACGGCCACGAATGGGATCTTCAGGTCATCCGCTGGCTCGACGAACTCGGCTTCACCGAGTGCTGGATCGGCGAGCATCACACCGCGCCGTGGGAGCCACACCCCTCGCCCGACCTGCTGGTCGCGCAGGCGCTGATGCAGACAGAGAACATCCGCCTCGGACCCGGCGGCTTCCTGCTGCCGTATCACCACCCCGCCGAGCTCGCCAATCGCGTGGCCATGCTCGACCACATCTCGGGCGGCCGGCTCAACTTCGGCGTGGCCGCGTCGGGCCTGCCCAGCGACTGGGCGATGTTCAACGTCGACGCCATGTCGGGCGTCAATCGCGACATGACCCGCGAGGCACTCGAGATCATCCTGAAGCTGTGGAGCTCGCCCGAGCCGTTCGACTACAAGGGCAAGTACTGGCACGTCACCAAGCCAGACACGATGTTCGGGTTCCTGAAGCCGCACATCAAGCCTTTGCAGGCCCCGCATCCGCCGATCGGCGTCGCCGGTCTCTCAAAGGGATCGGACACGCTGAAACTCGCCGGCGAGAAGGGCTACCTGCCGATGAGCCTCAACCTCAACCCTGGCTATGTGATGAGCCACTGGGAATCGGTCGAGATCGGCGCGGCCAAGGCCGGGCGCACGCCCGACCGCAACGACTGGCGGCTCGTGCGCGAGGTGTTCGTGGCCGACACCGACGAGGAGGCGATGAAGCTCTCCGTGGGCGGCGGCATGGGCCGCATGATGCGCGAATACTTCCTGCCCCTGCTCGCCCAGTTCGGCTTCTTCGAATACCTCAAGCACGACCAGGCCGTGCCCGATTCCGATGTCACGCCGGAATACTGCGCCCGGCACAACTGGATCGTCGGCTCGCCCCGGACCGTCGTCGAAAAGATCGAGAAGATCTACGACGAGGTCGGCGGATTCGGGCAGCTCCTGGTGTTCGGCTTCGACTATGTCGAGAAGCCGCAAGCCTGGCGTCATTCCCTCGAGCTTTTGTCGAAAGAGGTCATGCCCAAGCTCCGCCAGCTCAAGCCAAAGGTGCAACGGATGGCTGCCGAATAAGGGTTTTACGGCTTATGGTGACCAAGATTGGGAGATCGCGCGAATCGCCCTATGATTCGCGCGATGACACCGCTTCCAAGCCAAAGACAGGGATCCTTGCGTCTGCACGGCAATGCACGTGCATGCACCCGTCCGGCCGTCCCTCCATTTTATTTCCATTTATTAAATGGCGCCGTGCAGGTGCCGCTGTCACACCGTCGGATAAGGCGACGGTTTCTTCTTCGACAGGAACGCCGCGGCGGCGAAGCCGGCGGCGGCGACCAGCATGATCACGGCCAGTCCCCACAGCACGGCGGTGTAGTTGCCGCTGTGGCTCCAGGCGAAGGCCGCCATCAGAGGACCGGCGGCGCGCATGATGTTCGTGGGCATGGTGAGCGCGCCCGAAACGACGCCGTAGCCCTCGGGACCGATGAATTCCGGCACCGCCATCCCGCGCAGGATCGTCAGCAGGCCGTTGGCCACGCCATAGAGGATGGCGAACAGGATCAGGCCGTAGACGTCGCTGATGCCCATCGCCAGCATCGCCATCGAGATCGGGAAGGCGAAGTAGATGCCGGCACCGAGCTGGATCGTGGTCACGTGGCGTTGACCCGCGACCAGCAGCACGCGGCCCACCACCTGCATCGGGCCGATCAGGGCGATGATCGCCATGATCACGCCCATCTGCACGCCGCGCTCCTGCAATACCGGAATCAAGTGGAAGCTCATCGCCGAGAATGCGAGTCCGTAGCCCGCGAAGGCCACGACCAGACCCCAGAACGCCGGCATGCGGATGGCGGCAGCGAGCGGGCTGCGCCTGGGTTTGCCGTCGGTGGTCTCCGCCTTGGCCGGTCCGCCGATCGGCACGGCCTGCTCCCTTGGTCCCGGCACGAACAGCCAGTGGATGAAGAACGCGACGCCCAGGATCACGACCGCCATCACCTCGAGTGCCGGCCGCCAACTGATCCGCTCGATCAGGAACTGCGCGAATGGAATACCGAAGGTGCTGGCGAGCCCGCCGAGGAAGGTCATCAGCATGATGCCCTGCTTGTAGCGCGGGCCGTAGACGCGGGTGATGACGGCAAAGGCGGGCTCGTACAGCGTCACCGACTGGCAGGCGCCCAGCCCGATCCACATCACGTAGAACATCTCGATCGTATGGATCTGCGACCACATGAAGAGCAGGACAGCCGCCAGCACCGAGCCGCCGGTCATCAGCAACCGGCCATGCCCGCGATCGATCCAGGCCCCGACCGGGATCGAACACAGGCCCGCGACCAGCAGGCCCGACGACAGCGCGCCGTACAGCGCATCGCGCGACCAGCCGAGCTCCTGCTCCATCGGCCCGACGAACAGCGGAAAGGTATAGTAGACGAGGCCCCAGGTGATGAGCTGGCCGAACGACAGCACCCACAGGATCGTGGTCGGGCGCTTTCGCCACGGGCCCCGGGTCTCGCCCTGCTCCATACTGAGATCGTTGCCGTCGCGTGCCATGGTAACCGAAGCGTAACGCGGGCGGGCGGGCGAGGATAGGCGGATGAGCGATCGCAAACCCATCAATCTCGCCCTGCAGGGAGGCGGCTCGCACGGCGCCTTCACCTGGGGGGTGCTCGATGCGCTGATCGAGGACGGGCGGCTTGTCTTCGAGGCGGTGAGCGGCACCAGCGCCGGCGCCATGAACGCCGCGATCATGCTGCAGGGCTGGGCCAAGGACGGCCCCGACGGTGCGCGCCGCGAGCTGAAGGCCTTCTGGACCGAGCTCGGCACCATGGCGCTCACCAGCCCGATCCAGCGCACGCCGTTCGATCGCCTGCAGGGCAACTGGAATCTCGACGACTCGCTGGCCGCCCTGTGGGCCGACCTGATGCAGCGCACCCTGACCCCGTGGATGCGCAACCCGCTGGGGCTCGATCCGCTGCGCGACCTGCTGCGCCGGCACTTCGACGAGAAGGCGGTGCGCGCATGCGACGCCATCCAGGCCTTCGTCGCCGCCACCAACGTGCAGACCGGCAAGGCGCGGATCTTCACGCGCGAGGAGCTGACCATCGAGGCGCTGCTGGCCTCGGCCTGCCTGCCCAACGTGCACGACGCGGTGGTGATCGACGGCGTGCCCTACTGGGACGGCGGCTTCCGCGGCAACCCGCCGATCTGGCCCTTCATTTATGCCTCCGACAGCCGCGACGTGGTGATCGTCGAGCTCGACCCGTCGTTCCGGCCCGGCATTCCCAGGAGCAACGCCGAGGTCGCCGACCGGCTGAACGAGATCACCTTCGGCGGCGCGCTGATGGCGGAGATGCGCGCCATCGCCTTCGTCCAGGACCTGGTCGGCAAGGGCGCGATCACCGGCGAGTTCGGCACGCGGCTGAAGGCGATCATGATCCATTCGATCAACGACGAGGCCTCGATCGGCCCGATGGGCTCGGTCAGCAAGTTCCTGATCGAGCCGGCATACCTCGATCATTTGTTCCAGCTCGGGCGCCTGGCCGCGGCCAAGTGGCTGGGCTCGACCTTCGACGACATCGGCGTGAAGAGCAGCGTCGACATCCGTGCGCGATTCCTGTGATGCGCATCGGCATCGACCTGGGCGGTACCAAGATCGAGGGCATCGTGCTCGATTCCGGCGGCACCATCCGCGAACGTCTGCGCGTGCCCACGCCCCCCGGCCCCTACGAAGAAAGCGTCGCGGCGATCGCGGGCGTCGTCCTCGATCTGGAGAAGCGCGTTGGCCGTCGCTGCCCTGTGGGCGTGGCGCATCCCGGCGCAATCTCGCCGGCCACCGGCCTGATCAAGAACGCCAACTCCACGCGGCTGAACGGCCGACCGCTCAAGGTCGATCTCGAGCGTGCGCTGGGCCGCGAGGTGCGGCTGGCCAACGACGCCAATTGCCTGGCGATCTCCGAGTCGGCCGACGGCGCGGCCGCGGGCTGTGCCGTCGTCTTCGGCGTCATCCTGGGCACCGGCGTCGGCGGTGGCGTGGTTGTCGACGGCAAGGGGCTGGTCGGCGCGCAGGCGATCGCGGGCGAATGGGGCCACAACGCCCTGCCCAGCCCACGCGACAACGAACGGCCGGGCCCGCGCTGCTATTGCGGCCGCGACGGCTGCATCGAGACCTGGCTGAGCGGGCCGCGGGTGCGCGACCGATTCGCCCGGCGCACCGGCCGGCAACTGCAGGCGACCGAGATCGCCGACGCGGCCCTTTCGGGCGACGCCGAGGCGGCAGCCGAGATCGAGCTCTATTGCGACCGGCTGGCGCGCGCACTCGCCAGCATCGTCAACGTGCTGGACCCGCACGCGATCGTGCTGGGCGGCGGCCTGTCGCGAATCGCCCGGCTCTACACGCGCGTACCCGAGTTGTGGAAGCAGTACATCTTTTCCGAAGCCGACAGCATCGCCACCCGCCTCGTGCCGCCGCGTTACGGCGACTCGAGCGGTGTACGCGGCGCGGCCTGGCTGTGGCCCGAGGAGGACCGATGATATCGATCGATCGACGTGGCGCGCTGGCGCTGCTGGCAACCACCATGCTGCCCCTGCGTGGCGCCCTGGCACAAACACAAGCACGGGCGCAGGCCTCCTCACCCTTGTCGTTCGCCACGGCGGGCCAAGGCAGCGCCTTCCTGCCCTACGGCCGGGGCATCGCCATGGCGATCGCCGGCTCCGGCATCGTGCTCGACGTCCAGGAGTCCAAAGGTTCGAACGAGAATCTCGATCGCGTCGATGCCTCGCCAACGACCATCGGCTGCGCCTTTCTCGGCTCGGCGCTCGCGGCGCTGAACGGCACCGGCTTCGCCAAGGACAAGCCGCACAGGAATGTGCGCGCGCTGTTCCCGATGTACGAGACGGCGTTCATGGTCGCCGCCCTCAAAGCCGGCAAGATCGCCAACCTCAAGGCTCTCGACGGCAAGCGCGTCGGGTGCGGCCCCACCAAGGGACCGGCCGAGGACTACTTCCGCGCTGCCGCCGCGATCGCAGGCATCGTGCCGGTGATCGTGAGCGGCACGCCGGCCGAGCAGGCAAAACAGCTCCAGACCGGCGCGATCGATGCGTTCTGGCAGGGCGCGTTCGTGCCGATCCCGTCCCTCGTCACTGCCACCAATGCCGCTTCCTGCGACGTGTTCGGCCTGTCCGACGCCGAGATCGCCGGCATGAGCACGCGCTTTCCCTTCATGGCCGACGCCAGCTACCCCGTCGGCACCTATCGCGGCCAAACGGCGCCGATCAAGACGGTCGCGGCCTGGAACGCGGTCGTCGGCCACAAGGACATGCCCGAGGCCACCGCCTACGCGCTGACCCGGGCGGTGCTGTCGGCGAAGGATCTCTCCGGCGCAGGCCCGGCCGCGGCATCGACGCGCGCGGCCAACGCGATCAAGAACAAGGTCGTGCCCTATCACCCTGGCTCGATCCGGGCGCTCGCCGAGATGGGCGTGAAGGTGGGGTAGCTGCTACTTGCAATCGGCCTTGGGCAGCGCCTCGAGACGGGTGATGCGGTACTCGATCCCGGTGCCATCGCCCTGCTCGTGGGTACCGTAGAGCTCGATGCCGTTGTCGAGCATCAGACTCGACATCTCGAAGGCAGGCGCGTCGGTCTTCGACTTGTCGTCGGTGTCGAAGAACGCGCCGCGATAATAGATCCGCTCGCGCCCCTTCACCAATGCGCCGGAGCCGCCGGGTATCTTGAGGTCGGCGAGGCGCTTGGGCACCTTGCTGATCAGCACGTTGACCGACTGCGGCGGCTTGGGCTTCTCGCCGTAGAAGAAGAGCGCGTCGAAACCGCCATCGGCTTTCCGGGCGTGCTCGATAGTGGCGCGGCTGATCGCCATCGGGAACAGTGTCCCGGCCGGCAGCGTGGCCGACTTGCCCTCGGGCTCGCTGAAGTGGGCCTGGCCCACTCCCTTGTCGTCGAGGATGGCCTCGCCCTTCACCGTGCTCGTCGGGCGGCCGTTGGTGATGGTGCGGTGCTCGAAATGCAGGGTGCGGCCGTCGATGCTCTCGGTCATCTGCGACTGCTGATCGCTCGACAGCGCGTCGAGGCGCAGGCGCTGGGTGATGGCGTAGCCGGCGCAGGTCTGTTTCATCTCGTAGGCGTAGGTGCCGATCGGCTCTCCGGCCTTGCCGTGGTCGAGGATGGTGACGGCATAGGCCGCCTTGTGCGAGGCGAAGTCCTGCGCCGCTGCCGGCCAGGCGAACAGAGCCCCCGCCAGGAGCGCCGCTACGGCAGAATACGACGGGCGGCTCAGCATTTCGGCCTCGGAAGGGCTTGCAATTGAATGAGGCGGGCATCGACGGCGAAGTCGCCGTAGTCGAGCAGCATCGAACGGGCAATGCCGTTGCCAAGCAGGTCGAGGGCCAGTTCGTACTCGGGCTGCGCACCCTGGTCGCCGGCGGCGAAGAAGGCGAAGCGTACGCTCCAGGCCGGCTGGCCGCGCATCAGCGCCACGTCGCCGCGCGTCGGCGGCGTGCCGGGCGGAATGCGCGGCGGCTTGCCGATCACGGCGTTGACCTGGAAGGCGCCGTCGAGGCGCGCGCCGTCGAACACCTTGTACGACACCGACTTGTCGCCCTCGCGCGCGTGCTTGATGACGCGGGCCAGATGCGTGGTCGGGAACAGCGTGCCGGCCGGCAGGTCGAAGCTGCGCGCCTCGGGCAGCGAGAAGCTCGCGCGGCCCTTGCCGCCCTGCCCTTCGAGGTCGGCCTGGCCGCGCAACTCTTCCTCGACCTCGTCGTTCTGGGCGTTGCGCACGCTGAAGCGCAGCTGCAGGCCGTCCTTCGACTCGTAGCTCGTGAAGTTGGAGTCGGTCTCGAACTCCTCGCCGTCGTTGCGCAGGAACGTGAGCTTGATGCGTTGCTTGATCTCCCAGCCGTCGCACGAGTCATTGGTCTCGAGCACCATGTTGCCCTTGACCTCGACGATGCCGCTGTTGGGCCGCGCGACCGAGAGCTTCATGTCGTAGGTCGCGCGATGCGGCACCAGCACGACCTCGTTGATCGGCGGTTCCGGCGGCGGCGGCACAGAGGGTGTGGAGGATGGCGCGGCCGACTGCGCGACCGGTGGCGCAGCGGGCGGCGGCTGCTGGGCGTGGGCCACGCTGCTTATCCACAGCCCGAGCATGACCGAAACGCAGACGGCGGCACCGAGAGCCGCAGTTTGGACGCGAGGGCAGCGAAAACTAAACGTGGTCAACGGACAATGGCTTGAGGGCTAGGCCTTGTAGCCTGGCGCCCAAGCGTAATATCCATGCGCGGGGATTTCCAGAATGATCGTCTGCGGCAGGGCTGCACAGGGAGGATAACACTCATGACGAACGCCAAACCCAAGGTCCTGGCCACCCGGCACTTCCCGCCCGACGTCGAAAGCCGCCTGGCGGCCAGCTTCGACGCCCTGCTCAACCCCCAGGACACGCTCTACGACGGCCCGGCGCTGGCCAAGGCCGCCGCCGGCTACGCCGGGATCATGTGCGCGGCGGGCGACCCGCTGAACGCGGCAACGATCGCGGCCTTGCCGGCCTCGGTGAAGATGATCGCCACATTCTCGGTGGGCTACGAGCATGTCGACGTGGCCGCCGCGGCCAAGCGCGACATCAAGGTCAGCAACACCCCCGACGTGCTGACCGACGCCACCGCCGACATCGCACTGCTCTGCCTGCTGGGTGCCGCGCGGCGGGCCCACGAGGGCACCTCCATGCTGCGGACCCACAACTGGGTGGGCTGGGAGCCGACCCAGCTCATGGGTACGCACGTCACCGGCAAGCGGCTCGGCATCCTCGGCATGGGCCGCATCGGCCAGGCCGTCGCCGACCGCGCCCGCGCCTTCCGCATGACGGTCCACTACAGCAACCGCACGCGCCTGCCGGCCGACCTCGAGAAAGGCGCGACCTTCCACGCCAATCCCGACGACATGCTGCCGCACTGCGATTTCCTGTCGATCAATGCGCCGCTCACCCCGCAGACTCGAAAGTGGGTGAACGCCGAACGCATCGGCAAGCTGCCCAAGGGGGCGATCGTGGTGAACACCGCGCGCGGCGGCGTGGTCGACGACGAGGCGCTGATCGCAGCGCTGAAAAGCGGCCGGCTGGCGGCCGCCGGCATCGACGTCTTCGACGGCGAGCCCAAGATCCACCAGGGCTACTACGCCCTGGAGAACACGTTCCTGCTGCCGCACATGGGATCGGCGACGGTCGAGACGCGCAATGCGATGGGCTTCAAGGCACTCGACAATCTCGAGGCCTTCCTGATCAACGGGAAGACGCCACCTGATCTGGTGAAGGCTTCCTGACGGCGGCGACGGTCTTGGCCTTCTTGTGTTTGGCCTTGTGCGCGGTCTTGACCGGCGCGGCAGGCGCTGGCGGCGCGGCGACCGGCGGCGACGGCTCGGCCGCGGGAACATCGGCCACGGCGGTCATGGGGGCCACGGGCTTTTCAGGCGCGGCAGGCTTGTAGGCCGCGGCGTCCCAGCTCGCGGCCGGCGCGTTCGGCTCGGCATGCGGCGACGGGGAATATTCGCTTCCGCCCTCGGTCTGCTGCCGGAACGGCTCGTCGTAGTTCACCTTGTAGGGATTGGGGTTGCCCTCCTGGGGACGGCAGACGCTCTGGTTCCGGAAGACACGCCACAGGGCGCAGTCCTTCTTGGAGACCATGGAGGCCAGATGGTCGGTTCCCGTCTTGCCGGTCTCGACCAGGGAGACACCGTCGGTGCCGTAGCTGACGGCGGCCACGGCCACCGGCGCTCCGCACGCACCGGTCAGCAACGGCAGACCGAGGGCCATGGGCAGGAGAAGGAGCGAGAGCCGAGGGAAGCTCATAATTTACTTTATATTGTTATTATAACTCCCTGAATCCTATCAGGTTTATAGATTCAGTCAATTTGCATAAAGACTACCACCCCTAGTCCTTCCTGGGAGGTGGCAGCCGCAAGCCGATGTGCAACTCGCGCAGCTTCTCCATCGGCACCTCGGCCGGGGCGTCCATCAGCAGGTCGACCGCCTGCTGGTTCATCGGGAAGGTGATGACCTCGCGGATGTTGGGCTCGTCGGCCAACAGCATGACGATGCGGTCGACACCGGGCGCAGCGCCGCCGTGCGGCGGAGCGCCGAACTTGAAGGCGTTGAGCATGCCGCCGAAGCGCAGCTCGACCTCCTCCTTGCTGTAGCCCGCGATGCCGAAGGCCTTGTACATGATGTCGGGCTTGTGGTTCCGGATCGCCCCCGAGCACAGCTCGATGCCGTTGCAGACGATGTCGTACTGCCACGCCTTGATGGTCAGCGGATCCTGCGTCTCCAGCGCCTCGAGGCCGCCCTGCGGCATCGAGAACGGGTTATGGCTGAAATCGACCTTCTTCAGCTTGTCGTCGTACTCGAACATCGGAAAGTCGACGATCCAGCAGAAGGCAAATTCACCCTCGGCGATCACGCCCAGTTCCTGGCCGATCTTGGTGCGCGCGAAGCCTGCGAACTTCCAGGCGGCGTCCGGCTGGTCGGCCACGAAGAACACCGAGTCGCCGTCCTCCGCGCCGGTCAGGCTCTTGAGCTTGGCCAGGCGCTCGTCGGCCACGAACTTGGCGATCGGGCCCTTGCCCGCGCCGCCGTCCAGCGTGATGTAGCCCAGACCTGGCTTGCCCTCGCCCTGCGCCCAGCTGTTCAGTCTGTCGAAGAAGCTGCGCGGCTGGCTGCCGGCCTTGGGCGCGCGGATGGCACGCACGACGCCGCCCTTGGCGACGATGCCCGCGAACACCTTGAAGTCCGAACCGGCAAAGACCTCGCCCACGTCGTAGATGCGCAGCGGGTTGCGCAGGTCGGGCTTGTCGGTGCCGTAGGTCAGCAGCGCCTCGGCATAGGGAATGCGCGGGAACGGGAAGTTCGTGACCTTGCGCGGGGTCTCGCGGTTGAAGGCGGCGAACTCCTGGAACACGCCGCCCAGCACCGGCTCGATGGCCGCGAACACGTCTTCCTGTGTGACGAAGCTCATCTCGAAGTCGAGCTGGTAGAACTCGCCGGGCGCCCTGTCGGCGCGCGCGTCTTCGTCCCGGAAGCACGGCGCGATCTGGAAGTAGCGGTCGAAGCCCGACACCATCAGCAGCTGCTTGAACATCTGCGGCGCCTGCGGCAGGGCGTAGAACTTGCCGGGATGGATACGGCTCGGCACGAGATAGGAGCGCGCGCCCTCGGGGCTGTCGGCGGTCAGGATCGGCGTCTGGAACTCGGTGAAGCCCTGGTCGATCATGCGCCGGCGCAGGCTGGCGATGACCTGGCTGCGCAGCACGATGTTCTTGTGCAGCTTGTCCTTGCGCAGGTCGAGGAAGCGATACTTGAGGCGCAACTCCTCCGGCGTCGTGTCGTTCTCCTGGTAGACCGGGATCGGCAGCGGATCGGCCATCGACTGGACGACGAACTCCGCGGCGTCGAGCTCGACGGCGCCGGTGGCGAGCTTGGCGTTCACCGTCGAGGCCTCGCGGGCCACGACCTTGCCCGTCACCGTCACCACGCTCTCGTTGCGCACGCCCTCGGCCGTCTTGAACACCGCGCTCGAGGCGTCGATCACCACCTGGGTGACGCCGTAATGGTCGCGCAGGTCGATGAACAGCAGGTTGCCATGGTCGCGCTTGCGCTGGACCCAGCCCGACAGGCGGGCTTCCTGGCCGACATGCTCGGGGCGCAATTGGCCGCACGTATGGGTTCGGTAGACTGAAGACATGACGGATTTTCCGGGTTTTAAGGACCGGGAAAAGGCACCGAATACGCGACCAAGTCAAGGGAATCAGCCCTTTTCCGCCAGGCCGCCTTTGCCGCCGCCGCCCGGGGCGGCTATAGATCGTTGTCAATGAAGCTGATCACCAAGACCGACGAGTTGGCGGCGTTCTGCAAGCCCCTGGCCGACGCCGAATACGTCACCGTCGATACCGAATTCATGCGGGAACGCACCTACTGGCCCAAGCTCTGCCTGGCCCAGGTGGCGGGCCCGGGTCCCGACGATGCCGCAGCGATCGATGCGCTGGCGGAAGGGATCGACTTGTCCCCGCTCGACGAGCTGATGGCCAATCCCAAGGTCCTCAAGGTCTTTCACGCCGCGCGCCAGGACCTCGAAATCTTCTACCTGCGCATGAACAGCGTGCCGACGCCGCTGTTCGATACCCAGGTCGCCGCCATGGTCTGCGGCCATGGCGAGGCCGCCTCCTACGAGTCGCTGGCCACCAAGCTCGCCAAGGCCAAGGTCGACAAGTCGAGCCGCTTCACCGACTGGAGCCGCCGGCCGCTCAGCGAGCGCCAGATCACCTACGCCCTGTCCGACGTCACCCACCTGCGCGTGGTCTACGAGAAACTCCGCAAGCAGCTCGAGAAGACCGGCCGCCTGCCGTGGATCGCCGAGGAGATGGCGGTGCTGAACGACCCTGCCACCTATCGCGCCGATCCCGAGCTGGCGTGGCGGCGCCTCAAGCCGCGCGGCGCCTCGCCGCGCCTGCTGGCGATCCTCAAGGAAACCGCAGCCTGGCGTGAGCGCACCGCCCAGCGCATCGACATCCCGCGCCAGCGCCTGCTGCGCGACGAACAGTTGCTCGAGATCGCCAGCCACGCCCCCAAGACGGTCGACGACCTGGCCGCCACGCGCGGACTCGGCCGCGGTTTCGCCGAAGGCTGGCAAGGTCGCGAGCTGATGGAAGCGATCGAGCGCGGCCGCGCGATACCGGAGGCCGACTTGCCGGTGCGCGACAAGGCGCCCGAGCAGCTGCGCGCGCCGGGCGCGGTGGTCGACTTGCTGCGCACCCTGCTCCGCCTCAAGGCCGAGCAGGCCGGCGTCGCCGCCCGCCTGGTGGCCAATGCCGACGAACTCGACCGCATGGCCGCCGGCAAGCGCGACGTCCACGCCCTGTCGGGCTGGCGGCGCGAGATCTTCGGCGACGACGCCGTCGCCCTCATCGAGGGTCGCCTGGCGCTCGCCCTGTCGGGCGACCAGCCCAAACTGATCGAAGTGCCTGCTGCTTCTTAGGGCCGCTCCCTAGTCCGAGACGATCAGCGACTTGAGGTCGAAGGCTTCGGCCGCCGTCTCGAGGCGCCGTGCAGTGATGTCTCCCAAGCTGCGCTTCTGCGCTGGCGGCACGATCAGGCGCAGGTCACGCTCGGTGCGACGGAGCTGGATCTGCGGCAACAGCCCCGGTGCGCCGCCGGACAGGTTGTAGGCCAGGCGCAGGCAGGCGCCGAGACGGCGCGCCAAGGCACGGCCCTTGCCGTCGGACAGGCGCATCGCCGTTTCCATTGCCGCCGACTTGGGGTCGCTCTTGTAGCGGTAGGTGAGCGTCATCGCGAGCACGGCCCGGTCGCGATGGCTCATGCCCGGCGACGGCAGATGCAGCACGCGCACATAAGCCTGCTCGGCACGATAGTCGGGATGGTCGTTCCACGAGATGTCGCTCAGGTGGCACGCCGCGGTGCGCAGGATGCGCTCGGCGTCGCTCTCGCCCGCGAACACTGGGGTCAGCCAGTCGAAGATCTCGGCTGGGGACAGGTCGAAGCGCCGCCAGCCAGCGCCCTGCTCCTCGGCGAAGGCGATCAGCGGGTGGCGCCCGCGCTCGGCCTCGCTCAGGCGCGAATAATAGAACCCCTCGCGCAGGCCGAAGGCCGAGAACACGACATTGCGCGGCTTGAGCGCCGCCAGCAGGCGATCGAGCGCGAGGCAGGCCAGCGGCAAGGTGTCGACGCGCCGGCGCGACACGCCCGGCATCTTCTCCAGCGACTTCGCGCTCTGCACGGCGATCAGCCGCGCCACCGCGCGCGCCTCGTCCGACGGGATGTCGTAGTGATGGATGATGTGCAGCGGATAGCCGGCCTGCTCCATGTGCAGGCGCGCGAACGAACGCCAGGCGCCGCCGACGGCGTAGAAGGTCTTGCCGGAGTGCTCGCGCAGCCAGGGCACGCTCTCGATGGCCTCGATCACCGTCTTCCGGGGATCGCCCTTGCCCGACGACATCAGCCGCAGCGGGCCGACCGGCAGGGTGCTCGATGCGCCGAGGCCGCCGTTGCCCAGCGCCACCAGCTCGAGGCTGCCGCCGCCCAGGTCGCCCATCACGCCCGTGGCATCGGGCATGCCGCACATGACGCCGAAGCCCGAGAAGCGCGCCTCGTCGCGGCCGCTCACGATATGGGCCTTGATGCCGGGGCGGCTCTCCATCTGGCGCATGAACTCCGGCCCGTCCGACGCGTCGCGCACCGCCGCCGTCGCCAGGAGGTCGAGCGACGTCACCTTCATGTTGTGGGCCAGCGTCACGAAGCGGTCGATGTTGGCCAGCGCCATCTCGACGCCGCCCGGATTGAGACGGCCGGTCGCGTCGAGACCGCGTGCGAGGCCGCACAGGACCTTCTCGTTAAATACCGGCAGGGGGGCGCGGCTGGCGCGCTCGTAGACCACGAGACGGATCGAGTTCGAGCCGACGTCGATGATCCCGACGCGGCCCTTTCCGAGGCGGCTTTCGTCCGGCGAGGCGTCAGCGATCTGGGGGCCGTCCATGCGCGCTCGGTCTAGCCGAAACCGAACGGGATTGCAGCGACGATTTCGGCGCGGTTGGCGATCGCCGTCAGGCCCCCAGGACCAGCCGCGGCACGGCGCCGCTCAGCTTCACCGCGCTGCCGCGGCCCGACAGCGACGGATTGGTCATGAAATAGTGATGGGCAATGAACGGATCCTTGCCGACAGGCCGCCGGTGATAGGTGCCATCGGCTTCCATGACCCAGCTCTGGCCGTCATCCTTGAGGTTGGCGACGACGATCTGGTCGAGCACTTGCTCGTGCACGGTCGGATTCTCGACCGGGCACAGCAATTCCACGCGACGGTCGAGGTTGCGCGGCATCCAGTCGGCCGAGGACAGGAACACCTTGGCCTGGGGCGACGGCAGCGGCCTGCCGTTGCCGAAGCAGACGATGCGCGCGTGCTCGAGGAAGCGCCCGATCATGCTCTTGACGCGCACGTTCTCGCTGAGGCCCGGCACGCCGGGACGCAGGCAGCAGATGCCGCGCACCACGAGGTCGATGTTCACGCCGGCCATCGAGGCGGCATACAGCCTGTCGATCAGGTCCGGATCGACCAGCGAATTGAGCTTGGCCCAGATCGCCGCGGGACGGCCGGCGCGGGCGTTGGCGATCTCGGCGTCGATCAGATCGTAGAGCGTCGGACGCAGGGTCACCGGCGCGAAGGCGATCTTCTCCATCTTCTCCGGTCGCGCGTAGCCCGTCATGTAGTTGAACAGGCGCGCGGCATCGCGGCCCATCGCCGGATCGCAGGTGAAGAACGACAGGTCGGTGTAGATGCGCGCCGTGATCGGATGATAGTTGCCGGTGCCGAAATGCACGTAGGTGCGAATCGCCTGCGCCTCGCGCCGCACCACCATCGAGACCTTGGCGTGGGTCTTGAGGTCGATGAAGCCGTAGACCACCTGCACCCCTGCGCGCTCGAGGTCGCGCGCCCAGCGGATGTTGGCCTCCTCGTCGAAGCGGGCCTTGAGCTCGACCAGCGCCGACACCGTCTTGCCGGCCTCGGCTGCGGCGATCAGCTCCTTCACGATCGGCGAGTCGGCGGAAGTGCGGTAGAGCGTCTGCTTGATGGCCACGACGGCGGGGTCGCGCGCGGCCTGGCGCAGGAACTGCACCACCACGTCGAAGCTCTCGTAGGGATGATGGACGACGATGTCCTTGGCGCGGATCGCGGCAAAGCAGTCGCCGCCGAAATCGCGGATGCGCTCGGGGAAACGCGCGTTGTAGGGCGTGAACTTGAGATCGGCGCGGTCGTCGACAATGAGCGCCTTCACGTCGCCGATGTTCACCATGTTGTCGAGGTCGAAGACGTGCACGGTGTCGGGGGCGAGTTCGAGCTGGTCGAACAGGAAGTCGCGCAGTTCCGTCGGCATCGCGGTGTCGACCGAGATCGAGATCAGGTCGCCGCGGCGACGCCGCTTCAGCGCGCTCTCGTACAACAGCACGAGATCCTCGGACTCCTCGTTGATCTCGACGTCGCTGTCGCGGATCAGCCGGAAGAAGCCGCGCGCGCTCACTTCATAGCCGGGGAACAGGCGCGGCAGGAAGATGTCGACGAGTTCTTCCAGCGGCAGGAAGCGGATCGCCGCGCCGGGCAGGCGCACGAAGCGGTCGACCTGCGGCGGCAACGGCAGCAGCGCCATCAGCGGCCGCTTGTCCTCCTTGCGCTGCAGCTTCAGCATCGTCGAGAAGCCGCCGTTTGGGATGAACGGGAACGGATGCGCCGGATCGATGGCGAGCGGCGTCAGGATCGGAAA
>Ga0207707_10002595_pt1 | contig 16183 bp, 7 predicted proteins | sample KBSC83BmetaG_FD_184336 | JGI IMG/M metagenome (GOLD analysis project Ga0207707, IMG submission 184336) | Corn rhizosphere microbial communities from Kellogg Biological Station, Michigan, USA - KBS C8-3B metaG (SPAdes) (version 2) | ecosystem: Host-associated > Plants > Roots > Rhizosphere ...
ACCAAAACCACCCGTCCGTCCTGTTCGCGTAGCTCGGTAATCACTTGAGCGGTGTCATCGCTGCTGCCGTCATTCACATAAACAATCTCCGCTTCGCAGATAAGAGTGTTGAGCGCCGCGCCAAGACGTGAATGAAATTCCGGCAAGACTTCTTCTTCGTTGTAGGCCGGAACGACCACCGAGAGTAAGAACGTAGAGTCAACCATCAGCTGGACTCTCTGGAGCGGATGACCGGTGGCAGCGCGATGACCTTTCCGGCAAACTCGACGGCATCGCGCCGCACGAGGTGAACACCGTCAAAGTCGAACAATACCAGCCGGTGATAGGGATAGCTTTTTCGCGCTCCGGTAAATCGCCCGATGGTGAAATGGTCCTCGTGGGGTTCAAAAAATAGATTGGCATCGGCGAAGTTTTTTCCATAGTAGTAGCGCAGAGCATAGCGCAGTCCGAAGTCTTCGGGAAACGGCGACGCCTGATACACATACGGCAGTGTCCGCAGGGCCTGATGGTTGTATCGAACCGCCACAACCGAATCGGTATCGATGTTGCCCAGATACGGTTTGAGGGAAGCCAACAATTGTCTTTGCAGCCTGCCTGAAACGATCAAATTGCGGTCCATGGTTTCCGACAAGGCCACATTCGACATCAACCAGAGTGAAGCCGATAGTCCCAGCACGATAGCGAGCAGGACGTTGACAGATCGAGCCTGACCCTGGCCAAACGCAAGACGCACCGATTGAAGGGCGAACAGCAGCCCGGCGGCAAGCATCATGGCGATACCTGCATAAGCGAGAAACGTCAGTCGGTAATCGAAGTAACTCGACAAAGCGGACGGGGAAACAATCACCACAAACCAATAAAAGCCGAAAAGTGCCATGCCGAAACAATGCCCGAGAACCGCTGGTGCCCTGCTTTTATGTTCTTTCACTCCCTGCCATAGAAGAAACCCAAGGGTCGGCACAAGACAAACGGCCAGCAAAAGAAATTCAAGATCCAAATGTTCAATGAACGCTGCGCGCCGGTCCACGGTCACAATCCAACTGAGAGAGGTTTTAAGATTAATCCAGAGGCGAGCGCCAATTGTCGGGATCGACGAGAGCGCAATCGGGGTTGCGTGCGCGGTCAAATGCTCGGCTTTTATCGGATTGAGAATGTTCAATCCCGCATACACCGCGGCGACAGCGGCAAAAGGCGCAGCGGCTGCCAACGCCCGGAACAACGCATCGACTACCGCACCACGCCGGGCGGGTAGTTGCCGCAGCAGAGCCATCCCAAAGACAATGCCGCAACCCAGAAAAGTAATCTCGTAGGTTGCCAAAGAACAGGCATAGAACAGCCACGACAGCACACGCCGCGCGCCGGCGCGCGGATTTGGCTCCGTCGAAAACCACCATACCAGCATAGAAATCAGGAAAAACAACGCGCTCGTCTGGGTGATTAAATTGTAGATACGATGAGTGGCATCGTAGTAAATAAACGAGCCGATAAAGAAGAAGCTTGTCAGGAAAGCGAACGGTGTACCCGATAATTTTCTGCAGAGTAGAAAAATCATGCCGACATTCGCAAAAAACAGCGCGCTCAATACCAGATACCCAGAAAACGCATTTCCGGTCAGATAGACCAGATAGACGACGGCGGCCAAAGGCCGATACGTAATATTAAACGGCCCTGGCTCGAAAAACAGCCCGAGCCAGGAACGCCAACTCAGGTGAGACATCCAGTCGAGATAAAAGAAGTCGTCGGCATAAAAATCCAGATGCAAGGCCGGCAGCACGGTCATGCGAACAACCAGATAAACAGCGAGCGCGCCAGCAAAAGCCATTAACCAGCGTGGCACCGCCCCCTCGATGACATCATTAAGGCAGAAATCGCGGGAGTCCACGGGAATTCGCGTATCCGAGAGCCGCACCGGCACACGATAGGAAGCCCAAGCAAACAGCCGCTTCATCAACGGATCGCCCTCTGGCTCACAGGTTTTTCACTTCTCCGGATTCGAAAAAGGGTAACGCGGCAAGCAAAGATAGAAAGGCAATTAACGGCATATGATATTTCCCGCCGCTTTCAAAAATACTATGCACTGCGAACAGGCAGAGACACGTCAATAGCATCAGCGCGAGTTTCGGATCTTGAGAGAGTCTGGTTTTCCTGGCCAGCCATAGGCCAGCGATTATGGCCACCCACAATCCGAGCCAGAATAGTTGGCATATCAGCTTGAATGCCACGTACCTTGAGTCGACATCTTCATGGCCTCTGCGCAAAGTTTCATAGGCACCATTGGCGTCATCGCCGAGAAAAAGCTTTTGTTTGCGGCCGACGAGCGACACAAACTCCAAAGGATAGCTGCGTATCCATTCGACCCCGAGCTTATAGCCAAGCGAGCTCCACTCGATCTCAGGGAGCCACTCAAGACTATACTCTCCCTCGCGAATATAACCGCCCGTCGCCGAAGGATTATTGGCTCGATAAAAAACTGAGCCACCGTTCGTAGATATTGGCACCCATCGATTAAAAACGTGAAAGTTCCGAACGGTCCACGGTCCGATTACAATCGCCATGCCCAAAGCTATACACATCATGCGGATAACCAGATTGGACCACTTAGTTAAGGCCAACAGTTCAAATACGAGAACCGGCACGACTAATAGCTGGGTCGATGGCTGTGTCAGGCTCGCCATACCGAAAACCAAACCGGCTGCGAACGCTGCGCCGATCCGGCCCGGGGCGCTTGATGCCTCATGCGCGCGAAGAACGAGATAGATCGACAGCGGCAAAAGCAAGACCAAGAGTGTTTCTTTACTCGCCAGACCCGCCGAAAAAATATAGTTCGGCCAGAGCGCGATGATCAACATAGCGATGCGCGCCGCGCCGGCGCCGGCGCCGGCAAGGCGGCGAGCGAAAACGTAAACAACAACCACGGTCGCGGCATACAACCAACAGTTTGCCAGCACCGCCACCCAGAGATAGGGGCCGAACAATTTGAAATGCGCGAACAGGAAGAATGGATACCCCGGCGGCCAGTAAGCATAGGTGCCTGCAACACTGTATTCGCCCAGACGATAAAGTTTATAGGCTAGACCGACATAGGTCGCCGTATCCGAGCGTGGCAGGGTCGGAAACGTCATGACCCAAAGTAAGCGCACAACCAAGCCGAGGGAAATTATCGCGCAAATCCACATCTTCGGCCGAATGCGCGGAAACGGCACTACCGAACGGCGCAAAAAAGGCGTCGCGAATCTCACCCCGAAACAAACGCCCAGGACAATCCCGAAGCTGACGGCATAGGCGAGCGCGCTGGCGCCGGGGCGGGCGGTTTCGACGCTCAACAGAGGAATGCTGAACAGCGCCTCCAGCGCCACCAATATCGATACGGCCCAAATCGCCTGGCAGCAGCATCGTCGCCATGCATTTTCGGCAGCCGGCGCCGCCACGGTCACAATGGTCTCAGGTTTTGCAATCACAGTTGCGGGCATAAATGGTTCGTTAGTCAACGACCATAGACCTTTCGATCGTGCGCCAATTTTATCCGCGATGACAGTTCCATTCTAGTTTTCGCCATACCTAATCCCAAACCGTAGTGTTCCGGCGCTCTTCGTGAAATCCGGCCTTGGAAAAAAAGTCTCATAGAAAAACGGTGCGAACAGTGGCTTTTCCGGACGTAGGAAAAAGCCTTTCCGGCTACAACGAGAATGAACGACTGCGGTAAGTGTTGCTAGTAAGGTCTTGAAGATGGCGAAAATGAAGTTTTCGTCAGCGCCAAATGACGCTTGGAGAGTCGCTAGTCGATCTTTTACGAAAGTCCGAAGTTTTAGATCAGCAACCAATCGCTTAGCCGTAATTGCCATAAGCTAATGAGTATGCGAGGCCCCATTAATGCTGGTTTCTCCACGGCGCGAATCTTCGCGGTTGGCAGCGGCCCGCTTCCGGATATTTCTTTGGCCGTCCCTTACACCCTGACAGTATTCCAGTCTCCAAACCCACCAAAACATACGCTCGTAGCGAGGCCCTTTCTTGCCAACCTCTAAAAGGGAAAGAACCAGACAGCGTAGTGGAACGCGCAACCACCGCCAAATATATCTATCGCGAAATGTTTCAACGCACTCGGGATTAAAGATGCGGACTGCCCTACCTGGGTGTTTCCTTGCCAGATACACATCAGCTGCGCCAGCTTGACGATAATTGCGGAGAAACTGGCGCGGCGTCACAACATAAATCTGCCAACTAACAGCGGTGGGACTAAACACTACTTTGTGTCCGGCATCGAGTAAGCGACAGACGAGATCTCGGTCTTCATTTCCAAAGGTACCATTCTTAGTGAACTCACTATCAAACCCATGTAGTTCCAAGAACAGCCTTCTCGAGATCGACAGCTGACCACCCACTACTTCCAAGAAATCTGGATTATCAGAAGCTGATACAAGCAACTTAGCGCGGTCTTCCGCCCAGGCTCCGACCGAATCGCTTAAAAAATTGCCGGGTGATCGCGGATGTAGCGGCACATGGCCGGTCACGACATCAGCACCTACCATGTGTGCGGCCGCGTGTTCCGAAACCAAACGCGAATCGGCTTCCATATCATCGTCAAGAAACAGTAAGAATTCGCCAACCGCCTCCGCGGCTCCCCGGTTCCGTGCCGCCGCAATGCCCTGATTCGATTGTTCTATGACCGTAAGGGGAAATCGCGTATCGAGCCGCCGCAAAGCGGGAACCGAACCATCCGTTGAGCCGTCTACCACGACAATAACCTCGAACGTACCTGTGAAAGACTGACGCGACAGCGCCATCACGTTGGACAGCACTAAATCTCTACGCTGAAAGGTGGGAATGATGATGCTAAAATCCAAACCGGGCCCTCATCGCCAGCGAATACTTCCATATGAAACTCACGAACCTTCACCGAACCAGTTCCACAATTGTCGCTCCATTGCTTCTCCGCTCCAATTTTCGGCTAGCACCCGGGACAGCTGAAACACATCCGAGTCAGAGGTCACAAGCCCCGGGACCGTCGAACACGCGCGATCAAAGTCAGCCTGTTGGACCGCGTAAATCGTATCCGCATTGTAATCCTCCTTACCGCCATAGGGATAAGCGAAACTGGCCATCCGATAGCCAAGCAATTTCTCCAAATGTCGCTTACTGACTCCTACTTCCTGCATTTGCATAGCCAACGGCAACGACGAAAGTTGCGAGTGCGACTGCGTGTGGCATCCGATTTCAATGAGCCGATCCTCTGATATCACGCGCAACTCTGCGACAGATAACGTCTGGTGTGATTTTCTAGCCTGCGGATCCGCTTTAGCCCAATTTCGCAACATCTCGAGACATTGTTGCTGCTGGCCGCTCGGCATCGGCCGCATCTCCTTCCAGATAGAGTAATATAGCGCATGGCGCGGTGTCGGTGGATTATCCCAGGCTCGCCAGTTTCGATTGATCTCGTAGTCCTCCGTACTGTAGTTTTTTGATTCCCCTAAAAGCGCACAGATAACACCGCCGCCGATCCTGAGTTCCAAGCTGGCCGGCAGCCGTCCCGGCTGAAGCAACAACCGATCTAACTCATCCCACCAAAATTCAGTTTCGCGACCGACATAGTCACCAACCACAAATAACGTGGCGGATGATTGATGGCGATCGAGTAAAGGTCTTGCCGTATGAAAGGTATCCGCGTAACCATCATCAAAAGTAATCGCCACCGCTCTTTCAGAACCATTTCCGTCAGCGAGAAAGCTTGCCAGTTCGTCCAACCGAATGACTTGCGCGTACGAGTTTAATACAGTCAACTGCTCATCAAAGTGCTTCGGGGTCACGCATAAAGACCACGGGTCGCACACTTCTTTAGCGATACGATGATAGCAGAGGACTAAAACTTTACGGATGGCAACGCCGCGATCCTCCGTTCCCGAGCTGGAGCGGTGGTTTGCTACCATTTGATGCTCCGTCGCTCCCATGAGGGTTAGTTCACGCTCACCGTCATCCGGTAATACAGAAGCAGAACATAGCGTCCCCGCGCCGGCGCAGCTTTCCGTACCGTTGATTTCCTGCTTACTCTGGCGACACGCCGAAATGGAGTTCTGAAGCATGCTCCAGACGTCGCCATCCGTTATCGCCAACTCAGACAGGTGTTTTTCAAGCCAGCGAAGAAAGTAATGACGTACGGCATCATATTTGCCGGCTCGGGTAACGGTGGCGACACAGGACTGAGGGTGAATCCGATATTTATCCCACAATTCCATTGAGACAAACACTGGATGCTGGAGATACAGTTTAGTTAAGAACACCTGGTCCTCGTAGAGCTGGTAATCACCCCGAAACTCCTCTTGAAACCCTCCCTCTTTTTCCATCATATTACGCCTTAGAAGAATATTCGAAGGACACGGCGCACCTCCGTTACCGAGAGGATAAAACGACTTCAGTAATTCCGGCGGTTCATAAAGTCTATTCTCCTGAACCCCGAGGTCAGGCGCGTTGTCACGTTGCAAATCCTCAGGCTTCTCCGTCCACCCATACCAGTAAAGGCTTCGCCCACAGACCATAGCGGCACGGGGCTCTGACCCGAGGATTACTACCTGGCGTTCCAGCTTGTGCGGAAACCACACATCATCCGCATCCAGAATAGCGACGTACTGACCCTTACTGCAGCGAATAGCGTAATTACGTGATGCCGCAGCGCCTCTATTGTCGTGGTTGTGATGTTCGAGGTAAAAAATTTTTTCAGGATGCTGATTTGCATATTGTCTTGCGATCCGAGTACTGCCGTCTTTTGAGCCATCATCCACCAGCAGTAACTCCCAATTATCGTAACTTTGCGCCAAAACACTCTCAATCGCTTCTGCTAAAAATGATTCAGCGTTATAGAAAGCGGTGACGATTGAGACCAAAGGCGTGTCACGCTTCTTCGAGTCGCGCTGTGGCGGTTTTACCGCTCGGATACAGAAGCCAATCGGAAACCAGGGATCCGTCACCTCTAATGTTTTGGGGTCAACTTCTTGTGACGATAGTCCGTAGAGGTACGCGGCACATGCCGCAACGTTTCCAAAGCCGGAAATTTCGAACGCATCTAACGGCAGGTGCTGCGCTAATAGTGTTCGAAGGGATGCCTCGGTGAAGCGCCAATAATCTCCGTCAGGCCCGGTTTCATAAGAAATTCTATCTAGAGCAGAAACACTGGCTAGCAGTACACCCCCGGGTCGCAAAATCCGCATGGCGTGAGATAGCGCTGCTTGCACATCGTAAATAAAGTTTAAAGTTTGCGTAAGGATGAAACAATCGAACCGGTTCGACGGAATTTTATCCGCTTTGGTCAGATCAGCAACCACGGTCGCAACAGGATTCAGGGGATTTATATCGAGGACATCGGCCTGCGTAACTTTATCACCGCCAAACGAGCGCGTATAAAAAGAATCCTTTACCTCAAGGACGTGCCCGCAAATATCCGATTTGTGCCGCTGAAGAAACTTGATAATGTAATACCGATTGATCGGTTCCCCGCGGTCCACCCCCCAATACGCGCTGATGGGCTCCCGGTCGCCAAAGTCACCCCAGTCGATCACGGGAATGTTTTGATTCGCGAGTGATTTCGCGAGCTCTTTGGCTGCTGCGCGCAGACTCGCGACCTCTTGCTCGAGCGCGACCTTGGTCGCTGCTAAATGCTTTGCATGCGAACGTTGCTCAAGAATCAATGCTTCTTTTGCCAGCAATAGCTCTTGAAAGTGCGGTTCGAGGCTTTTCAGGTGCTTTTCGTAGAAATTTTCGCGCAAGGCCACGTACGTTTCGCGCTGGAGTAGCCGGTGATACATCGACTCGGCCCGGACCCGGTAATTTAGCAACGGCTCATCAAGAACCTCTCCGCGAAATCCCAATGCCAGCGCGGATGTCCAGAAGTCCATTTCTTCATCGGCCGGAAGCCCCTCCTGAAATCCTCCAACAGCTTCCCAAAGCGTACGCCGAAACATTGTGGATATGTGAAGCGGACCGCGTGATACGTGATCAATCAAATCGGCCGCGTGCGGCTTCCAAACGTAATCCAAAGCCCCGAATGCCCGCTGAGCACACGAGACAAACGCAAGGCCTTGCTCCGCATCCAACCGCGCCCCCGCTTTTTCAAAGTAGGTAGGATCCAACCAATCGTCGGCGTCCAGCAAAAGAAGATACGGCGCCGTAGTAAGCTTGATGCCCAGATTGCGGGCAGCCGACACGCCTTTGTTTGCGGTACGGACAACACGGATTGTCGAACTATCAATTCGCGGTAAAAGTTGCTGCGTAAAGAGATCTGTGGACCCGTCATCCACAACAACAACTTCCGTCGGCGGCCTTGCTTGTGCCAGAACGCTATCCAGTGCCTGTTCTAGTGTTCGGCCCAGGTTGTAGCACGTGATGACTACCGCAATCTGGCTCATTTCGTAGCCCCAAGCTTGTTTCTCAGTAGCAAATGTGAGCGAGCATTGATGGCGCGGAGGGGCGCAGTAAGCTTCCAACTTCTGGACTGACGCATCGCCTGGACCTGCAGCTCAGTATCCTTTAGTGCCGTCGCCAAGCACTCTTCTCGCCGCTGCAGCTGATTTTGTTCAGATTTCAAGGCCTCGATTTGACACTCCTTTGCTACAATCCGGCGTTCGAGTTCCGTTACCCTTGATCCCACGTCTTGTCCCTCTTGCACTTTGGAAATCTTTTTTTGAAGCCGTTCCACCTCGTTTTTCCAGGTTAAAATTTCCTGCTTTGACCAGTGGATACTACGTTCTGTTGCATCATTTTCACGTAGCAGGTCGCAAATTTCTCCTTCTTTCCGAAGAAGAACATCGATCAGGTAGTTTCGATAGGACTCGCCATGGCTACTGATCACCGCTCGCAACTTTTTGAGGTGAGCCTCCCCTTGCATCCAGAATTCACTGAGGGAGCCGGACCTTTTACGATAATAAAAAAGTACCTCCGGAAGAATCGTACCTCGATAACCCTTTTCAACAAGGCTGATCCAAAGAAGCCAATCTTCGTTTCCCCATTGGGCTGGATCCTCGTCATAACCGCCGACCGCCAGGACAAATTCCTTCCTCACTAACGCAGGGGTCGCTACAGTGCACTCCCCCAGTAGCGTAGGCAAATCGCAGCGTTCTTGTTTCCATATCCAGTCTTCATCCCCAAACGCTTGAAGCCAGCACGATACGAATGTTATCGACTCGGCAGCATCGAGAACTTTGACGGCTTTTTCCAAATAAGCAGGATGCAACTTGTCGTCGGCGTCAAGAGCACAAAGATAAGACCCATTTGCGATCCGTATCCCGGCATTTCGGGCGGCTCCGGGTCCGCGATTTTCGGTCCGAACAACTCGTGTTCGTGGCCGTGAATAGTTCTGTAAAAGTTCATTCGTAAGACGATCTGTCGAACCATCATTCACGATGATGATCTCGAAATCCTGGAAGGTCTGCTCTAAGACACTGTCGACTGCCTCGTCGAGATATTCACCTAGATTGTAACAGGGGATAATAACGGAAACTTTCGGCTCGTTTTGGAGATTGCCTTTAGCCCAAAGACGCGCACGTTGGTCTAGACTCGCACGTTGCTTTGCGTCGTAGACTTGGTACGCAAAACCCGGTTTTCGATCGAGACAGACACTCAGAGGACCGCCGTAGAGATTGACATCCGTCCCGGCGAAGCGAACTTTGATGCAATGTAGTTTTCCGTCGCGGTATCTGTCCGGCAACCTTAGCTCAAAAGCGTGCCTCCCGTTTCCTTTTCCCGCCTTTTCCAAGTCGGTTCGGTACAGGGATGCTAAAGCTGCATTTTCACAATTGGAATCGACGTAGAGATCCACAGATATTGGCTCATTCGGAGAATCCGAACGCCACGCCCAACCAAAGATACGGCCATTCAAAACAGTGTCGATATAGCCTTCGTACATATTGCGCCTGGATAAAAATGTGGACTATTTACCGGAAACCGCTCAGCGAGCATCACGTGTGTTGCCGTTGCCGTATACAAGATCAAAAGACGCTTCAAGGTTTGTCGGTTTTGTTGAGACGCCCGGACGGGATCACCGCTACCAGGCGGCACGCGCACGTCACAGTTATAGGATTGACTGCCGCGTCATCTACATACGAGCGGTTTCACGGGTCCTTTTAGGTCGGTATCGGTGGCGGAAATTTTGGCCCGAATAAGGTGTGCGCGGCCGTCTTTCAACTGAGCCGGTGGTGCATAGGAGAAACCGTGGCTTCCGTTCCCTATTCCAGCGTCCACAAGATCCCATCGAAACTGGTTTGCTGACAACGTCGCTAGCAAGACTTCTCCGTCAGAAATGTCAACGTTGACCGGCACGTCCGGCTGTTCTCGATCCGCGGCCCAACCTCCGATAATGTCGCAACCGACCACGTCTAAAACTCCTTGCCCGGCAACAATTTTCTCGGCGACCGTCAATACATTAGCGAGTCGTCGCCGTTCTTCGGACATACGGGTCGAAAAAGGACCAAGGCTGTAATTTTCAAGTTGACGGGCGTAATCTCGCGCGCGCTTGGGGTCTGGATATAGAAATGTCAGAGTTTCATCATGTGCCCTATCATAATTATACACCTCAACCAGTCCTCGTGTCCGATCCTTTTCGCTTTTCACGAACGCACGGTAACCGTTATGGTACAGTCGCGCGTAGTTGACACAGCCAGCAGCAACCAACAAGGTGAGCAGCGACAACTGCAGTCTTCTGGTCATCAACGCTTGTTCTGATGCAACTTTTCGTAGCACGAGCGCAATGGTTACAGTGAGGCCAACCCAGAATAGCGACGAGCCGGCGGTATATCTGGTGGCTGTAGCCATCACGACTCCTGACTCAACTCGACCGACTGCTGTTGCTAGTGCTACCAACAGTGCGTAAATGGAGAGCCATAACCAGGGCAGAATAGGTAGGGTAATGGAAAATCGCTGATATGTAACGGCGACTGCGACAGCTAAACCGACTAGTCCTCCGAGGCCCACTATCTCAGCAATTAATAAACTTTCGCCTTGCGCCAGTGGCCAGCCTAGATAAACAAGGACAAACCGAATGAATTTTAACGGATTACTCAGAAAGAAGAACACATTCGGCGCAACGACCGTTGTGTGAAATCCGGCAAAGTAAACCGCGGATAGGACAATCGCGCCGAATGCCCAAGCGAGCAGCCATCTCAATTGTGGTCGTATGCCTTGCGCCACACTTGCGCTCACGATGGCCACAAGAACCATGCCCCAAAGCATGATTCCCGATGCGAGAGCCAACATGCCGGCACAAGCCAAGAGGAAGGCAATGGGAAGCGCGAACCACCGTCCCGGCCAACGGGTGAACACCCACACCGCGACCGCAGCGGTCAGGTTGCACAAGTGCCACTGCAAAGAGGCCTCACCCATGAGCCAGGTCTCTTCCTGCGCCGGAGAAAACATCAGAAGCCCAATTACAAGACTAAGCGGAAAGACAAGTGTTCGATACAATGGCCGTAGTGAGCGATCGAGCACCAACCAGAGGAAAATAAAGGCCAAAAGCTGGAGAGCAAAACCTGCATACATGTGAGCAGTGACGTCGAAATCCATTAGCAGGATTAATGGGGCCATAATCAGTTTGACCGCCGCGATCCTGTGCTCATTGCTCTGCATCCAAAAGTCCCCGAAAGTCGATGTCCCGCGCTGAACTCCAATAGCGAATGGAACGAGATCCCACTCGTCCCGATATGGAACATTGACGGCAAAGGCGCGGATGCTCGCAAGGACCGCGAGAGGTGGGATGAATGCTAACAGTCTCGCAGTAAACCGAAGTTTGCCCTCCAATTTACGGAAAACGCTTGTGACTGTCCCGGTCATATCACGCCGTACACTCTCTGGTCTGAGCTTACGGCCCTCGCGTGCACCAAACTCCAGGTAGTGAGTTAGCGGATCGACTCCTGCCGCCTTTACGTCGGGGTTGGCAGCGAGGTAAAGCTCCGGGGAGAAGTTCGACGGCGATAAAACCCTTGGGGCCGTCTGCGCTTGGGAGACCGTTTTAATAAACGTATCCGGAATGTCGCGATCCACGTAGCGGTTTGGTACGGACCTTCCAGTGCTGATATCGGTCATTTCCGTGCGAAAAGAGATGGAACCACAAAATGGATCGGATAGCAGCGGTGTGTAGTAAGCGCAGTCGTCAAAAAAATAATGGGTAACTTGGCTCCACCGCGTGCGAGCCGGGTTGTGATGTCGGTCGCCCCCATGAAGTAGGTTGGCGGCCCAGATCAATGCTTTCCCTTTGCGGACACAGAGTCTTTCCGGTCTCAGACCCAAGCCGTCAACCAGCGCGCGCCATAGCGTTTCGAACCTCGCATAATTATCATAGGGCCCAGTGCCCTCCAACGCAGTTACCGCGAGGTGCTCATTGACAAATATGGGAAGCCGATGAGTCCCCGGATAATAGATGAGGGGACCTGAATCTTCGTTAATGTCCTCAAGCGCGACCCAGACGCCGCACATGAACCGTTCGGGCACGCTGCTGAAATGCACCGCATCGGTATGATAATGCTGCTGCGTGCCGACCGGAAAGTTGAGCGTCTGAAATGGGAAGGCACGCCGACCGTAAAGCATGGATAGGACATCTTGAACGCGCTGGTTGATCGCCAGCCGGCGGACATCGTCACAGATCTTCCAAGCATCTTGGACCCGCAAGCCTACGTTATGTGTCCATCCGTTCCGCCGCCACTGCTCGAAATCGAACTGTGCCGCTAATGTCTGTTTTAGGCGCTCGGCGACCACGTCAAATTCGGGATCCGGAAACTCAATGACCGCGTAGCCCTTGAGGTGCAGATCCATGGCGATGCGCTTCGTCTCCGGATCAAAACCGAGCGAGTCGACAAACGATGGGAGCAGCGGGTTCTCGACCAGCGGAACACCGGGCATCAACGTACTCGGATCAGTCATGGAATTATTTTCCCCCGAGGGAAGACGTTGGGCCCAACTCTTCAGCATTTCGTCCCCATGCACCCACGATCTGGGCTATCCGCGCACGAACGAGATCGCCCACCGCAATCCCTGAAAAATTATCTCGAATTCGTTGCCGGGCTGCCGCGGCCAACCGCCGGACGAAAACAGGCTCGCTGTAGATCCTGCGCATCCAGCGTGCCGCGCTCTCGATACTTGGTTCCGCCCAGTGTTGGTGCGCATCGTAGGGCCCATAGTTTTGACCCAGGTCCCGGATTTGAAACTCCACACATGCCGCACAGGCTTCATCCATGAAGTCCACATTTCCCGACCAGTACGTCGCGATAACGGGCTTTCCGAGAGCCATCGCCTCAGCCATTGGAAGTCCAAACCCCTCCGAGCGGTGCAGCGATACGAAACAATCGCAACAAGCCAGCAGTGAGTCCGCTTCGTAGCGGGTAAGCGTCTGCTCAATCAGATGAATGTTTTTATGATCGCCGATGAGTGTTCGAAGCTTCTCGCCTTCCCTTTCGTCGAAGTTGTTGATCTTTACGATCAAACCGACATTTTGATCTTTTGCAGAGAAGGCCTCGCGAAACGCAGCAATCGCGCCCTCCGGGTTTTTACGTTCAATGATGCTATGGGTATCGTACATGGCCAAAAACAAGACGCACTTCTCCGGAAGGTCGAAATACGGCCGCTCCAGGTACGGACCAGGTCCTTTTTCGATGGTGTGCGGAATACAGATTACCGGAACGTTCGATTTTCGCGCGACCGCCTCCCGTACAAACTCTGACGGGACCCACACTTCGTCGACGTACTCGAAAGACAAGAGCCATCGATCCGGGAACTCGGGCAATTCCCAAACCCAGTAGCCGATAGTATATCGGCCGTCGAACACGTCTGAACCGAGCCGCCCGCACGCTTCCGGCGTCAGGGCAGCGTTCACATTTAAAATATTTATTCCGTGCACTGGGCGATCAACTATCCTGTGGGACCAAGTCAAATCTCCCTTGCGAGCCGGATTTCCGTATTCGTAGTCGATGGCTACAAACGGTACGCCGGCGGCGTCCATCGCGCACGCCAGACCTCGCGCCGCCTCGCCCACGCCCATTTCCGCGCGGATATAACCGATCAGGTTTACCCCCGGCTCTTCGTGAGATCCCTGTGTGGGAGTCGGCGTCGCCTGCTGGTTGAGCATGGACATATCAATCGTACAATCCGCGCGATCCTTCGCGAGGTTTGGATTGTGGTAGGGGTCGCCGGCTAAAAGATGCGATCCCCAGCGGTTCCATAGGCGGCGCTCATCTTCAGTGATATCCGTGCCTTTTCTCGAGAGGCTCTCGTGATGGATCAACTGACAATGGGGCGTCCATAGATTTCGAAGACCCTGCTCTGACAACCGCAAGCAAAAATCTATGTCGTTGAACGCGACGTGGAAATCCTCGTCAAAGCCGCCGATCTCTTCGAATAGCCTGCGACGCACCATGAGGCAGGCCCCCGTGTTCGCCGTTACCTCGCGCACGACACAGTCCAGATGCTGATAAATGTCGCCGTTCGGATGCGACCCTTGAAGATAATGGCGGGACCCTCCGCCGTGGTCGACGAGAAAAACCCCCCCGTGCTGGATTTCACCATTGGGGTACAGTAGCAGCGCGCCAACAGTCCCAACGTCTGGAACGAGTGCCTGGGTAACTAGCTCTTCGAGCCACTCCGGCTCGCGCACCTCGATATCATCATTGAGAAACAGCAACAGCTCACCATCGCTGGCGCGCGCCCCTGCATTGTTAAGCCGCGCCCAGTTAAAATCCTCATTCCGCTCGATCGTTCGCAAGCCCTTTGAACGTAAGAATTCGATCCCGTCCCGGTGCTTGCCGCGGCCGTTGTCGAGGAATAGCAGCTCGTAATTCCGGTACGATGTCTTGGTCAACAACGATTCCACCATCGGTCGCACCACGGTAAGTCGTCCCGTGGTCGGGACAATGATGGATACCGTCGGTGCGGTTGTGAGCTGTCGGCGAATGCGGCGTACAGCTGCGTCCCGCAGGGCGATCACTGCGCCGTTGATACTTCGCCTCGTCAAAGCAGCCTCGACCGCTTTTGCCTCGGCTCCGGCAATCGTCGGACACTTTGGCTTGGCCCGCGGTGCCGCCCAAAGGACACGTGGAATATGCACGATCTGGCGAGTGACCTCTGTAATGCGCAGCAGGAGGTCATATCGCCAAGATGGGCCATTCGCGTCGAGCGCGCACTTTTGAAGTGCGTCTCGACGCACAAGGAAAATCCCTCCGACATAATTGCGCGCAAGCAAATGCTCAGGCGACCAGTCCGGGGCGTGATCAGGATCGGCGTGCGTTCCCGTTGGGTCTACGACGTCATGGTCCGAATATGCCAATGATGCTGGCTCTTTCGCGAGCCTCGCGGCCACATGCAAGAGAGCATCGGGCAACAGGCGTTCGCCGGATAATAAAAATGCGAGGTAGTCTTGGGTTACCTTTTCGTGTGACTTACAGTCGACAAAAGAACCGTGCCACTGAACCGGTTCAGGCAACGCTTCAGAAGCAAACGCACCTGTTAGGTCGGTGCCATCTCCGACGATATGGCAAGAATAATTCTGATACGTCTGCGCCGCGATCGATTTCAGCGTAGCTTCAATGCCAGCCTTGGCGCGGGGATCGATCCACAGCTCAAATCGCGCTGGACCTGCGGCCGACGTGACGGTCTGCAACAATGACTGGCGCTCACGCCCGCTCAATTGCTGGGCTAGCAATAACCGATGATAGGGATGACCGTCCACCAAGACTGACCGACGGTGACGGAGTTCATTGCCAGCCCCGCTACGGATCACCATTTCCAGGTCATGCTCGCCCACCGGCGTAGAGCCCAGTTGGATTGTCATGTCAAAGCCGGACCGGCCCGCACCTTTAATTTCCGGATGAACCAAAGCCACGTCTGGACGTTCGTTCTCAGGCAAAAATCGGCATATCGGATTTCCGTCGATTAAGACAGTCACGCTTTCAATACCGTCCGACGAACAAGTCCAACCCCTGAGGAGACAGCTTTCCGTGACCGTCGTCACGCCCTCTCCCGGTATGTCGAGGCTTGAAAATATTGGATTAGGCTCGCGCGACAGAGGTTTCTGCGCAGCGCCCCAGACGGCCTTTTCCCCTTTCAAGAGCCGCCGCATCACATTGGTACCGCGCCATACGACTGAGGTTTTGATTGCGGCGAGTTCTCGTTCGAGAGCGCCATTATGCTCATCGATCCGTTGGTTCAGTGCATGGAGCGAGTC
>Ga0207707_10002596_pt1 | contig 16181 bp, 12 predicted proteins | sample KBSC83BmetaG_FD_184336 | JGI IMG/M metagenome (GOLD analysis project Ga0207707, IMG submission 184336) | Corn rhizosphere microbial communities from Kellogg Biological Station, Michigan, USA - KBS C8-3B metaG (SPAdes) (version 2) | ecosystem: Host-associated > Plants > Roots > Rhizosphere ...
GACGCGAATGACGTTCGTCGCCCCGAGATTGCCAGACCCGTGCTTTCTGAGATCAATGCCTTTCGAAAGGCCGGCGATGTGTGCCGCCGGGATCGAGCCCAGCAGATACGACACGATGATCGCGCCGACCAGTGGAAGCATCATCCTGCCTTGCGTCGCAAGACGATCCGAAGCGGGTTCCCCGTAAAGCCCCAGAACGATCGAAATCCGTTGTGCAGATACCGCACGTAGTGCTCCTCGACCAGATCGGGCGCGTTGCCGAACACGGCGATCGTTGGCGGATCGGTCTCGACCTGGGTCGCGTAGTTGAGCCGCACTTCGCGCCCCGCATGCTGCGGCGGTTGGAGGCGCGCCAGGAGCTCGCCGAGCTTTTCATTGACCTCCGACGTCGAGATGCGCTTTGCGCGCTCCTCCTCGACTTGTAGCAGCAACTCGAGCACGCGCGTAACACGCTGGCCGGTGAGCGCCGAGGTGAAGAGAAACGGCACGAACTTGAGGAACGGCGCTTTCTCGTACGCGGCCTTCTCGTACTTCGCCGTCGCCTTGTCGTCCTTCTCCGCTAGATCCCACTTGTTCACGACGACAATCAGCCCACGCCCGGCTTCCCACGCCAACGCGGCGATCTTGAGATCCTGGTTCTGAATCTCGCCTTCGGTGGCGTCGACCATCAACACGCAGATGTCCGCACGTTCGATCGCTCGTCGAGTTCTCAGCGACGAATAGAACTCGATGCCGTCGTCGATCTTGCTCTGCCGGCGAAGACCGGCGGTGTCGACGAAGATGAACAGTCGATCGTGATAGCGCATCGGCGTGTCGATCGCGTCGCGCGTTGTGCCGGCGACATCGGACACCACGAGGCGATTCTCGCCGAGCAGCCGATTCACGAACGACGATTTGCCGACATTTGGCCGACCCACGACGGCCACACGCAGCGCATCCTCTCGCTCCGCCGCCGATTCAGGAAGGCGCGCGATCACAGCATCGAGCAGATCACCGGAGCCTTTGCCGTTGATGGCCGATACCGGGAACACCTCGTCCGTGCCAAGAGCGTAGAATTCGTAGAAGTCGGCGTCGCGCGGGTCGTCGACCTTGTTCGCTACGACCATCCACGGCTTTTGCGAACCGCGCAGCAACTCGGCCACGTGATAGTCGCTCGGATGCAGGCCAACGCGCGCATCGACGACGAAGAGCAGCAGATCAGCCTCTCCGATCGCTTCGTCCACTTGCCGCCGGATCTCGACGTCCATTGGCGCACGAGGATCGTCGGCGATGCCACCGGTGTCGACGAGCCAGAACGCGCGGCCCGACCAGTCGGTCTCCGCGAAGTGGCGGTCGCGCGTCGTTCCAGCTTCTTCAGAGACGATCGCGCTGTCGTCGCCGACGATGCGGTTGAAGAGCGCCGACTTGCCGACATTGGGGCGCCCGATGAGCGCGACGACGGGAATCGTGCTCACGCCGCCACCGGCTCGCCCTCGTGCACCAGCACGTCGACGAAGTCATAGGACGGATACACCGGCATCTCGAACTCCTCGCGCAGCGCGATGAACGGCTCGTCGTCGAGAAACACGCCGCTGTCGTTGATGCACTCGGCCGGAATCAGCGCGAGATCGAGATCGTTGCGTCCGGTGAGGGCGCGACGAATGTCGGCACCGACGAGCAGGCCCGCCGTGGTCGTCGTGGGACCGAACAACGAGTTCTCCGCGAGGATGAGCTTGAATTCGGCGCCAGTCACCTCGGTCAGCTGATCGAGCAGCGGCGGCATGAGCGCACCCATGGACACGCCCGTGACGACGCCGATGCGACGTCCTTCGAGGCGCGGGAGCGTCTCGAGACCTTCGGCGACCCGCTGGCGCAGCGAAGCGACTGCACCGACGCCGTTTTCGATCTGCGGAAACTCACCATAGAACTCGGCGTCGGGCAGCTCGCGGCCGGCGAGCAGATACAGCTCGTCCGACCCGTATACCCAACGGTGGCCGCGTTCAGCCTCCGCGCGTTCCGCCCAGCGATCGACCGCGGCCAGCAGCGCTGACGCGTTCTCACGGTCCATCGACTTGCCGGTGTACAGATGGGAGAACTGCGTGAGGCCCACGGGCACGATCGCGACGGACATCATCGCGTTTTCGAGCGACCAGAGATCCGCGAACGATTGCTCGAGCACGGCGCCGTCGTTCAGGCCGGGCACGATCACCATCTGTCCGTGGAACTGAATGCCGCCCTTTGCCAGCGTGTTGAGCTGGTCCATGATGTTCGGCACACGCGGATTGTTGAGGAGAATCTTCCGCGCTTCCCACGGCGTCGCGTGGACCGAGATGTAGAGCGGCGAGAGTCGATACTCGAGAATGCGAGCGACGTCACGCTCTTTCATGTTCGACAGCGTCGCGAAGTTGCCATACGCGAACGAGAGCCGGTAGTCGTCGTCGCGAACATACAGCGGCTTGCGAAGTCCCTTCGGCAGGCCCTCGATGAAGCAGAACTCGCAGCGATTGGCGCAGCGGCGAATCGTTGGCGGCTCGAGCTCGAGCCCCATCGATTCGCCTTCGGGACGCTCGATCTCGAAGATGATGGCTTCGCCATCGGGGAGCTTGGCTTCGATGACCAGATCGTCCTCGGCGGTCAGGAATTCCCAGTCGAGGAAATCAGCGATCTCGCGCCCGTTGACCGAAAGCAGCTCGGTACCGGGGACGATTCCCACTTCGCGCGCGATGCCGTCGTCCTGAACCGTCTTGACCCGCACCATTGCATCCCACCATTGCAACGGGGGAGACCACTGGAGCGTCTCCCCCCGATTTTACGATTTCCACAGGTCGTGCCAGCGGCGCGCATCGAGTGAGCAGCAACCGCGATACAGCTTATGTAATCTAGGAGATCAAATGGTGGAAATCAAGCTAAATAGGCAACTTGCACAACGCCCGCCGAAGTTCATTCGGCGGGCGCTGCGTGCTGCACAGTACGGTTGCATTGTCGCGATCAGCTGATCGGCGCGTACCGGAATGCGACGATTCCAGCGCCATTTCCAACCACGTTAAATGGCGCGCCTGACTTCGGCTGCACGGGGCCGACGTTGACGTCCTGAGTCGCCACGACTTTGCCCGTCTTGTCGAGGAACTCGATCTTCACGCTGAAGCTTCGCGCGGCGTCGCTCATGTTGGCGATGCTGCCGCCGAGCGTGGCCTTCGCCTCAGACGGCGTGAACTCGCTGAAGGAGATGCGCGCCGGCATCTTCTGCATGAGGTCGTTGTACTTGAGCGCAGAATCCACCAAGGTCTTCGCGGTGTCCTGGTACGCGAGCACCACCTTGTTGTTGCGCGCCGCCGAGTCGATGGCGGCTGTCGCCGCAGCTTTCGAGCTCTTGGGGTTGTTCGCGCGCGCGCCGTACACCTTCTGCAGCGAGTCGGCCCTCTTGAACTTCACGTCATAGTCCTTCTTGACGCCGCTGTAGCCGAGCACCATCAGCTGATAGTTGTCCGGGTTCGACGGATCGACGGCGATGACCTCGCGCGCGATCTGGATGCCTTTTACGAAGTTGCTGTCGAGCAGGTAGAGACGCGACAGGTTATAGAGCACGTCGCGGTGATACGGATTCACCGATCGCGCCGCCTCGAACAGCTTGATGGCGTCTTTCGTCTGATTCGCCTTGGCAGCTGTGACAGCCGCGTTCATGATCGACGCGTACGAGAACGCGCCCGGATTCGCGAGCTGGTCGGCGTACGATGCCTTGATTGCGGTCGTATCGCCGGACATCGTCGCAAGGCGCGCCATGCCGTTGCGCGCAGCGTCGGCGAACTTGGTACCAGGATCCTTCGCCAGCGCCTCGTACGCAGTCTTCGCTTCAGCGGCGTAGCCCGCTTTGTCCGCTCCGGTTGCTGCCTCGGAGAGATCTGCGGCATACGCACCCAGCTGCGCCTCGAGCTGACGACGCGTGTCCGCGAGCGACGTGTCCTTCGCAACGCTGATTGCCTCCTTGTAGTACCCGATCGCGTCCTTCGGCTTGTTGCCCTCGGCCGAGACCTTCGCGAGCACCATGTAGGCGTACGGCGCGGTCTTGTAGAGCTGCAGCGAGCGCTTCGCGAGCATCGATGCTGAATCGCCCTTCCCCGGCGTGTTCCCGAGCTCCACTGCATGGTTCACGAGATCGACCCACGCCTTCTGCTGACGCCACGGGGCCGTCTGCGAAGCGCACTCCGGATTGGACTGCTCGACGACGGTGAACGCGGAGTCGATACCAGCGACGATGTCGTACTGCGCGGTGGGATCTGTCGCGAATCCAAGCGCGCTGCGCGGTGCGAAGCCGCTCGCCATGGACGGTTGCCCCATCCAAAGCACGAGCGTGCGACCGAGCACCATGTTGCGACCGACTGGATTCTTGGTCTTGTCAGCTTCGCTCAGCACCTTGATGGCGTTCTGCAGCTGCTTCGCGGCCTCCTCTGGCTTCTGGGAGCTTTGCGCAACCTGAAGCGCGAGCATCGCACGCGCGATCTGATTGGGTGATCCTTCGTCGATTTCGCACGCCTTCTGCTGGGCGCCGGCGGTGGCAGCGAGCGTCGCCGCCATGAGCGCAGGAAGCGCGGTTCTCCCCCAAACGAGCATCGTTCTCTCCTGAGTGTCTGCTCCAAGGTCACGGACCCCTTGGGCCCGTTAGTGGCTACACTAGCCTTCCGAATACCGTTCCGCCGCCGCGGCGGCCAATCTGGAAATATCCTGCAGAGGTCGTCCCGTCGCCAGTGCAACCCGTTGCACATCCGCGAATTCCGGCTTCGCTCGCCGTTGTCCGTTGGGTAGTGTGACGAGCTTCGCACTGATCTCGTGACCCAAGAGCGACAGCTGCACGAGCTCGCGCGGCAGGGCTCGCCTGCGCACGACGCGGCGACGCACACCAATCGTCGTGGTCTCGATGAGCAACAACTCTTCGATGCGTGATGCGTCCGCGGGCTTGCACAGTACTTCCACGCGCGCGCCCGGCCGTCCGCGCTTCATCGTTGCTGCAAGCAACGTGACATCGAGCGCGCCAGCCTCGCGCACGCGATCCGCAACGGCGGCGAGATACTCCGGGCTCATGTCGTCGATGTCGCACGCCAACTCGACGAGGTCCTCTCTGTCATCCTGAGCGCAGCGAAGGATCTGCTGGTCTCTGCCTGAAGGCTCGCAGTCCGCGAGGATGATTCGAAGCGCATTTGCCCGCCCGACGAAATCCTTCGTCCCCGCCCCGAATCCGCTCCTGATCGGAACGTATTCCGCGGGAGGCGGCCCAGATGAGAGAACTCGAACAAGCGCCGCGCCAGTGGGCGTCACGAGCTCGCCGGATCCTTCCGGCCCGGGACGAACCGCCTGACCTTCGAGCAGCTTGAGCGTTGCCGGCGCGGGCACCGGCAAGATTCCGTGCGCCGCCTTCACCGTTCCGTCGCCAAGCGAGATCGATCCTGCATACACACGCTCGACGCCGAGTTGCTCGAGTCCCCAGATCGAACCGACGACATCGAGAATCGCGTCGACCGCGCCGACTTCGTGCAAATGCACTTTCTCCGGCGGCATGCCGTGAATCTCACCCTCCGCGGTCGCAATCGCGGTGAAGGCGCGGTCGGCGCGCTCGCGCACACGCTCGGGCGCGCCGCTCTTCGACACGATCTCGCGAATCTCGCGAATGTGCCGGCCGTGCGGCTGCGGTGGAATGTCGAAGTCCACCTTCTGACACACGATCTCACCGCGGACGACTTCGCGAATCTGAACGCCGATGTCGCTGAGCCCGAGCGTTGCCGGCAATGCTCGCAGCCAATCGGGATCGAGCCCGACGTGAAGCAGCGCGCCGAGCGTCATGTCGCCGGAGATGCCGCTGAACGCGTCGAAGATCGCGATGCGCATTACGTGCTAGAATCGGTACGAAGCGCCACTGCCCGTGTTGAACACGAGCACTTTTGCATCGCGCGGAATGCGTCCCGCGGCGACGAGCTCTCGCGTCACGGCGAGCGCGCAGCCGCCCTCGGGCGCCGCATCGATGCCGCTGGCACGCGAGAGCCGAAGCGTGTCGGCGCGGATCGCGTCTTCACTCACAGCATGCGCGTCGCCTTTGCTTTCCCGCACGCCGCGAAGAATGAGGCGATCTCCGAGCGGACCCGGCACACGCAAACCGCTCGCATGCGTCGTCGGATTTTCCCACGGCGTCGCGTGATCCTTCCCTTCCTGGAACGCGCGAACGATCGGCGCGCAGCCGTCGGCCTGCGCGACGACCATGCGCGGCAGCGTGATGTTCTTGTCGAGCCAGCCGCCGTCACGCATTTCATTGAAGACCTTCCACATCCCGATCAGACCAGTGCCGCCGCCCGTGGGATAGATGATGTGCGTCGGCAGAGTCCACCCCAACTGCTCGGCGAGCTCGATGCCCATCGTCTTTTTACCTTCGATGCGATACGGCTCGCGCAACGTGGACACGTCGAAGTAGCCGCTTTCCGCGGAGAACGCGCGCGCCTGCTTGCCGGCGTCGCCGATGTGCCCTTTCACCAGACACAACTCGGCGCCGAGGGCGCGGATCGTCGCGAGAATCGGCTCGGGCGTGGTGTCGGGCGCGTAGACGCGAACTGGAAGTCCCGCTGCAGCGGCGTACGCTGAAAGCGCCGCGCCGGCATTGCCCGCGGTTGGAACGACGAAGCCCGAGACGCCAAGTCCCTTCGCGCGCGTCACGGCCGCGCTCATGCCACGAGCCTTGAAGGATCCGGTGGGATTGAGGCCTTCGTCCTTCACCCAGAGCGTGTCGACGCCGACTTCTCTCGCGAGCGCCGGAAGCGATTGAATCGGCGTGAGGCCTTCGCCGAGCGAGACGGGCGCTTCACCAGGCTCGAGCGGCATGATGCCGGCGTAGCGCCACATGTCCCAGCGCGGCGTGACCGCGGTGCGCGGCGGCATTGCGGAGTCGTAGCGAACGAGGAACGGCTGGCCGCACTTGGGGCAGACGGTCGCGCGTGCATCGCCCGACTCGCGGGTATCGCACGCGGAACATTCGAGATGCCAGGTGGTCACGGGGTTTCGGTTGAGGGAGTATCCGGCACGGCAACCGCCGCGGCGGGTGCTTCGTCCGCAACACTCGTCGCCGAGGGATCGACGACCGTGTTCGCGGTTGGGGATGTCGCGCGGAGCGCGCCAAGGATGCGCTCCGCGATCTTCGGTCCAAACCCGGGTAACGCGGCGATCGCTTCCGGACTCGCGTCGCGCACCCCCTGCAGACTGCCAAAGGCCTCGAGCAACACTCGCCGCTTCGATTCGCCGACGCCCGGAATCCGCATGAGCTCCGACGTGATGGTACGCGCCGCGCGCCGCTTGCGCTGAAAGGTGATCGCGAAGCGGTGCGCCTCGTCCCTTGCCTGTTGGAGAACGCGAAGCGCCGGCGATCGGCGTGGCAGTTTGAGGGACTCCGGCCGCCCGAGCAGGAAGATCTCTTCCTCGCGCTTCGCGAGGCTGATGAGCGGCATCGCACCGAGCCCCAAGGCGTCGAGCGCCGCGTGCGCCGCGTTGAGCTGGCCCTTTCCGCCGTCGATCACCACGAGATCGGGAAGCGACTTCTCTTCTTCGACGCGACGCGTGAAGTAGCGCGTCACGACTTCGTTCATCGACGCGAAGTCATCGACACCTTCGACCGTCTTCACCTTGAACTTGCGGTACTCCGCGCGATACGGACGGCCGTTCTGAAACCAGACGCACGACGCCACGGTGTCGGTCCCCTGCGCATGAGAGATGTCGAAGCACACGAGCGACCGCGGAACTTTCTGCAGGCCGAGTTGGCGCTGTAGCTCGTAGATCGGATCGCCGGCACGCTCCTCCGCTTCGTCGCCGGTGAGGCGAAGCTCCTCGAGCAAGTGTCGCGCGTTTTGCGTCGCGAGATCGACGAGCTCTCGCCGCGGCCCTCGTTGCGGCGCGACCACTTTCGTTCGCTCGAGCGACGTCTCGACCAGGTCGCGATCCTCAGGATCGAAGGGCACCAGGAGCTCCGTGCTGCGATCCTCGAGCGGCAGATAGCTCCCGACGAGATACGCCTCGAGCACCGCCGGATCAGTCTCGTCGGCGACGTTGGTGAGAAACTGATGCTCGCGCGCGAGCAGCTTGCCGCCGCGAATGCGCATCAGCGCGACCGCGGCATCGTCGCCGTCGCGCGCGTAGCCGATGACATCGCGGTCGCCACCTTCGATCGTCATCACGACGGCCGGCTCTTCCATCCGCTCGAGATGATTGAGCGCATCGCGCAGCTCAGCGGCGCGCTCGAAGTCGAGTGCTTCCGCCGCGAGCGCCATGCGCTCGCGGACCCGCCGCTTCACTTCATTCGTGCGCCCCTCGAGAAAGACGAGCACCTCATCGATCATCGCGCGATAGTCGCTCTGCGTCTGCGCGAGAATGCACGGCGCCTTGCACCGCTTGATGTAGTAGTCGAGACACGGCCGTTCGGGCATCTGCTTCGGCATGTCATAGTTGCACGACCGCACTGTGAAGATGCGCTTCACGACATTCAGCGCGCGCCGCATCGCGCCGACGTCGGTGTACGGCCCGAAGTATCTGCTGCCGTCGTCGACGACGTGGCGAGTCACCCACACGCGCGGAAACGGCTCCGCGACCGTGACTTTGATGTATGGATACGACTTGTCGTCGCGCAGCGCGATGTTATACTTCGGGTGGTACTCCTTGATGAGGTTCGCCTCGAGAATGAGCGCGTGCGCCTCGCTCGGCACGACGATCGTCTCGAGATCCACGGCCGCCTTCATCAGGGCCCACGTCTTCACGCTCTCGGCGTGGTCGGCGGCGACGTAGCTCCGCACGCGCGATCTGAGGCGCTTGGCCTTGCCGACGTAGAGCACCGCTCCGTCCGCATCGCGCCAGAGGTACACGCCCGGCGACTCGGGCAAATGCGGAATCCTGTCCAGGACGGAATCTGGTACGGCCATATGTGAATAATACCCCGAGCATGGAGCCCGGGACCGTCGTCCCGTTGCCTATCGGCGCCTTTTCACGCGATCCAGGAGACCGCGCGCCTCAGGCACGCCGGCCAGCGCCGTCGACGCGATATAAACGAGGCCGAACGCGGCCAATATGAGCACGCCGCCGATGAACCCGTTGCGGCCTTTCGTCACGATGCGCATGCCCCACCCCGCGGCCACGGCGATGCCCGCGCAGCCCCACAACAACGCAACGAAGCGCGCTTCGAGACCGGTCGCACCGATTCGCCGATTGAGACGCGACCGGAGGAGTGAGAACTCCACCCAGCCTGCAATACCCGCGGACGCGGTGAGACCCGCGGCTCCCCAACGCGGATCGATGCCGAGAATGTGCGGCAGCGGCAACGCGAACAGATAGCCGAGCACCGTGGTGAGAATCACGCGAATGGTCGCAAAGCGAAGTGGCGTTCGCGTGTCGTGGAGCGCGTAGTACGTCGACGAATAGAGGCGGCCCATCGTGCTTGCCAGAAGGCCCACAGCCGCACCGGCCAGGATTCCCCAGGCGAAGAGCGTGTCCTGCGCCGTGAACCTCTTGTACTGGAACAGCACGCGCGCGATGACGTCGCCGAAGACGAGAAACGCCGCCGCCGACGGTACGACGAAATAGGCGATGTGTCGGAGACCGCGCGCGAGCGAGTCGCGAAGAGACGCGAAGATTTCGCTCTCGCTCCCGATGTTCGAGGACATGGCCGGCAATGCGGCCGCCGAAATCGACATGCCGAACAAGCTGACGGGAAGCACGATCACAGTTGTCGCGTAGCCGAAGGTCGCCACCATGCCGGTGGGGAGAAGCGAGGCAAGCAGGTTGTCGATGTAACTGCTGATCTGGACGACACCCCGGCTGACGAACACGGGCCCGAAATTCCGTGTCACGCGCCGTACGTTCGGCGATCTGAGATCCAGTGACACGCGAAGATGTCGGACGAGCCGAAGCGTCGTCGGGAGCTGCACGAGAAATTGCAGCGCCGCGCCCGCCACGGACGCCCATGCCAACAAAACAACGAGCTCCTTGTCGTGATACCTCGGGCCGCCCCACACGAGCGTCCCGATCATCACGACATTCCATAGCACTGGAGCGAAGTACGGAAGAAAGAACTTGCGATGACTGTTGAGAATGCCCAGACACCAGGCCGAGATCACGAAGATGCCAGCGCCCGGGAAGAGTATTCGCGTAAGGAGGATCGCCAGCTCTCGCTTCTCGCCCTTGAACCCCCACGCGATGAGCGGAATGAGTACCGGCGTGGCCAGCACGCCGACGAGCACGAAGACGGCAACCGCAAGCGAGAGAAGGGCGGCCACGGCGCCCGCCACGCGACCAGCTTCGGCCTCATCTTTTCCGGCCACTAGCGGGGCGTACACGGGAATGAACGAGGCGGAGAGGACTCCTTCGCCAAACAAATTCTGCAGGATGTTCGAGATCTTGAATGCCGCCGTGAACGCGTCCGCCGCGGCACTCGCGCCGAGGAAAGTCGCCATCAGCGACTGGCGCACGATCCCGAACATCCGCGACGCGAGGATGCTCCCCGCAATGATCGCCGCCGCACCGCCGGTGCGTTGCTGTGCGGGTGGCTCGTCGGTTTGTTCGATGATCGCTTCCGTGGACGTGGTCACACTGACGCCGTCACCGCCGTCGGAGGCGTCGCGAGCGACGGACCGCCCGCCACCAGCGATCGCGCGTGCTTGTGCGCCTCCTCCAGCATCTGCTCGAGCAGCGCCGAACCATAGCGCGCGAGAAAGGGCGCGTACGCGAGCTTCCGTTCCTGTCGCACGCCATGGGGATACAGCGCGCCCCGTGCCGTGGCGATCGAACGCATGGCGTCCGCCTCGCGGCGTTTCATCGCGGCGATGAATCGGCGGTCGAGGCGCTCGAGCTTGAGATCCACCGTCCGGCGCAGGCCGTCGACGACGGCATCCGGCACCAGGCCGTTCCCTGTGCGCCGCAGCGTGTCGATGTTCGCGTCGAGATCGCGACGGAGCGCGGCGAGCGACGCAGTCGTTTCCGCCGGCAAACGTTCGCGGGCGACGCGCCCTTCGAGCGCGTGCGGGTCGGCGAGCGCATCTCGACCGACATGCAGTTCATCGAGGATGCGTCGTACGCGCGGCTCAATGATGGTACACGACCATCGCGGCAGAACGGTCGGGGATGCGACGCCGAGCGCATCGGCAACGGCAGAAACCTGAGCGAAGTACGCGACTTCGCCGGGGCCGCCCAGATACGCCACCGTCGGCATGATCGCGCGCTCGACCACTGGCCGGACGAGCACGGTCGACGTGAGCACCTCGTCGCCGTTTCCCGCGCCCACGGTCATCGCCTCGCGAAGCGGAAGACGTCGTTTGATTCCACCCGCGTGCATCGATACCAACGAAAGTCCTTCGACTTCCTGCACCTGCGGCGTGAAGCCACCCGCGATGATGGCTTCGCTCCGGCGCGCCACAGCCTGAGCAATCGCGCCGGCCTCGCGCGCGGTACGTCGAAGCATCGGCAATGCGGCGCGTACCATGGCCGGGTGCGACGCGTCGAGCACGCTGATCTCGAGCGGTTCGAGCACGTCGCGCAGCCACGTGACGTACGCGTCGCCAAGTGAGACGCCGCCGCGGAAGGCCGTGAGCACATCATCGAGATACGACGCGTGGGGCGCTGATCCGCACGCTTCGCGCAGAAACACCGCCAATGTGTCGAGCTCACCTTGGTCCAGCGGCACTCGCGCCACCGGCGTTCCAACGGGAGCGCGACTCTCGAGCTCGAGCTCGCGCGCACCGCCGTCGAGCGAGACGGACACGACGGCCGCCTCCTCGAAGTCGGCGTCGTCCGTCGCGGCCCAGAAGATCGGCGCGACGGGGAGGCCTGTCGATTCTTGAAGCACGTCGGCGAGCGCGCGAGCGCTCAGCGCTTTCACCAGCGTCATCAGCTGGCCGCCGAACAACCCGGCCTGTTGTCCCGTGGTGACGACGATGCCCTGCTCTGCCGCACGGCGAAGGCGATCGGCTGCCGCGCCCCGCGGCGTGATCGCGGGAAGAAGATCCTCATACCAATTCGCCGGCGCGCTCGCGCGCACGCGTGCCGCGTGATCGATCCACTCAGCGCCGCGCGGCGGCCGCGGATACCACTGCGGCAGCTGTCCGGCGCGAGCCGCGACGGACAACGCGGATCCGCCGAGCGATTCGGTGATGACGACCGGCTCAGTCGACATGGCGTTCGGAACAGTTCGACTCGTGCATGCTGCAATTCATTTGTGGTACGGTTCGCCCCGCACGATCGCGCCGGCGCGATAGAGCTGTTCCGCGAGCACGAGCCGCGCGAGCTCGTGCGGAAGTGTCCACGGCGCGAGGCTGAGCGACGCCGATTGTTTCGCGCGAACGTTCTCGCCCAGCCCGAACGCGCCCCCGATCACGAACGCGACGTCGCGAGCGCGCTCGCGCTCGTCCTGCATCCATCGCGCGAACTGCTCCGATGTCATTGATCGCCCGTTCACATCGCACGTGACCATCCGAACGCCGGACACGGCATCGAGCAGGCGATCCCCTTCCCGTTGACGCACGAGGTCCGCGGAGCCGGATCGACTCGGCTCTTCGCGGACCTCGTGAAATTCCAGCGGCCAGTAGCGCGACGCACGCGACTCATACTCGTGGATCGCGGCGGCCAGGTGGGCATCGCGCGGCTTGCCCACGACAGCCACGATGAATCGCATGCGTCGCCACCAGCGTCAACACGCGCCGTGCGACCGCCACTCAGCCCAAACGCGCCGCTCGCCGGTCGCCGGTCGCCGCATCGTTCTGTTACGCATAGATCCCGCGCAGACGATGCACCGTCGCGACGCGGCTGATCGACACCATGTACGCCGCGGTGCGCATGTTCACCTTGTGCTGCTTCGACAGCTGAAGCACGTCGCCGAAACTGCGCTTCATGATGTCGGTGAGGCGCTCGTTCACGGTGTCCTCGGTCCAGAAGTAGCCGCCGCGGTCCTGCACCCACTCGAAGTAGGAAACTGTAACACCGCCGGCGTTGGCGAGAATGTCCGGGATCACGAAGATTCCCTTCTCGTCGAGCACCGAGTCGGCGCCGGCCGTCGTAGGCCCGTTCGCCCCTTCGCAGATGATCTTCGCGCGAATCTTCGCGGCGTTCTTGCTGGTGATGACGTTCTCGAGCGCGGCCGGGACGAGCACATCGACGTCGAGCAACAACAGATCGTCATTCGAGATCTGTTCGCCACCCGTGAACCCGTCGAGCGAGCGATGCTGGCGCACGTGCTTGATCGCGCCTTCGATGTCGATCCCGTTCTTGTTGTAGTAGCCGCCCGTGCGATCGCTGATCGCGACGATCTTGCAGCCTTCGCGCTGAAGCAGCTGCGCCGCGACGGACCCGACGTTGCCGAAGCCTTGAACGGCAACCGTCGTGTTCAGCACCGACATGCCGAGGTGCTTGAGTGCTTCCTTCGTGACGATCATGCAGCCGCGGCCGGTCGCTTCACGACGGCCCAACGAACCGCCCATCTCGACGGGCTTGCCCGTCACGACCGACGTCACCGTGTGGCCAACGCGCATGGAGTACGTGTCCATCACCCATGCCATGACGCGCTCGTTCGTGTTGACGTCTGGTGCGGGCACATCGGAGTCGGGCCCGAGCGTGGCGAAGATGCCCGCCGTATACCGCCGCGTCAGTCGCTCCAGCTCGCCCGCGCTCATCTTGAGCGGGTCGCACACCACACCGCCTTTTGCACCGCCGAACGGCAAATTCACGACGGCGCATTTCCACGTCATCCACGCGGCGAGGGCCTTCACTTCCTCGAGCGTGACCTGCATGTCGAAACGAATGCCGCCCTTCGCGGGGCCGCGCGACGTGTTGTAGAGCACGCGATGGCCCGTGAACACTTCGACTTCGCCGTTGTCCATCATCACCGGCACCGACACGGTGATCTGCTTCTCGGGGTGCCGAAGCACCTTGTACAGTCCCGGCTCCAGGTCCAGCAGTTCCGCGGCCCTGTCGAACCGCGACATCATGGCTTCAAATGGGTTCTCCTCATCGAGAAAGCGGTCTTTATCGGGGCGAACGATTCTATCAGTGGGAAGTCGAAAGTCGGTGGCCATTGGAAACGATGCGGGCCGGCTCAGCCGGCAGTGGGGGACGTCCCGGAACGCACGCGAACGAGGTCATCGAGCACCCGCTCGAGACCGCCGACGCCGCGTTCCACCATCACCTGCTGAGAAACATACCACAACGGCGGCGCAAGGCGAGGCCACACTGGAGCTAGCTTCACCGCGTCCTTGAGTGTACAGATCACAACTTCACTGCGGTCGAACTCCGCGGCCATCGAAACGACCTCCGCCGCCGTGAACGGGTGGTGATCTGGAAAGATTTTGGGCACCACGCTCACGCCTTGCGCGTCGAGCTGCGCGACGAACGCGTACGGATCGGCAATCGAGAGAATCGCGCGAACGGTCAATCCGCGCAGCGACGCCAACGGACGAATCGCGCCGGATCCGTCCGAGTTCACGAGCGCGTCGGGTTCGAGCCGCACCGACACGCGCGGAACACCGCGCGCGACTTTCGAGAGATGCTCATGCACTTGATCGACGCGAGCGTCGGTCGCTGCTTTGCGAGTGACGACCACGAGCGTCGCGCGACGGACTGCTTCGATCGGTTCGCGCCACGGCCCCGCGGGAAGGAGACGCACTTCGCCGGTCCATCGGTCTGCGCTCACGAGCACGAGATCGGCAAGGCGCTGAACGCGGCGATGCTGGAATGCATCGTCGAGCACGGCGATGTCCGCTCCGCCGTTCGCGGCCTCTTCCACGGCAGCGACGCGATCGGCATTCACGATGACCGGTACAGCCGGGTTGAGCGTTCGATGTACGAGCGGCTCGTCCTCGCCGTAGCCGCGAAGGATGATCGCCGGCTTTGCGCCGCGCGTCGCGAGTCCCTGTGCGACCCAGGCCGCGAGCGGCGTCTTGCCCGTCCCGCCGACCGTGAGATTCCCAACGCTCACGGCGGGAATTCTCGGCGCGACTTCGCTGAGCCATCCAGCGTCGTAGAGAATATCGCGCGCTCCGACAATACCGCCGAAAACGCGCTCGACCGGGATCAGTGCCGTGCGCGCGGCCGACGCGATCGAATCGCGTCCATACCAGAGCCGCTCGACGAGACTGCGATCATCCACCGGTTCGCTGCTCCGCCGCACTCATGACCGCGTGCAAGTTCTGCGCGGCGTCCGCCGCCGCCCTCGCATCAGGCGCATGCACGCGCGCCTCGTCGCTGTACGCGATATGTACCTTGGCGAACGGCTTTGGAATGAGAAAGGAATCCCAGCTCTTGAGTCTCCACGCACTTCGTGCCGAGACACCAACTCCGATGACCGGTGCGCCGGTTCGTTGCGCGACGACCGCCGAGCCAGGCGCGATCGACTTGGCGGGCCCGCGGGGACCGTCGGGTGTGACAGCCAGATCGTGCCCCTCGTTGACCGCGCGCACTGCGCCGAGCAGCGCGCGCGCAGCACCGCGCGACGTCGATCCACGCACCGTGCCGAACCCGAAGTTCTCGGCGATGCGCGCGATGATCTCGCCATCGGCGTGTTCACTGATCATCACGACGATCCCCTCGTTGCGATGATGATACAAAAGCGGAAGCAGTCCACCGTGCCAAAGCATGAAGACGATCGGCTGTCTCGTCGACCGGAACCGCCGAACATCGTGGTCGTGAAGGACGCGCACGCGCCAGGTGAGGCCGAGGACGCGCACGAGCGCCGTACCAAGGCGCGCCAGCCAGCGTACGCGACGCGTCGGGGGCAGGTCACCGGCCATTTCGTTCGCCACCAGCGAGCGTGAGGGCCATATCGGCCACTCGAGCCGCGGCGCCCGGTGTCCCGAGCGCCTGGCGAACCTCGGCGAGCCCTGCAACCATCGTACGCTGTTCCTCGCTCTCGGGATTCAGCAACCGCTCGAGCGTGTCCGCCACCGCCGTCGGCTGCAGCGCATCCTGCACGAACTCCCGGACAACTTCTCGATCCGCAACGACGTTCACCAGAGCAATGTGCGGGATCCGGACGAGCGCCTTGGCCACGACGTAGTTGAGTGGCTTGACGCGATACGCCACCGCGAGCGGACATCCGGCGACCGCGGCTTCGAGCGTGGTCGTTCCGCTCTTGCACAGCGCGGCGTCGGCCGCGCGCAGGACAGTAAACGACGACGATCGCACCATCGGATAGGGACAGCGCGCCT
>Ga0207707_10002597_pt1 | contig 16178 bp, 15 predicted proteins | sample KBSC83BmetaG_FD_184336 | JGI IMG/M metagenome (GOLD analysis project Ga0207707, IMG submission 184336) | Corn rhizosphere microbial communities from Kellogg Biological Station, Michigan, USA - KBS C8-3B metaG (SPAdes) (version 2) | ecosystem: Host-associated > Plants > Roots > Rhizosphere ...
CGCCAGCGCCAGCTGCGCATCGAGGGTCTGCTGGAAGTCGACGGTCGGCGCGCGATAGTAGTGCTGCAGGACGAAATTGTGGAAGTCGAGGACCTCACCGAGCTTGGCGGCGAAACTCTCGCGCTGGAACAGATCGGCCACGCGCACCGCGCGCCGTGCCACCTTGTCCTCGTATGCCGGCCCGATGCCGCGGCGCGTGGTGCCGATGGCGTTGGCGCCCTTGGCGTGCTCGCGCGCCTGGTCGAGCGCCACGTGCGAGGGCAGGATCAGCGGGCAGTTGGGCGACAGGCGCAACCGCTCGAACACCGGCACCTGCTGCTCGATCAGCATGCGGCTCTCGGTCAGCAGCGCTTCCAGCGACAGCACCACGCCGTTGCCGATGAAGCAGCGCACCTGGTCGCGCAGGATGCCGGAGGGGATCAGCGACAGGATGGTCTTGCGGCCGCCGATCACCAGCGTGTGCCCGGCGTTGTGGCCGCCCTGGAAGCGCGCCACCGCGGCGGCGCGTTCGGTGAGCAGGTCGACGACCTTGCCCTTGCCCTCGTCCCCCCACTGGGTGCCGATGATGATGACGAACTTGCCCACGCCCGCCCTAGCGCACCAGGAACAAGATGAACACGCCGACCAGCATGCTGCCGAGTCCGGCGATGCGCAACTCGCGCTCCGGCAGGGTGGCGAGCTTCGCCAGCGCGCGCTTCACGCCCGGCGGGTTGAGAAACGGCGCGATGCCTTCCAACACCAGGAACAGGCCGAGTGCGGCGAGCAGATCCGTGAGGTTCACAGGCTGCCGCTAGACGGCTAGCGGCGCGGCGCCGCGGGCGCCTTGGCCGAATCCTTCAGGTACTTGAAGAACTCACCGTCGGGCGTCAGGACCAGCAGGTCGCCGTCCTTGCCGAGGGAGTGATCGTAGGCCTGCAGGCTGCGGTAGAAGCCGTAGAACTCCGGGTCCTTGGAGTAGGCGCGGGCGTAGATCATCGCGGCCGTCGCGTCGCCCTCGCCACGCGTGTGCAGCGCATCGCGCTCGGCATCGGCAAGGATCACGGTGCGCTGACGCTCGGCGGTGGCGCGGATGGTGGCGCTGGCGCTCTGCCCTTCGGCGCGCAGGCGGCTGGCGGTCTTGGCGAAGCTCTGCTTCATGCTCTCATAGACGCGCGAGGCCACCTCGTCCGGCAGGTCGATGCGCTGCACGCGCACGTCGACCAGGTCGACGCCGAGGCCGGCGGCATTGTGGCTCGCCTGGCCGAACATCTCGCCGGTGACCGCGGCGCGCTCGGCGGAGACGATCTGCTGCAGCGTGCGCTGCGCCACCACGCTCTTGATGCCGTCCTTGACGATCTCCGCCAGGCGCTGGCCGGCGAGCTCCTCGCGGCCGCCGGTGGCGATGTAGTAGAGCGAGGGCTCCTTGACGCGCCACTTGACGTAGAAATCCACGATCAGGCCGCGGCCGTCGTTGGTGAGGAAGGTCTCGCCGGTGTAGGACTCGGACAGGATGCGCTTGTCGAACTTGGTCACGACGTCCACGGGCCACTTCCAGTGCAGGCCCGCGGAGTAGTGCGCATCCACGATCCTGCCGAACTCGGTGCGGATCGCGAACTCGGTCTCGTTGACCGAGAACAGCGAGAACGACACGGCCACCAGCAGCAGGCCGAGCGCGATGAACAGCGGGAACAGGCGCGAACTCATCAGCGCTCGCCCCGCCCGCGCGCCTCGATGGTCACCTGGTCCTGCTCCCTGCTGCCGGTGCCCGCCGCCGGCTCGGCGCCCGGCTCGGGCTCGCGCGCGACGCTCTTGTCGAGCAGCTTGTCGATCGGCAGGTAGATCAGGTTGTTACCGGCGTGCGAATCGATCAGCACTTTGTGGGAGCGCCCCAGCACGCTCTCGAGCGTGTCCATGTACATGCGCCGGCGCGTCACCTCGGGTGCCTGCGCGTAGGCCGCCTCGAGCTGCGAGAAGCGTGAAGCGTGTCCGTCGGCGAGCGCGCTGACCTGTGACTTGTAGGCCTGCGCGTCCTGCTGCATGCGCGTCGCCGCCCCCTGCGCCACGGGGAGGATGCCGTTGGCGTAGGCCTCGGCTTCCTGCACGTAGCGCTCCTTGTCGGCCTGCGCCTTGTTGGCGTCGCGCTGCGAGGGGATGACCGCGTCCGGCACCTGCACGTCCTCGAGGTTGACGGTGGTAACGGTGATGCCGGAGTTGTAGTAGTCGAGCGTGTGCTGGATCAGCTCCTTGGCACGGCGCGTGACCTCCGGGCGGGTCGAGCCGACCATCAGGTCATCGAGGGTGCTGCGGCCGACGATCTCGCGGATGGCGCTCTCCGACACCTCGCTCAGGGTCTGCTCCGGCTCGCGCACCCGGAACAGCTTCTTGACCGGGTCGCTGAACTGGTACTGCACGGCGAAGTGCAGCTCGACGAGGTTGACGTCGGAGGTGAGGACGCGCGACTTGAAGTCGCTCGAGTTGACGCTCGCGATGTTCACCATGGTGACGCTCTCGATCGGCCACGGCATCCGCCAGCCCATGCCGGGAGGCCGCACCGCGATCAGCCGCCCGAAGCGTTGCACGATGCCGCGCTCGGCCTGCTTGACCTGGTAGAACCCGCTCAGCAGCCAGCCCGCCGCCACCACCGCTACTGCGATCAGCAGCAGCGGGCCGCCGTCGCCGCCGCGACCGCCGGGGCGCAGCAGCGCCTCGAGCCGGCGCTGCCAGCTCTTCAGCCGCTCGTCGAGGTCGGGGCCGCCCTGGCCGGGGCGTCGTCCCCACTGATTGTTCGAACCGGGTTGATTCCAGGGCATGGCGCGAAACTCAGCGCTTGGCCGCGCTCGCGCGGGCGGACGATTGTAGGTAGGTGTCCAGAGCGGAGCAAGGCGCCTCCGGCCCCTGCACCTCGAGGATCTGCACGCCCGCGGTGCGCGCCAGCTGCAGCAGCTCCAGGTCCGGCAGTTCCACCGCCAGCTCCATCGAGCCGTCATCGCCGCTGGTCTCGGCGCGCACCGCCTGCGCAGCGTACAGGCGCGAACGCAGCGCGCCGGCGGCGGCCGGCATGCGCAGCCGCGCGCGGCGTGCGAAGCGCGCCAGGCGTTCGGCCACCGCCTGCCGCAGCAAGTCGAGTCCGGCGCCGCGGACCGCCGAAATCCACACCGTGGTCACGCGGCCGTCGGCGTCGCGGTCGATGCGCGGCGCCAGCGCCAGGCGGTCGATCTTGTTGTAGACCAGGATCTGCGGAATGGCCTGCGCGCCGATCTCCGCCAGCACCCCATCGACCGCCTGCGCGTGCTCGGTGCGCCGCGGGTTGCTCGCGTCCACCACGTGCAGCAGCAGCGTCGCCGCGCGCGCCTCGGTGAGCGTCGACTGGAAGGCGGCGACCAGCTCATGCGGCAGCTCGCGGATGAAGCCGACCGTGTCGGCGACCACCACCGCCGTGCCGCCGGGGAGCGTGATGCGCCGCACCGTCGGGTCGAGCGTCGCGAACAGCTGGTCGGCGATGTAGGCATCCGCCCCGGTGAGCGCCCGGAACAGGGTGGACTTGCCGGCGTTGGTATAGCCAACCAGCGCCAGCGACGGCACCGGGATCTCGGCGCGCGTCTGCCGGCCGGTTTCGCGCTGCTGTCCGATCTTCGCCAGGCGCCGGGTGAGCACGCGCACCCGCTGCGCGATGATGCGCCGGTCGGTTTCGAGCTGCGTCTCGCCGGGTCCGCGCAGACCGATGCCGCCCTTCTGGCGCTCGAGGTGCGTCCAGCCGCGCACCAGGCGGCTGGCGATATGCTTCAGCTGCGCCAGCTCGACTTCGAGCTTGCCCTCGAAGCTGCGGGCGCGCTGCGCGAAGATGTCGAGGATCAGCCCGTTGCGGTCGAGCACGCGCCGCTCGATGAGCTTCTCGAGATTGCGCTCCTGGCTCGGCGACAGTGCGTGGTCGACGAGAATGACGTCGGCGTCGCTGGCGTGCGCGACCGCCTTGAGCTCCTCGGCCTTGCCGCTGCCGAGGAAGTAGCGCGAATCAGGCCGGTCACGCCGCCCGGTAACCGTCGCGACCGGCACCGCACCGGCCGAGACCGCCAGCTGCGTGAACTCGTGCAGGTCCTCCGGATCTACCTGGGCTCCGAGCCCGAGGCGCACCAGTACGGCGCGCTCACCAGTCCGTGGGCGCTCGAACACTCAGGCTTCCCGTGGCAAGGGGCATTACTCGGCAGGCGTCTCCGGGGCGGGGCCGCCCTCTTCGGCCGACAGGCGCACGTTGCGCGCCGGCACGACCGTGGAAATCGCGTGCTTATAGACCATCTGGCTGACGCTGTTCTTCAGCAGCACCACGAACTGGTCAAAGGAATCGATCTGACCCTGCAACTTGATGCCGTTGACGAGGTAGATCGAGACGGGCACCCGCTCTTTGCGCAAGGCATTCAAAAAGGGGTCTTGCAGAGACTGGCCTTTGGCCATCGGGTTCTCCTTATTCTTACGGCTCTATGTACGGCGGGATAGAGATAAGGTCGCGGCAACGCGCCACGATCCAAGCAAGCAAAACTAGCCTCTAATAAAGCGTGAGGAACCGACAACGTCAATCTTAACATGCGGCTCCAGTCAAAGCCCAAGCACGCCCAACTCATGACATATGTCTCGAATCCACGACAGCTGACTGCTGCCGTCCGGATCGAGCCATGTTCCTGAAGACTCGCCGCGCAGCCAGGTGAGCTGGCGCTTCGCCAGTTGGCGCGTTGCCGCAACGCCGCGCGCCACGGCCTCGTCCAGGGCGTACTCGCCCTCGAGATGAGCCCACAGCTGGCGGTAGCCTACCGCGCGCATCGACGGGTGGCGGGCGCTCAGGTCGCCGCGGTCGCGCAATTCCCTCACCTCGTCGACAAAGCCGCCCGCCATCATGGTGGCGAAGCGTTGCGCGAGGCGCTCGTGCAGTCGCGCACGCTCAGGCGGCGCGAGCACCCACACGCGCACGGGCCAGCCTGCCAGCGGACTCGCCGTGGCTCGCTGCAGCTCTGAAATCGGGCGCCCCGTGCTGTAACAAACCTCGAGTGCGCGCTGGATGCGCTGCGCGTCCGCCGGCGCGATCCGCCCGGCCGCCTGCGGGTCGAGGCGGGCCAGCTCCGCGTGCAGGGCCGGCCAGCCCTCCCGGGCCGCCCGCGCGTCGATCCGGGCGCGCAGCTCCGGGGCGGCCTGCGGCAGCACCGCCAGGCCACGCAGCAGCGCCCGCAGGTACAGCATGGTGCCGCCCACCAGCAGCGGCACCCGCCCGCGGGCGTGGATGTCGCGCACCCAGCCGAGCGCGTCGGCGACGAAACGCCCAGCGGAGTAAGTCTCTACGGGCTCGCAGATGTCGATGAGACGGTGCGGCAGGCGCTCGCGCAGCGCACGCACGGGCTTGGCCGTGCCGATGTCCAGTCCGCGGTACACCAGCGCCGAGTCCACGCTTACGATCTCGACCGGTGCGCGCTCGGCGAGGGCGATGGCCCAGTCGCTCTTGCCTGAGCCGGTCGGGCCGGTGAGCACGAACACCGGCAGCCGCGGCCCGGCCTCCGCGTCCGCCATTCAGCGGCCCCGCAGGAACAACTGGTCGAGCTGCTGCAGGCTGAGGCGTGTCCAGGTCGGGCGGCCGTGGTTGCACTGGTTGGCGCGGTCGGTCGCTTCCATCTGACGCAGCAGCGCGTTCATTTCCGGCAGTGTGAGGCGCCGGTGGGCGTGGATGGCGCTGCGGCAGGCGAGCGTGCCGAGGAAGCGGTCGGCGGCGCCGTCCAGGTGGTGGGCGCCGGCCTCGAGCGCCAGCTCGTGCACCAGCTCGCCGACGATGCGCGGCAGCTCGCGCGCATCGAGAATGGCCGGCACGCAGCGCAGCGCCAGGCGCGTCGGCGACAGCGCCTCCAGCTCGAAACCGGCCTGCTCCCACTCGGCTCGTCGCTCCAGGAGTCCCGCCAGCTCGTGCTCTCTGAGCTCGATGACCAGGGGCTCGAGCAGCTGCTGCGAGGCCGGGACGCCGGTGCCGCGCTCGGCCTTGAGCTTCTCGTACAGCACCCGCTCGTGCGCCGCGTGCATGTCCACCAGCACCAGACCGTCGCGGTTCTGCGCGAGGATGTACACCCCGTGCAGCTGCCCGAGCGCGGCGCCGAGGGGCTCGTCGGCGGCGAAGGCGGCAGGCGGCGGCTCGCCGAGCGCGGCGGCCAGGCGCCACGGATCACGCCCGGGCAGGTAGAGCGCGGCCTGCTCGCGCGGCATGGCGCCGCCGGGGACGGCCGCCGCGGCGATGCCGGTGCCGGTATCGAGCACCTGCGCGGCCGCGCCGGCCGCCGACGGGCGCGTGCCGGCGAGCGCGCGCTCGACGGCGCGCATCACGTAGTCGTGCACCTGGCGGCTGTCGCGGAAACGCACCTCGAGCTTCTGCGGATGCGCGTTGACGTCCACGAGCTTCGGCTCGAGGGTGAGGTACAGGGCGTAAGCGGCGTGGCGGCCGTGGTACAGCACGTCGCGGTAGGCGAGGCGCACGGCATTCATGAGGAGCTTGTCGCGCAGCGCGCGGCCGTTGACGAACCAGAACTGCTGGTCGGGCTGCGCCCGCGAGCGCGTCGGCAGGCCGGCCCAGCCCGACAGCATCAGCGGCCCGGCGGCCTGGCGGATGGCCACCGCCGCCGCCGGAAAGTCCGTGCCCAGCACCGCACCGAGACGCGCATGCTCCTGGTCGGCGCCGGCGACCGCCGGTGCCTCGAGCAGCACGCGGCCGCCGTGGCGCAGGCGCAGGCCCACGTCGAAGCGCGACAGCGCCAGCCGCTCGACCAGCCGCGCGATGTGGCCGAGCTCGGTGGCGTCGCTCTTCACGAACTTGCGCCGCGCGGGCACGTTGTAGAACAGCTCGCGCACTTCGACCGTGGTGCCGGGCGGGTGGGCGGCGGGCCGCACGGCGGCGACCGCACCACCGCTCACGGCGATCTCCGCGCCCTGCTCCGCGCCGGCGGCGCGCGAGCTGACGCGCAGCTGCGCCACCGAGCCGATGGAGGGCAGCGCCTCGCCGCGAAATCCAAGGGTCGTGACCGCCTCGAGGTCATCGAGCGAGGCGATCTTGCTGGTCGCGTGGCGCGCCAGGGCCAGCGCCAGCTCGTCCGCGGCGATGCCGCGGCCGTCGTCACGCACCCGGATCAGGCCGACGCCGCCGCGCTCGACGTCGATCTCGATGCGCGTGGCCCCGGCGTCGAGCGCGTTCTCGACCAGCTCCTTGACGACCGAGGCGGGACGCTCGATCACCTCGCCGGCGGCGATCTGGTCGACGAGTTCGCCGGGCAGGACACGGATGGGCATGGCGGCAAGTGTACAGGGGCGCCGTCACGCTCAGGCGCGCCGCGCGCGCCCGCGACCGTCAGGGTGTGGCGCCGGCGGAGGTCTCGGCGGCACTCGCCAGGGTGCTGCGGCGCTCCTGCTTGAAGCGCGTGCCATCCGGCGGATTGAGCACGAAGTAGGTGTGCACACCGGCGGCGATCGCGTCCGCGAGACGCGCTTGCTGCGCGGGCTGGCGCAGGCGCCGTTCCTCGGCGGGGTTGGAGATGTAGGCGGTCTCCACCAGCATCGAGGGAATGTCGGGGGACTTCAGCACCACGAACCCGGCCTGCTGCACCTGCGCCTTGCGCACCTCGCCGACGCCGGCGAGCGCACCGACCACACGCTCGGCGGCGCTGGCGCTGACGCCGATGATCTCGCTCTGCGCGGCATCGAGCAGCACCGGCGCGAGTGTCCCCTTGTCGTCGAGGCGCACCCCGCCCAGCAGGTCCGCGGCGTTCTCGCGTTCGGCCAGCCAGCGTGCGGCCTCGCTGGAAGCGCCGTGTACGGACAGCACGTACACCGAAGCGCCGGTGACGCTGCGGTCGGCGATCGAATCGGCATGCACGGACACGAACATGTCGGCGTGCGCGAGGCGCGCGCGGCGGATACGGTCGCGCAGCTCGAGGAACTCGTCGCGGTTCCGGGTGAGTACCGCGCGCATGCCGGGCGCGGCGTCGAGGCGCTCGGCGAGCGCGCGCGCGATCGCCAGCGTCACGTCCTTCTCGCGCGTGCCGCCGTGGCCGATGGCGCCGGGGTCCACCCCGCCGTGGCCGGCGTCGATGGCGATGATGACGTCACGGTCGCCGTCGCCCGGCGCGTGGCGCGCGGCGATGACCTGCGGCGCCGCCGCGGCCGCCGCCACCAGCGGCTGTCCGAGGGTAAGCACGAGCTGGCGACCGGCATCGCCCCCACCCCAGGTGCTGTGCGCCGGCAATGCGCTGCGCAGCTGCACCACGACGCGCAGCGTGCCGCGCGGCTGAGTGCCGAAGCGCACGCCGGTCACCACGCCGGCAGCGACCGGGGCGCGTACGCCGGCGGCGAGATGGGTGTTGGGCAGGTCGAGGACCACCCGGTCGGGATGATCGAGAGTGAAGAGTTTCTGCGGCGCGCCGCCGCTGAGATCGAGGGTTACCTCGGCGGAGTTGGTATCGGCGGCGAGACGCACGGCGCGCAGTTCCGCGGCCGGCGCGACGGAAAAGGCTCCCAGGCCGGCTAATCCGACTACCATCCCCTGGCGAAAGACCTTTCTAATCATTGAGTTCGCGATGCCAGCTGCAACGTAATCTACGCCCGCGGCGGGGCGCATTTCAACCCGGCGATGCGGCCGCGGCGACGGCGAGCCGCGCAAGCCACGCCCGCCCGAGGCTGCCGGGGGCCGCCAGCTCGACATCGTGTCCGGAAGCCCCGACGCTCAAGGCGAGCGCGAGGTCCGGTGGCGGCAGCCTTCCGGCACCCTTCTCCGGCCACTCGACCAGCCAGAGGTGCCCGGGAGCGGCCCAGTCGCGCAGCCCGAGCGACTCGAGCTCGGCCGGATCGCGCAGGCGATAGAGGTCGGCGTGCACGAGGGTCACGCCGGCTGCCGGATAGAGCTCGACGAGGGTGTAGGTCGGGCTGCGGACCGGCCCGGTGACACCGAGACCCTGCAGGAAGCCGCGCGCCAGCGTGGTCTTGCCGCTGCCGAGCTCGCCCTGCAGGTAGACCACCGCCCACGCGGCCATGTCCGCCGGGCGACTCTGCGCGAGGCGTGCCCCGAGCGCCTCGGTGTCGGCCGCAGTGGGGGTATGGATGCGCACCCGCCGCGCCGCCTCACAGATTGACGCTGTGGTGGAGCTCGCGCGCCAGATCGCTCGCCAACACGCCACGCTCACCGCCGCGCGCCGCGGCATCGCCGGCCATGGCGTGTACCAGCACACCGACGCGCGCCGCCGCCCAGGCGTCCTGACACTGCGCCAGGATGCCGGCGATCGCCCCGGTGAGCACGTCCCCGGTCCCGGCGGTCGCCATGCCGGGATTGCCGCGCTCGCACAGTCCGGGCGTGCGCCCCGCTGCGCCCACCAGCGTGCCGGCGCCCTTGAGCACCACCGTGCCGCCGAACCGCTCAACGAGCGCAGCGAGTGCTGCGAGCCGGTCCTTCTGCACCTCGGCCGCGCCCACGTTGAGCAGACGGCCCGCCTCGCCCGGATGCGGGGTCAGGATCCAGTCGCGCCGCCGGCGTACCCCGTCCTCGGCGAGCAGGTTGAGCGCGTCGGCATCCACCACCAGCGGCTTGTCACAGCCGAGCACGGTGTCCAGCGCAGCGCGCGCCCAGACCGAGCGCCCGAGCCCGGGCCCGATCGCGATCACCTCGGCGCGCTCGATCGCCGGCGCGAGCTCCGCCGCAGCCGTGATGCCGAGGCAGATGAGCTCGGGCCGCCCGGCGGCGATCGCGGCCACGTTCTCCGGCGCCACCGCGACGGTGGTCAGCCCCGCGCCGACGCGCAGGCAGGCCTCGCCCGCCAGGCGCGCAGCCCCGGGCATGCCGCTGCCGCTGCCAACGATCAGCACGCGCCCGAAGTCGCCCTTGTTCGCCGAGCGCGGCCGGCGCGGCAGCGCCGCGTGGATCTCGGCCTCGGTGATGCGCGTCAGGCGCGCCGGGAACTGCGCCTCGGCGGCCGGGGTGAGCTCGAGGTCGTCGAAGAACACTTGGCCGGCGAACTCCGGGCCGTCGCCGACGAACAGTCCGGTCTTCAGCCCGACAAAGGTGACGGTTGCCGCGGCGCGCACCGCCTCGCCGCGCACCACACCGGCATCGGCATCGAGCCCGGAGGGCACGTCGAGTGCGAACACCGGCTTGCCGCTGGCATTGATCGCGCGGATGGCCCCGAGCAGCTCGGGGCGCACCGGCCCGGACAGTCCGGTCCCGAGCAGCGCATCGACGATGACGTCGCCGGCCGCGAGCCGCGCCGCAGCGAATGCCGGCGCTTCCGCCCCGCTCGCGCGGTAGTCCTGCCACGCCTGGCGCGCATCGCCCTCGAGCCGCTCCGGGGCGCTAGCGGCCAGCACCGAGACGGTGAGACCGGCGGCCTGCGCAAAACGCGCCAGCACGTAACCGTCGCCGCCGTTGTTGCCGCCGCCGCACACGATGATGATGCGATGCGCCATCGGCCAGCGCGTGCGCAGGTAGCGCAGCGCCGCCTCGCCGGCACGCTTCATGAGCGTGTAGCCGGGGATGCCGAGCCTGCCGATGGCATCGGCGTCGAGCGCGCGCACCTGCGCGGCGGAGTACAGGGAGGTCGGCAGCGCCATCGGGTCATTATACTGGGCGCGGTGATGGCGCCATGACCGGAGTACGGGCGATCGATTTCCATGCGCTCAAGGGCGAGCTGGCCGCGGCGGCGCGCGCGCTCGGGTTCAGCGCGCTCGGCGTCGCGCCGCTCGACATCCCGACCGACGAGCAGCACCTGCTGCGCTGGCTGGCCGACGGCTTCCACGGCGAGATGTACTACATGCAGCGCCACGGCCTGATGCGCAGCCGCCCGGTCCAGCTGGCGCCGGGGAGCGTGCGCGTGCTGAGCGCGCGCCTCGACTACTGGCCGCAGGAGGCGCGCGACGCCGCCACGGTGCTCGCCGATCCGGCGCGCGCCTACGTATCGCGTTACGCGCTCGGCCGCGACTATCACAAGATCATGCGCCGCGGCCTCGAGCAGCTGGCGCGCGGCCTGCAGCAGCGCATCGGGCCGTTCGGCTATCGCGTGTGTGTCGACAGCGCGCCGGTACTGGAGAAGGCCCTGGCACGCGATGCCGGGCTCGGCTGGATCGGCAAGCACACCAACCTCATCGCGCGCGAGGCCGGCTCGTACTTCTTTCTGGGTGAGATCCTCACCGACCTGCCGCTGCCGCCGGATGCGCCGGCGAGCGCGCACTGCGGCACCTGCCAGGCCTGCATCCCCGCCTGCCCGACCGGTGCCATCGTCGCGCCGTGGCGCCTGGATGCGCGGCGCTGCATTTCCTACCTCACCATCGAGCATCACAGCGCCATCCCCGAGGAGCTGCGCCCCGCGATCGGCAACCGCATCTACGGCTGCGACGACTGTCAGCTGGTGTGCCCGTGGAACAAGTTCGCGCGCGCCGCGACCCACCCCGACTTCAAGGTGCGCCACGGCCTGGACGTGGCCACGCTGCCGGAGCTGTTCGGCTGGACAGCCCAGGAGTTCGAGGTGCGCATGCGCGGCTCGGCCATCTACCGCATCGGGTACGTGCGCTGGCTGCGCAATATCGCGGTGGCGCTCGGCAACGCGCCGAGCTCAGCGGCGGTCGTGCAGGCGCTGGCCGCGCGGCGCGAGGACGCCGCGCCGCTGGTGCGCGAGCACGTGGCCTGGGCGCTGGCGCGCCACGGTCAGGCCGGCTGAGGCACGCCCGCCAGCACCTCCTCGAGGTGCAGTCGCGGTGACGCTGGCGCGAACGGGCGGGCGCTGAGATCGGGGGGCGCGAGCATCGCGTACGGCGGGTCGCGGCCGTTACGGACGCGTCACCTGCAGGTTGTCGATCAAGCGCGCCCGCCCGAGGCGCGCCGCGACCAGCACCACCAGCTCGCGCGCCGCAGCCGCCGGGGTGACGAGGTCGGCCGCCTGGCGCACCGCGAAATACTCCGGCCGGAAGCCGGCCGCCTCGAGCGTCTCGAAGCCGGCGCGCTCGATGCTCGCGAACTCGCCGTCGCCGGCGCGCAGCCGCGTCGCGGCCGCCTGCAGCGCCGCGTAGATGCGCGGCGCGAGCGCGCGCTCGGCGGCGGTCAGGTACTGGTTGCGCGAGCTCATGGCCAGCCCGTCGCGGTCGCGCACCGTCGGCGCGCCGACGATCTCGACCGGCATGCACAGCTCGGCCACCATGCGGCGGATCACCGCCAGCTGCTGAAAATCCTTCTCGCCGAACACCGCCACGTCCGGCTCGACGATGTGGAACAGCTTGGCCACCACGGTGCTGACGCCCTCCATGTGTCCGGGGCGGAACTCGCCCTCGAGGACGCGCGACAGCCCCGGCACCTCGACGCGCGTGGCGCGCTGCGAGCCGTGGGGATAGATCTCGGCCACCTCGGGCATGAACATGAGGTTGCAGCCGGCCGCCGCCAGCATGTGCTCGTCCTCGTGCGGCGTGCGCGGGTAGTGCGCAAAGTCCTCGTTGGGCCCGAATTGCATGGGGTTGACGAAGATGCTGGCCACGAAGCGCTGGCCGTGGGCGCGCGCCGCCTCGATGAGGCTGACGTGGCCGGGGTGCAGGTTGCCCATGGTCGGCACGAACGCCACGCGGTGCCCGGCGCGGCGCCAGGCGCGCACCCGCTCGCGCACCGCGGCGATGGTCGTCACCGTCTCCATGGTCACTGGAACGAGTGTTCGGGTCCGGGGTACTCGCGCGCCTTCACCGCACTCACGTAGCGCTGCATCGCCTCGAGGTTGTTGCCGGCGCCCTCCATGAAGTTGCGCACGAAGCGCGGCTTGCGGCCGGTGGTGATGTCGAGCATGTCGTAGGTGACCAGGATCTGGCCGTCGACGTCGGGCCCGGCGCCGATGCCGATCACCGGCACGTGCAGCGCCTCGGTGATGCTCTTGCCGAGGGCCGAGGGCACGCACTCGAGCAGCACGATGTCGGCGCCCGAGGCCTCGAGCAGCCGCGCCTCCTCGAGCAGGCGTGCCGCGGCCTCGCGCTCGCGCCCCTGCACGCGAAAGCCGCCGGTCTTGTGCACCGACTGCGGCTTGAGGCCGAGGTGGGCGCACACCGCGATGTCGTGGCCGGCGAGAAACTCGACGATGTCGCTCTGCTTGCCGCCCGACTCGAGCTTCACCATCTGCGCCCCGCCCTCCTGCATCAGGCGCACCGCGTTCGCCAGCGCCAGCTCCTTGGTCGGGTAGCTCATGAACGGCATGTCGCCGATGAGGAACGGGCGCTGCAGGCCGCGCGCCACGGCCGCGCAGTGATACACCATGTGGTCCATGGAGACCGGCACGGTGGTGTCGTGACCCTGGATCACCATGCCGAGGGTGTCGCCGACCAGCACGACGTCGACGCCGGCGGCATCGAGCAGGAGCGCGAAGCTCGCGTCGTAGCAGGTGAGCGCGGCGATCTTCTCGCCGTCGGCCTTCATGCGCTGCAGCGTCGCCAGGGTGACCGGCGGCCGCCCCGCATCCCGCTGCAGGTGCTTGTACATGGGCATGGCGCGAGTGTAGCTAGATAGCGCGGCTGCGCAACGGGTTGTAGTACAGCCGCCCGCGGCTCATGCGTTTGATGGCCACCAGCAGCTCGTCGTAGTCGCGCTGATTGGCGATCGGGTCGAAGGAGGCGGCATTGACGATCAGGAGCGGCGCCGCCTCGAACTCGTGGAACAGGCGCGCATAGGCCTCGTTGAGTCGCTCCAGGTACTGGCGGTCGATGTACTGCTCGTAGTCGACGCCGCGCTTGGCGATGCGCTCGAGCAGCACGTCCACGGGCGCCTGCAGATACACCACCAGGTCGGGCTTGGGGGCCTGGATGTCGAGCTTGGCGTACAGCTGCTCGTAGAGCGCGTACTCCGCGTCGTCGAGCGTCACGCGTGCGAACAGCCGGTCCTTTTCCAGCAGGTAGTCCGCCACCCGCACCGGCGCGAACAGGTCCGCCTGCTTGAGCGCCGCCAGCTGCTGCGCGCGCTGCAGCAGGAAGTACAGCTGCGTCGGCAGCGCCCCGGCGCGCGGGTTCTTGTAGAAGCGCTCGAGGAACGGATTCTCCGCCGACTGCTCGAACACGCCGTGCGCGCCGAGGCTGGCGCACAGGCGCCTGGCGAGGCTGGTCTTGCCGACCCCGATCGGACCTTCCACCACGATGAACTTGTGGGCCGCTTCGTTCGTCATTGGTTCTATAGCGCACTAAGGCCCGCGGACGTGAGTCTGGAGGCGAGCTCGGCTACGCGGCCGAGTCCGGGCAGCTCAAGATCCGGGGCGATTTCCGCGAGAGGATACAGAACGAAGTTGCGCTCCACTATCCCGGGATGCGGCAGCAGCAGCTCGCCGTGACTGCGGCGCTCGCTGCCGTAGGCGAGCAGATCCAGGTCGATGACCCGCGGTCCCCAGCGCTCGCGTTGTGCCGGACGGCCCATGGCTGACTCGATGCCGCGCAGTTCGGTGAACAGCACCTCCGCGCCGAGCCGGGTGAGCAGGCCGACCACGGCGTTGACGAAGTCCGGCTGATCGAGCTTGCCGAACGGTCGCGAGGCGTACAGGCGCGAGGTAAGCGGCGTGTGCGTCTGCGGCAGCCGCGCCAGCCGGGCGCAGGCCTCGAGCACCTGCCGGCGCGGATCGTGCAGGTTGCTGCCCACCCCGACGTAGGCGGGCCGCCAGGTCTCCATGCCGCGCCGCCCGCTTTCAGGCCGACGCGGGCGAGCCGGAGCGGCGCCGGCGGCGGCGGCCGCGCCGCCGCGGGCCGGCAGCGGCCCGGGTTGCACCCTCGCCGGTCAGGGCATCGGCCATGCGGGCGCGCTCCTCCGCCGACACCTCCTGCGCCTTGGTCCACCACTGCGCCATGTCTGCGGGCGCGAGCCCGAGCTGCGCGCGCAGCAGCAACAGGTCGTAGGCGGCGCGGAAGCGCGGATGCTCGAGCACGCGCAGCGCGCGCCGTCCGCGCGGGTGCTCCAGCCGCGGCTGCAGCGCGAACATCTCGCGCACCCCGAGCGAGAAGCGCTTGGGGATGGCGATGCGCCCCTGGGCCTCGCGCGTCGCCCGGTCGCAGGCGTCGAGAATCGTCGCTACCTCGTGCCAGCGCTCCGGCGGGGCGGCCTCGATGTGGCCGGCGATGGGTCCATATAAGAGGAGCGCGAACAGGAAGGTCGGCGTGACCGGCTTGTCGCCGCTGACGCGGGCGTCGGTGTTCTCCAGACCCTGCAGTAGCAGCTTCTCGATGAGGCTCCCGGGGTGGCTGGCGAAGTAGGCGTCCACGCTCGGCAGCAGCACCTGCAGCAGGCCGCGGCGGCGCAGCACGCCGAAGCTGCGCGCACCGTGCCCGGTGAGGAACAGCTTCAGGGTCTCATCGAAGAGCCGCGCCGGGGGCACCCCGGCCAGCAGGCTGCGCAGGGACGCGATGGGGGCTGCGGTGGCCGGCGCGATCTGGAAGCCGAGCTTCGCCTCGAAGCGCGCCGCGCGCAGCATGCGCACCGGATCCTCGCGGTAGCGGGTCTCGGGGTCGCCGATCAGGCGCAGCGTGCGCGCGGCGATGTCGGCGGTGCCATCGACGTAGTCCCACAGCGAGAAGTCGGCGATGTTGTAGTAGAGCGAGTTGGCGGTGAAATCGCGCCGCCACACGTCCTCGTCGATGGTGCCGTAGACGTTGTCGCGCAGGATGCGTCCCGAGGCATCGAAGGCGCGCTCGGTGGAATCGTCGCGATCGTCCCCGGCCCCGCCGCGCGTGCGCGCCGGCGCGGCCGGCTCTGCCGCGGCCACCTCCGAGTCGTCGTCGAGCTCGGGCGCCTCCCCGTCCTCCGGGTCGGCCTCCGGCAGCGGCTCATCGCCCTGCGAGGGCGCGCTGGTGGCGCGGAACGTCGCCACCTCGATGGTCTCACGCCCGAAGAACACATGCGCGAGGCGGAAGCGCCGTCCCACCAGGCGGCAGTTGCGGAACAGCCGGCGCACCTCTTCGGGCAGCGCGTCGGTGGCGACGTCGAAGTCCTTCGGCTCGATGCCGATCAGGAGGTCGCGCACGCAGCCGCCGACGAGGAACGCCATGAATCCCGCATCGCGCAGGCGGTAGAGCACGCGCAGCGCATTCGGCGAGATGTGGGAGCGGGAGATGGCGTGCTCGGACCGGGGAATGATCCGCGGTTGCGCAGCAGGCGTCGCGGGGGACGCGTCGGACAAGTTCAATTCCTTGGGCTTTCTCTTGAG
>Ga0207707_10002599_pt1 | contig 16174 bp, 12 predicted proteins | sample KBSC83BmetaG_FD_184336 | JGI IMG/M metagenome (GOLD analysis project Ga0207707, IMG submission 184336) | Corn rhizosphere microbial communities from Kellogg Biological Station, Michigan, USA - KBS C8-3B metaG (SPAdes) (version 2) | ecosystem: Host-associated > Plants > Roots > Rhizosphere ...
TCACGGAAGCGGGGCTCGGATATCGATTGCGCACGGAGGACTAGACGTCCTGTTCTCCGGTGCTGTTTGCCTCACGCCGTATGCGTCAGAGTCAACGCGCAAACTCAATCGCCTTTGCGCCGCGCACCATTCGCGCGCAGAAGTTTGGCGCCTGATTGATTTGCTGCGTCCAACAGCAGCATAATTTCTGGCCAATAGTTGCTAGTCAAAGCATCAGAGCTGGAGGGACAGTTGCAAAGGCGCGAAGGATCGGACATGGAGGTCTTGGAGCGCTATGGCGACATCCTTCCATTCCTTGAGCAAGTTGTCGCATACGCGGATAGTCATCGCGAAGCGCTTGGCTTTCTTCCAAAATCTCTCTTCCAAGAGTTTGCACGTAGTGGCGATCTCTACGTGTTGAGCCCAGTTGACGGTCCTGAGCAAGTCTGTGCAGGTTACCTCCTCTTTCAGAGAAGGTTTCCCAGAGCAAGCGTCTTACAGATGTTTGTGGCGCCTGAGTTTCGAAGGATGGTTGCGCAAAAATTCTGTGTGATCGCCTCATATCGGTACTGACGCAGGCTGGATTCTCATCAATTTACGCGCGAGTCGGCGAAGACCTGTCCGAAGCAAACCAATGTTGACCTTGGAGCGACTGGAAACACTCCTGTCTCCGGCTCTATTTTGCCTTTCGGGGCGACCGGCCGTCATCACGCCAATTCGGTACCGGTACGCTCAGAGGCTACTGGGCCACTCGTCGCAGACGTCCTTTCTGCCCGTGTCGATGTCCAATCTGTTCCAAGAAAGGGCCTTCATCAGTGGGCCACAGTCTTTCAGGCATCTCAGTCGCGGGACGCTCGTGCTGTTCTACGAGTCGAAACATCCTCGTGCACCAGGAGAACTGGTGGTTATCGCAAGGGTTCGGCGTTCGTATCTGAAATCCGGCGCGACACTCGATGGCAGCGACCTATCACGGTCCGTCTTAACCCCGGACTCTTTGCCTGAGATCGGTGCAGCCGAGCTGAAGACCGTCACGACCTTCGACAACGTGCTGCCCTTGCCTCGCGCGGTGCCTCGCCGCACACTTCAGAGGCTCGGCTGTGGGCGACCGAACGATCTGATTACGACTCGCCCGATTGACGACGCACAGCTTCAGGAGATTCTTTCGGAGGCATTCAATAGTGGAAAGTGATGAGAACATCCTGATCTCTCTGGAGCCGCGTCATGCGGAGAACATCCTCTCCGGTCTAAAGCGCGTGGAATTGCGCCGCCGAGCAATGAACGTCGAGCCAGGATCAATCGTGTGGATTTATGCGAAGCGGCCGGTGGGTTCAATTATCGGTCGAGCCACTGTCGCCAAGCTGCACGTGCTTGCACCTTCCAGGCTGTGGAAGGACTTCGGCGCCGTATCTGGGATTTCCAAGGCCGAATTCTTTGCGTATTTCAGTGACAGAACCCAGGGCCTTGCTCTTGAGCTGACAAATTGCCAGCGACTGGCGAAATCCTTCGATCTTCAGGCGCTGCGGCGCGTGAGTCGACAATTTCAGCCGCCGCAGTTCTTTAGCCGGCTTAAACAGGGGCCGCTGCTGTCTGCTATTTCCTGCGTGCAGGTCATTTGAAGTTTCGGTATTCCTGTTCGAGCCAATTGTCGTGACGCTGTCACGACAATTGAGCTGGTCGCACATCGTGGCGCGCCGCCGGTTCCCGGCGAGCGAAACCCCAAGGTCTGTCGCGGTAAGACTCCGCCAGCGCCCACGCAGCGGCGCTCAGCGCAGTCGAGATAAACAGGTTGACCCAGTTGTCCCGCGTCCCGGGCGCGGCGACGACTGCGCTCACCCAACAGACCAGCGTGAAAAGGGTCTCCATCGCGGCCTCCAGTGTGGCCGCCAATCGCGGCACGACACCGAAGGCGATGGCCAACCCGGCTGCGATATGCGCGGCCCCCGTAAAGGCAGTCAGCGGGGTGCGAAGCGGAAACCAGGAAGGGATGAATTGCGCTGCGGGCGCGAGATAGACGAAGTGAGACAGGCCGATAGGGATGAGTGCGAGACCGAACGCAGTCCGCGCCCACCGCAGGCTGGCGTCATTGCGTCCCGAGAGCGTGCAAAGAATCACCCAGCCGCCTGCGGCGAGGGTGAGGTCCTCACCGAGGCCGAGCCAGTTGGCTTCCACGAGAGGGTCCGCGAGTACTCGCGGCAGCTGTAGCACGATCACCCACAGGGACAGATAAACCGTCAGGACGATCGCGGAACGCCTGGCCGTGGGTGCCGCGAGCAGGCCGGCCCCGGTCGCCAACAGGAGCGCCCCGGATAGGCTGGCAAGCACCGTCCGCCAGGGCACACCCTGGGGTACCGGCTGTTGGTTGAGAACGAACTCGTGAGCATACAGGCCGATGGCTCCGACGACCGCGAAGCCCAGCCCGAAGAACAGCCGTCCAACACCGATTGCGCGCAACATGCGGTCCCCCGCCAGACAGAAACCCGCCGCGGGCGGGATGTTAAACGGGGAGTGGCCCGAAGTATCGGACCATTAAGCGGTCGGGGAGGGGACCACTTACGTCAGCGAAACGACCAGCTTCGCGGAGTGACTGCGCCAGTTGATCGGAATGACAAACGAGCGAATCCCGGGCTTGGTCAGCAGGTCCGGCTTCTCACCGGCGAGCACGCTGGGCACCGAGATCACGAAGTCGCGTCCAAAGTCACGCCGCGCATTACCCGAGATCGTGTTCGCGACCTCGCCGACGAGATCTCGCATCGTCTCGTGGCTGAAGTCGTTCTCCTGCATCTTCATCAGCAACACCGTGAGCATCGCCTTGGGTGCGGTGAAGTACACCACGCCCTCGCGCTTGCCGGAGATGTTGATGACGCCCGTGTAGTCGTGGACCGACGGGGCCCCTTCCATGAGGTAAGGCGAGCCGATCGAGGCGGGTTGCTGGGCCGCCACCTCGAAGTAGTTCGTCGTCCCCTCGACGAAGGTTTTCAGCTCTTGTTCCTGCAGCATGTTCTATTGCTCTCTGATCAGGTCCGCGATGGCCTCATTGAGCTGCCGGTCGGTAAAAGGCTTGTTGAGAAAGCCGTTCGCCCCCTTCTCCATCGCTTCAACCGCGGTGGCCTTGTCTGCCAGTGCCGAGATCACCAGGATGCGCACGGCGGGTTTGAGCTCCACCAGCTTGGAGATACATTCAATGCCATCCATCTGAGGCATCGTCAAGTCCATCGTGACGACGTCCGGGTCGGCCTTGCGGAACAGCTCCAGGGCTTCGAGGCCGTTGCCGGCGGTGCCCACGAGCTCGATCTCATCGAACTGCTGCGACCGCTCGATGCGCCGTCGCATGATGTTCGAATCGTCGACAATCATGAGCTTGAGGGATCGGGTCATGATGATTCCTTATTCAGGCGACGGCGGTGCTCGCTTCCTCAGTGGCGGGCAGGACGATCTTGAACCGCGTGAACTTGCCGGGATTGGTGCTGACGCCAATCTTGCCGCCCAGCGCGTAAACGCTGCGCGCAACGACATCCATGCCGACGCCGCGGCCGGCGTCCATCGAGACTTCTTCCTGCGTCGAGAAGCCGGGCCGGAAAATCAACGCCATGGCCGAGCGTGTGTCCATTCCCGAAGCTTCATCCGCTGTGATGATCTGCTTGCGGATCGCCGCAGCCTTGAGCTGATCCGGCGAAATGCCCGCGCCGTCATCCTCGAAAACCAACTCGTAGCCGTCGCCGGCCTTCTTGAACTCCACCTTGACGGCGCCAGTGTCGCCCTTGGTCTGAGCGCGGCGCACTTCCGGCGACTCAATACCGTGCACCGCGGCGTTGCGGAGCATCTGTATGACACAGTCCTTCACCGTGTCGACGTAGGAGCGGGGAACCTCGGCGAGACCGGCGATGGTCAACTTGAATCGCTTGCGATGGTCGTGCGCGAGACGCTCGGCCATCGCATGCAGCGTCGGCGACATGTCCTCGGCGGACTTGGGGCCTCCGGCGGCCGCCGGCTGCGCCTGCGAGGCGGCCTTCGGCTCGGGCTTCGTCTGAGCGGGCGCGGGCGAGTCCTTGAGGACCGTGAGACGGGTGGCCATCTCGCGCACGCTCTTCAGGTGGGCCAGCAGGTCGTCGAGCTTCAGCACCATCGGCAGGAAGTCGTTGCCCGACAGCTCCGCCTTCTTCTTCAGCTCGCTCACCATATCCTCGAGCGAATGGACGCGATGAGCGATGCTCATCAAGTTCAGGGCCGAGGCCTCGCCCTTGATCGAATGCAGCTCGCGGAACAGGCCGTTGAGCTTCTTGCGGAACTCGCCGTCGGTACGCGCGGGCTCCTTCAGAATCGCGTTGATCAGCTGCAGGCCCGTCTCTGTCGAATCCAGGAAGCCCGTCAGCTGCAGCGGGTCGACGTGCATCATGCCGAGCATCATGTCGAGCTGGGCATTGGCGTTCTCGTGCGACTCCTGCAGCTCGCGCGCGAGCAGCACGCTGGAGGTGATGTCACCGACCGAGCACAGCACGTGCTTGATGCCCTTGGGGCCCATGACGCGGTGGAAGTCGAACTGCAGGTAGCGGGTCTCCTTACCGCCATGCCCGTTTTCCATGCTGATCTCCAGCTGGCCCAGCGGGTTGATGCTCTTCATCAAGTTCTCATGGGCGCGGTCGCCCCACAGCAGCTTGATGTACTTCATCGCGGTATTGAGTGTAGTCGGGGGCACGAGCTCTTTGAGGAGCTCCTCAAAGAACAGTCCGGCGAAGTCGCCGCGCCCGAACATACGCGTGAGCGCTTCCGACCACACCGATCCGATGCGGTACTCGGCGTCGAGGAGGAAGAAGCCCTCGCGCACCGTCTTCAGAATGTCGCGCGTCTGGTCTTGCGCTTCCTTCGCTGCACGCTCGTGGCGTGCGCGTGTGACCTGGAAATACGCGGCCGCGCCGGCGAGAACCAACGCGACGAGCACACCGATAGAAAGGAGGAAGCGCAGGCGATTCGAGTCGGAGGAGGCCACCTGCTGGAGGTTGCTGGCCACAGTAGCCAGACGAGACTGCAACGCCCTGGCATTGTCGCTGGCGAACAACTGTGCGCGCTTCACGTCGGCGTAGTGCGTCTTACCCTCGCGTGAAAACGAGCTTCCGCCCTCGTCGGTATCCAGGTAGGGCTGACCGGTGAACGTCACCACCGGATTGACCACCGGCCCGTACTGGTGCCACAACAACAGCGCCTGATCTAGCTCCGGCGACTCCAGAGCGCCACTCGCGCCCAGCTGTTCGAGGTCGTGGTCGAAGCGACGCACGGTGCCCTTCAGGTCGCTCAACGCCTGACCGGAGTAGGCCCGGGCTTCGAGACGGTCGCGCAATGAGTTCAGCTGCTGCGAGATGGCCGCAGGATAGGTTTGCAGCGTACTGGCTGTCTGGAGCGCCGTGATGTTGGTGCGCATCTGCGTGGCGACGCGGAAGCCCGCCAGCAACACGAGACCGAGGACCAATGTCAGTACGGTACCGATACCAACCGTGGCGAGCTGTCGATTGCGATCTGTGCCTGCCAGATTCATTCGTTAAATCTCCTCAAAATCCCCAAGCGGCTTTACTTGGGCAGCTCGAAGCGAATCGCGGTGCGTACCGGAATCTCGACGGGCGCGCCGTTCGCTACGACGGGCTCGTAACGCCAGCGCTTCACTGCGCCGGTTGCGGACTTGTCGAACACTCCCGGAGGGCTGGCGTCCGTGACGCGCACGTCGCGAGTCTCTCCGTTGGTGCCCACAGTGAATTCAACTGTGACGACGCCGCTCAATTTGTTGGAGAGGGCATTGGCCGGATAATCGGGTGCGACGTAGTGAGTGCGCTTGAGCTGCGCGGCGAGCGCCTGTACGTTGACAGCAGGCGCGCTGGAACGCGAAGCCGAGGCATTTGCGTTACGCGCGTTGCTCTGCAACTGCTGGACTGCTGCGACGTCGCGTGCATCCGCACCCCAACGCTTGGCCTGCGTGAGGTCTGCATCGACCAGCGCAGCCTTGCCGGGGTCGCGCGCAACCGAGCGAGCGCGATCGATGAGCTTGCCTGCCAAGTCTTTGCTCAACGACGCGACCGCTCCGTTCGAGGGGTCGGTGGTCTGCAGCTGGCCCACATAGAAGGCCGCGCTGTCCTGAGCAGGGTCGGTCAGTTTGCCTTCGCGGATTCGGTCGCGAGCAAGCTGCGTAACGTGCTCAACCTCAGCTGCGGCTGCCTTCTGGCGCGCGGCCACGAGCTCACGCTGAAATGTCGCGAGGTCACTCGCGCTGACGCCGCCGGCCTTCGCTTCGCCGAGCCAACGGTCTTCATCGGCCTGGTTCTTGTTCACCGCCGCTTCGCGCGCCTTGCGCATGTAAGCGGAGTTCAGATCTCGCTGGGCGCGCTGCGTCGTCGCATTGGTCGGTGCGGCCTCGCGGAGCTGTTGGAGGTAGGCCTGCGCGCTGTCTTCCGCGGGATCGACGAGCTTGCCGTCGCGAATGCGATCGGAGACGAGATTCGCCAGACGCAGCAGCTTCGCGTCTTCCTGGCGGCGCGTGATGTCGGTGCGCCACTTGTTCAGCTGGTCGGGCGAAATCGACGTGGATTGCTGGGCCTGGCGGACCAGGGCGGCAGCCTTGTCGACATTCCCGTCGGCGAGCGCCTTGTTGATCTGCGCCGTGGCGAGTTTGAGTTCGAGAGACGGGAGGCGCAGATCTCTCGGGGACGCTGCCTTGAAGTTGGCGAGCGATCCTGCGGCCTCGTCCAGACGTCCGGCGCTCAGTGCGTCTTCGAAACGCGAAGCGAGCACCGAGGCGACGCGGGCCAGACCGTCCAGCGCTTCCGCGCTTGCGCCGTTGGCAGCTTGTGCGGAACGGTAGTAGACGAGTGCGTTGTCGCCGGCGGGCTCGGTGTAATGCCGCTCGCGCATCGCGGCGCGTGCTTTCTCCAGCAGCTCGTCGACGCTTCCCTTGACCAGCACGACGTCGGCGGCGACCTTCGGAGCGAGCGTCTCGTCATCCGCGCCGGCCGCTTGCTCGATTTCAACGGAGGCGTGCTTGGGCTGCGCGGCCACGGGCGCCTGAGCGGGCTTGCCTTTGTTGAAGAGCATGTACAGTCCGCCGACGATGGCGAGGGCGACGGCGACACCGATGAGGCCGACGAGTTTGCTTGCGGAGCCCGAGCTGGGACCCGAAGGAGCCGATTCGCTCCGGGGCTGATACGGTTCGACCGTGACGGCGGGCGCCGCTGCGCGGCTACCCTTCTTGGCCACGGCGTCGGTAATGACACCCTCGAGTATCGCGGCCGTCTTGCGCTTGTCGATCGGAATCGGCAGGACCGCAAAGATGTTGGATCCTTTGACGGCGGCACCGATTTGTTTCTCTGCGTCTGAAGTCGCGAACACCAACATGACGGCGTGCGGCGCTTCCGCGTGCGCGAGGTCGACCTCTTCGCGGATGCTGGCAATGTCTCTGCTGTCGAAGACGAGAACCTGACCACGCTTGGTGTTCTGCAGGAACTCGAGGGCCGCGTTCACGGAGTCCACCGGGCGCACGGACGCCTGACCGCCGAGCGCGTCACCGAGCTCGAGCAGGAAGTCATCCCGCGTCGTGACGGCGGTGATATCGACCGACGGACGGTTGGAAGAGCCGGAGGCGCCGGAGGCGCTGGGCGCAGTCCCCTCTAGGGGGCGGGAGGCATTCGACGCTGGACTTGCCACAAGTGTGTCTCCGCTGTCACGTGGAGTCCCGACGCTGAGAAGCGTAGGGCGCCCTTCTTCATTGCAAAAGCCGCGTACCGCGCTTTTGCTCGCCGGACAAAAAACGTGGTTTTTGTCCGGCTCCACTTCGACCGCCGGCTCGAAACCAGCCCAACAACATGCGCGCAGACGGAGTACGCCCCTTCAGCGCGCGGAAAAGCGTGGAAAGGAGGATAGTTGTATGCCGCGACACCGCAGTGCCACAGTTCACAATAACGGCAGGCCACCGTCGCATGGCAACGACTTCAGAAGTCAAGCCTGAGATGCGGCGACAAAGGTCGAGCCGAAAAGCCCGGTTTTCGTGATGCAAGTCCGCTGGCGTCAGCGCACGGCAATCGCTGGCTTGGGCGCTACCCGGGGCGGCCCGCAGCGGCGTACGGCGGCTGGGCGCGAGCGCGCGCGCCGGGCTCGCGCACGCGGCGACGCCGTTTGCGGATCCGGGTAGCGCCCGGCGCCCGAACTGGACAGAATCTATAGCATGCGCCAGCTCAAGATCTTCGGCATCGTGGTCGGGGGCCTCATCGTCCTGGCCGTCGTGGCCGCCCTCGTGGTTCTGCTGTCAGTGGATCCCAACGCGTATCGCGGTGACATCGAGCGTCTCGCGGAGCAGAAGACCGGCCGACACTTGCAGATCGGCGGCAGGCTCGATCTGAAGTTGTTTCCGTATCTGGCGATCTCGATTTCCGATGTTCAGCTCGGCAATGCGCCCGGATACGGGCAGTCGCCGTTTCTCGCCGTGCACCAGGTCAGTGTTGGCGTCCGGTTGCTTCCGATTCTGCGCAAGCGCCTGGAGGTCAGCCGCATCGCTGTCGATGGGCTCACCGCCCATCTCGTGAGCAGGTCCGCAACCGACAACAACTGGAAAGACCTGACCACCCCGAAAGACAACACGAGCCAGGGGAGCGCCGCCGGCGGTGCTCCGCAGACATCGATTGCGGGCGTGGAGGTGACCAACGCAGCGCTGCAGTACAGCGACGAATCCAAAAAAACGGTGACCGCGATTTCGAATCTGCGCCTGCACACCGGACCCGTGGGCAGTCGAGACCCTGTCGACGTCTCTCTCGAGTTCGACTATGGCAACGGCGGGTCCAAGCCCGTTGCCCACGTTGTGCTGTCGGCTCTCGTGCAAGCGGACGCCGCCCCCCAAGTCGCCCTGCGAGATCTGGATGTGCACGGAACATGGTTCGGGAGCGACACGTCGGCTCGACCCTTAGCCTTCAGCGTGCGCAGCCCCGCTGTTCAGCTCGATACTCAGGTGCAGACGCTCTCACCCGCGATGTTCACGGCCCAAGCAGGCGACGTGAGCGCGAAGCTGTCCGTAACCGCGGACAAGCTATTCACCGACCGGGTGGTCACCGGGACGCTGAGCGTCCCGCAGATGGGCGCGCGCAAGGCCTTGGAGTCCCTGGGCGTTGCGGTGCCCGCTACACGGGATCCAAAGGCCCTGTCGACCTTCTCGCTCTCCTGCAACTACCGGCTCACGCCAAAACAGTTGCAGCTGACGAATCTCGACTTGGCGCTGGATGACACTCACGTGCGCGGGTCAACCGCGGTTGAAGACCTCGATTCGATGGCACTCGGGTACGCCCTGAAAGTCGACCGCATCAATGCTGATCGCTATCTAGCGCCGAAGGCCGCGCCGCCCAGCGGACAGGTACCGGCGAGCGGACAGACGACGGCGGGCGGCGCGAAGAGCGATACACCGCTTCCGATCGAGACTCTGCGCAAGCTCAATGTCCACGGCACGCTGGAAGTGGAGCAGGCAACACTCGATGGGATCAGTTTCACCGGCTTGAGCGCGCCACTCACGGCAAAGGACGGACGAGTACACCTCGGACCGACGCAGGGTCACATGCTGGGTGGGGCTTACAACGGAGACATTCTGGTGGACGCGGTGCCCGCGCAAGCTCGTGTCTCGCTGAACGAGCACGTGAAAAGCGTCGATGTCGGAGCGCTGATGAAGGCGGCGTTCGATACCACGCGCATCTCCGGTCACGGCGATGCCGACGTCGTGGTTGCCGGTACGGGAAATACGTATGACACCATCTTGCGCTCGCTCGGAGGCAAAATCGCGTTCAACGTGAAGGAAGGCGCTGTCAACGGCATCGATCTTTCTTATGAGGTGCAGAGTGCGCAGGCCTTGTTGCAGAAGCAAGTGCCGCCGGCGCACTCGGGACCGGCGCAAACACCCTTCAATACGTTCGCCGGCAGCGCTAATCTCGACAAAGGCGTCCTTCGCAATGACGACTTGAGCATCGAGACGGACTATCTCAAGACGCACGGCAAGGGCACACTCGACCTGGGAACGAAACGGGGCGCGTCAGCCGCCATCGACTATCGACTCGTGGCCTCGGTCTACAAGCTGCCGCCGAGCGGCGCGCAGGGCACACAGGGGAATACGAAAGTTGCAGATATACCGTTGCTGCTGACGGGCAATCTCGGGAACCTGAAGATACGACCGGACCTCGAGGCGCTCGCCGAAGCCAGGGTCCGCCAGGAGGTGAACGACAGGCTCCAGGGGAAACAGGACGAGCTGCGTAAGAAGCTGGGGGACAAACTCAAGTCCTTATTGGGCCACTGAGTGCCGCTTCAGTCCGCTAAGCCCCTGAATGACATCGGCAATTGTGGGGTGCAAGCGTTTCGGTGCACGCACCGCGGACGTGCAGACGCGAGTGTCCGACGTGTTGTGCCTGCGCAGCGCTCGGCTAGCGAGTGCCGAGAGAGTGTCGATGCGCCGTCATTTGTGACAGGCATGCATTTTGCTGTGTTCCACCGACAGTTGCCGTCGGCGTTGAACAATTCGCTCTTGTGACCGTCTTAACGTAATAGTCGGACTGGGAATAGAGGGCCATCACGCACCGTGAGAAGCGTTGGATCTAGGTTAAGAGCCACGCTGGCTTCGCTGGCCACTTTTCAGCGAGCAGCAAACGATGCGTTCGGGGTGGCGATCGACTGCCGCTTCCGCGCATCGACAACCCAGTCGGGACTTTCCGCACTCAACGGGAGGGACGACGATGCGACCGCTCTCTGAATCGGACTCGGCTCTCGAGACCGCCTTCATCGAATCCCTGAGCTCCTTCAGCCGGCTGCACCGCGCGCAGCGCTGGGAGGGCACGTTCGGGGACTTTCTCTCCTCGGTGTTGCCCGCGAATCCGGGGGCCATGGCCCGAACCAGCCATGAATACATCTGGGACATGCTCAAATGGCATGGCCGCGAATGTTCGCAGGCCGATGCGACGGACGGCATGCGAGCACGCGAGTTGTTCAAGCGCGAGCTCTTTGGCATCGATGAGCCGCTGTCGCGCGTCGTGGACTACTTCAAGGCCGCCGCGGCGGGATCCGATGTTGGCCGTCGACTCCTTCTGCTGCTAGGCCCCCCTTCCGGTGGCAAATCGACGCTGGCCATCCTCCTGAAACGCGGCCTGGAGGAGTACAGCCGAACCGATCAGGGCGCCCTTTACGCAATCAAGGGGTCGCCTCTACGGGAGAACCCCCTCAATCTCGTGCCGGCGAGTCTGCGAGCGGAGTTTCGCGAGCGCTATGGAGTGGAGATCCAGGGCGACCTGTCTCCCTGGGCGCGTGAATTCGTCGAGCGCGAGTTCGATGGAGATTTCGTTCGAGTTCCCGTCGAGCGGGTGTTCTTGTCGGAAGCCTCCAGAATCGGCATCGGTACGTATGCTCCTCACGATCCCACGACTGCGGACATTGCGGACCTCGTAGGTTCGGTCGATCTCGCGAAGGTCGCGCAGATCGGAGACGAAGGGGACCCGCGCGCCTGGTCCTGGTCGGGTGCCGTGTACGCCGCGAGCCGCGGTGTGCTCGAAATGATCGAGATCCTGAAGGTCAAGCGCGAGTTCCTGTACCTGCTGCTGACCATGACGCAGGAAAAGAACGTCAAGGTGTCCCGCTTCCCGCTGATTCACCTCGACGAGACCATCCTGGCGCATACCAATCTGGCGGAGTTCCACAAGTTCCTCCAGGAGAAGGAGAACGAGGCGCTGCTGGACCGCATGGTGATCATCAAGGTCCCGTACGCGCTCTCCTATAAAGATGAGTCGCGGATTTACCAGAAGCTGGTGGCGAGCGCTCCCGCGTTCCGCAACGTGCACCTGGATCCGCATGTCCTGAATCTGGCCTCGGTCTTTTCGATTCTGACGCGCCTCTCGAAGCCCGAGCGTGAGGGGCTCGATATGCCCAAGAAGCTCCGGTTGTACGCAGGGGAGGCGGTAGAGGGTGTTCCGGAGACGGAGGCCGTGCGATTGCACGCCGAATCCGCCGAGGAGGGAATGACCGGTGTCAGCCCGCGTTTCGTCATCAACGCGCTGTCCAACGCGATTACGCGAGGCAACACACACAGCCTCACGAGCATGGAGCTACTGCTGGCGCTGAAGGACTCCATTGAGAGCGATGCGCGCATGGATGCCAAGCAGAAGAAGAACTGGATCGACCATCTCGTCACCGCCCGCAAGGAGTTCTACAACCGCTGGGTGAAAGAGGATGTGCACCGCGCGATGTTTGCCTCGTTTGAGGAAGAGGCACAGCAGTTGCTCGAGAAGTACCTGGACGAGGTCGAGGCTTCGCTCGACCACCGTCAGGTCACGGATCCCATTACCGGCGAGACGCGACCGGCGGATGAGCGGTTCCTGCGCTCGGTGGAGGAGAAGATCAAGGTGTCCGACTCCGGCAAGCTCTCGTTCCGCCAGGAGGTCGTCCGCAAGGCCATGGTGGCCTTCAAGGCTGGAGAGAAGTTCAAGCTGATGAGCCACGCCCGCATGCGCGAGGCGATCGAGCAGTATTTGTTCGACGAGCGCCGCGACGTTCTGCGGCTCGTCACTTCGACGGCGCGGCCCGATGAGGAAGCGCGCCAGAAGATTTCTGTCGTTCAGCAACGACTGATCACTGAATATGGCTACGACGAGCACAGTGCAAAAGAAGCATTGAGCTACGTCACGACTCTGCTCGCGCAGGAGTAGCGCGCGAGCGGAAAAAGGAGTACCACTTGAGCCCATGAGTACGGAAAGAGAAGGCTCCGACGCCGCGAAGTGGTACGAGCTGTTCTCGCGCGGTGCGCGAGATTGGCTGAGACACGACGAGAAGGTTCGAGAGTCCGTCCGTCAGCATCTGCCGCAGATCGTGGCGGGCGGCGACGTCATGAACGATGGAGCGCGTACCGTGAGAGTGCCGGTGCGCATGCTCGAGCATTATCACTTCCGCCTGCGCCGTCCGGAGGAGTCCCAAGGAGCGGGACAAGGCAAGGCCAAACCCGGCGATGTATTCGCGGACCCCTCCAAGCAGCGCGGGCCGGGAGAAAAGGGCGCCGGAGGACAAGACGAAGGCGAGGTTCAGCTGCTCCTGGAGTTCAAGGTCGACGACATCGTCGACTGGCTCTGGGAAGAGATGCAGCTTCCGAATCTGAAGGCCCGCGTCGGGCCATCCGAGGAGACCGAATACATTCGCGAGGGCTGGGATCGGCGCGGTGCGCGCTCCCGTCTGGATCGGCGGCGATCGTTCAAGGAGTTGGTCAAGCGCCGTGCCGCGCCGGGCGCGACTCAGACCTTCATCGATGAGGACTTGCGCTACCGGCAGCTTGCTCGGCGCAAGCAGCCCGCGATCCATGCAGTGGTGTTCTTCCTGCTCGATGTCTCGGGGAGCATGTCCGATCGCGATCGCAAGCTCGCGAAGACCTTCTTCTTCTGGGTCGTGCAGGGCCTGCGCCGCGAATACCGGTCGCTGGAGACCGTCTTCGTGGCCCATACCACGGAGGCGTGGGAGTTCACCGAGTCGGAATTCTTCCAGGTGAGCGGTACGGGCGGCACGGTCACCTCGACGGGCTTGTCGAAAGTCCGCGAGATCATCGATGAGCGCTACAACCCCAATCGCTGCAATATCTATCTGTTCTACGCCTCCGACGGGGACAACTCGGTGAGCGACGCAGCGGATGCGCGTGAGCAGATGACGTCCTTGTGCGAGGATGCTTGTTACACTGGGTACGTCGAGGTCTCTTCCGGTCTGTCGCGTCAGCTGGCGACCGAGACCGGGCGCCTGTTTGCAGAGCTGGCGTCGGCGGGCTGCGCGGCGGGTAGCTACGCGCTCAACGATTTCGAGGATGTGTGGGGCGCGGTGCGCCACTTCTTCACCGCCGAGAACCGCGCCCTCGAGGTCGGTCCGTGAGCGCACGAACCGGCGCACCACCTCCCGAGCCCCGGGTTGAGCGCACCACCTGGGTGGGCTCATGAGCGAAGCAGCGAGCGAGGATTGGAAAAGCTACGTCCAGCGCATCGAAGAGCTGGCGACCCGCTCGGGCCTCGCGTTCCACCCTGTGGATTTCGAGGCGGTCCCCGACACGTTCATGATGGAGATTGCGGTCTACGGACTGCCGGTGCGCATGCCGCACTGGTCGTTCGGAGTCCGATACATCTATCAACTCATCCAGCGGCACATGGGCCATTCGCGGCTGTTCGAGGTCGTCTTCCCGGGAAATCCGGGACACGCGTATCTCGCCTCGAGCAATGGCCTTGCAGAGAACATCCTCGTCACCGCGCACGTCCTCGGTCACGCCGATTTTTCGCGCAACAATCTATTGTTCCGTCGCTGCCAGGAGCAGGTTAGCGAGCACATCGTCGAGCACGCTGCCAGTCACGCCCGCCAGATTCAGCAGGCCATCGAGACTTACGGAATGCAGCGTGTCGAGACAGTGCTCGACGCCGCGCTCGCTCTCGAGCAACACATCGACGTCGACAGCGCCTTGCGGCGCTCTCGCTATCCGGAGTACGAATCGGAGGCGAAATCGCCGGTCGACGACGATTTCCGCAAGCGCTTTGCCTCACTGGATCCCACGGCCGCGCCGACGGGTCTGGAGATCAAGAAGCGCGCACCGGTTCCACCGCATCCGGAGCGGGATCTGCTCTGGTTCGTCGCCAACTACGCGCCGGAGATGGAGAGTTGGGAGCGCGACATCTTTCTCGCCGTGCGGGAGGAGTCGTTCTACTTCTATCCGGTGTTCGCGACTCAGATCATGAACGAGGGCTGGGCCTCGTACTGGCATGCGCGGCTGTTGCGCGAGGCCGATTTCATTCCGCAGCAGGCGTATCTGGACGCCATCAAGTGTCATTCAGATGTCGTACGCCCGATCGCTGCGGACCAGCAGGTCGCGCTCAGTGTCAACCCCTATCACCTGGGCTTCTCCATGTGGGAGAAGATCGTCGAGGCGGAGGGGATCGATACCGCTCGCAACATCATGCAGCAGGACGATGACTTCGGCTTCATCCGCAACCACCTGACGCGCGAGCTGGCGGAAGAGCTGGGACTGTTTCGCTTCAGCGCGCGCAGCGACGGCCAGGTGAAGGTGCTGGAGCACGAGCTCACCGGATTGCACGAGGCGCTCCTGGCGTCCAAATACAACTTCGGCGCCCCTACGGTGTCCGCGACTCATGTGAGAAGCGACGGAACCCTCGAGCTGACTCACGACAATTCCATCGATGGACGCGGTCTGGATCTGGAGCGCAGCCGACGGGTGCTCGACTACGTGCAGCGGGTGTGGCGCCGGCCTATCGTGCTGACGACGATCAATCAGGCCGGATCGACGCTGGAACTTACGGCGCCTTAGGCTTCGGCTGACCTCCGCCCCGGGGCGAGTCGCCCCAATCTTCCTCTGTCTGTGACGTCACAAAGGACACCGGGTCGCTAGCCGGGAACGAGTCTGCGAGCGCCTCGTCCAGCTGCTCCTCGATGCTCGGGGGATCGGGCCGCGGGGCCGGTGGGTCTTGGCTCTTTCGCTCTGCCATGGATTTCTCCTGCTAGGCGTCCATTTAAGCAGCCCTGTGGCATCCCGCAAGCCCCCGGGAGTACCCTTGTGGAACGTCCTTCGCGGAGATTGCCATGGGATACACGACTCAGGGCATCCGGAACGTTGCGCTGGTGGGACCCGCCGGCAGCGGCAAGACGCTGTTGGTGGAATCGCTGCTGCTACACGCGGGAGCGATTCGCAGCAAGGGGAGTCTGCAGCGCGGGACGACGGTCTCCGACTACGACCCGCAGGAAAAGCGCCTGCAGCATTCGCTGGAGGCCGCGATCTGCGCCGTCGACCATGGCGGCATCCACATCAATTTGATCGACACCCCAGGCTACCCCGATTTTCTGGGACGCACGCTGTCCGTGCTCGAGGCGGCAGACTCCGTGGCGATCGTACTCAATGCCTCCGGCGGCATCGATTCGACGACGGAACGGCTCATGGAGTTTGCGCGCCAGCGAGAGCTTTGCCGCCTGATCGTCATCAACAAGATCGACAGCCGAGATGCGGATACGGAGGGTTTGTTACGACAGGTGCGCGAGATCTTCGGCGCCGAGTGCCTGCCGCTGAATCTGCCCGCTCAAGGCGGTGCTGCGGTGGTCGACTGCTTTTTCCAGCCGGACGGAGACTCTACCGACTTCTCTTCCGTGGAGAGCGCGCACACGCAGATCATCGACCAGGTCGTCG
>Ga0207707_10002600_pt1 | contig 16171 bp, 23 predicted proteins | sample KBSC83BmetaG_FD_184336 | JGI IMG/M metagenome (GOLD analysis project Ga0207707, IMG submission 184336) | Corn rhizosphere microbial communities from Kellogg Biological Station, Michigan, USA - KBS C8-3B metaG (SPAdes) (version 2) | ecosystem: Host-associated > Plants > Roots > Rhizosphere ...
ACGTGTGCTCTTCCGATCTGCCAGATCCCGGCAAAGGTTCGGTCACAGTACGTCTGTTGGTACGTTGCTGGTCGAGACCTCGTCGTAACGAGCCGTAGCAATTCGGGGCCAACGGTTCTTGGCTACACGTTCGTTCAACACGCCGGGCACTGGGTGCTATCCTCGCCGCTCCCACACATCGTCGCGTTACCCAAGGCGATTCAGTAAATGTCGGTGTGGCGCCTAACAACTCAATCAAGCGGACGCCGTTCCGGCGCCGCTTATTTCGGGCGTTAGGTGCATGAACAACCAATTGCCACTTCCAGACGGTGCGGCCGACGATCCCGAAGCGCAAGAGATGGCGCGCATTTGGGTAACGCGCAGCGATCTTCTGGTGTCGTTGAACGTGGGGTGTTATTCGGTCGCAGAGGGTGGCGTCAAAGAAACGGTCGCATGGGGCGACATGCTCGCAGACACAATCAAGCACATCGCAAAGGCAGTTTCGCTTCGCTTCGATGTTTCGCCAGTCGAGGCACAACAAGAAATACTTTCACGTTGCACTGAGGCGCTTGCACAATACAGCAAGCACTATTCGGGTGTTCTTGGCAAGAGCACCTAACTATTCGGTCAACCGGACGCTCACCCGCTGCGCGGGTTCGCGCCGGTTACCTCAAGCGTTAGACCTGCCTATGACTTTTAATCAGCCGATAGTCTCTGCGCTTCGTCGAATAGCTGAGGCTCTGACCGATGCTGGCGACTATCCGAAACAGGCGGCAAGCATTGAATCCCTGTTGTCCTTGGCGAGTTCGGAAGCGCCAAGCGCACAGGCAACGTTCAATAAAGAGATCACCACCAATAAGTGGTACTGGCTCGGGATGGGCACAATCGCCGACATCTCACTTCGAGATCAGGAGCTAAACCACAAATTTGTGTCTGCATACTACGATCTAGCGATTGCATGTAGGCAAGCGGGCTACGGTTCCGCCTACTCAAGAGATCTTGAGGCCATATTTGGCAAATGGCTTCACAACGGGCAGGTCTAACTACTCATTCCAGCGGACGCCGGTCCATCGCTCACGTTCTTACAAACGTTGCGGCGCCGGCGCCGCTAAATTCAGGCGTTAGCCTTCATGTCAAAGTCCATCCCAACTGAAAGAGAACTTCTTCGTTGCATCTACAACATGTACGAGAGCTCTTTCCCAGTCGAGGGGCCAAGTATTGGAAAAGTCATGGTAGAGATCGACATTGAAGCGATCGCAAAAAAGCTGGGCTGCGACAAGCATATTTTGTTTGGTTATCTCTTCTACCATCTAGATCATAAATACCGTTACAGCACCGGCGAAAACTCTTCCGTTCACCTGTTTGCTTCAAAGGTTGGCGAGCTTCGTCATGCAATCAATTTGCCGTATCTCGCGGCCATACTTGCAGGGCAAGATCAAGAGCACTCCAAATTCATTTGGTCGCTTGGCGCTTCACTCGTGGCACTGGCGCTATCGGTTGGTGCAATCATTGCTCAGCTCGTCACAGCAAAATGAAGGCTAACTACTCATTCCAGCGGACGCCGGTCCATCGCTCGCGCTCTTACAAACCTTGTAGCGCCGGCGCCGCTAAATTCAGGCGTTAGGCCTCAATGTGAAAATTTCCATGCTCAACGTCGCAGTGCTCGTCCAGTTCGCTGGCGTCCTCGTCTTGGGTTTTTCCCACAGTAACTTTCTACGCATTGTTGGCGTAGCTATCATCATTGTCGGTGCGGTCCTCTACCGTCGCGAGCAAAAGCGACTCAAAGTTGCAAAAACTTCAGAGCTTTCGGCCACAGAGTTGCCAAAAGGTTCGCAAGACAATGGGGCCTAACTACTCATTCCAGCGGACGCTCATCCGCTACGCGGCTTCGCGCCGCTAAATTCAGGCGTTAGGCGGTCGGTGTAGGCATCAATCAACTCAGGGGTGGTTCATCGCGACATGCAGCGCCACGGCACGCACCAGCACCAGAGCAGCTTCGGCCCGCGCAGGCGCGGTCGTTGCGCGTTCGGCTTGCGGCAAGGTTCTCGGCGCTTCGGCCAGCGTCATCGCCAACGTCCGGCGCGTCGCATTTGCCAGGTTCACAGCGCAGGCATCGTCGCTTCGTTCACCGGCGCGGTCAACGTGTGGGCACCGCCGCCTAACAACTCAGTCAAGCGGACCGCGTTCCGCGGCCGCTTACTTCGGGCGTTAGCGAACAGAAGGAGGGTCTTATGAAACGTAATGTACTGACAAGCGCAGTTCTGTTGGTGGCCGGTTTCGGCATCGGCGTTTTGGTCTCTCACTTTCCGGTTGCATCAGCCTCTGCGGTTCCCGAGCCTGCAGGCCTGTGGCATCAAAAGTTCCTCGTATCCATCGACGAGGTTCGGCAAAACTTCGTGTTTGGCCAAGAATTTTCGGGGCAATACAGCAAGACCGTAACGCTCTCGGACGGTAGCAAGCGCCACATAGAGCTCGTACCAATGGTTCACAACGGCATGCAAGTCGTAGAGTTCAAAGACAACGGCGGTCACACGTACATGGGGCTAAACGGTACAACTACAAACGGCACGCTCATGGTTCAAGTTCGCGATGTCGCAACCATGCAGCAACAGCTCAAGGCCGAGGGCTGGCCGGCGTCTGTTCGCTAACTATTCGGTCAACCGGACGCAAACCCGCTACGCGGGTTCGCGCCGGTTACCTCAAGCGTTAGGCGTCGGTGTAAGAGTTTTCAATTCAGGGGTGGCTCGTCGCAACATGCAGCGCATCGCACAAGCCAGCACCAGGGCAACTTCGGTCGGCATCGGCGCGGTTGTAGCGCGTGCGGCTTGCGGCAAGGTTCTCGGTGCTTCGTTCGGCGTTGCTGCAAACTTCGCGTTCAATGCGTTTGCCAGCTTCACAGCGCAGGCATCATCGCTTCGTTCACCGGCGCGGCCAGCGTGGTGGCACCGCCGCCTAACAACTCAATCAAGCGGACGCCGTTCCGGCGCCGCTTATTTCGGGCGTTAGGCCGCAAAAGCCATGAAAACGTTTCTCATAGTTTCAACTGTAGGTGCGCTGGCTCTTGCCATAAGTGGGCTGTGGCAAGTTCTCCATCCTTCCTACTCTGCTGCGCAAGTCGCCGCCTCGATCGTCGACACGTGGCAAGCGCACGCTTTTGTCACTGTGCTGGTTCTTGCAGCTTTATGTCTTTGCGCTTGTGCCGTTGTCGCCATTCGCGTACTCGCGGGGCAACGCGTGCGGCACCTGTTCTACATCGCGTTCCTCAGCATTTGCGTGGCATTTGGTGCGCAGCTCGCAAGCCACATAGCACTTACTCGTCACGTTACCAAGGTCACGGGGCAAACTTTTGGGCCACTGTACGGGTTGCTGTAAGTTGCGGCCTAACAACTCATTCCAGCGGACGCTCATCCGCTACGCGGCTTCGCGCCGCTAAATTCAAGCGTTAGCCGTCACAGGAGGGAGCCATGCATAACTCGCCAAGAATCTTTCCCGTTGCTGTAGCGTTGTTGGTATTTGCTGGTTCAGCCTTCGCGGCTGCGCCTGGTTCGTACAAGGTCTCTGCCACGTTATCGCATTCTGGCACCCCTTTCGCAGCGCCATCTGCCGTCGTCCTGCCCGGCCAACCCGCTAGCATCGAGGTTTCGGGCGCGGACGGCTACAAAATTATGCTTACGGTCACAGACATCGCAGCCGACAGAATCCAAGTGGTCGCTCAGGTCAACTCAGCTTATGGCTCAATGGACCCCACTTTAGTTGTTCACCCCAACCAGCCTGCTTCGGTCTCTGTTGGCGACCTAAAGCTTGAGCTTTCAGTAAGCCGGAGTGGCGGCTAACTACTCATTCCAGCGGACGCCGGTCCATCGCTTGTGCTCTTACAAACCTTGCGGTGCCGGCGCCGCTAAATTCAGGCGTTAGGCGTCGGTGTAAGCATCTTCAATTCAGGGGGGCTCATCGCAACATGCAGCGCACGGCACGCACCAGCACCAGAGCAGCTTCGGCCTGCGCAGGCGCGGTCGTTGCGCGGTCGGCTTGCGGCAAGGTTCTCGGCGCTTCGTTCAACGTTGCAACGAGCGGTGCGTCAAATGCGTTTGCCAGGTTCACAGCGCAGGCATCGTCGCTTCGTTCGCCGACGCGGCCAGTGTGTGGGCACCGCCGCCTAACAACTCAGTCAAGCGGACCGCGTTCCGCGGCCGCTTACCTCGGGCGTTAGATTGCTTATGAGTATCTGGCTTCGAGCGTTAGTTTCATCAGCAATCGTTTCGGTACTGGTTGCAGGACCAGTTGCCTTTGTCCTGCCAAAGGCAATTGCATACTCTCCGGTCATCCCGTGGGATAAGGCTAAAAATCTTCGTTACGGGGAAGTGCTCAAGCTCATGTCATTAAGAGCACACGAGGTTCGGGGCTGGGCATCCATCTATGGCAATTTGCGCGACCCGTGGGCTTGGCGTTCGTTCGCAACCATCTGGGTGGTACTCACTGGGTTGTGTTTTGTAGCTTGTTGCGTCGAACTTCTATGGCAGCGTCGCAGCGCAATCTAACTACTCATTCCAGCGGACGCTCATCCGCTACGCGGCTTCGCGCCGCTAAATTCAGGCGTTAGGCATTTGGGGGAAAGGTGCCGGTATCGGAATCCATGCTGACGCAAATGCGAGGCGTAGCAATCGCGGGCGCAGGCCTTTGCACGGCAATCGTCCTGCTGCTTGTGCAAACTGGCGCCAGCTCTATGCCGTTGCTGGTCGCGCTATGCGCCGCTGCTTTGGGCATCCCCGCTTGGCTGATCGCATGGCAATATGTGCAGCCCTATATCGTTATGGGAGCGAGGTCATACGCACATTTCAGCCTAAGAGTTGCTGGCTTTCTCGGACTCATAGGCATGCTTCTGCTCTTTGTGGCGCTCGCCTCGCTCGTTTGGCAACTCTCTAAATTTGTAGCGTTGGTCTTCATTGTGGGCTGCGCGATAGCGGCAATATTTGCGCGGCTGCACATTCGCTCGGTGCTGAGCCGCTAACCATGGTCAACGGCAAATGCCTAACTACTCATTCCAGCGGACGCTCAACCGCTACGCGGCTTCGCGCCGCTAAATTCAGGCGTTAGAGAGCACAAGTGGGCGTCCTCGCAATTGCAGTGACTTATCTCGTGATGCTGCTCGTAACCGGGTGGCCACTTGCTCTCATCTGGCTTGGCATTTCGTATCTTCTGCGCAAACGTTCCCCGTCCACGCGTACGGCTGTGTTGGTGCCTTTAGCTACGCTATTTTTCACGCCGGGCTGGGGCCCAGCCACCATCGCCATTGTCCCTGTTCCGTTCGGTCTACTTTTTGGCGTTGCCGCAATCAGCTTTCGCTGGGGCGAGCTCGCTGGTGTCATGAGGTTAGCCCCTACCCACTATTGGTATTTCATTGCTTTTCCCGTCACCGCGGTTATCGTTTATGGGCTCTGGAAGTTTGTGCTCTCTAACCATTCATTCCAGCGGACGCGCTCCGCGCGCCGCTAAATTCAAGCGTTAGCGCTCATGGAATTTTCCCCATCCAATCTCGGCGTCATTGTTTGTGATCATGTATTTCGGGCAAGTCGTCCCATCCTGCTCGTGGCACATAGCATGGAGGGTTGGGACTTCGCCTGCGGCCAGCGTGACCACGGTGGCGCATACGACTTTCACAATGTTGGGGTTGGCCATCTTGTTAGCCGCGATCCATCTGTCAACGAGTGTGCGGATTTGGAGTGTGGTTGCATCGCCGAGCGTTCAAGCCAAGGGGCCATGTGGGTTCGGCAGCCTATCCCCGAGCATGAGCGCTAACATCTCATTCCAGCGGACGCGCTGCGCGCGCCGCTAAATTCGGGCGATAGGTGTCAAAGAATGCGCGTTTGGATATTTACACGACTGGCATTCATTGTTATCGCTGCTGTTGCGGGGTTCTTCCTTGACATCAGCCACCCCTGGTCGCCACCCACGATTTCGCGCGATTTGGCGATCGCTTTTATTGGTGGGGCAGTTTGCGTACTCTCTTGGGGTACTTGGCTGCAGATGATGGCTCCAATCTTTACAAGGGCGTGGTTGCGGCCATCTTGGCGACTGAATCCGTTTAATTTCCGGCAACCTCTTCAGTTCGTTCACTTGTTCGCACATACATGCTTGGCGTTTTGGCTTGTGGTGTTTGCTCGCGGCGCTGTTAGCACCGTTCCGATTTCTGTCGACGACTCAGCATTCTTGATGTTCGGCGCGGGTCTGTGGGCAGGGCTTCACATCTTTATATTGTTGTTCTTGCGCAAAGTTGAGCATGACACCTAACTACTCATTCCAGCGGACGCCGGTCCATCGCTCACGCTCTTACAAACGTTGCGGCGCCGGCGCCGCTAAATTCAAGCGTTAGGCGTCATGCGCAATTTCTTGGCTCCCGTGCTAGTTGTCTTGATGCTTGCCGGATGCAGTGCGCCGGAAAACTTGATTTCGTTCAACGAAACTAGCAACGCAGGACAACAGATCAGGCAACTTTCCTTCGCGCTCACCAACGAGCCCGCCAAGACGTGCATTGAGGGGAATTGGAGAGTCGCCGAACTGGTCAAAGGGCGATATGAGCAAATGCACGACCCTGCATATGAGCTGAAAAACGGGAACCTTGAAGTTTTACTAGACAACTTTGCATGCGATGCCTACGACTCGTACATAGGCACCCTTTCCGGCGGGCAGTTTCATGGCAAACACGTTCGTTATGGGTTGGGCCACAGCAACACACTGGGCAACGTGTCGGGTACTTATGCAAATAAGTAGCATGTCGCCTAACTACTCATTCCAGCGGACGCCGGTCCATCGTTCGCGCTCTTACAAACGTTGCGGTGCCGGCGCCGCTAAATTCAGGCGTTAGCCGTCACGGGAGAGACTCATGCGCAACTTGCCAAGAATCTTTGCTGCTGTGACGTTCTCGGTATTTTCTGTTTCATCCTTGGCGGCTGCGTCTGGCTTGTACAAGGTGTCTGCCACGCTGTCGCATGCTGGCAAGACCTTTGCGGCGCCTTCAGTCGTGGTTTCAGCCGGTCAACCTGCAAGCATCGAGGTTTCTGGCGCGGACGGCTACAAGATTACGCTCACTGTCACAGACGTGGCGGTGGACAAAATCCAAGTTGTCGCGCAGGTCAATTCAGCGCATGGCTCGATGCATCCAACAGTGGTCGTCCATCCCAACCAGCCCGCTACCGTTTCTGTTGGTAACCTACAGCTTGGGCTCTCGGCAAGTCGGCGTGGCGGCTAACTACTCATTCCAGCGGACGCTCATCCGCTACGCGGCTTCGCGCCGCTAAATTCAGGCGTTAGATGCTTGCTGATAGTTCGCGGTAATAACCTGAAAATGTGCGGAGAATTTGTATGGCAAACTACCTACTCGTTCACGGAGCGTGGCACGGCGGCTGGTGTTGGAAGCGCGTATCGCCTTTGCTGCGAGCAGCGGGGCACGAAGTTTTTACTCCGACACTGACTGGGCTCGGGGAGCGTGAGCATTTGATGAGTGTGGACATTGGACTAGATACACACATCAGGGACGTGCTCGGCGTGCTGGATTATGAAGATTTGCGGGACGTGATTTTGGTCGGCCACAGCTATGGCGGAATGGTTATCGCGGGCGCAGCAGACAAGGCCGCCGAGCGGATTGCCCATCTGGTATATCTCGATGCGTTCGTGCCGGAAGACGGAAAAGCACTCGTGGACTATCAGCCGCCGGAATTCTTGCAGATGTTCCGAGAAAGGACGCGAACGGAAGGCGAAGGTTTCAAGCTGCCCTGCGTGATTCCAGCGGAAGCATTTGGCCTGACTAACGAGCAGGATCTCGCCTGGGTTCGTCCAAGATTAAATCCGCATCCGCTCAAGACCAAACTCGACGCCGTTCGGCTTGCCAATCCAAAAGCCGCGCAAATCCCGCGCACTTTCGTCTATTGCAACAATCCGGCAGTCGGCCCTTTCGGACAATTCGCCGAGCGTCTGAAGAAAGACGTGTCATGGCGGTATGTAGAGTTACCCACTGGACACGATTCGATGATAACCGCTCCGAAGGACGTGGCCGCCCTGCTGCTCAAATTGGCTCTTCCTGCTTCGAATAGAGAAAGCTGAATCGTGCATACCGCGTCTAACCATGCGCTGCAGCGAACCCGGCCAGCGCGCTCTGGTTGCAATCCACCCTTTCGCGGGCCGGGTCGCTGAGCTTGGGTCGTTGGCTGTCATGCAATTGCACTTCAAGGAGTGGTCCGGAGCCCCGGCGTTCCTGAGTGCGGGCGTTTTCATTTGACGCGATGTCACAATTTCTTGCACACGACGTGGCTGCATTGACGTAGTCTTGGATTCGCCGGTTGAAGTCATCCCCGACGAAACCGGTGGGCACTGGCAAGTCTCCCGTGGCACCCGACCCACCGCGCGCAGCGGTGGGTTTTTATTTCCGCTCGCTGCTGTCAGCGCCTAGCGTCGCATCCGAGACAGCGCGGATGTTGACGCTCGCTTGAGCGGAGATTCACAGAATTTAACCAGGCACCCGGCGACTCTCGACCATGGCGACCGCCGATACTTCAGACACCTTGGCGGCGTTACCCAGAGTTGAAGCGTGACGAACCAGATTATCGAATACCTTGCTGATTCAACCACCGAGCGGGAACCAAGCCATGTGTACTTGGCGCTCTGGCCCAGTAAGGAACTTTCAACCGCAGCCAGCGCGATCGATTTTCTCCGCGCGCAATCGCCCCCGGTCCCGCTGGTCCCGGTGCAATGGGGCGGAATGCTCGAGGTAGTCGTCGAGGCAAACATAGATCCGCGGATTTGGTGCGGACGCCGACCCTCCGCGGGAAACTGGGAAGCCGACGTCGCTCAGATCATCCGCGTTCTTGGAGAGAACGGAATCGAGGCGGAACTCTCGCTGGACCGGAGTCAATTGGTACCTCAAGGCTCCTCGCCGTCCAGCGTGGAACCTGAGGATCTGGAGTAGCCGACCGGAGCCGTTCAGGGCGCGCTTGAGAGGCTCCGTTAGTTGCGGAGCTTGCAGACCTTCAGCCAGGCGCACTTGCTCCAGTCATAGGAAGTGCCGCTTGCCGTGTGCGTTGCGACGATGCACTTTTCCTTGCTGTCGCAAGCGTGGCACGTTGCAACGCGCTTTTGTTCTACGCCGTACTCGTCAGACGTGACCTTCCAGGTCCGCCGAATGCTGACAGCGCGCCCGGCCACGGGACATTCGTAGCGTGTAGTGGTCATTTCGATCCGTGTCTGGCTCATGCGACCCCCTTCGCCGACCCGCTGTGATCAGGCTTAGCCTGCTTTCGTCAATGAGATGTGAAAACAGCGCCGAAGTGTCAAGGAGAGCGATGGCAAATATGTAGGGCGACCCATAGTGCCTCCGTCCGCGGCCATGTGGTAGCCTCCGCGCGAAGCTGAACCGGCGAGCAGGGGGAACTGCACTTCGGGGAAAGCGCTATGTTGATCTTCGATGTCAGCAAGAAACCCAAACTTGTCTGGAAAGTGACGCTTTGGCTTTCAATCGGAATGATTGTGGTCACGGCCGCGCGCGACATGGTTGCTGGATGATGAAGGCAGAACCATCCTAGAGGGCGTCACCAGCCACCAGCGGCGCGGCAATCGCATGGATGGCTTTTGCCTCGCTGATACAGACCGCATATCCCTGCACCTGTGCGTCGTTGTGGTCGCACGAATGCCAGGGCGAGTGCGGATGCAGAGCCTGCGCGCTTTCCTACAACAGTCGTGCATAGCGCTCCAAGCTGTCCCGAGGTAGGGAATCCGTTGCGGGCATCGTCTATGCAACAGACCAGGTCTGTCCGTGGATCGCCTCTCAGGGGGAGAGTGCTATGCCTTCAGTTCGACGTGCGCGCTCAAAGCTTGAGCTATGGGCGGTGTTCGGGTTGCTCGTCCTCGCCGCCGTCACCGGTGCCCTGGGGAACGAGACCGTAGGCTCCGCATTGTTCGGGGCAAGTGTCGCATCGCTGTTTGCCGGATTGGTGCTCACCGGCAAACGTAGATCATAGTCACTCCGCAAGGCCATGGGCGTGAGGCGCGTTTTCTCAGACTGCGCGCAGCGCAAGACTTGCGGCCGCGGCCAGCGCACTGCCAAGAAACGTCCAAGAATCTAAGCAGCCAAAGTGCCCTCTGAATTGCACTTGCCGGAGAGTAGTAGATTGCGCAGCAAAGTCGCCAAGTGCGCGATCGCGAAAATGTCCGTCGCCCAATTCGGACGCCAAGCCCTACGACCGAGCCGCCAGTCCGACTCTGAACAAGATCAATTTTAAGTGACTTTCACTGGGGACACGGCGAGCACCACAACGCTCAGTCACCTGCGACGGCGTCCGATATGGGTGCGTAAGATTTGAAATGAGCTGTCATACGCACCTTGCGCACGAGTGTCTGCTTACGATTTAGCGGCCAACGGAGTGGCTACTCAGGCTACGCAGAAGCCAGAGCTACGCGCAGGCACGACTCAGGTTCCTCCATGGAAAGATTGGAGGTAGGGTCAGTAAGCACTTGGGTGTTTACACCTCGATGCAACGCGTGCGGGCTGGTTGCCGTCCTGCATGGAGAAAAATCGACTTTCGAAAAGGTTTTGCATGTCGATCGATTGACACCCGCGCCCGCGCGGGGTGACATTGAGGGCCAGGGCGACAGCAGGCGGGGCACCAGCGTGCCGAAATCTTCCACTGAATATGCGGAAGCGGAAACGTTGCCGTCGCGCGACGGCAACGTCGATACCTTTGTGCGCGAGCACCAGGCCGAGCTGCTCAATTTCTTCCGCGGCCGCGTCGCGCGGCCACAGGACGCCGCCGACTTGGCGCAGGAATCCTGGAGTCGGTTGATTCATTACCGGTTCGAAACAGTGGCATCGTTGCGCGGGCTGTTGTTCACCATTGCCCGCAACGTGCTAAAGAATCACTGGCGCTGGAGCGCCTTGCGCCAGATAGAACAATCCACCGATTTTGCCGAACTGGACGTACCGTCCGATGCGCCGGGTCCGGTTCGCCACCTGTTGGCGCAACGCGATCTGGCGGCGCTGGAGGCCACGATCACGGCATTGCCGCCCAAGCGCCGCGCGGTATTCCTGCTCAGCCGCATCGAAGGACTGAGCAATGCCGAGGTAGCACAGCGCTGCGGCATTTCCGTGAAGATGGTCGAGAAACATCTTGCCAAGGCCATCGTTGCGTGTCGGGTGGGGGTGGGGGATTTCGACACTTGAGTGTTGGCAGCCATATGGATCCCATGCACGACGCCATCCGCGAAGAAGCCGCAGCCTGGTTCGCCAAGCGTCGCGATGGCGCGTGCACGCCAAGCGAGGACGCGTCCTTCGAGAAATGGCGCGAACGCAGCGAAGCGCACGCAGTTGCCTACGCAGAAACCGAACATGCCTGGAACCAGTGGAAGCAATTGCAAGGTTCCGATCGCATGCGGGAGATGACGGTGGAGGTGATGACTGCCACGGCACTGCGACGGCGGAGCGTTCCTGCTCGTCGGCGTTGGGCGCCCTTGCTTGCGGCGGCGGGCATTCTGGCCGCTGCTATAGTCGTCGGCGTCGGATTGCTGCCGCAGCTGCTGTCTACCCCGCCGGTGACGTACCGCACCACGCTGGGCGAGCAGCGTACCGAGCAACTGCCGGACGGCACTCGCATCACCCTCAATACCGAAACCGCGTTGCAGGTGCGTTACGGTCGCGGCCGGCGCGAAGTCGTGCTGCAACATGGCGAAGCCATGTTCGATGTCGTTCATGACGCTGCGCATCCCTTCGTCGTTACCGCCGGCGACGGAAGTGTCACCGATCTCGGTACCCGATTCGCAATACGCGACGACGGCGGCACGGCCATCGTCACCCTGCTGCAGGGGCGCGTGGAGATCGCTGCCCGGGACGCACGCAAGCAACTGACGCCGGGCGAACAGGCTCGCTACGGTGCGCGCATCGCAGGTATCAGCGTGCGCAGGGTGGATCCGGCTGCGGTCATCGCATGGCTGCACGGCCGCCTGGATTTCAACGGCCTGCCGCTGGCCCAGGCGATCGTCGATGCCAATCGGTATTCCGCGGTCAAGCTGCGCCTGGGCGATCCGAAACTTGCCGACATGCGGGTGGGCGGCAGTTTCCGCGCTGGTGACAATGCTGCGATTGCCGCGGCCCTCTCCGCCGTATTCCCCGTCCGCGTGGCCCGCAACGACGCAAACGAAATCGTGCTTTTGCCACGCTGAGTTTTTGCGTGCGATTTCGCGCAGGTAGGGTTGCGGGACGTTCGACTGTTACCTCCATGCAAGAGGGCGCCGACTTGGCGCCCTGTCATAGAGGAGGGGGCACATGAGCAAGGCGAGCGGTCGACGATGCTGCAAGCGGGCCGTCGGCGACATCTTGTGTGCGGCGCTCTGCGCGACGTTGTATGTGGCCGTGCCGGCCGCTTATGCGCAATCGGCTGAATCAAGCCAATCGATTCGCCAATACCACATTCCCGCCGGTTCACTATCCAGTGCGCTCGGCGCGTGGGGCGCGCAAAGCGACAGGCAAGTGGTCTTCGCGCCCGATCTGGTGGCCGGCAAGCAAACTGGAGGCGCTTCGGGCCAATACGGTGCCGAGGAGGCATTGACTCAGGTGCTTGCCGGGACGGGACTCACATGGAAGCGCGTCAGTGGGCAAACCTACGCGCTCGAGAAGGCGCCGCCGCAGCAATCGCCTCACGCCGGAAAAAAGCCGGTGTCGAAATCCAGGGCATCGTCATCCGCTGCCGCGCAGAAAGTGACGCAGTTGGACACCGTCAGCGTCACCGGCACGCGCATCCGTGGAGGCGTCACCGCGTCGCCGACGATCACCATCGGTGCGCAGCAGATCCAGGATGAAGGCTTTACCGACCTTGGCGAGGTGATTCGCAGCGTGCCGCAGAACTTCAACGGCGGCCAGAATCCCGGAGTGACTGACGATGCCGGTGCTGGTGGTGTCTACAATGCGAACATCACCGGGGGCTCCGCGGCGAATTTGCGCGGCATCGGCCAAGACGCCACGTTGACCTTGCTCAACGGTCGGCGAATGTCGTACGGCGGCTACGACCAAGCGGTCGACATCAGTGCGATCCCGGTCGAGGCGGTGAATCGGATCGAGATCGTGACAGACGGCGCGTCCGCCATTTACGGCTCCGATGCGGTCGGTGGCGTGGTCAACGTGATGCTCAAGCGCGATTTCGACGGCGTGGCGGTGGGAACGCGCTTTGGCAAAGCATCGGAGGGCGGGCTGACCACCCGCGAATATGACGTCACCGCGGGCACGACCTGGTCCACGGGCGGCTTGATAGCGACTTGGAAGAAGGAATCCAACGATCCGATCAACTGGGACCAGCGCGACTACACGCAGCAGATGTACGGTCCCACGACCCTCTACCAAGGAGCGGATGTCCGCAGCGGGCTGCTCAGCATGCATCAGTCCTTAGGGGATTCCGTCGAACTGCACCTCGATGCACTCCAGACCGACCGTGACATGCAAAAAGAAGTCGGGTATTCGACGGCCTATGACTATCTTCCGACCCAGACGACAACCTTTCTGATATCTCCGAGCATTGCCTTCTCGTTGCCAAATGATTGGACGATCAACGTCAGTGCAACTTCGGGAAAGGACAAGACCCAATTCAATGTAGTGGGGGTGAGAAGGGAAACCGGCGAGACATATTTGGATCGCGCGTACAACTACGGCAACAGAAGTCGCACGTACGAGGCTGATGCCGAGGGCCCGCTGTTTTCGCTGCCGGGTGGCGACGCTCGCCTCGCCGTCGGTGCGGGCTACAGACACAACGATTTCCTGTATCTGTACGAAGGCAGCGCGACGGCGGATGGCAGCGAAGGCAGCCGCTTTGCCTATGCCGAATTGAACCTGCCCTTGGTCAGTCCGGACCAAGGTGTTGCAGGGATCCACCGGCTTGAATTGACTGGTGCGATACGTACCGAAGACTATGACAGCTATGGTCGGGTGACCACGCCAAAAGTAGGAGTGATGTATTCGCCCGGCGCCGATTGGACCTTGAAAGGATCGTGGGGCAAGTCATTCAAGGAACCCACGCTTTTCCAAGGCTACCTCGGGCAGTTTAGTTACCTCTATCCGGTGGCAGTTTTCGGGAGCACCGGTTATGCGCCCGACGCCACCGCGCTTTATCTCAATGGAGGCAATCTCGCCCTCACGCCGGAGCGGGCGACGACATGGAGCACCTCGATTGCTTTTCACCCCGAGGCATTGCCTCGGTTGGAGACGGAGCTCACCGCGTTCCACATCGACTATACCAACCGCATCGTTCAGCCGATTACCGATATCGCCGGGGTACTGACCAACCCGATCTACACTGATTTCGTCGTTCATGATCCGACAGCCGAGGAACTGGCTGACGTGTTGAGTAGCACCGTGTTGACCAACTACACGGGCTCTCCTTACGATCCCAGCAATGTCGTGGCGATCGTCGACAATCGATTTATCAATGCCTCGCGGCAACAGGTAAAAGGCATTGACCTCTCCGGGTCCTATCGATTCGATTTTGCGGACAGCCGGTTGACGTTACGCGGCTCGGCCAGTTGGCTTGAGAGCGAACGGGCGCTCACCCAGACGGCGGCGTTTTCCGATGCGTCGGGCATCTTGTTCTATCCGGCCAAACTCAGCGCCCGTGCGGGGACGGTCTGGACACGGGGTGGGCTGACGGCTTCTCTTTTCGGAAACTACAAGAGCGGCGTGACGAACCCCGCGGACAGTACCCAGGGGGGTTCTTTCACCACGTTCGATTTGACGTTGCGCTACGACACGAGGGCGAGTGAAGGAATTTTCTCCAACATGGCGTTCGAAGGTTCGGCGCAGAACCTGTTCGACAGGCACCCTCCCCTTTACGCGGCGACGTCCTTCGAGAACGCTCCGTATGACTCGACCAACTATTCGGCGATCGGCCGCTTTCTGAGCCTGTCGATATTGAAGCGTTGGTAGGGTCCGCTGCACCGTCGAGCGTCACCCCTTTGACGTGAAACGCCATGCGCATGCGCGACCGCATGCGCAGCCGGATCGACACGATTCAAGGAAAGCCCAATGTTCGCGTTCGTCAAGAAGATTGTGGTGCCGGCAGGCGTATTGCTTGTCTGCATCGGTTCCGTGCACGCGGAAACGATCTCGCCACGCCGGCTTCTGGAGATCGCAGACCTCACGGGTCCCGTCATTTCGCCAGACGGGAGCAGCGTCGCCTTCAGGCTCGAGCAGGCATCGGTCGTGCGCAATACCTCCGATGTCTTCTGGTACGTGCAGGCCATGGACGGCAAGTCGCCTCCCCGCCGGGTCGCGGACGGCGGCGTGCTGTTGCACGATACCGCCGGGGGTTCGGTGCCGGGTCATGCCGTCTGGTCGCCCGATGGGCGCTGGATTTACTACCGCGCCCTGGTGGATGGGGAGATCGCCGTCTGGCGAGCGGCTGCGGATGGTTCCGGCGCAAAACCCGTGACACACGACCCGGCGGATGTTCGCGATTTCGCGCCGAGTGCCGACGGCAAGACCCTGAAATACAGCGTAGGCGCCACGCGCGATGCGGTCATCGCGGCGGAACAGGCCGAGTACGACCATGGCATTCACATCGACGAAAACGTGCCCGTCGGCCAGGGCGGTCTCTTTCGCTCCGGCAATATCGACGGCCGGTTGGAGACGCAGCGCTTTCCCTCGAATATCCCCGGGTGGGATCGCGTTCAACTGCTGGCGGATGTTCCGGATAAGTGGAAAGCAGTCGATCTCGGGACCGGAAAGGTAAGGAACCTGCCGTCCTCCGAGCGACCGCCCCAGCCGCCAACGACATCGGATCTGTCCAGCGACATGCGCAAGGCTGTCGGCATGCGCACGCTTGAATCGTCACCCCCCTGGAAGCTGGACGTCGATCCCGATACGGGCCGCACCGCGTTCCTGACGCGGATCGGTGACGGGAAGGGGTTCATGAGAAAGCCCGATGTGCAGCTCGCCATGCTGCCAAAGGCGGGCTCGTCCCGAGTCATCGATTGCCTAGCCGAACTGTGTACGGGAAAGGCCATCAGCAGTATCCAGTGGCGTCCGCATAGCGACGATGTGCTGTTCATCGTGACTGACCCGCAGGAGGGACAAGCGCAATCGATCTATCGATGGAATGTTCGGACCGGCGCCGTGCAGCTTGTGATCCAATCCGCCGGCATGCTCAATGGCGGTGACCGCTACGACTCG
>Ga0207707_10002604_pt1 | contig 16150 bp, 13 predicted proteins | sample KBSC83BmetaG_FD_184336 | JGI IMG/M metagenome (GOLD analysis project Ga0207707, IMG submission 184336) | Corn rhizosphere microbial communities from Kellogg Biological Station, Michigan, USA - KBS C8-3B metaG (SPAdes) (version 2) | ecosystem: Host-associated > Plants > Roots > Rhizosphere ...
CGCCTGTATCTGTGTCGTCCCGCCAGCCGCCGAGCGGGCCTGGGGCGTGTAAACCGACATCAAAACAATTTGCACTGTGCCATCCGCCGCCGCGGTGGCGTCGGGCGAAGACAGGGAACCTTGCTGCAAGTTTTCGCCGCCGGTAGAGGGCGGAACTTTCTCGTGGCCATGGGTAGCGGCGTCATGGCCCCACTCGGGGGCAAAGCTGTGGGAATCGATTTTTTCCACCAGCGTACCGCCGTTCGCTCCGGGATGGATCGAATACGCATCGCCGCCGTTTTCGACGCGGCCGTAAAGCAAACCTTCGTACAAGGTGAGAGTCGCGTTGCTGCGCGGCAGTTGACCGCGGCCGCGCCAGACCATGCTCCTGGCGCCGCGTCGCTGATGACTATGGCGATCGAAGCTAAGGTCCTGTCCGCCTGGCAAGGCGATGGTCAAGCCTGCAGGCCCCGCGGTGAGAAGACCTTCATCGATGTCACCATTCGCCGCCAGAAGACCGTGCTGGCCGGGAGCCGCCGATCCAGGGCGTTGGCGAAACAGATTGGGATGGGTTTGCGCCTGGGCTACGGCGGCGAACAGAATAAATACGGCGCCGCTGAACAACGCTGCGAAGCGCCTGAAGGCGTCGTGTGAATTCATAAATGCTTTTCCTTTCTTCCTGCGGCTAAAATCGGCGTCGAAAGGTTGTGTATGCTTCGATGCTCTGCGAGTTTGGTCGGTGTTTTTTCGCTGCGGTTCATCACCTTGGATCGGCGCCTCAATAGAGCATGCCCCGTGCCAGTGAGCGGCGTGCCATCGTTGTCATGGCAATGGCGCCGCTGGCGTGTCCTGGCATTTTCCCGCGCGCTGGTAGCCGCTCCATTCTTGGTGCTCCGTCCACAATCGTTGCGCACAGGAAGACTCTTGCCGCGCCTCAGTGGCTCCTTCACTTCGGCGTGGCCGCGTTCGCGATCGCCGAGTAGGCTGAATTTCCCGCGCCGTTGTAGGCGCGCACACGGTAGCGATGGGTGGTATGGCGCTTGAGTCCGGTGTTGGAATAACTCGTGACGTTGGTTCCGACGTTGACAATTTGGCTGAAGTTCGTGCACGTGGCACCGGTACGGCGCGCGATTTTGAAGCCGGTCTCGTTGCCGGAATAACCGGTCCACTTGAGGGCGATCTGACTCTTCGACAATGCAGTCGCGGTGAGGTTGCCGGGCGCGGCCGGAGTTATCGGGGGAATGGCATTGACCTGAATGTTCACAGTGGCCGATGCACTCGCGCCCTGATTGTCGGTAACCGTAAGCTGCGCGGTGTACGCATGATTCACCGTGAGTTCGGTGCCGGCAGGTTGATGATTTTGGTTTTTATCTCATCCATCGTCGCGCCGGTTGGATGAACGTCACGATGCGTCGAGTGCCAGATACTCGGTTCATTGTCGAGAATGTAGTAGCGTAAGCCGCCGTTGGAGGTCGCGCCCCACTGGTTTACGAGGTGCTGCACCCAGCTTTGCTGATAGGTTGAATTCGAGGGCACGTTGGGGTCATTGCGGGTGATGTATTGGCCGTTGCGCTTGGATCGGCAATGCTCTCGAAGTACCGGGTCTCGTTGCTACCGCAGACTATGTGTCGTTATTGGCGAAAATCTGCGGAATATTGATGATTAAGCCCTTTCGCCCTTAGCATCTTTTTCCCATTTCCAGCAGATAGAAGCCGTTGCTTCTAGAAAAGCAGACTAGTGAGAGACGTCATCCCTCCGGTTATGACCGAAATTTCACCAAAGCCTGAACTTAGATTTACACCCGCGTTCAAGGCAGAATTGCCGGCCCCGTTTCAGACGTAAGTTGCGGAAACCTCTCTAAGCTTCTTTAAAGCCCACGGCACAGCCCCTGCTCAAGCATCACCCGGCTTGGGTAGCGATAACGACATTCGTCGTCCATTTGATCGCTTCGCTATTCCGGTTCGAACACATTACGACCGTCAACACAGGATTACCGAATGGGCTCAACGATTTTGCCCTCACGTACGGAGCATGCCGGCATTCACAGCAATGCATTGTCGACGCGTGAGGCACATATTACCGAGATTAGGCTCACTTTGGCTGCATTGGCTTTTAGCGGAATTGCCAGCGCACTGCTGTGCAAGGACTTGCTTGCCAGGTTTGTCGAACTAATTCAGCGGCAAGCCTCGGCCGACGCTACGGTTCAATTGATTTTCATCGTGGTGGTAGGCTTGCTCTTATTTGGCAACTTTGTCTATGTCTTTGCTCGTTTAGCACGCTTGAAACGCCTAGCCCGACATTCTCGGAGTCCGGATCACGACATCGAAAAGCTTCATCTACAGCACGCGCCCAGTCTTTCTGTATTGGTGCCGGCCTACAAAGAAGATCCCAGCGTTATTTGGAAAACGTTGCTCTCCGCCGCACTGCTCGATTACCCATCGAAACATGTGGTCCTGTTGATCGACAATCCACCAGCCACTGCGAGCACTGAAGATCAACGCTTGCTGGATGCTACGCGAGCCTTGCCGACGCAGCTACAAGCTTTGCTGGAGACTTTGGCGTCGCGACTAATGTCAGAGCTCAATAGCTTTGTTGTTCGATCAAAGACTGGTCGACTCTATGTTGATGCTGAGCTCCATAACATCGCATCTCTTTATGACGCCTGTGCAGATTGGTTAAACCAACAGGCTAAACACTTTAACGTCCGGAACCATGAAGATCGTTGGTTTATCGATAACATCTTACGGAGCCCGTCTCAGTTACATCGTCGACGCGCATCTGAGTTGCGAGAATTAGCGGAAGAGCCACGCGCTCAACAGGGAAGCATATCTCTCGAATTGGAATATCGTCGCCTAAGTAGCCTATTCCGCGCTGAACTCACGAGCTTCGAGCGTAAAAAATACGTCAATATTTCACACGAAGCGAATAAGGCAATGAATCTTAATAGTTATCTCGGTTTAATGGGACGCTGTATTCGCGAGATTAGAAAGGAGGACGGTGTCCATATCCTAATGACTGTGCCGAGCGAGGCAGAGCGGGTTCTCCCTGACGCTGACTACGTGATCACTTTAGATGCAGACAGTTTATTAAAGACAGACTATGCTCTGCGGCTTGTGACATTGATGGAGGAGCCAGGGAACGAATCTTTAGCGGTAGCTCAAACGCCGTATAGCGCTTTTCCTGACGCACCTAACAAATTAGAGCGAACAGCGGGCGCGACCACCGATATCCAATATTTAGTTCACCAGGGTTTTACCTATTGCAATGCAACGTTTTGGGTAGGGGCAAATGCTCTGCTGCGTAAAAAAGCTCTCGAAGAAATTTGTATTGTTGGCGAGGAGCGTGGTTATGAAGTCCGGCGCTTCATTCAAGACCGTACCGTAATCGAAGATACGGAATCGACTGTTGACCTGGTTCTACACGGCTGGAGCTTATTCAATTATCCAGAACGATTGGCGTACAGCGCGACCCCACCGGATTTCGGTTCATTGTTGATTCAACGTAGGCGTTGGGCAAACGGCGGATTGATTATTCTTCCCAAGCTACTTCGCTACCTCACAAAACCGAAGGTGAAGCACCGTGCAGGTCATGCCGTTATGGGTATTCATTACCTGACGTCTTTAGCAACCGTCAACATCGGCATTTTGCTTCTGCTAACATTGCCGGTCGAAGAGCCGATGAGAACACATTGGTTGCCACTCGCCGCACTTCCGTATTTCGCGCTCTATGCGCGGGATCTTCGGCAAGAAGGTTATCATCTTAGCGACTTTTTTCAGTAGCTTCTTTGAGCGTGCTTTTGCTTTCTGTGAATCTGGGAGGCGTATCTCGATCACTCCAGCAAATACTGCTAAAACGTCGTGCCGCCTTTGGCCGCACACCTAAGGTTGCGAGCCGGACAGCGATTCCTTGCTTATATCTGTTTGCTAGTTACTCCTTTTTGATATTTTGCCTCGCCCGGTTCGCTATTACTCTCCACTCAGGCCACTGGTTGCAAGCAACCTACATCGGCAGCACCGGTCTGTTGCTCGCATATGGAATCGGGCGTTTTATCGGGCTGCGTGAGACCTGGAAAGATTTAGTATTAGGCTATCGCAGTTTAGTGCAACCCGGTCGAGCTAAGTCAGCTCAGAAGGGACAAAAGATGTATCCCGAGCATCAAGGATCTCGGGTTTAGCGCGCGGTAATCGTGAAAGCTTTAAGAAATATTGGTTTGTGGCTAGACGGGCTGGCTAGGCGAACATATGAAGTGCCGGCAACATCGGAACGCCTCGTTGCAATGGAAGGGCTTCGAGCGTATGCGGCGCTATTAGTGTTTATGGTCCACTATTTTGGTGCTTATGGAGGCCGGGTACTGCACGTTGATTTCGATAACTTCAGGTTGGGGCGGTCGAACGATGTGTGGATCAACGGCTGTTACTACCTGTTTGCTTCTCACTATGGCGTGGACATTTTCTTTCTTTTAAGCGGGTTTTTGATTGCTAGATTGGTTAGGCGCCCAGGATTTAAGTACGGCAGTTTTCTGTGGCACCGGGTGCGGAGGATATATCCGGCGTTTCTTGTGAGTCTCGTAATGTGGGCTTACCTGCGAGTTGAGGTGCAGGGATGGTATCCTTTCGATCGATTACAATTTTTTGGGAATCTTTTGTTTCTTAATGCGATCCCCCAGTTGCAGGTGAAGCCTTATGCCATGATCACTTGGTCACTCTGTTACGAATTTATTTTTTATCTGACGTTTCCTGTATTAATGCAGGTGGTACGTCGAAGTCGTCGCTACAGCATGCCCTTGCTAATTTTATGCTCGGGCCTACTTGTGGGAGCGCTGTTGCAGCTGGGCGATTCCTTCATTCGATTTCTGATGTTCTTCGGTGGCGTTTTGCTTGCTTATATTCCCGAGCAACGTTTGATCAGCATGGCAAATAAGCTTCCAGAGGGGTTGGTTATCATCGGTTATTTAGCTTCAACGCTGTGGTTTGCATATATTCTGGACTACTTGTACTTCATTCCGGTGTTTGTGCCGATTGCTGCGGCACTGACGCTCAAGGCTTTGTACGGCAGCGGTTGGTTGAACCGCGCTTTTTCCTGGCGGCCGCTGCGCTACTTGGGAAACATCTCATATTCATTTTATCTGTTGCATGCAGTGGGGATAGAGTTCGTTATGGAAGGCTATCCCCAGTTTTTAAAGGGGCTAACGGGATTTTTATATTTGATCGTAACGATGGGGGTAGCGCTCGCGATCGCGCTTGCTTTTGCCACTGCGGTATTTCTTGTGGCTGAAAAACCGTACTTCAAAAAGGGGTTGGCAAAGGCTAATCTCACGAAGGCCGAACCCGTCTTGACGTAAGGCTTTCGCGACAATCGATCACCCTGACTTTAGAAAAAACACTTTAGTCCGAAAAGGATTGGGTTAGTTCACATACTTCCGATGCGTTACAGCCTGTTTGCTCGCGCAGCCGATGGCGGTGCACGTAATCCACACCCGCGGCAGCTTCGGGAGTGCGCTCTTTGACCGCTCAATCTGCCTGTTGCATGTCGAGTTTCTCCCCAAAGTCCTGACGGCGACGTTAGTAAACGAAAACTTTTGACAATCCCCGCGCTTTTCAGGACGGCTCCATCGAAGTTTGATAATCGCACCAGCAGTGGCACGATCTATGCCGCGTAAGCATCAAGATCACCCCACGCCGCGCGAATGCTGACAGATCGGCCGTTTCCTGTCGTCGCCGTGACGCAAAACTTGGTCATGTTGACGCCGCTGTGGGTTTTTCGGTAGGTTTCAGTGCGGTCGTACAGATGCGCCTGGTGAGGACCAGAAACTTTGAAGGTCGGATAAAGAAAGCAAACTGTGGCTAACTTTCACTCATTGCGTGCATCCAACGCTTTCGCTGCCGAGGCTGAGACGCCGGCGCGCTTGGTCTATTGCCAGGATGCGGCGCTCGCTGCCAGTCTGCGTCTGCAAAACGGCGAGTGGCGAATCGCGCCGCTGCCGGCAAAGCTCGAAGATTGCGGGCCGGCAGTGGTGCTCGCCGACGATCCCCGGCTTTTCAGCGACGACCTGCGGCGCGTGCTCGCCGCTCAACGCGCCCGGTTTATTTTTATGCCGCGAGCTATGGCGGCGCTCGCAGCCCCGCCCGGCGATCCGCCGGCCTTTAGTTCTCTTGCAGCGCGCACGCCCGTGGAGATGGTGTGCCGCGCTATCGCCGCGGCCTTCGATAATCTCGCGCTGATCGCCCGTCAGGCGACGCTGGAAGCCGAGCTCCAGCGCGCCAAAAGCGAAATCGATCAGCTTAACGAAATCGGCCTGGCGCTTTCGACCCAGCGCGACCGCGAATCGTTGATCGATCTCATCTTGCGGAAGAGCCGCGAGATCACCGGGAGCGATGCGGGCTCGCTCTATCTCGTGGAGCCGAACGAGCAGGGCGGACGCCAGCTGCGTTTCAAATTTACTCAGAACGACAGCATGAATCTTTCGTTTCGCGAATCGGTTTTGCCCCTGGACAGCTCGAGCGTCGCGGGCTACGTGGCCCTGACCGGCCAGGAAGTTCGTCTGGCGGATGCCTATCAGATCCCGGCGTCGCTTCCCTTTGGTTTCAACCGCAGGTTCGACGAAGAAAACAGTTACCGCACCAAGTCGATGCTCGCCGTGCCGGTGAAAGATCCGCGCGGTGAAATTATTGCGGTGGTTCAGCTGATCAACTGCAAGCGCGATTTCGCTTCGCGTCTGACCCTGCAAACTGCGGACGAACTCGTCACCGCGTTTCCTGAGGAGTGCCTCGCGCTGCTGCGCTCGCTGGCGAGCCAGGCGGCGGTGGCGCTCGAAAACATTCATCTCTACGAAAACATCGAAATGCTGTTCGAAGGATTTGTGCGCGCTTCGGTGAGCGCCATCGAAGCGCGCGATCCGACCACCTATGGCCATTCGTTTCGGGTCGCGGATTTGACCGTGGCGCTGGCCGAGGTCGTCGACCGCGACGAATCTCGCTGGTTTCGCGATGTGCACTTCAGCCGCGCCGAGATGAAGGAAGTGCGCTACGCCTCGCTGCTGCACGATTTCGGCAAGGTCGGTGTGCGCGAAGAAGTCCTGGTCAAGGCGAAAAAACTCTATCCGCTTCAGCTCGACCTGGTCAAAGAGCGCTTTGCTTATGCCCGCAAGGCTATCGAATTCGAGCAGAGCGAGCGCAAGCTCGCTTACCTTCTGGAAAAAGGACGGGAAGAGTTTTTACGGCGTGAGCCGGAGTATCGGCGCGAGCTCGAAGAGCGGCTGCGCGAAATCGACGAGTTTCTAAATTTCGTTCTCAAGTGCAACGAGCCGACGGTTTTGCGCGAGGGCAACTTCAAACGCTTGGAAGAATTTGCCGCCCGGGATTTTATCGATTCGCGCGGACGGCACGGTTCTCTGCTTTCGGACCACGAAGTGCGTTTGCTGTCCATTTCCCAGGGCAATCTCGACGATCGCGAGCGGCGCCAGATCGAGTCGCACGTGACCTACACGTTGAATTTTTTGAGCCGGATTCCCTGGACGAGCGAAATCAAAAATGTTCCGACGATCGCGGCGGCGCACCATGAGAAACTCGACGGCACGGGCTACCCGAACAACCTTTCGGCCCAGCAGATTCCGATCCAGTCGCGCATGATGACGATCTCGGATATTTACGACGCTCTGTGCGCCGCCGACCGACCCTATAAAAAAGCCGTGGCTTCGGAACACGCGTTGGATATTCTTTTCGACGAGGCGAAGCGGGGCCTGGTGGATGTGGAGCTGCTACGGATCTTCCGCGCAGCCGAAGTTTTCAAACTCAACTCGAAGGCTCAATAGCATCAATCGATCTTGCGATCGGCGTGCGGTTTCGGTCGGCGCCGAGCACAAGCCCGGCTCATTCTCGATGCGATGAATTATCCGCGGCGGCGATTTCTTAGAGCGGCGCTGGGCGGTGCCGTGGGTGTATTCGGCGGGTGCGCGGCGCAAAGCGAAAGTATTCGTCGTTGTCCGGCCGCGCTGGATGAGTTTGTCCTCGAAAAAAATCTCGGTCCGCTGCCGGTGTACCGCTACAAATCTTCAGCGGGACCTGCGGTGGTGTTGCTGCACGAGCTGCCCGGCATGTCGCCCGACGATCTGGCCTTGGCAAAATGCCTGGGCCAGCAAGGGGTGTCCGTTTATCTGCCGCTCCTATTCGGCGAGCCCGGGCAAAATCGAATTTTCGCCGGATATTTTCAGTCCTGCGCGCAGGCGGATTTCGAGTGCGCGGCGCTCTCCAAAAGCAGTCCGATCATCGACAAGCTGCGTGAAGTTTGCCGGCGGGTCGGCGAACGGGCGGGCGGCCCCACCGGCGTGATCGGCATGTGCCTCACCGGAACCTTTCCCCTGGCTCTTCTCGGCGACGGCGTCCAGGCGGCGGTGCTTTGCCAGCCCACTCTGCCGTTTAACGCATTGTTCATGCGCCCGATCGGGGCGCAGCGGCGCGTGTTGGGTTTGGCGCCCGAGGATCTGAACCGCGCTCTGAAGAGCCGGGTGCCCATTTTGGCGATGCGCTATCGAAACGACTCGCTCTGTCCGGCGGAGCGTTTTCGCGCCCTGCGGGAAACTTTTCGCGAGCGCGTGGCGCAGATCGAAATCGAATCGCAGAACGGCCGGCACTCGACGCTCGCCGCCGATTTCAACTTCGACGCTTTCTCCGACGCCGTGAGCTATCTCAAAGTCCGCCTTGGCGCCGCGAACCGCCCGCAAAGAATGAAACTCGCGAAACTTGAAGGCCGGCCGTGCGAGATCGGCCCGGATGGCCGGTGGCGGAGAATTCTTTCACCGCCTTAACCCATCTTCGTTGATCACTTGAAGAAGTAGAATTGCGTGCTTGCACTGCGGCGAGAAACGTCAGAGCAAGGAGCAGAGCGAGAGCGAGCACAGAAAGAATCAGGCGAACACTTCATCGATCTCGTGCTTCGTTGCCCGCGATTTCCGGCAAAGCGATCCCGTCACTTTGGATAAAGTTTTTTAATGAACCCGTTTTTGTCGAGCTCTTCGATGAAGCTCCGGTCGACAAATTCCTCCGGCTTGTGATTCATAATCTCGGGACGGGTCGCGGCCACGTACTCAAAACTGGTTTTCATCCCCACGGTGTTGGGATAGGGAGCGGGCAAAAAGGCTTTCGCGAACAGATCGTAAGATTCGTTGATCAGTTCCTCGTTGTCCAGGCGCAGAGTTTTCTTGATCACTTTCTTGCCGAACTCGCGATCGCGCTTGAAGAGCGCGGTGGCTTCGAGATGCGCCTTGACGTAGTTCATCACCAGCTCGCGGTCTTTTTGAATGATCGAACGGCGCGTGGTGATCTCGATCCACGGGTAGTCGATTTCCTTCGCCGAGTCCCAGAGCATCGGAAACCCCATTTTCATGGCGATGCCGTAACCGGGAAACGACAGCGAGGCGGCATCGATGGAACCTTGCTTGAGCGCGCCGATGCGCTCCGGGTCTCCGCCGATCTGGATGAGCGCCACGTCGCGGTTTGGATTGAGGCCTTTCTTACGCAGGGCGTACTGAATGAGAAAATCGGTGAGAGACCCAAACGTCGTGACGCCGATTTTTTTGCCCTTGAGATCTTCCGCTTTCTTGATTTCCGGTTTGACGACCATGGCGTGCACGACTCCGGGCAACGTATGACCGAGAATCACCAGATCGGCGCCGGAAAGATCGGCGTTGATTACCGTCGGTGTCGCCACCGGGGAGAACTGAATGCTGCCGCCGATCATCGCTTTCGACGATTCACCGGAACCACGCATGGCCACCGGATCGGCGTCGAGGCCGTACTTCTCATAGAGTTTGGCCTCTTTGGCGACGTAGATGATGATGTTGCCCATGCTGACCGAAGAGACACCGACGTAAATATGTCTGAGCGGCTTGGTTTGCGCCGAAAGGTCTCGAGCCGAAGCGAGGCAAAGCAACAGGACGGTGAGCTGTGCTACTGAGAAACGAAATGCTGTCCGACTAAGATTGAGCATGTTTTCCTCCACGCAAGGAACGGATGCGATCGCTACTTGACTACGCCTTCGGCGCGCAGCGCGCTCAGCTCATGGGCGCCCAAGCCCAAAACGCCGCCGAGCACTTCGTCGGTGTGCTGTCCGAGGAGCGGCGCATCGTTGCGAATGCTCGCCGGCGTGTTCGACATGTGAATCCACGGCGCGAGCAATTTGGTTGGACCGGCTTTCGGATGGTTGCGCTCGATAAAGGCGTTGCGTTCTCTGATGTGCGGATCTTCGATGACCTCGCCCATGGACAAAACCGGAGCGCCGAAATAGTCGATCTTGCGCAAACCATCCCAGAGCTCCTGGCGGGTTTTGCCGCGCGCCCAGGTTTTGATCAGCTCGTGCAGCGCTGCGCGATTCTGCTTGCGCGCGCCCGGGTTGGCAAACCGGCTGTCTTCGAGGAGGTCCTCGCGGCCCATAAGTTTCGCGAGGTCCCTCCAGCCTTGATCGGAAATATCCGGGATGCGCAAGGTGAAATAACCGTCGGCCACCGGCACCGGATAGTTGCCCACTTCGATGCCGATGAAATGCTCGTGGAATTCGCTGATCATAAAACCGAGCAGCGCTTCCTGCATCGACACCACGATTCTCTGTCCCTCGCCGGTGCGCTCGCGCGCGTGCAAGGCCGCGAGGATGCCGCACACCATGCTGACGCCGGCTGCTTCGTCGCCGATGCCGATCGCCTTGGTTCCCGGCGCGCCGCTGTATTTCCAACCGGTATGAGTCCAACCGGTCATGCTGTTGTTGGTGTGCGCCGTGCTGCCGTAGTCTTTGTAGGGTCCGCTTTCGCCGAAGCCGCGCGAGCAGGAATAGATCAGACGCGGATTGATTTTTTTAAGATCGTCATAGCCGAGACCGAATTTTTCCATCTGTCCGGCGTGATAGTTCTCGACGACGATGTCGGCGTTCGCGATCAGTTGGCGCGCTAAATCAATGCCTCGCGCCGACTTGAGATTGAGCACGACGCTTTTTTTATTGACGTTGATCCATAAGAATTCATACGCGTCGACTTTCGCGTCGGGCGGCATCCAGGAGCGGCGAAAGCCGTCGCCTGCGGGCGGCTCGATCTTGATGATTTCCGCGCCCAGGTGGCCGAGCAGCATCGTGCAGAACGGGCCGTTGAGCGCGTGGGTAAAATCGATCACGCGAATGTCTTCCAGTGCGCCGGGCATGAGGGCCTCCTTGAGGAAAGGATGAAGGATAAAGGCGAAAGGATAAACTCGGTCTATCGATTCAACCTTGGTCGTTCGGACCATAGCATGAATGAATTATGAGACAACAGAAATTTCGCTATTGATATTCGGCCGACATTGGGTTGCCACTTATCTTGACAGCACGGCGTGGCAGGGAATAGCGTGCAGCGTTCGGTGCGATCGATCCAGCAAAAACGGGAGGAATCATGGCGAGGCAAATGATGCGCACGGGAATTCTGGCGATGTCGGTGACGATTATCTGCGGTCTGCAAACCACATGGAGCGCGGCGGCGACGGTGGAAGAGATCGCCTTGATGAAATCCGCCAATCGCGAAAAAGCTCTCATCGAAGGCGCTAAAAAAGAAGGCAAGGTGATGTTCTACACCGGGCTGATCGTCGATCAGGTAGTTCGCCCGGTGAAAGCGGCCTTCGAAAAAGAATACCCCTTTGTGCAGGTCGAATTTTTTCGCGGCAACGCCGAACGGCTGGCGCAAAAGATGCTCGCCGAATATCAGGCGAAACGCTATGACGTCGATGTCGTCAGCGGCAGCGCGACTTCGACGATCGTGCAGCGCGCCGGTTTCATGCAGCGCTTCTATTCGCCGCACCTCGCCGAGTATCCCGCCGAGTTGAAAGATGCGAAAGGTTTTTGGGGCAGCACCAACGTGTACTTCATGACCCTCGGTTATAACACGCGCAGCGTGCGCGCCACCGATCTGCCGAAAACCTACGAGGATCTGCTCAATCCGCGCTGGAAAGGCCAGATGATGTGGTCGACCAGCCGGGGTTCCGGCGCGCCGCAGTTCATCGGCAATATTTTCGTCAGCATGGGACAGGAAGCAGGCAAGGCGTACCTGCAAAAATTAAAGCAACAAAATATCGCCAAGAGCACCGCCAGCGCGCGTCAGATCCTCGACATGGTGATCGCCGGCGAATATCCGATCGCGATCCAGATTTTCAACCACCATGCCTACATCAGCAAGCAAGCCGGAGCGCCGGTCGATTGGCAGCCGCTGGAGCCGGTTACGGCGACGAACAACACCATTGGCGTCGCCAAAAATGCGCCCCATCCTTATGCGGCCATGCTGTTCATCGATTTCGTGCTCTCGCGCCAGGGCCAGAAAGTCTTTCAGGCATCCAACTATCTGCCGGCTCATCCCGACGTACCGGCCCTTCAGGTCGATCTCAAACCAGGCGGCGGGCGTTTCAAAAAAGTGAATTACCTGAGCCCCGATCTGATTTACGACAAGAGCAACGAATGGGGCGATTATTTTGACAAGGAGTTTCTGCGCTGACCCGAGCACACAGGCACGAAATTCTGTGATTTCTGCGCGAGTGTTGCATGGGCCCTTCGTGCGTGTTGCAATTTTTCAGAGACCGAGGCCGTCTCTGAAAAACCGCGCGAAGGAGGTATCGCGAATGCCTGCAAAAACTCCCGAAGAGATCTGCGCTCTGTTCCAACGTTTCATGGCCGAGGGCAATCTGGAGAGTGTGCTGGGTCTCTACGACCCCGAAGCAGTATTTTTAAAAGAGTCGCGTGAGACGACTCAGGGCAGAGAGGAGTTGCGACAAGTGCTGGCGCCGCTCGCCGAAGCGAAAACCAGATTCGATTTTGAAGTGAAACAAGTCGTTCAGACCGATGGTATCGCGCTGATGCATACGCGGTGGAGAGCCTCGGGACTACCACCGATGACCCAGCATGCGATCGAGGTCGCTCGCCGTCAGGCCGACGGCACGTGGCGCTGGCTGATCGGCGACCCCTTCACAGTGGAGCGCGAGGCCGCCAAGTGACCCTCTGACAGACTTCAGAAAACGCAGCGTGCCTTAATCGAGGAATTACTTGGCTAACGGATTTCTAAAAGACTTCGGAGTCCTTATACTGCTCAGGACGAACGGAAAAAAAGTCTAGCTGAGTCCGTTCGTGCTGAGCTTGTCGAAGCACTCCGGTTCTTCCCGTGAAAGATTCTTCTCGACGGAGACTTATACGCCATAAAAAGTTTTTGCGTTGTCGTAAAGAATTTTCTGCACGGAGGACTGACTGATCTCGCCGTTATCTGCGCGTTCCTTCAATAAGCTCGGGAATTCGAATTCCATCGACTGGTCGCGGTGGGTGTAGTCGGAGCCGATCATGAGGTTGTCCTCGCCGGCGACTTTGATGATGTAAGGCAAATCCTCGTCGACCTGGCAGGTGACGTACATGCGGTTGGACTTCATTAGACTAGCGTCGAGGGTGTAGCGCGCAAACTGGCTGAAGGTACCGGCGCCGTCAGCGGCTTTTTCCATGCGCCGTTTGAGCTCATAGGCGATGAACGGAATCCACGACGCGCCCGCCTCGACGATGCCAAAGCGGAGCTTGGGATATTTTTGCGGCAGTTGATGACGGATGATCGTGTGAAAGGCGTGCACGGTCGGGAGCTGAGAGCGCATGAACGAGCCGAGAGAAAATTCCCGCGCCGAGACAAAATCCGGCGTGCCCGAGCCGATGTGGATACAGATCGGCAGATCGAGCCGGTTGGCTTCCTCATAAAGTGGAAAAAAGTAGGGATCGGCGGGCCACCTGCCGGCCTCGAGATCGCCTTTCTTGAGAATGCCGCAGGCGCCGTGATCTTTAGCGAACTGCAATTCTTTGATCGACTCTTCCATGTCCATCAGCGGCGGCAGACAGACCCAGCGAAGCCGCCCGCGCGACTCGGCGCAGCGGTCGGCGAGCCAACGGTTGTAGCTGCGTCGAAGGGCAAGTGAAACCTCCGGCCGCTCGGTGGCCTCCATTAGAAACAGCGTTGGATAGAGCACCTGCACTTCGGTGCCCATCTCGTCCATGTCGCGCAGGCGCTTGGCCACGTCCAGGAGCTCGCGCGTTTCGACCGTGGTGCGTGTATTGCCGTCGTCGCGGACGAAGCGTATCTGGCGATGGCCGTCGATCAGCCAGTAGCGCACAGGATTTTTCTTGGGATCGGGCCGCGCGGGATATTGGGTGGTGGGTTTGAATTCCTGCTCGAAGTCGCGCAGATATTCCCAGGTGGCTTCGGTCTCGTCGACGTGAGTGTCGGCATCGATGGTCAGCATGGCGCACCTCCAGTTTCTGCGAAGATGATAATCACAAAAAACAGGAACGGCGCAACGGCAAATTGTTCAAAACGTGCGCAGCGCTCCGATCGTTCCATCGAACGAAAACAAAAAGGCCGCTCGTGGGGAGCGGCCTTTCACTGGTCACACCGAGCAAAAATCCTATCCGGCAGACTCGGCGAAAAATTCGCCGGATTGGATCGGCGGCAGGTTGCGGTTTTCCGCCGTGCCGCTCACCAGCGGTTTGCCGTTGGCGCCGAGACGCATTTCCTTGCCGCCTTGCTGCTGCCCTTTTAGGCCGGCGCCGACGCGGATCACGACCAGATTGCCTTCGCCGGTATTGAGGTAGCGATAGTAGGCGCCTTTGGGAATCATGATTCCCTGGTGCTGTCGGATTTCGAGTTCATTGCCCTTTTCATCGAACACGCTCATCTGGCCTTCCAGGACGATGAAAGCGTGATCTTCGTCGAGATGCTGATGGATTTCGTTCTCGCCGCCTTCGGCGTTGATCTTGGTATGAATCCACAGGTTCGTGGTCTCGGCCACGAGCTGCGTGACCCGCCCCTGTTTCATGTAGGGGGTTTTGAGCGAAAATTTTTCAGCCTTAGGGGCTTCCTGATCTTTCAGTCTGGCGGCGTTGGCGCTGGCTTGCATGGAGTTCTCCTTCTTTTTGTTCAGTTGTTGATCCCGTCGATCTTTAGATCGTAAAGCTTGATCACGTTCTCGCGCACCACTTTGCGCAGCACGTCCTTTGGCAAGTGACCGAGCTCTTCGGCGATCACTTTGCGCGAGTGCGGCCATGGCGAAGCCGCGTGCGGATAGTCGTTGGACCACATGAAAGTGTCCTGGCCCCAGCGGGTCATGAGCACACCGCCGGTGGGATCGCTGAAAAACGTCGCATAAACCTGGTCGGCGACGTATTCGCCCGGCAATTTCTTCATGAACGGCAGCGGCGTCCGGTTTTTGAAGCGCACATAGTACTTGTCCCATTCGTGCATGTAGAAGGGCAGCCAGGCGCATTCGTTTTCGACGTAGACGAGTTTCAATTTCGGAAAACGCGCGAGCACGCCGCTGAAGATCAGGTCGAAGAGCGTGTTGGCCGCGTCGTTGACCTTATCGTTGACCGCGGTCTTGTAGACGTCGAGTCCCTGGCGTTCCCAGCGGCTGTAATTGAAGCCGGTGAGGATGTGCAGATTCACCGGCATGTTCAGCTCCGACGCCGCTTCCCAGAACGGATCGTAATAGTCGGTGCGAAACGACAGATGTTCCGGCGGCACCTGCCAGACCAGGCAGCCGACCATGCCGGCCTGCTTGCAACGCTCGAGCTCTTTGATTGCGTTCTTGATGTTGTAGAGCGAGATCATTGGAATGCCGATCAGGCGGCCCGGTGTCACTTTGCAGTAGTCGATCATCCAGTCGTTGGCGATTTCGAAGCAGGCTTCCTGCGCCTCGGCGTCTTCCATGGCGAAAAGGCGGAGCCCGAGAGTCGGGTAAAGCACTTCAGCGGAAACGCCGTCGGTTTCCATCTCGCCGATGCGCGCCCTGGGATCCCAGCCGCCGGGCTTTTCGCCGGGCGAATTGCGTTTGGGGAATTTCGGATAGCGGTCTTTCATGGACGCCGGCAAATTATCGATCCACAGATCGTCCGGTTCGACGATGTGCGAATCGGCCGAAATGATTCTTTCACCGGCGAGAACGATCTCCGGGGTATAGGCGCTAGCCGCTGTGCTCATGACCGTGCCTCGCTTTCTGGATTTTTTTCAGGACAGTCCGTATGTCGAAATCTCGCCATTTCCTACGAAAGCGGCGCACCGATGTCAAACTCATTTGCCCTCGGGCGGCAGTTTGCTGGCGCGCCAGCGGATCGGTTTCGTATTGGCCGCCACGGCGCTGCCTTCCATTTT
>Ga0207707_10002605_pt1 | contig 16145 bp, 16 predicted proteins | sample KBSC83BmetaG_FD_184336 | JGI IMG/M metagenome (GOLD analysis project Ga0207707, IMG submission 184336) | Corn rhizosphere microbial communities from Kellogg Biological Station, Michigan, USA - KBS C8-3B metaG (SPAdes) (version 2) | ecosystem: Host-associated > Plants > Roots > Rhizosphere ...
TTGAAAAATACCCGGTTCTCCGCCAGCATCCTTTTCCCCGAACGGCAATGGAGGCTGCCATAAATCTTATTCTTTTTATACCCCGCCATTTTTATTTCCCCTGATCTGATCAAAGACCGGATTTTCATTTTATCCATACCGTCATTCGTCATTTATCCTCCATCAACCAAAAACCCTCGCCGCCTCCCAGCCGATCATCGCGCTCTTTCGGGTACTGCCCCAGTGATACTGGCCGATTTCGCCGGTGGCTTTGATCACGCGGTGGCAGGGGATCAGGAAGGCCACGGGATTGCCGGCAACCGCCGAGCCCACGGCGCGGGATGCTTTCGGGTTGTTGAGCTTCCCGGCCACTTTTGTATAGGTGGACACTTCGCCCATGGGGATCTTTAACAGCGTTTCCCAGACCTTCAGCTGAAAAGGCGTTCCCTTGAGGTGCAGCTTTATTTCCGCCAGCCGGTTCCAGTCCTGGTTAAAAATAAAAAGGGCATTTTGCTGGATCTGATCGGTGAGCTGCTGATAGCCTGCCCGGGGAAAACTTTTCTTCAGCTCCGCCAGGGCGGCATCCTGCCCCTGATCGGCAAAAGCCATATAGCAGATGCCCTTGTTTGTAGAAGCTACGATGAGTGTGCCGAAAGGGCTTTCCGCAAAGCTGTAGTGGATATGGAGCTGTTCTCCTCCGTTTTTATATTCGCCGGGCGTCATGCCTTCCACTTTGATAAAAAGATCGTGGAGGCGGCTGGTGCCGGAAAGTCCGGTTTCTATTGCGGCATCGAACAAACTGGCCTGCGTTTCCTTTAACATGCCCTTTGCGTGTTCCAGGCTCAGGTATTGCAGAAACTGTTTTGGTGTTACGCCGGCCCATTCCTTAAACATTCTCTGGAAATGAAATGGGCTTATATGCACGTGTTCTGCAACTTCTTCCAGGCGGGGTTGTTCTTTAAAATGCGTCCGGTAAAAGTCGATTGCTTCGGCAATCCGGTTATAATTGATTTCCGTTTGAGTTTCCATTTATGCTTATTTATTACACAAAAGTAAACGGGATCTGTATTGTTTAAAACCCGAATCTTGCGCAATTGTTCGGTATGCGTTTGCCCGGGCATCTGGCAGGGCGGCAGCCTGGTATTTGCATTCTTTAAACAGATTAATTGCTGCAGTTTTGCTAAATTGGTGACTGGATGCGAGTTATTTTTAGTTGAAAAAACCATAAAATGAGAGATAAATCATTGAGCGCGGAACAGCTTGACGCGTATCGTAAGGACGGATACGTTATCGTGAAAAGTTTTTGCAGCAAGGCTGAAACGGATACCCTCTACCATACGGCGCTGGAGGATCGGGCGATGGAGAAAAACGCGCTGGATCTGAACGACCAGACGGGTAAAAAAACAAAATTGTCACTCTGGTTCACTCCCGGAAATGACGTGTTCGGGTACCTCACACGAAGTGAGAAGATGCTGGGCTCGGTAAAAGAGTTGCTGGGAGGGGATGCCCCCGTTTGTCATTTTCATTCCAAACTGATGCAGAAGCAACCGAAAGTTGGCGGCGCCTGGGAATGGCATCAGGATTACGGCTACTGGTATAAGAACCAGTTCCTGTTTCCGGATGAAATGATCAGCGTGATGATTGCATTAACGGAGGCCAATAAGGCTAATGGCTGCCTCCAGGTGATCAAAGGTTCTCACAAAATGGGCAGGGTAAACCATGGTTTCGCCGGTGAACAGGTAGGCGCCGATATGGTAATGGTGGAGAATGCACTAAAAACAATGGAACTGGTGTATGTGGAACTGCAGCCGGGAGATGCCCTGTTCTTTCATCCCAATCTCTTTCACCGGTCGGAAGCGAATTTGTCGGACTATCCGAGGTGGTCCGTGATCTCCTGTTACAACCTGCAAAGCAACCCGGCTTATAATGAAACTTCTGTCTCCTACAAGACGCCCGTGGAAGCGGTGCCCGACGAAGCCCTGTTGAAATGGAAACCGGAATCTTTATCCCAGGCGGATTTTCTAAAGAAGGAAAACGATCCGGCGCTGAAGGAGACGGGGTGGGAGGAGAAGGTGGTTGATGGTTGATGGTGGATCTATTTTGTTTCTGACACGCTGTCAAACAGTTTATCAGGATTTAGCGTCATCTCCCCCAGTCTCTTCTTAATATCTTCCCATTTATATTTTCCTGCCAGCATTTCGATGGGCTCGTTGAGATTAATATCGTTATGATAATCCAATGCTTTGATCACCATTGCCGGATTTCTGGTTGCATACTTTTTTTCGTAAGCATCTATCATCTGTAACACCGTGAGCGAGGAGGACAAATAAACAATATCAATAAAATCTTTAAATCCGGTGGCCAATTTGCAGCGCGAGAGCGGTTCCGCCAGCCAGGAAGAAATTTTCCAACAATTCATCTTCCATTAATGTTTTCAGGAGTTCCAGTGTAAATTCGCTGACCGTTTCTTTTCGTAGCATTTCATGGAAGTTAAAGGGATGTCGAACTGATGGCTGACAAAATTCATGTCTTTATCATTCAGGTAAGAAAGGTCTTTTATTGCAGCCTTTACCCCATCAATTCCATATTTATTTAATATAAAATACCAGTCCATGGGCCATCCTCGTTCAATTACTCTCTGTACCACTACATTACGCATTCCCTTATAATCAAAATCGGAGAGATTATATTCCCACAATAATTGAGCGTTCAACGTTGCATCAGGAAATTTTTTAAAGTTGTCGAAGTACATGTTTTAGCTTGCGGGACTATTTCGAAAATACGAAATTTCGGCGGAAAATCCGATAGAAACCTATCAGAATAAACTAGTTACAGGGAATAAAAAACGGCTATTCTATATAGAACAACCGTGATAATTTTTGTGCGATTTCCCCCTACGCGGGAATTTTTTGGTGGAGGATACCGGGCTCGAACCGGTCACCTCAAACATGCCATGCTTGCGCTCTACCAGATGAGCTAATCCCCCAAAAACGAGCTGCAAATATAGGCAATCAGAACAATCCGGAATGGGGGTTTGTTAAATATCTTTGGGAAAAATATATATCTGTATGGGAATGCTGCGTCAAATAGCCGAATACCTTTATTTAAAAAAGAAGGATCCGAATGCGCCGACCAACAGTTATATACGAGCCATGCATGGGATCAACCGGATTTCCCTTTTCATGTTTATCATCGGGATACTGGTGATCCTGTACCGGCTTCTTTTCAAAAAACACTGATCAGAAAGTTTGTGTTGCCATGCGCCCGATGCACGGAATATCCTCAGGCCGGATCAGATTGCTTTTCCCGGAAAAATTGCGAGCTCAGACTACCCATTTGATGACCGGATAGACAGATTACCGTCATCTCGTTTATAAAAAGGCGCTTGGAGAATCAAACTTTCACGGCTTATTTCTGTACACAGCTAATCCTGATCCGGTAGAATCATAAAGAGTTAGATAGCTATCGCTTAATTTTAAGATTCTTGCGTAATCCTGGGTGGGATGCAATATCAGGAGCCCCGAGCTATCGGAACTTGTAAATGACCATTGGTATAAGTTATAAGATCCGTTCCAAAAAAAATCCTGGGCGCCGTCTTTCCAGAATATCAACCGAACGGTGGAATAATCCTGTGTATTATTACTCCCGCCTGGAGTCCGGAATGGAATGTGAAACGAAAACAGGGGATGTTGAAATCAAAGGCTGTAAAGTATTTTCGCATATTCGGATTTTACATGTGCTGTACGCAATTAGAATATACCCGCAGGTTTAAAATCGTTCAAATATCCGACAATGATTTTCGCTGCTTTTTCCGAAGCATTTCCGCCCTGGGTCAGCAGATCTTTCAGATCAGCATATTCTTTTCGCATCCGGCTGATGGTTTCCGGATCGGTAAGTAATCTTTTCAGTTCGGCTGAGATATTTGCCGCGGTCATTTCATCCTGGATCAGTTCTTTTACCACCGGTTTATCCATAATCAGGTTCACCAGAGAAATGTATTTAACCTTGATCAGCTTTTTTGCAATTTGATAAGAAATCGCGCTGCCTTTATAACAAATCACTTCAGGCACGCCAAAAAGGGCGGTTTCCAGCGTAGCCGTTCCGGAAGTGACGCAGGCTGCTTTCGCATGAAGCAATAATGAATAGGTTTGGTTCCGGACGCGTCCTGTATCGGGATAGCTTTTCAGTATCTCATCATAAAAAGAATCTTCCTGGCCGGGGGCTTCGGCTACTACGAACTGATAGTCCGGAAATGAAAGGCTGGCTTCCAGCATCACCGGAAGTTTTTTAAATATTTCCTGCTTACGGCTGCCGGGTAATAAGGCGATCAGTGGACGTGGCTGTGAGTTTTTATGCTTCGCAGAATAAATGATGTCTGGCAAGGATTGGGAAGCTGTTGAATTTTTGAATTGTTCAATGACTTCCACTAATGGATGACCCACATATTCCACTTCGTAATTCCATTTGTGATAAAATTCTTTTTCGAAGGGAAGGATCACCAGCATTTTTTCAATATCGGCGCGGATGTTTTTCACCCGGCTTTCCTTCCATGCCCATACCTGCGGCGAAATATAATAGATGGTCTTATACCCGGCCTTGCGGGCCCATCCTGATATACGGAGATTGAAACCGGGGTAGTCAATAAAAATGATGGCATCGGGTTGAAAACTGGTGATGTCTTCTTTGCAAAAGCGGATATTCCGGAAAATAGCCGGCAGGTTCCGGATCACTTCTGTAAATCCCATAAACGCAAGCTCCCGGTAATGTTTTACGATCATGGCGCCGGCTTCCTGCATCAGGTCGCCACCCCAACCCCGGATTATTGCATCCGGATCCTTCCTTTTTATTTCCCTGACCAGGTTGCTGCCGTGCAGGTCTCCGGAAGCCTCTCCGGCAATGAGGTAATACTTCATCCGTTATAAATGTCTTTTACAAAGATCGGAGAGATCGGATCATGAAAAAATTTACGTTGTTGCTGTATGCCGGACGTAAATTTTATCATGGAAAAATGCATGAGATGGAAGAATCAGGGAGTGTACCGGGAATCAGCTGACGAGTTTAAAAACCAGTATGAAGATTCCATACAGCAGGGTGGAAACAAAAATACCCTTGGCGGTCTGATCGCGGTGGGTATTGATATAAAAGGTAAAAATGATGGCATTGGCCAGCAGCGAAATACTGCTGATGGCGGTAAGCAGGGGCTTATTTGTTTTCAAAAGAAAAAAATAATCCGCAAGACCAAAGGAGCGGGCAAAATTCCAGAGATAATAAATCAGCATGGCGAGCAGGGGCGCAAGGATGCCCAGCACGATGCCTAATTTCAGGTTGTCTTTTTTTAATATCAAAATTTCCAGGATTTTTCGAGTTTTGCCTTCAAAGCATAGTTGGTCAGGTCAAACTGTACCGGCACCACACTCACGAAATTATGCTCCAGCGCCCAGACATCCGCGTCCTTCCCCTTGTCAAAATTCACGAATTCGCCCGTAAGCCAGAAGTATTTTTTTCCGTTCGGATCATTTCTTTCCACAAAATCCTCCTCATATTTGGCGTAAGCCTGCTTACATATCTTAATTCCTTTAATGAGTTCAGCCGGAACGGCCGGAATATTTACGTTCAGCACGGTGTGTTTGTCCAGCTTTGTTTTCAGCATTTGCTGCACGATGATCCGGGCATATTTCCGGGCGCCGGTAAAATCCGCTTCCACGCTATGGTCCAGCAGGGAAAAACCAGCAGACGGGATACTTTCAATGGCAGCTTCCACTGCAGCCGACATAGTGCCGGAATAGATCACGTTAATGGAGTGGTTTGCCCCGTGGTTAATGCCGCTTAGGCAGATATCCGGTTTGCGGCGAAGTACCTTATCCACGGCCAGCTTCACGCAATCCACCGGCGTGCCGGAGCATTGCCAGGCTTCCACCCCCTCAAACAGGTCCACCGGATGCAGGCGCAGGGGCAGGCCAATGGTAATGGCGTGTCCCATGCCGGATTGCGGTTTGTCGGGCGCAACCACCACCACTTTTCCAAGGTCTTTAACAGCATCCACCAGGCTCAGGATTCCGGGAGCCATAACGCCATCGTCGTTGGTAATCAGGATAACGGGCCGTTCTTTCTTTGTTGTTTTAGGCATAATGAATTCAGGGGAGCGAAAGTACTATTTTTTCCCGCCCGCCCGCTCCTCAACTGGCGGGAAGGTCTATTTTTTCCACAGTCTCCTTGCATTTTGCGGGGCTTACGCTACCTTTGCAGCCGGTTTAAAATCACCTAAAATGGCAGGACAACTCAAGGAAGTTCGTAACCGGATCAAATCCATCCAGAGCACCCAGCAGATCACCAAGGCAATGAAAATGATCAGTGCCACCAAGCTGCGGAAGGCCCAGGAAGCCATTCAGCAAATGCGTCCCTATTCCAAAAAACTGCAGCAGGTACTGGGCAATATCGTGAGTGATTCCGATGGCGCCGGCAGTTCTGCGCTTTCCACTCCCAGGCCCGTTGAAAAAGCACTGCTGATCCTGATCACCAGCGACCGGTCCTCCTGCGGCGCTTATAATTCAAACCTGATCAAACTGGCTAAGGCAACCATGCGGGAAAAATACCCGGCACAGGCGGCCAAAGGCAATGTCATGATCTGGAGCATCGGGAAAAAAGGATTTGAACACTTTTTAAAGAACAATTATCCGGTTAACGGAGAATTCCGGGATATATTTCAGAACCTGCGTTTTGAAAATGTACAGGCCTGTGCCCGGGCTGCCATAAAAGCGTTTGAAGACCATGCCTTTGATGCCGTGGACATCATTTACAGCGAGTTTAAAAATGCCAGCACCCAGCGTTTTGTTGCGGAACCATTCCTGCCCATTCCGAAAATGGAAAATGCGCCCGGAGCCAGATCCAATGATTTTATTTTTGAACCTTCCAAAGAGGAGCTCATCAGCGAACTGATGCCGAAAATTCTGAATACCCAGCTGTTTAAAGCCGTGCTGGATGCCAATGCTTCCGAGCATGGCGCCCGCATGACCGCCATGGATAAAGCAACGGAAAACGCCAATGAAATTCTGCGTACACTCCGGATTTCGTATAACCGCGCCCGTCAGGCTGCCATCACCACGGAACTTACGGAAATTGTCAGCGGCGCCGCAGCGCTGCAGGGATAAAAGTCAATGTGAGAATGTGGAAATGGGTAAATGTGGAAATGTGGAAATGTGTAAATTTGAAAATGTGTAAATTTGAAAACCGCTAATTTTTAGTCCCATGTTAAAACGCGATGATTTTCTTCCATTTCCACATTTACCCATTTACCCATTTACCCATTTACCCATTTCCACATTTCCACATTAACAACGCACCCGCATGGAAATCTCCAACCTCATTCCCCACATAGAAGCACTCATCTTTGCGAGCGATAAGCCGGTTACCGTCATGGAAATGACCGAACTGCTGAACAATGCTTTCGGATTCATGGAAGATAAGCTGACGCTGGAACAGGTTCAGGCCGGCATGGAAGGAATTGTTTCCAAATACAATGCGGATTTTTATCCTTTTGAAGTGCGGGAAAGCGGGGGAGGCTGGCAGTTTTTATCCAAGAAAGAATTTCACAAGACCATCGCCCAGCTGAACGGGGAAAAATTCCTGAAACGGCTTTCAACTGCTGCGCTCGAGACCCTGGCCATCATTGCCTACAAACAGCCCATTACCAAGGGCGAGATAGAATCCATTCGCGGCGTAAGCAGTGACTATTCCATTCAGAAATTACTGGAGAAAGAACTCATCATCATTACAGGCCGCAACGAAAATATGCCCGGGAAGCCGCTCATCTATGCAACGTCCAGAACCTTCATGGATTATTTCGGCATTAATCAGAGTACCGATCTGCCTAAACTGAAAGAAGTTTTGGGAGAAAGCCTGCTGGAACCATCCCTTGCCAATTATGTGCCGGTGCCGGAAATCAATCCCGCGCTCGTGGTGAGTGAAGAAGGAGAGCTGCTGGATAAGAGCAGTTCTGAAAATGAGGAAAATCCTTTCTCCGGTGAAGCCGGACCATCAGGTGAATAAGTTCTATGAAGTATATTCGCGTTCATGATGAATTCCCTGCCGCCTGAAACACTGATTCAACTCGCTCAGCAATACGGAACACCGTTATATGTTTATCATGCGGAAAAAATCAAAGATCAGTTTGCGCGGCTGCAATCTGCCTTCCGGAATTCCGATACCGTTTTTTTTTATGCATGTAAGGCGCTCACCAATATAAATATCCTGCGTTATATAAAGAATATCGGGGCGAATGTGGACTGCAGTTCCATCAACGAAGTGAAACTGGCCCTGCATGCAGGTTTTCCGCCATCCCGGATCCTGTACACATCCAATGGCATTGCATTCAGCGAAATAGCCGAAGCGAAAGATCTGGGCGTCATCATCAATATCGACAGTCTTTCCAATCTGGATAAATTCGGCAAAGCATTCGGGCGCGACTATCCTGTGGGCATTCGCCTGCGCCCGAATATTCTCGCCGGCGGCAATCTTAAAATTTCCACCGGTCATGATAAAAGTAAATTCGGCATTCCGGTAGATCAGCTTGACCGGATCCTCGAGGTTGTCAGAAAACACAATATGCTCATCCGGGATCTCCACATTCATACCGGCAGCGAAATCCAGGATGTGGATGTATTTATTAAAGGCATTGGAATCCTGTTTGACCTCACCCATCATTTCCCTGATCTTCAGTTCATCGATCTTGGCGGTGGGTTTAAAGTGATCAGCAGGCCCGGGGACAAAGAGACGGATATTTCCCTGCTGGCTGAGAAAATAAGGGAGGCATTTGCAAAACATCCTTATCAAAACGGCAAGCCCCTGCAGATCTGGTTTGAACCCGGAAAGTTTATGGTTAGCGAATCGGGATATTTTGTTACCTGTGTGAATGTGATCAAGGAAACGAGTGCGGCCACTTTTGTCAGCGTGGACAGCGGCTTCAACCACCTCATCCGCCCCATGTTCTATGATGCGTATCATCCGATAGAAAATGTCAGCAACCCGCAGGGTCCGGTTAAAAATTATTCTGTTGTCGGAAATATTTGTGAAACCGACACTTTCGCCTGGGACCGCCCGCTGAATGAAGTGCGGGAGGGGGACTTCCTCGTCTTCCGGAATGCCGGCGCCTATGGTTTCGAAATGTCTTCCAATTTTAATTCGCGGCTCAAACCGGCGGAAGTGATGCTGGTTGGCGGTCAGTCGCACCTGATCCGTAAAAGGGATGAATTTGAAGACCTGCTCCGCAACCAGACTAACCTGATTTAGATTTTTTCTTTTTCCCCGCTTTCTTTATTTTCAAATGGTCTTAGCGAAGTCCGGAATGGATTTCGAATCTGGATCCCGTCTGCCGAAGGGGAGGATGCGTTTATTTAGTAACCCGAAAAATCTTAATTATGCCGATTCGAATGACAGATGATCCGGAAGAGGTAGACGATAGTGGGGGCGGGTTTGAAGGCGGCGGTGGGAGATCGGGCGGTGGTGGCGGAGGTTTGTTCAGCCTGCTCCCGCTTCTACTCTCCCTGATCCGGGGTCCAAAAAGCCTGCTGCTGTTACTGGTGGTGGGCGTTGGCGCCTGGTTTTTATTTGGCCGCGGCGGCTGCAATTCCGCTATCGTGCAACAAACGGCTCAGCAACTGGCAACCGGCGGCATCCTGGACCCGAGGGTATTTGATAAAGCCAAAGTATATGAATCCCTTTCGGACGATGACAATAAGAATCCCCTGCCTGAATCGGCTAACCTGCAGAAGTATGCGCCCCCGGTTGGCGATCAGGGAAAGCAGGGCAGCTGCGTTGCGTGGAGCAGCGCTTACGGTGCCCGCACCATTCTCGAGGCCGCCCGCACAGGCAAGGCTCCGGATGCATTAAAATTCAGTCCCGCTTTTTTATATAACCAGATCGGCCTGGATGGCTGCGACGGTTCTTATATTAACCGCGCCATGGATTTCATGACCCAAAAGGGCTCGGTTCCCTACTCCGAATTTCCCTACAGCGACCAGGATTGTTCCCGTCAGCCCGATCAGCAGCTGCTGAGCGAAGCGCAGCAGTTCCGGATGCGGGGCGCCAACCGCCTCACGGTGGGTGAAGGAACGGATCAGATCGACCTGCGGGCCATCAAAGAAAATCTTTCGCAGGGCGCACCGGTGGTGATCGGGATGATGGTTGGCGGAAGTTATATGCAGCCGATGATGGGCCAGGATGTGTGGAACCCAACGCAGGACGATGCCAGCATGATGGGTTTTGGCGGCCACGCACAATGCGTTGTCGGCTACGACGATGCCAGATACGGAGGAGCTTTTCTCATCATGAACAGCTGGGGGCCGCAATGGGGAAATAACGGCTTTGCCTGGGTCCGGTATAAACATTTTAAATATTTTGTGCGGGAGGCTTATGGCCTGGAACCAATGCAGGCAGTCGGTGAAGCTGCCAATAAACCGTTTGAATGTGAAGTGGGACTTGTGCAGGTTCAGTTTGACGGAAAGAAGACGGTTCCCGGAGATTATATTCCGTTAAAACAGGCATCCGGAAACGTATTTGAAACCGTAGCTCCGGTGAAGCCGGGAACAAAATTCAAGATGGAAGTCCGGAATGTTTCACCCTGTTATATCTATGTTTTCGGAAAGGAAACCGACGGCAGCAGTTATACATTGTTTCCCTATCCCCGAACCGACGATCCATCGAAAACCAAGTATTCTCCGTTTTGCGGTATTGCCGGTTACCGTTTATTTCCGAAGGATAAAAGTATGACACCCGATAGTATCGGAACAAAAGATATTATGGCGATTGTGGTGAGTAAGGATAGTTTGAACTGGTATGATATCAATAAAAAGATCAGCCAGCACCCGGAAACAGACTATGCCGCCCGCCTGGGGTCGGCGCTGGGACGCTCAGCAGGGCAGGCCGTGCAGGTGAACGCCAATTCAAAAGGAAATATTCATTTTGCAGCTGACGGACAAAAGGAACGCACCGTCGTTTGCCTGGTAGAAGTGAACAAATAAAAAAAACAGCCACTTAAAAGTGGCTGCCAAATCTGCTAATTAGGGTCATCAAAATTTAGTTTTCCGTCAAGAAAAGGTACAGATTTCAGAGGTTTTCGGTTACTGGATTTTGGTCATTCTAAAGGATAAGGGTTTAGGGGTTCGTCAACATTTTTTTCAAGGTATCGGATTCAGGTCTCATAGGTTAAATATCTTGAATTCTGGTTTGGCTTTTTCCGGATATCTGTCGCTTCAACAATACAAAGATGCGCCGGATTTTAGGGCTTTAATAACTTATTCGACAGAGCAGGATAAACCTTCGATTTTTGAGGTAAAACCTCCGATAAGCGGGATTGGCGGGACCGGGTTAACGGCTAAAACCCTTGTCCGGGCCGGATTTGGGGCTAAGCGTTTACCCTTAGAGCGGGTTCAATACAAGGGCGGAGAGCTCTATAAAGCAGATGAGAGACCTTAAATGGGAAAGAAACTGCAGGTTTGCCGCACCCCGGGGAATGGTCCCAGTGAAACCAAATTAAACGATGTTCAGGCGCTTGAAAACATCGGCCTTATTAGCCTTGCTCACGGGAATCTCGTTCCCCTTGATGAAGAGCAGGTTTTCCCGCATATCGTCTATCTTATGGAGATTCACAATATAGGAGCGGTGGACTTTCAGGAAATGTTGCTTGCTCACTTTCTCTTCCAGGTTTTTGATGGTATTGTGGGTAATGTATTTCTTGTTGTCGACCGTTACAAATTTTACATAGTCACCCATGCTTTCTATAAACAGAATCGACTCATTGTTCAGCCGGATGAGCTTTCCGTCTGTCTTGATATATATATGATCACTGGCGCTGTTGGTGGAAATGGTTTCCTTTGAGGGTTGAATTTTCTGAAGCGCTTCCAGGAAGCGCTGATAGGTAAAAGGCTTCATCAGATAATCCGAAACATTATACTGAAATGCGTTATAGGCATATTCTGTTTTGGATGTGGTAAGGATCACCTTGGGCGAAAAAGCAATCTGATCCAGCAATTCAAATCCGTTGGCACCCGGCATTTCCACATCCAGGAAAATCAGGTCCACCGTATTGCTATTAAGAAAAGAAAGTGCATCCGGTACATTGCTAAAATGTCCTTTTACTTCCACGAGACCACTTTTTTCACAACAATTGGTCAGATAATTTGCCGCTACCTGCAAATCTTCAACAAGGATACAACTGAGAATCATGAGCTTTGACTATTAAAAATTTCCAATTTTTTCATTTCTTCTTCAATCACCTGCCGGCTTTGAAAAATTCTGTTTTTTAAAGCTTCAAAATCACGTGTGAGTATTTCCGGTGAATCAGCAGTTCCGCAGAGATTTTCGAATTGCTGGCACTCCTGGTGTACAGCAGTCATGCCCACAAAACCAAAGACAGGTTTTATTTTGTGAACCGCAGCTTTAAGCGCTGTCAGATTACCCGAAGAATAACTGTATTCAAGATTATCTGCCAGGGAACCGTATTCGTTCAAAACGGTTGCAAAGATTTCTTGCACATAAACATAATCATCGCCGTACAGGCTCTGGAGATAACTGAAATCAATTTCAGCGTTGAAACTGAAGGAGTTAATAGCAGACAGGTTATTCATGACGTTGGATTCATATATATTAACGTGTTAAATAATAATTATTATGCTGCCAGCGTTTTAATATCTAAATAAATAATCTGTTCCCTTCCCTCAAATCCAGGATCTCGCCATTGCTATGGTCTGTCTATCAGGATATTGTATATTCCGGGTTGGACGAGTCCAATACTTCCTCCAAAAGAAAGAAGATCATCCGGTTCAATCAGTTCATTTTCCTGACCCTTTGCGGTAACCTGTTGTCGGTTGTCAGTTATTTCACGTTAAGTCTTTATATAAGCGCACTTATCAATCTTTCTGCAGGGTATATTTTTATACTGGCCTTTCATCTCAATGCGCGGAAAAGATTTGAACTGGCGCGCGTGATTGCGGTCGTGAACCTGAATCTTTACCTGGTGGTGATGAATTATATGGAAGGATTGCGCGCAGGGGAATACCTGATGTATTTTCCGTACTTCCTGGTGATGACCCTGGTGATCGACGTCAAGAAAAATTTTGCCGAACTGAAATTTGTTTACCTGATAACGATCATTTCCGTGGTGGTTTGTTTGAATGTGAGTCCATTTGAAAACTATTACCAGGTCCGGATCGCAGGTATGTTTACCCGGCTCTTCAGCAGCAACCTGGCCATTTCGCTTACGCTGACCACCTTTTTCTCTTATTTTATTTTCCGGGTGAACCGCGATAATGAGGAAGCCATTCTCAAGGAAAAGCATTTTGTGGACACTATTTATAATACTTCGCTCGATGGGGTGCTGATCATGGATGCCGAATACCGCACCATCATCGGCTGCAATAACCGGGTTTGTGAACTGCTGCATATCCGGAATAAAAAGGAAATAGAAGGCACGCCGATAGAAAACTGGTTCACCGGTGAACATATCAAGCTGTTTAAAAGCATTGAGATGAAACTGGCCAGTCATCAGACCCGGGACTGGCAGGGAGAACTGGAGCTGACTTCCAGCGAAAAAGCATTTTTTGCCTTTGTAAACATTGTTCCTTTTCTCGATAATAACCGGCAATTCCTGAAGATCAGTATCCTGGATCTTTCAGAAATTAAAACTGCCCAGTTTGAACTGATGAAGGCCAAACAGAAAGCGGAGGTTGCTTCGCAGGCTAAATCCCGGTTTCTGTCCAATATGAGCCATGAGTTGCGTACACCGTTGAACGGCATTATCGGTACCTCCAACCTGCTATTGCAGGAAAATTATCTCCCGGAACAAAAATCGCATCTGGATATCCTGAAGTATTCATCAGAACACATGATGATGCTGATCAACGAGATCCTGGATTTCAATAAAATTGAAGTGGGCAAATTGCAGCTGGGTCAGGAACCGGTAGATCTGAAAAAATTCCTGGAGAAGATTACCCTTCAGTTTGCCGCGCAGGCGCATGCAAAGAACATTGGTTTTAAAACGGATATTGATGACAGCCTGGATATTGAAGTCATGACCGATGAAACGCGTTTGAACCAGGTATTCAGCAACCTGCTGTCCAACGCCATCAAGTTCACCCACTTCGGAGAAATTGTAGTGGTGGCCAGAAAAATTTATTCGACGAGCCAGAAGGCGACGATCCAGTTCATGGTGAAGGATACGGGCATTGGGATTCCTGCCAACAAGCAGCAGGAGATCTTTGAAAGCTTCACGCAGGCCGATGTCAATACCACACGCAAATACGGAGGTACCGGCCTTGGCCTTGCCATCACCAAAAAACTCGTAGGTCTTTTTCAGGGGGAACTGCAACTGGAAAGCCAGGAGGGCAGGGGAAGTACTTTTCATTTTACACTCAAGCTGACCATCAGTGAAAACCGCAAGCGATATATTAATGAAGACAGGGTGAAACAGTTGTGCATGTTTCCCGGCGTGAAAGTGATGGTGGCGGAAGACAATGCCATTAATATGTCCATTGCGCGGCGGTTCCTGACTAAATGGGGAATCGAAGTGAAAGAAGCATACAATGGAAAACAAGCCGTTGAATTATTCAAGCAGCATCAGTTTGATCTCATCCTGATTGACCTCGAAATGCCGGAAATGGATGGCGTTACCGCGCTCGGGGAAATCAAAAAAATAAATCCTGCCATTCCGGCCATTGCTTTTACGGCCGCCGTTTACGACGATATGCGCGCAGACCTGCTGCGCAAGGGCTTCATGGAATTCGTGCCGAAACCTTTCCGGCCGGAAGATTTGCATAATAAGATTTCGATTTTGCTTTCCGCCACGACGACTGGTTGACGGTTGACAGTTGACGGTTGACGGACTTTCTGTGTTACAACTTGCCAGAAAGATAGTCTTCATGATTCCCACAAGTCCGTTAACCGTCAACTGTCAACCGTCAACCAAGCCCTCCCGGTTGTTAAAAAATTTACTTCCCCCATTAAACCTTCTTTAACAAAGCCGATCTGACCTAAAAAATATTTGTATTATGAAAGCAAGTCTTGCCACCCGGATGGCGATGGTAATTTGTATTGCCGTCGCGTTAGTCCTTTATTCCTGCAAAAAGGAAAGTTCTTCCACCCAATCTGCTAATTCAAATGAAAATGTTTCCACGGCCGGCGATGATCAGGCGCAGGTTTCAGATGAATCGGATGCCATTACAAATGATGCCAGTACCGCACTGGAGTCCGGGGCTGATTTCTCCGGTGCGGAAAACAGTGCCGTATCGCTTTCCGGAACTACCGCCGTGAACGGAATTGCGACGGAACCACTGGGCCATGGGCGATGGTCTGTTCCCGGGCTGATTTGTGATGCAACGGTTACCTATGACACAAGCAACGGTCAGCGCATCATTACGATTGTGTATGATGGCAGCAATTGCAGAGGCAACCGGACACGTACGGGAACCGTGCTGATCAGCTTGCCATTGGGTAAGCACTGGAAGGATGCCGGTGCAACCGCAACCATCGATATACAGGAATTAAAAATTACCCGGATACGGGACGGAAAAACGATCATCATCAACGGAGCCAAAACATTTACCAATGTAAGCGGGGGTTTATTGATTAATCTGTCCTCGCTCGGCACTATAACCCACAGCATTACAAGCGATGGCATTACCATAACTTTTAATAATGGTAAACAAAGAAGCTGGCAGATTTCGAAACAAAGAGTATTTACTTATGACAACGGAATTGTTATGACGACTACCGGAACCTATTCCGATGGAACGGATGACAATATTGCCATCTGGGGCACCAATCGTTTTGGGGATGCATTTAAAAGCCAGATCTCCGAACCCAAAATATTTCGTCAGGATTGTGATTTCAGATTAACCGCAGGACAAAATATAGTAACGAACAGTCTCGGTACATCTGTAATCACCTACGGTCTGGATGCCGATGGCAATCCTACCGGTTGTCCCGGCACCGGAACCTATTACCTGAAACTGGTCTGGACAGGAGTGAATGGCGACACCTATACGGTGATTATGCCTTATTGATCCGTGCTTTGGTTTTAATAAAAGAACCCGTCTCTGCGTATGGAGGCGGGTTCTTTTATTTGGGGGGATTATCAGGCGATCCGATCAGCTGATCAGCACCAATACCTATAACGA